>Ga0210398_10003125_pt1 | contig 15970 bp, 14 predicted proteins | sample IncBWC4OmetaG_FD_161047 | JGI IMG/M metagenome (GOLD analysis project Ga0210398, IMG submission 161047) | Forest soil microbial communities from Barre Woods Harvard Forest LTER site, Petersham, Massachusetts, United States - Inc-BW-C-4-O | ecosystem: Environmental > Terrestrial > Soil >...
CTCGAAGGCGACATCATCGTCACGGCCACGGGGTTGAATTTGGTGGCGCTCGGCGAGATCCAAATCAGCGTCGACGGCCGTCACATCGATCCGGCCAAAACTCTCAACTACAAGGGCACCATGTATGGCGGGATTCCGAATCTTGCCTCGACCTTCGGCTACACCAATGCGTCGTGGACGCTGAAGAGCGAACTGACGTGCGACTACATCTGCCGGGTACTCAATCACATGGAACGGAAGGGCTATCAGGTGTGCGTGCCGCAAAATGATGATCCGACGGTGGCGTTGGAGCCGTGGCTCAACCTGTCGTCCGGCTATATTCAACGGACCGCGGATAAGCTGCCGAAACAGGGTTCAAAAACGCCCTGGAAGCTGCACCAAAATTATGTGAAGGACGTGATGAGCCTGAAATTCGGCGCGTTGGACGACGGCGTGATGCGCTACTTGAACCGCACGGATTCTCTGGAACTGAAGTCCGCGCTGTCGAGCTGAAGCAAACCTTCGCAAAACTCGAGCCGCGCGAATCTGCCCTACTGCTTGCTCACCTTCCAAGTTCCGGCGACGGCCTGGCCGGCGGACTGTCCCTTCGGACCGAGCGACCAGGTGCCCGTGGCCGTCTTGGGATCGAACGATCCGTTGAGGGTAACTTCGGCTTGAGGGTCCGGGGGATAATCGTAGGCGCCCGCGAGCTTTCCGCCGGCCAGGTTGAGGGTGCTCATGTTGGCCTTGTAGTCGCCCATATCGGTTCCGACGGAAACGCTGGCGCCGAGTTTACCGTCGTTGCCGCGGGCGAAAGTCAGGTCGAAACGCCCGCCGGCGCCCCCGCCTTCCCAAGTACCTTTCCAGATGCCGAGGTATTGTTCGCCGTCGGCCGCGGAGGCGATGCTGAACTGGGCCGCAGCCCACATGCCGGCGAGAACAACTAACGCCATCACCGCCAATTTCTGCGTGCGCATGCTCAATCCTTTTTAGGGCCGCGGGAACGGCCTCGGCAGACGCCCGCAGGATGACGCGTCTGCCGCCAACGCGTCAAGCCATCCAAGCACTCAGGGTGGCGCGCAAGCCTCGATCTCAGCGATCATGACCGCCCGGCCCCAAGTTCGGCCGAAGACATCAAGGGGAGTGCTATGAAGCTGCGCAATTTGGGCCGCCACGGCCCGCAAGTATCCGCGATGGGTCTCGGTTGCATGGGATTCTCGGAATTTTACGCATCGAGTGCTGCCAGCGAGGCCGAGGCCATCGGCGTCATCCAAACTGCGCTGTCGCTCGGCATGACGTTCCTCGATACCGCGGACGTGTATGGGCCGTTCACCAATGAAGTTCTCGTCGGCAAGGCGATCTCGTCGCGGCGCGACCAGGTTTTTCTGGCGACCAAGTTCGGCATCCAGCGCGACCCGGCCAATCCGAGGTCGCGCGGCATCAGCGGCAAGCCGGACTATGTGCGCGCCTCCTGCGAGGGATCGTTGAAACGGCTGAATGTTGAGCGGATCGACCTTTACTATCAGCATCGCGTCGACCGCTCCACGCCCATCGAAGAGACCGTGGGCGCCATGGCTGAATTGCTGAAAGCCGGGAAGATCGGCGGCATCGGATTGTCGGAGCCCAGCGCGGAGACCATCCGCAAGGCGCACCGCGTCCACCCGATCACGGCGGTGCAGTCGGAATACTCGCTGTGGAGCCGCGATCCGGAGGACGGCGTCCTGCAGACGTGCAGCGAACTTGGGATAGGCTTCGTGCCCTACAGCCCGCTGGGCCGAGGTTTTCTGACCGGCCGTTTCCGCCGCTTCGAGGATCTCGACGCCAAGGATTACCGGCGCTTCTCGCCGCGCTTCCAGGGCGAGAATTTTGCCAAAAATCTCGCGACCGTCCGCAAGGTCGAGGAGATCGCCGAGGAGAAGCACTGTACTGCCGCGCAACTGGCGCTGGCCTGGCTGCTGGCGCAAGGCCCGCACATCGTACCCATTCCAGGCACGACCAGCGCGGCGCGCCTCAAAGAGAACCTGGCTGCCGTGGACATTACGCTGGACGCCAAAGATCTTGCCCGCATCGCCGCGGTCGCGCCGAGCGGGATCGCGGCGGGTGAACGCTATGACGAAACAGGGATGCGATTTGTGAACGGGTGAATCACCGGCTTCGTGTATAGTTCCCAGAAAATTTTTCCGATTAGCCCATTTTTCTCCATTCACGACGAGGTATGCATGATTCCGCGAGCATTGATTGGTGCGGGTTGGAGTCTCTTGGCCAGCGTGGCGCTGTGTGCTTCGGCGTGGAGCGCAGCCCCGCTGCTGCTGCGCAACCCCTCGCTCGGCCAGGAGCGAATCGCATTCCTGTACGCCGGCGACATCTGGAGCGTGGCGCGCCAGGGCGGCGAGGCGCGGCGATTGACCTCCATCGGCACCGTGACCGAAGGACCCTATTTTTCGCCCGATGGCTCGCAGATCGCCTACTCGAGCCGCCAACAGGATCTCACCGACGTCTACGTCATTGACGCCGATGGGGGCGTGCCGCGACGCCTGACGTGGGAGCCGACCGGCAGTTCGGTCACCGGATGGAGCCCGGACGGCAAGGAGGTCCTGTTCACCTCGGTGCACGCCAGTAAATCGGTTTACCCCCGGCTCTTTCAGGTGCGCGCCGACGGCGTCGGCCCGGCCGAAGTGCTGCCGCTGCCCAGCGTGGACTGGGGCAGCTTTTCAAGCGATGGCGCGACGCTTGCCTACGTGCCGGTCCGCCAATGGCAGGCGGCCTGGAAGCACTATCGCGGCGGTCAGACGACGCCCATATGGCTGGTGAGCATGAAGACCCTCGAGGTCGAGAAGATCCCGCGGGAAAATTCCAACGATTCGCATCCGGTTTGGGCCGGCGGCACGGTGTATTTCTTGTCGGACCGCCAGGGTCCGGTCTCGCTCTACAGCTACGACACCAAAACCAAGCAGGTTCAACAAGTCATCGAGAATCACGGCTATGACTTGAAGAGCGTGAGCGCCGGCCCGGGCGCCCTGGTCTACGAACAGTTCGGCTCACTGCATGTGTATGATCTGGCTTCTCATCAGGAGCGTGCGCTGGCCGTGACGGTTCACGGCGATCTGCCGCGGCTCACGCCGCATCTGGCGAGTGTTCCTGCAAGCGCGGCCGAAAGCATCGAGATATCGCCCACCGGCGCGCGCGTCGTTGCCGAGGCGCGCGGCGACATTTTTACGCTGCCGGCTGAGAAAGGCGACATTCGCAACTTGACCCAGACGCCGGGGTCGGCCGAACGCGATCCCTCGTGGTCACCGGACGGAAAATCCATCGCCTATTTCAGCGATGCGTCCGGCGAGTATCAGCTCTACATCCGCGATCAGGATGGCTTGGCGCCCCCCAAAGTCATCGATCTGGGCCCGGACCCGTCCTTCTTCTACTCGCCCCGTTGGTCTCCGGACTCCAAACACATTGCCTACACCGACAAGCACCTGCGGATCTGGTACGTCGACGCGGCCGGCGGCAGGCCGGTGAAAGTCGACACCGGACTGCGCGGCGGTTTTGGGCCTTTGTTTCAGCTTTCGTGGTCGCCCGACTCTCAATGGATTGCTTACACCCGTGATTTGGAAAGCGAACTGCACGCCATTTTCTTCTACTCGCTGGCCTCGCACACATCGACGCAGGTCACCGACGGCATGAGCAACGCGGCCAATCCGGTGTTCGACCCGAGCGGGAAGTATTTGTATTTCACCGCCTCGACCAACAACGGCCCCTCGGACGCCGGCATCGATCTATCCTCACTCGACCACGCGACCAATTCGGGGACGTACGTCGTGGTGCTGTCGCGCACGACGGCCTCCCCCGTTCCTCCGGAAAGCGATGAGGAAAACAAAAAGAAGGATGACGAGTCGAAAAAAGCGGACAAGACCGATGACGCGGACAAGACCGACAGCGCGGACAAGGCCGATAACGCAGACAAGACTGACAAGACTGACAAGACGGATAAAACAAACAAGAAAAAGCCCGACGCAAAGCCCAAGCCCACGGTCATCGATCTCGCCGATATCGGCAATCGCATCCTGTCGCTGCCGATTCCATCGCGCAACTACGTGGGCCTGTCGGTGGGAAAGACGGGCGTACTGTTTCTCGCCGAGGGTGCGGCGGTCGGCCGCGCTTCCGAGGATCCGGGCACGCCGATTCGGGCCCTATGGCGGTTCACCAACGAGAAGCGCAAGACCGAAGAGATCTTGAGCGGCCTCACCGACTTCAAGGTTTCCTTTGACGGTGAGAAGCTGTTTTATGCGCGCAAGGACAGCTGGTTTCTGGCGCCTGTCGGGGAATTGAAGCCCGGTTCACCCGACGCCAATCCCGGCAAGCCGGTGAACAATCACGGCATGATGGCCGTCATCGATCCGCGCAGCGCCTGGAAGCAGATGTATCGCGAGACCTGGCATCTGCAGCGCGACTTTCTCTATGATCCGCACACGCATGGCGTCGACATCGCAAAGATCCAAGCGAAGTACGAGCCCTACTTGCAGGGTTTGGCGTCGCGCGATGAATTTACGTATCTGTGCGATGAGATGCTGGGTGAGATTCAAGTGGGACATATGTTCGTGAGCGGCCCTCGTCCGCTGCCGGGCGGCCCGAAGCCCGGCTTGCTGGGGGCTGACTATGCGATCGAGCACAACCGGTACCGGTTCGCCAAGATCTATAACGGACAGAATTGGACGCCGTCGCTGACCGCACCCTTGAGCTTGCCCGGCATCAACATCGTGCAGGGCGATTACTTGCTGGCGGTCAACGGCCGCGAGCTGCATGCCACCGACAATATCGACAGCTTCTTCAACGGCGCGGCCGGCAAGCAGACGGTGCTGCGCGTGGGGAAGAGCCCCGACGGCAGCGGCGCGCGCGACGTCACCGTGGTTCCGACCGGCTCCGAGTATGGCCTGCGCAATCTCGATTGGATCAATACCAATCGGCAGAAAGTGGATGCGCTCTCCGGCGGCAAGGTGGCCTACGTGTATATGCCGAACACGGCGGGCGCCGGGTACAGCAACTTCAACCGCTATTTCTATGCTCAGTTGGACAAGCAGGCCTTGGTGCTGGACGAGCGCTACAACCAGGGCGGCTTCATCGCCGATTATGTGGTGAGCGTGCTGAGCCAGAAACACTTGAGCAACGCCATCGAGCGTGACGGGAAGCCGGTCCACGATCCGCAAGGGGCGATATTCGGACCCAAGGCGATGATCATCAATCAGTCCGCGGGCTCGGGCGGCGATGCCATGCCGTGGTACTTCCGCAAGGCCGGCCTCGGCACGTTGGTGGGCACGCGGACTTGGGGCGGCTTGGTCGGGATCGGCGGCTATCCCACGCTCATTGATGGCGGCTCTGTCACCGCGCCGCGCTACGCCATCTACGGCCTCAATGGAGATTGGGAAGTGGAGGCCCACGGAATCCCGCCCGATGTGCAGGTGGAGGAACTGCCGAAGGATGTGGCCGCGGGGCACGATGAGCAACTGGAGCGCGCCGTGGCCATTGTGTTGCAGCAGCTCAAGGAGCACCCGGTACCGGTCTCGCCGATACCGCCGTATCCGAATTATCAGAAAGGCACCGATATCGGGCGCTGAAACCGCGCAAGGGGGGCAACGCCCCCCTTTTACTCATAACCGCGCGTAACTTGGATATGCCATCTGGCTATTCGACGGGTTGAGGGTGAGGGACTAGCGTGGCGGCATTGCCACGGTGCCGGAGTCTCTCCTATGGCGGAAATCGCCCGAACTGCCGATTCGCGCATCCTCGCGCGCCGCTCCCCCTGGGGCGATTTGTTTCGCCAGGAAGACTGGTGGGCAATTTGGATCGGATTGGGCCTGATCGCGGTCGCGGTGGCGCTCTTCGCCGGGGGCGGCAGCATCAAATGGATTGCCGTCGCGCCGCAAAAATGGAGTCACCTGTCAGACGTGAGGCAGCAGCTGAAGCAGCATGGACTGCAATACGCAGCGCTCTTCGTGCTTTGGTCGGTCTCATTCGGCATCGGCGCCGCGGCGCTCGGCATCAAGATCACCCGTTTCCTGCCCGCCTTTCTGCTGGTCTACCTCGTGGCGGGCTGCATTTATTTCCTCGGGCTCTGGGACCAGGCCGCACACTACAATTTGGAGCCGCCCCTGGTCGCGCTGGGCTTAGGCCTGCTGGTGTCCAATACCTTGGGCGTCCCGCGCTGGCTTGATCCGGGTTTGAGGGTCGAGTTCTACATCAAGACGGGGATCGTGCTGCTCGGCGCAAGCCTGCCCCTGACCCTGATTGCCTGGGCGGGGCCGGTGGCCATTGTGCAGGCGGCCATCGTTTCGCTCGCCACGTTCGGCGTCATCTACTTTGCCGCCGTCCACTTGGGATTGGATCGCCGGCTCGCCGCCACCCTCGGTACCGGCGGCGCTGTCTGCGGCGTGTCGGGCGCAATCGCGGTGGGCGGCGCCGTCGGAGCCAGGAAAGAGGAAGTCTCCGTCGCCATTTCGCTGGTGGTTCTATGGGCCATCGCGATGATCTTCGTGCTGCCGCTCATCGCCCGATCGCTGCATCTATCCACGGGTGTCGCCGGCGCCTGGATCGGCACCTCGGAGTTTGCCGACGCGGCGGGTCTCGCGGCCGCACAAACCTATGGCGGCTACGCAGGTCCCGTTTCGGGCATCGCCGGGAATCCGGATGCGGCCGTGGCCGCATTCACGCTCATGAAAGTCATCGGTCGGGACATGTGGATCGGCGTCTGGGCTTTTGTGCTGTCCCTCATCGCGACGGCACGCTGGGAGCGCACCGGTATCCACAACCGGTCGCGGGCTTCCGAAATTTGGAATCGCTTTCCCAAGTTTGTGCTCGGCTTTCTGGTCGCCTCGGCGGTGGTGACGCTGGTGGCTCGGGGATTCGACTACGCCGCCTACAAAAAGGAAGTATTGCCCGCGCTCGTGGCTCCTTTGCAGTCATTTCGCACCTGGGCGTTTACCTTTGCCTTCTTGAGCATCGGCCTCACCACGCGCATTCGCGAGTTCGCGTCCGTCGGTGCGCGGCCCTTCTACGCATTCACCATCGGCGTCCTGGTCAATGTCGTGCTCGGGTTCGTGCTGTCGACTCAAGTGTTCAACGAATTTTGGAACCGCCTGGGCCAATGAGTCCGATCGACTCGCCGAGCCCAGCCCGCTGCGCGCCCTCCTGCCACGCGTGCCGGCATTTCAACAATGCGCCCATTGAACTCGAAGCGGCGTTGCCGGGGTTGTCGAGCTTGAGTTCCGCTTACGCCGCGGTGCGCAGTGATGACGGGCTCTGCGCCCTCCACCGGCGCTATGTCGCTGCCTCCAGCGTCTGTGCCGCCTTTGCGTAGCCGGTCTCCAGAATGCGATCCATGAAGCTCTCGCACTGCGCCAGCTGATCGAGCGCGACAAACTCATTCGGCCGATGCGCCTCGGCAATGTCTCCCGGCCCGCATATCACCGTCGGCACGCCCATCTTTTGAAACAGCCCGGCCTCGGTACCATAGGACACCTTGCCGACGCTGGCGTTGCGCGATAACTGCATGGCCCATTGCACGATGGCGTCGGTCTCGGCCGCGGCGAGTCCGACGGTCTGGCTCATCCATTGCAGATCGATGCCGGCATTCGCATCGACGCGGCGCATCTCGGCGGCCAGTGTTTGTGCATAACTGCTGATTTCCTGGTAGAGCGCATCGGGCGAGGCCTGCGGCAAGGTGCGCATGTCAAATTGAAACACGCACTCCTTCGGCACGACATTCGCGGCGATGCCGCCCTGGATGATGCCGGTGGAGAGGGTCGAATAAGGCACGTTGAAGCCATAGTCGCGTCGTTCGATCTGGGCAAGCCGGTCGGCGATCTGGCGTATGAAAACCACCAGGCGCGCGGCATATTCGATGGCATTCACGCCGTGCGTGACGTAGCTGGAATGTGCCTCCCGGCCATGCACGGCACAGCGGAAGCGATGCGTCCCCTTGTGCGCAATGATGGGCTGCATGGACGTGGGCTCGCCGACCACGCATCCGGCCGGACGAATGGCATTTTCCTCCAGATCGCGTATCAGTCCGCGCACCCCGAGGCAGCCGACCTCCTCATCGTAGCTCAGCGCGTAATGCAGCGGGGCGTCGAGCCGGTTCTCATTCAGCGCCGCAATGAATTTTGGCGCCTGCGTGAGCGCGATGCCGATGAATCCTTTCATGTCCGCGGAGCCTCGCGCATACAACTTGCCGTCCCGCTCGGTGGCGACGAAGGGGTCGGACTCCCAATTCTGCCCGTCGACCGGGACCACATCCGTATGACCGGAGAGAATCAGGCCGGGTTTGTTCGAGTCACCGAGGGTTGCGAACAGATTCGCCTTCTTGCCGGTTGCGTCGTGGGTGAGCCGCGTCGTGGCGCCCAGTTTTTGCAGGTAATCGCGCACCCATTCGATCAATCCCAAATTGGAATCCCGCGAAACCGTATTGAAGGAGATCAGTCGCTCGATCATCGTGCGCGACGCGGCGCTCGGTACGTTCATGACGGCAGCTCGTGGTCGATGTGGGGCGCACAGTATAGCGGTCTTGGGGCTCCTGGATGCGTTATGCTGCCGCGGCAGCCAATCAACGCGGAATACCAAAGACGGGCTCCCGATGTGACACGCGAAACAAGATTGTTCGGCGCAGTCGAAGCCGGAGGCACGAAGTTTGTCTGCGCCATCGGTGACGAAAGCGGCAAGGTCCAGGCGGAGGCGCGCTTTCCCACGATCGATGCAGGCTCCACCCTGGCGGCGGTTCGTGACTTCTTTGATGCGCAGCGGCGCGCCCGCGGCCGTTTGACGGCGATCGGGATCGCCTGCTTCGGCCCGCTCATTCTGGACAAAAGGTCGGCGAAGTACGGGTTCATCGGCAACACGCCCAAAGCCGGCTGGAGCGACATCGATGTCGCCGGAATGCTGGCGCGGGAATTCATGTGCCCCGTGGGCTTCGACACGGACGTGAACGCCGCGGCGTTGGCCGAGCAGCGCTTGGGCGTCGCGCGAGACATCAGAAATCTCGCTTATGTTACCGTGGGCACCGGCATCGGCGGTGGTGTCCTGGTCGACGGCGCGCCGCTGCATGGCCTGCTGCATCCGGAGATCGGCCACATCCACCCGCGGCGTCATCCGCTCGACGTGAACTTCGACGGCGTCTGCCCCTTTCACGGCGATTGCCTGGAGGGTCTGGCTTCGGGGCCGGCGATTCTGGCGCGATGTGGGGCGGATCTTGCGCATCTCGATGCAGCCCATCCGCAGTGGCAGATGCAGGCCGACTATCTGGGGCAGCTCTGCGCACAGCTCGTCCTGACCCTCTCGCCGCAGCGAATCGTCATGGGCGGCGGTGTCATGATGCAGACGCGCCTTTTTCCCGTCATCAGAGCGCGAATGCTGCATTGGCTGGGCGGATATATTGATCGCAGCGAACTCAACGCCGAGAGCGAGCGTTACGTCGTGCCGCCCGCGCTCGGCGCGAAAGCCGGCGTGCTCGGCGCACTTTGCCTCGCCGTCGATGCGGCGATCCAGGAGCTTGTCTGAGTGGAGCCTGTCTGAGTTAGGCGCCGAGTTTCTGCAGCATGCGCTTGAGCGCGAAGTGCCCATAACTCTGCCGTGCCAGCCCTTTGACCTCTTTCCAATCGCACGCTTCGGCGACATCGAGCGCGATCCAGCCGTTATGGCCGAAATAGGGCGGTATTTGATAGCGCGGATCGGAAGTCAGCAAGCCCTGTCGCTCGACACCCACCCAGAAGCACAGCGTCAATTGCGTGCCGGCGTAGCGCGCGATGGCAAAGGTTTTTCTACCGGCGAGCCAGACCGGATGACCGAACTGTCTGCCTTCGCTCGACTCCGGCAAGCTCAAGCAAATCGGCCGCAGCTTCTTGAGTACGGCCAGCGCGCGCGGCGACTGCCAAGGATCTTTTTCGCTCGCCGACATCGCCCGCGTGGGTGATTTGATACGGGGCGTTTTGCCGGCGCGCGCCAGCAGCTCGGCCGGCGCGACTTTCCCGTACGCTTCGCGTACCAACGCGGCGATTCTATCCCAGGGCAGGCCGCGATCGAGCAGGACACCCAGCCAGCCGCGCGGCCCGACGTAAGGTGGGACGAAGAAATGCTCAGGCTCCACGCGCACCAGCAGCTCCTGCGAGCCTGGGATGGCATTGAGCCACAAGGCCACCCGCCCGTCGCCATGATGATTGACGACATAGGTGGCAAATGTCCTGCCGCGCACCCTGAAGTTCGGCGAGCCGTGAGAGACGAATTCCTCGGCCTCCGGCAACCACAGGCAGGCTTCGCGCACGGCCTCAGGAATGTCGCGTGCCATAATGGCCCGATTATGAAGCACTCACTGATGCTTTTATGCGGACTTTTATGCGACGAGAGCTTTTGGACCGATATTCCGCAGCGGCTCTCGACGGTTGCGGACGTGTCCGTGGTGTCATTTCGCGGATTCTCCTCGATCCATGCGATGGCCGAGCACGTCCTCGCCAACGCTCCGCAACGCTTCGCGGTGGCGGGCCATTCCATGGGCGGCCGCGTCGCGCTCGAGGTGATGCGCACGGCGTCGCCGCGCGTCACGGGCTTGGGCCTGCTCAACACCGGCGTGCACGCGGTGCGCGACGGTGAGCCGCAGAGCCGCAGCCACTTGTTGCGCGTGGCCTACGAGCGCGGCATGTCGGCCCTGGCAGCTGAATGGCTGCCGCCGCTGATGGGCTCCGATGCCGCGCGCGCGGCGCAGCTCATGCCGCAATTGAAGGCGATGGTGGAGCGCTGGACGGCGCAGGCGTACGCCGATCAGATCCGCGCCATGCTGCATCGGCCCGACGCCCTGACGGTCCTGCCGACCATCGGCGTCCCGACGCTGCTCTTGAGCGGCAGTGACGATACATGGTCGCCGGTTTCCCAGCATGAGAGCATGCGCCGCAGGATTCCGCATGCGACGCTGTTCGAGATTCACGGCGCCGGGCATATGGCACCGATCGAGCGTCCCGAGCCCGTCGCGGTGGCGCTGCGCGAATGGCTGCAAAGAATCTGACTTGCGCGGTCAGTTGCGCACGTCGGTCACCAGCATCACCTCGCAGGCACCCGCCCCGGTGTCATTGCGCACCAGGGAAGTTCTGATCCACCGGCCGTCGCTGTGCACGCCGTCCACCAATTCGCCGCTCAAGGTGACGATCTCGCCGGGCCGGAGCCGTTCAAGTTGATGCGCGATCGCCGCGTCTTGCGGTATCACATGCGTATTGGCGCTGTGCGTGATGATCGACTCCCTGTCGATGAGGGTGGCTGCTGTGGTATGCCAGTAGTAGAAGCGATTGCCCTGCGAAATCTCCAGCGTTTTCAACACCCGGCTGTCCGACATGGGACCCCAGCCCAGGGCCAGATCTTCCGGCACCAGATCGGAAAGGGAATCGAAATGATAAGGCTCTCTTCCTAGGACCCGCGCGGTGATCTCGTAGGTCGCGCGTACCGTCAACGTCCAGCGGCCCATCTGGATCTTCTCGCCGTTCGCGACATTGGTCTGGCGGGGGTCAGCTTCCGCCAGCACGCCATCCGGCGCGTGCATGGTCCGATTGAGGTACCCATGCCACGCACCCCAGGCAATGTAGGCCACCAGAATGGCTTTGAGGATGGGATGACGCCACATCCTCAAAGTCTGGTCTGGTTTTTAGCCCAGTTCCGTGATCCCGGTCGGAACGGCCGCTATTTCAGGTCTTTTGTGCCCAAACTTGGCACCAGCCGCCCTGGGGCACGCTCTTGCCGGCAAAAATCGTGCAGGCCGCCGTCGCATCGCCTGGCTTGCCTTGGAATTGAGCGCAGGTGCCGCACTTTTGGGTGGGCTTGTAGGTCGGATACGCCTTGGTGTCGACCTTGCTGGCATCGTTGGCGAAGCCCAGGGCCTTCGCGGTGGGGTCATTCGGGTCGAGCGGCGGCAGCGCGGCGGCTTCGGCGTTGCGGGACACGAGACCTGCCACCGGCAGAAGTGCGCCGGCAATGAGACCGCCCTTGACGATGGATCGACGTGAAATTTTGTGTTGCATGTGTAGTTGCCTCCGTGGGTGAATGAACCGATATTTTTCCCCATTTCCACAATGTATGCTGGCCAATTATTGCGAACGATTCTCAGTCCCGTTGGCTGACGAGCCACGACGGGCCAGAATGGAAGTACGATGTTTGTTCTCATGAGCTTGGGGGTCAAATGGCGGCACCGGATCTCAAGGACATCAGTCGCTCAGTCATCAAGTTACGCGCCGTCATTCCCGAGGACGCGTTCACCGCCGATATCTTGGGTTCGCAGCGTGTCGGAAACGGCATCGTCATCGACTCCACCGGACTGATCCTGACCATCGGATACTTGATGACGGAGGCAACGGATGTGTGGCTCACGGGCGCCGATGGCCGCGAAGTCGCGGCGCATCCCTTGGCATACGACCAGGTGACGGGTTTCGGATTGGTCATGTCCTTGCAGAAACTCGACGCGCCGCCGATGCTCGTCGGCTCTTCGGCGGATGTGCGCGCCGGCAGTGAGGTCCATGTGTTGAGCGCGAAGGAATTCGCGCCGCCGCAGAACGCGCGCGTGCTGGCGCGGCGCGAATTCGCGGGCGCCTGGGAATACTTGCTGGAAGAAGCCATCTATACCGTTCCTGCTCACCCACACTGGTCAGGCGCCGCGTTGATCGACCGCAGCGGCGCCTTGGTCGGGTTGGGATCTTTGTTGGTGCGTGAACTCATCGCCGGAGAAGAGATCGATGCCAACATGTTCGTGCCCATCGATCTCTTGAAGCCCATTCTGCCGAGTTTGAAATCCACCGGCCGCGCGGATCGGCCACCCCGGCCGTGGCTCGGGGTCTATGCGGCCGAATTGGCGGGAAAGGTTTACGTGACCGCCGTGGTCGAGGGCGGCCCCGCTCAGAGCGCCGACATTCGTGAGGGCGACGTCATCAGCGAAGTGGCCCGCCAGGAAGTGAGCTCGTTGCCGGAATTCTATCGGCGGGTATGGGCGGTCGGGCCGGCAGGCAGCGGCGTGCCTCTCACGGCCATGCGCGGCGCCACGCAGATTCATCTGAACGTACGCTCCGTGGACCGGGGAGAGCTACTGAAGCGCCCGCAGGCGCATTGATTCGATGCAACGCATTCAATGTTGCGCGACGCGGTTGCGCTGCTCGTCCGACGCAGCATGATCGCCATCGGCGGAGCGCGTGCCGTCGCCGACATGGCAGGAACCCTGGCCGACGAGCGTGATCACGGCCGCGCAAGCATCCACACCCTTGACGCTGCCGTCCGTCATCATCGATAGAGAACTGGTGTCATGCAGCAGCCGGTAAGCCGCCGCGGCCGACATGCCGGGACTCTTCGCCAGCATGAGGGCGAGCACGCCGCTGACCTCGGCGGTGGCGATCGATGCGCCGGAGGCAAAATCATAGTGTCCGCCGGGCAGCAAGGTCAGGATCTCCCGGCCCGGTGCATACAACGCATTGCCGGTCGCAGAATGCGTCTCGGCACTGCCAACCTCGATGACGCCCGGCTGATGCAGCAGACCGGCCTCTGCGCCCGCATCACCGGCTGCGGCACCCACGAACAAGACTCCCCGGCGCAAACCCTCGCGAATCAGGCCGCCGAGCAGCGGATCATCCGGACCGACAAGGCTCAAATTGACCACCTGCGCGTGCGCATCGAAGGCGGCGGTGAGCGCCCGGGCCAGGGTAAAGGAGTTGCAGCGCGCGGCATCGGCATCGGACCGCGCCTGCCAGCATGCCTTGAAAATGAACAAGCGGGCGCTCGGGGCCACCCCGACGATGCCCTCGCCGTTGTTGGCCACGGCGGCGATGACACCCGCCATTTCGGTACCGTGGCGATCGCGCCGAAACTGGGCGTCATCGGCATCGACGAAGTTGACCGCGGCTGCAATGCTGCCGTGCAAATCCGGATGGTCGATGTCGACTCCGGTATCGATGATGGCGACTTTGACGCCCTCGCCTCGCGACCAGGGATGCGCGTCGGCCACATCCATCTGCTGGAAACCGCGCTGCAAGCCGATGTAGGGATCGTTGTAGCTCTCAGTGCGTGTCGCAAAGGATTGCAGGGGCTGCGTCAGCTTGACGCGCCGATCCTTCGACAGCGCCGCAAGCAGCGTATTGCGATCGGTTCCCGCGGGGATCTCGAGCACGGCGCAATGGATATGCAGGGGTTCGATCGGCCACGCATTCACTTCTATCAATCCATACTCTTTTTCGACCGCACGCAGCGACCGGCGGGCACGAGAGCTCGGACCGTAGTCCGCGACGGCATCGTAACCGCGCGCCGTGCCGCCGGCGTTGGCGACGAAACCGGGGGGCGCATTGTCCACCGCAACGATGATGAAATGATCCGGTGATTCGGCCACTGCATTGGCCAGGGCGCGCGAGTCGATCTGCACCGGCGCGCTGCTGCAGGCACCGATCAACATCAGCACGACGGCCGGGAGCGACCATCGCATCATGGGGCGTTGCCTGACTCGGGTTCGGTCGTGGCCTCTGCGAAACGCACGGTCGCGTGCTGACGCAGCAGCGCCAAGGAGGAGCGCACCGTCAGGCTGGAGTTGGAGGCCAGCGAGTACACGCCCGCCTCCGTGGGACCGGAAACGATCTTCAGCTGCGCCTCATCGAGTATGGCCTGCAGTTGATCCAATGTAATGGCCGGGGAGAACACCGCGCGAATCACTTCACCCGCGGGGCGGGGGACCGAGTTGGTGACGGTGTGGTAGCTCGCTTGGTTCGCCCGCGCCTGGTACTGCACCCATCGATCGGCCGCCAAAAGGCCGATGGCCACCGTCATCACGGCAATCGACGCCGCGATCCACCCGCGCCACGGCGATTCGTTGCGCTCAGGCTCAACGGGGATGATTTGCGGCGGCAGGCCTTGGCCTTGTGCGGCATCGAGCCGCGCCTGCAGGCGCTTGAGCGAGGCCATCGGCATGTAGTCGAGTGCGGGCTGCGCGGCAATCCCATCGAAGATTCGCTGATTCACGGCCAGGTCGTCACGGCACGATGCGCACTCGCCGACATGGGCATTCACGCGCGCCCGCTCCTGCTCATCCAGCGTGTCATTGACGTACCAGGGAATGAGCGCCGTGACCTCCTGGTGCTCCGCGGTATTTTCGAAGCGGCGGTTGTGGGTCATCCCAATCTCGCGGGCATGTCGGAGGGTCCGCCGCCCAAGGTCGGCAGGTATTGCCGTAATTTCTCGCGTGCGTGAAACATCCGAGCCTTCACCGTGCCCACGGGGCACTCGGTGATCACCGCGATTTCCTCCAGCGAATGACCCATGTGGTAGGCAAGTTCCAGCGTCAGGCGCTGCTCCATCGGCAGGCGGCGCAGGCCGTGCATCAGCCAATCGCTCACTTCGGCATCCAATGTGGGATCGACCGTTTGCTCCGGATAATCTTCCAGATTCTGCGCGCCATTGTGGTTCTTTTGGCGCCGAAAAGACTTGAGCGCGGTGCGGTAAGCGATCCCGATGATCCAGGTCGAAACCTGCGATGCGTTGCGAAAATCCTTTGCGTTCTGCCAGACCACCATGAAGGTATCGTTGATGATCTCTTCGACATTCTCGTACCGGGGGGTAAAGCGCGACAGGAACCGCGCGAGGCGCCGGTGGTAGCCCAAGTACAGCTCTTCCAGGGCGCGCCGATCCCCAGCCGCAACGGCCACCAATAGAGCACTATCGCGCTCCTTGGGAGAGTTTTTGGCCAGCGGGTTCATCAGCGGCGGTCCTTATGAATCGAGCCCATTGCCAATAAGTACCATGCGCGCGCCAAAGAGTTGCAATGCGATCACCACCCTAAAAGCGCCAAATCGCGGTGCCTGTCCACTGTCCGCTCGCCGCGGCATTATAAAACAAGGTCTTAGCCTCCGCAGAGGTATTGACATAAGAGAAAATTAATGTCACGGAACGAAAATTATAGGCGGCGCCGGCACTATAGTAGAGGTAGCCGCCGCCCTCGGTTCCCTGCAAA
>Ga0210398_10003126_pt1 | contig 15969 bp, 14 predicted proteins | sample IncBWC4OmetaG_FD_161047 | JGI IMG/M metagenome (GOLD analysis project Ga0210398, IMG submission 161047) | Forest soil microbial communities from Barre Woods Harvard Forest LTER site, Petersham, Massachusetts, United States - Inc-BW-C-4-O | ecosystem: Environmental > Terrestrial > Soil >...
ATCGTTTGGCCCTTCTTGGCCTGTTCGAACAGCCAGGTCATCGCAGCCTTGAAACTGGCGACTTCGTGTTTCTCATCGCCACGCCGGATGAAGGCGCCCGGACCGATTAGATCACTCAAGGTCTGCGCGAGCTCCGCGATGCGGACGTATTCCGCCGAATCGAAGAACTCGCGCGGCACATGTTTTTCAGACTTGAGGCCATGCTCAAAGCGCTGCAGATTGATGCGGTGACCCCCGGCCGGCAGTGAGTCGACCACGATGCGGTAGCGGCGCGACACGTCATCCAGCGAATTCAACCGTTGCTCGAGGTTGCGGCACCAATCGCGGAGCGCGTCTGTTCGATCGAACGCCTCCGTTGTCAGTTTTGGAACATACAGGAGTTGTTCCAGGAAGCGCTCATCGTAGCGACGCGCCCAGCGCGTCACGATGCTCTGCACTTCGACATACTTCGCCGCCAGGGACTCCAGACCTAAACCTGAGAGCGGCGGTGCCTCCGCATTGACATGCAGTGCGGCGCCATCGATCGCCGTATTCAGCAACAGCGCATTCAATTCCAGGTCATCCTTGACATAGGTTTCCTGTTTGCCTTTTTTGACTTTGTATAAAGGCGGTTGCGCGATGTAGATGTGGCCGCGCTCGATGAGGATGGGCATTTGCCGATAGAAAAATGTGAGCAGCAACGTTCGTATGTGACTTCCGTCAACGTCCGCGTCACTCATCAAGAAAATGCGGTGATAGCGCAATTTGTCGACGTTGAAATCGTCGCGCCCGATGCCGCAGCCGAGTGCAGTGATCAACGTGCCGACTTCCGCTGACGCGAGCATTTTGTCGAAGCGTGCCTTCTCGACATTGAGAATTTTTCCCTTGAGCGGCAGGATCGCCTGCGTGCGCCGATCGCGACCTTGCTTCGCGGATCCGCCGGCGGAATCACCCTCAACCAAAAAAATTTCTGAGAGCGCGGGGTCTTTTTCCTGGCAATCGGCGAGCTTGCCCGGCAGTCCCGCGATATCGAGCGCGCCTTTGCGGCGGGTCATCTCGCGCGCCTTGCGCGCGGCTTCGCGCGCGTAGGCGGCTTCGAGAATCTTGTTGACGATGGATTTCGCTTCTTGCGGATGCTCCAGCAGGAACTCTTCGAGGCGACCGGCCACGGCGGATTCCACCACGCCCTTGACTTCGGAGGAGACCAGCTTGTCCTTGGTCTGCGAGGAAAATTTCGGATCCGGCAATTTCACGGAAAGAATCGCGGTCAGTCCCTCGCGTGAATCGTCGCCGGTGGTCTGGATCTTTTCCTTCTTCGAGGCCAACTCTTTTTCGATGTAATTATTCAACGTGCGCGTCAATGCGGCGCGATAGCCCGCGAGATGGGTGCCGCCGTCTTTCTGCGGAATGTTGTTCGTGTAGCAGTACATGCTCTCTTGATACGAATCATTCCATTGCATCGCGACTTCGACTTGCGTATTGCCATCGCGCGTCTGGAACCACAACACCGTGTCGTGCACCGGCGTTTTGCTGCGATTCAAATGCGTGACGAAGGCTTTCAGTCCGCCCTCGTGCTGGAAGACTTCGGATTTCTCGTCGCGCTCATCGATGAGTTCTATGCGCACGCCGGAATTGAGGAAGGACAATTCCCGCAAGCGCTTGGCGAGCGTGTCGTAGTTGAAGGAGATGTGAGTGAAAATCTGCGCGCTCGGCTTGAAGCGCAACGTGGTGCCGTGTTCGCCGGTATCGCCGATCGCCGCCATCGGTGCCTGCGGCTCGCCGAGACGATATTCCTGGCGGTGCAATTTGCCGTCGCGGCGGATATTGAGCTCGAGGTAATCGGAGAGGGCATTGACAACCGATATGCCGACGCCATGCAAACCGCCCGAGACCTTGTAGGAGCTGTCATCGAACTTACCGCCGGAGTGCAGCACAGTCATGATGACTTCGGCGGCCGAGCGTCCTTCCTCGGCGTGGATATCCACAGGTATTCCACGACCGTTGTCGGTCACGGTGACGGACTCGTCCGCGTGAATGGTCACGACGACGCGATCGCAATGACCGGCCAATGCCTCGTCAATTGCGTTATCCACAACCTCGAAAACCATGTGATGAAGGCCGCTGCCATCGTCCGTGTCGCCGATGTACATGCCGGGGCGTTTTCGGACCGCGTCCAGGCCTTTTAAGACTTTGATTTTGCTCGAATCGTAAACGTCGTCCTGGGCCATAATCGATCCTAAATTGCGACCCAGCATGTTAACAGTTTCTGGCGCCAAAAACTAATCCTTTTGACGATAAATCTCTTTTGAAATCATGGCGTTAGATGGCACTGTGGACCGGGGATCGACGTTTCGGTTGAGGTGCCGATTTGCGGGCAGATTTGCGACTATTCTTCAGGTAAAAATCGCCGTCTATGACGAAAAACCCAATAGAAAAGCGCGGCGTTATAGGCGACAAAACCGCCCTGCATCGCCAAATCGAAGCGAATCGATTCTTGTCCGTCGCCACCGATACTGGGCGCCCCCGGCAGCGTAAACGCCAAGACGAAGATGGCCGGCCATTGCGCCACCCACGCCAGAATCATCAGTAGCGCCGGCCACGGCGAGTACGGCGATCGGCGGAACATCGCGACCAGGCCGGTCGGGATGCAGTACACCGGGACGGCGAGGGAGAGCACCCCCACAATAAGGGTGAAAATATAGATAAGACTTCGGGCCGCGCTCTCCATGGCATGTTCCACGTGAAACCTTAGCCAGACAATACCTGGCCGCCTTCCAGTGTGTATCGTCGTCTCGGTTCACCGAAGGCCGGGAATTCGCCATGCAAGGTGGTGACAATCAGCTGCACCGATTGCGATGACACCTCCCGAATGAGACCCGCCAGCCGCTCGTCGTCCAATTCTGCCGCCGGATCATCGAGCAACAAAGTGGGTTGCGCGGGGGAGCCTTCGGGAAACAGTTTGATCTGAGCGATCAACAATGCGGCCGCCAGCAGTTTCTGTTGGCCCCGGGATATGCGGTCTTTGACCGGCGTCCCGTCGAGACGAATGCTCAGTTCCGCGCGATGCGGCCCGACTTGGGTGGCGCCCATCTCGACATCGTGGTTCCAGCTTTGTTGGAGCGCCTCAGCCAGGCTCTGTCCTTTGAGCCATCCATTCCGGTAGCTCAAGGAAAGCTCCATGCCGAGCAGGTTGCGGCCGATGGCCCCCGCCGAGGGACTCAAAAGAGCTACATAGCGGGCGCGGGCAGCGCTCAACAGTTCGCCCGAACGAACAAGGTCGCTGTCCCACACCGACACCACGGCATTCGGCTGGTACGCCTTGAGGGCCGCATTGCGCTGTTTCAAAACCTGCTGATAGCGCTGCCAGTGTCCGACGAAGGATTGCTCCACGTGGAACACACCCCAATCCAGAAATCGACGACGCCGGCTGGGGCCTTCTTCGATGAGATGATGCACCTCGGGATCGATAATCTGCACCGGCAGGAACAAAGCCAGCTCGGCTAGGGAGGAGGGCTTATCACCATCGATTTGCGCCCGAATGCCCTTTCGCGACCCCTCAACGCCCATCGGTACCCGCCGGGTTGAGGTATCGACTTCGGCAAAGACCACAAACCGCTCGGTCCCATGCCGGATGAGATGTTCCAAACGTCGCGTGCGAAACGAGCGGCCGCGGCCCAGAACATAGATAGCTTCGAGCAGGCTGGTTTTCCCAGAAGCGTTGGGTCCGCTGATTAGCGTGAAATGCGTGTCGGGGCGAAATTCCGTCGACTGCAAGCAGCGGAAGTCCGTTACTTGCAGTCGGCTCAAGGCCACCGCTTATAGCCTCATCGGCATCACGACATAGCGGGCACCGACGTTGCCCGGCGATCGAATCAGGCAGCTGCTATTGCTGTCAGTAAGCCCGAGTTCCACTTCCTGACCGTCGATGGCGGCGAGGGCGTCCAGCAAATAATTCACGTTGAAGCCCACCTCGAGATCGCCACCTTCATAACCTACCTCGATCTCTTCCTCGGCTTCCTCCTGCTCCGGATTGTGCGCCTGAACGGTCAAAATATTCTTCTTCACCGTGACGCGAATCCCCCGATATTTCTCGTTGGACAGGATCGCGGTGCGTTGCAAGGCCTGTCGCAACACGTCCCGATCGGCACGGATGGCCGCCGCCGGCGCGGCCGGAATAACCCGCGAATATTCCGGGAAACGGCCGTCAATTAGCTTCGAAGTGAAGCGAATATCGCCAATCTGCGCACGAACGTGGTTGCTTCCGATTGCAACCTCGGCAATTCCGTCATCGTTCAGCACTCGCTGCAGTTCCAGCACCCCTTTGCGCGGCACAATCACCTGTTGAGTGGTCTTAGCCTTCGCGCCCAACGCCGTCTCGCAGAGCGCGAGGCGATGCCCATCGGTCGCCACCGCTCGCAAAACCAAGGCATCGATTTCCAGCAGCATCCCGTTCAGGTAGTAACGAACATCTTGCTGCGCCATCGAAAAATGCGTTTTCTCCAGCAACCGCAATAATTCCTTGCGCGGCAGCTGCACCGTTTGCTGTGAGTTGATGTCGTCGATCACCGGAAAATCAGCCGCGGGCAGGGTCGAGAGACTGAACCGACTGCGGCCCGCTTTGATGACGACCTTCTCGCCTTCCACGCTCAAGGAAACCGAAACCTTCTCCGGCAAGGCACGCAAAATATCCAGAAACTTTCGCCCAGGAACCGTGATGTCACCGCCGTCTTGCACCGCCACGTCGGTTGCCGCCACGAGCTCGACTTCCAGATCCGTGGCCGCGATCGATAACTGCCCCTTGCGGACACCCAGCAACACATTGGCCAGGACCGGCATGGTTTGCCGCCGTTCGACCACCCCGATGACCGCCTGCAGGGGGGTCAATAATTTCTCGCGCTCTGCCGTCAATTTCATGGGCTCACCGTCTTACTGTCTTAGATTTAGATTCTTAAAAGAGATTATTACTATGATTAATGAAGGACCAAATTACTGTGGATAATGCAGTAAACGTTATATAAATCAACACTTTGAAAACTAACGAAAACCCCTCGATACTTGTCCACACCCAGCTTACAAACTGTCGCACTCCTGTGGATATCTTTATCCACAGAGCCATCCACAGCTTTTCCTACCCTATCCCGCCAGGGTTCTTAACAGGTTTAAGTAGTCCTCGCCAATGCGCCGATCCGTCTCGCGCAACTCCTTCACACGCCTGCAAGCATGCAACACGGTTGTGTGGTCCCGACCGCCAAAAGCATCGCCGATCTCCGGCAGGCTGTGATTCGTCAATTCCTTGGCCAACGCCATTGCGACCTGCCGCGGACGCGCGATCGAACGGCTGCGCCGTTTCGACAGCAAATCCGCAATCCTGATTTTGTAGTACTCGGCCACGGTCTTTTGGATATTTTCAATCGTGACCAGCTTCTCTTGCAACGCCAGCAGGTCTCGCAGCGCTTCTTTCGCGAACTCCAGCGTGATCGGTCTGCCGGTAAAGTTCGAGGTCGCCACCACTCGGCGCAGCGCGCCTTCCAATTCGCGCACGTTCGAACGAATCCGTTTCGCAATGAAGAAGGCGACTTCTTCCGGCAGATCGACATGAGTCATGGCTGCCTTGCTCATCAAGATCGCGACGCAGGTTTCCAATTCGGGCGGCTCGATGGCAACGGTCAGGCCCCAGCCAAAGCGCGACTTCAAGCGCTCCTCGAGGCCGTCGACTTCTTTCGGATAGCGATCGCAGGTCAAGATCACCTGCTGCTGACTCTCGAGCAGCGCGTTGAAGGTATGGAAAAATTCTTCCTGGGAGCGGTCTTTTCCCGCGAAAAACTGGATATCGTCAATCATCAGACAGTCCAAGGACCGATACGCCGCCTTGAAATCGTTGATGGTGTTGTGTTGCAAGGCTCGCACCATATCGCCTACGAATCGCTCGCTGTGCACGTAGGCCAGCCGCGCCTCGGCGTTGCGCTCTTTCAGTTTGTTGGCCACGGCGTGCATCAAGTGCGTCTTGCCCAAACCCACGCCGCCGTAGATGAATAACGGGTTGTACGCCCGCCCGGGATTTCCCGCGACTTGAATCGCGGCCGCCTTGGCGAGCTGGTTGCTCTTGCCCTCGACGAAGCTGTCGAAGGTAAATTCCGCATTGATGCGGCTGCCCAATACCACCGGGGCAAGCTTGCGCGCCCTGACCGCCGCAGACACGCCGTCATCCCGCAGGGCCGCCGGGGGAACCTGAACGATGACGCCGCTTCTCGTCCCCACATCCAGCGCGACTTCCGGAGCGAGTCCTTCGGCAAAGGCGAGAATGAGCTCTTTGATTCTAGGAAGGAGGTTTTGACCCAGCCACTCGATGACATAACGGTTCGGCGCCAGCAGCTTGAGCTCGCCGTCCCGTTCGACGGCTTGCAGGGGTCGCACCCAGGTGTTGAACTGCTGTTCCGGGAGCTCGCCCTCGAGCACTCGCAGACAGCGGTTCCATAGCGACTCCGGCAAGAGCGCTCTCCTAGGTTTGTGACAAGGGGCAAAGTGGACGAAAGGGCAGGGAGTCTAGCTCCAACTTGATGGGGCGTCTATTGACACATCCATGCTCCCTCAGTACCCTTGCCGTCCTTCGTAAATCGCCCAGCCCATTGATTTACCCCGTGGTTTTTGCTCGAGTCGCGCCGCTATGAAACGTACCTTCAACCCCAGTAATTTGCATCGTGCCCGTACCCACGGCTTCCGCGCGCGCATGGCCACCAAGAGCGGCCGTCGATTGCTGGCCCGCCGCCGTGCCAAAGGCCGCAAGAAGCTCTGCCCGTAACGCGATCCCTGCCGGGCGCTCTCCGATCCGTAAACTGAAGTTCGAGCCGCGCAAGCGTTTGCACCAGCCGGCCGAATTTCGTGACGTGAAACGGCGCGGCAAAAAATTCTCCGATTCGTTTTTTAGTCTATCCGTTCTGGCCAACCATGAAACCCACGCGCGGTTGGGATTGAGCATCGCGACCCGAACCTTCGGTACCGCCGTCGCGCGCAATCGCATCAAACGCCTCGCACGAGAATCCTTTCGCTTGAACCAACACTCATTGCCGCCGGTCGATGTTACCGTGTCCGCCCGGGACGCCGCGCGAGCGGCCACCTCGCGCGAATTGCGCTTAAGCCTCGATGAGCATTGGAAGTCGATTCAGAAATGATAAAGCCCCGCCAACTTTTGATGTGGATCATCCGCGCTTATCAGCTGGCGATCTCACCCATGCTTGGGCCCCGCTGCCGCTTCTATCCGTCGTGCTCTTGCTACGCGCATACCGCCATCGAACGCTACGGTGTCCTGCGAGGAGGTTGGCTGGGTCTCAAGCGCGTCCTGCGCTGCCATCCCTTTAGGGAAGGCGGCTACGACCCCGTCCCGGATGAGAGCGCGACCCATGCCTAATATTCGTCTCATGCTTTGGGGCGTGCTCGCCGCAATCCTGTTTCTGAACTATCAGACCTGGTTGCATGACTACGCGCCGCCGGCGGTGCCGACCGCCGCGCAAACCAGCACCGGAACCGCGCCCACCGCCGCCGCGACCGCGAATACCTTGGCCGATGCGCTACCGCAAGCGCCTTCCACGGCGCCGACCCCGGCGCCGCAAAGCTCCAACGCCGCGCCGCCCGCCGCGCAAACGAGCGCCGGGCCCGGGTCGGAAGGAGCGCCGTCCGCGTCCGCTTCGGATGCATCCACAACACCGCTGCACGTCAGCACCGATGTGCTCGAGATCGACATCAATCTCAAAGGCGGCGAGCTCGATCAGGCCGATTTGAAGGACTATCCGCTTCGCAAGGACACGCCGAATATTCCGGTGAGGCTCTTAAGTTATGAGCCCCCGCTGACCTTGTACTTGCTGCAGAGCGGACTCCTCGGCACCGCCGGCGAGGCGGCGCCCACGCACTTGGTCGTTTGGAAATCCGATCAAAGGAGTTTCGCCCTGGCGCCAGGTGCCGCCGAGCTACGCGTGCCGTTGACCTGGACGGACGGTCAGGGCTTAACCGTCACCAAGACATTCACTTTCAAGCGCGGCCAGTACGCCATCGGGCTTGACTACGATGTAAAAAATGCCGGCAGCGCGCCGCGAAAATTGGCGTCGTACGCGCAGATCCTGCGGCACTGGGAACATGCTTCGCGCTCCTATTTCGACGTTGAAACTTACTCGTTCAAAGGCCCTGCGGTTTACGACGGCACCAAGTCGAAGGATCTCAACGTCGAGAGCGACGGCGACTCGAAGTACTCGGCGCTCATTAACAATGGCTGGCTGGCTTCCCTGCAGCATCAATTCGTCACCGCCGTCGTTCCGCCCGCGAACCGGCCCTATCAATATCAGCTGCAGGTTCGCAATAACCAATACTTGATCAGCGCCACCGGCCCCATGGTCGATGTGCCCGCCGGCGCCTCCGCGCAGTTCCACGAAGACTTGTTTGTCGGTCCGAAATTGCAATCGCAGCTCGCGGCCATGGGCCGCAATTTGGAGCGCACCGTCGACTTCGGAATTCTGACCGTGCTGGCGCAGCCGTTGTTCACCGGTCTTAACTGGGTCCACAAGCTCACCGGCAACTGGGGTTGGTCGATCATCATCGTCACGCTGCTGATCAAGTTGCTGTTCTATCCCTTGCAACAGGCCAGCGGCCGTTCCATGGCCAAAATGCGCGCCGTGGGACCGCGCATGAAGCAGATTCAGGAAACCTTCAAGGACGACCGCGAGAAATTGGGCCGGGCCATGATGGAGCTGTACAAGAAGGAAAAGATCAATCCGCTGGCGGGTTGCCTGCCCATGATCGTGCAGATTCCCGTGTTCATTTCTTTCTATCGCGTGCTGCTGGAGAGCGTGGAAATGCGCCAGGCGCCGTTTCTGCTATGGATCAATGACCTGTCCTCGCGCGACCCGTACTTCGTGCTGCCGTTGCTCATGGGCGGCGCGATGTTCGCGCAGTTCAAATTGAATCCCGCGCCGCCGGATCCGATGCAGGCCAAGATTATGCAGTTCATGCCGCTGATCATGACGGGCATGATGGCGTTTTTCCCCTCGGGGCTGACGCTCTACTGGCTCACCAACACGGTGCTGTCGATTGCGCAACAGTGGCGCGTGAATAAAGTGGTCGAAGCCGAGGCTGCCAAGCAGCGCTCCTAAAGTCAGTCCGTGGTCACCGACACCATCGCCGCCGTCGCCAGTGCCTCAGGTCGCGGCGCGGTCGGGGTGATCCGAGTTTCGGGTCCGGACGTTGCGCAAATTGCGACGTCGATCATCGGTCATCTTCCGGCGCCGCGCGTCGCGCAGGTTGCGCATTTCCTTGCCGGCGACGGCGAGTCGCTCGACCGCGGACTGGCCCTGTACTTCCCCGCTCCCGCCTCCTACACCGGCGAAGACGTCTTGGAGCTGCAAGGCCATGGCGGCGTGGTGGTACTCGATTCGTTGCTGAAGCGGCTGCTTGAACTGGGCTGCCGCATGGCACGGCCGGGCGAATTCAGCGAACGCGCCTTTTTGAACGGCAAGATCGATATCGCACAGGCCGAGGCCATCGCGGATCTCATCGATGCGGGCAGCGTCGCAGCCGCGCGCGCCGCTGTGCGTTCCATGCAAGGAGAATTTTCCGCGCACGTGCATGAACTGCAGGCGCAAATCACCGAGCTGAGGACGCTGGTGGAGGCCGCCATCGATTTTCCGGACGAGGAACTGGATTTTGTTCCCGGCAGTGTACTCGGAGATCGCGTGGCGAGAATCTTCATGAGCTTCGATGCCATCACCGCGGCGGCGCGCCAAGGCGCGCTGCTTCGCGAAGGCTTGAACGTGGTGATCGCCGGCAAGCCCAACGCCGGAAAATCCAGCTTGTTGAATAAACTCATGGGCGACGAGATCGCCATCGTCACCGACCAGCCCGGCACCACGCGTGATGTCCTGCGCCAGCAGGTCCATTGGGATGGCCTGCCCGTCAACCTGATCGATACCGCGGGCCTGCGCAGCGCTGCGGACGTGGTCGAAGCAGAAGGCGTACGCCGCGCACTCGCCGAGATCTCGCGGGCGGACCGCGTGCTGTACCTCGTGGACGCCGCGGCCGCCACTGCACCGAGCGGTGCTTCAGATACGGCAGCGGAGCTCAATGAGCTCCCGCAGGGCGTGCCGGTCACGTTGATCTTCAACAAAATAGACTTGAGCGGCGCAGAGCCTGGGGTCGATGAATCGCGCGATCCACCGCAAGTGTTTTTGAGCGCCAGGACCGGCGCTGGAATCGACCTGCTGCGCACCCACTTGAAATATCGCGCAGGATTTAGCAGCGGCGACTCGGGCGCGCTGTCGGCGCGACGCCGCCATCTCGATGCACTGGAGCGCGCCAAGTCTTGCGTGGTGCAAGCCGCCCAAACGCTGAGCACGACACGGGCATTCGAGCTGTTCGCCGAGGAACTGCGGCGTGCGCAATTGGCCTTGGGCGAAATTACCGGCGAGTTCAGCGCCGATGATTTGCTGGGGGAAATTTTCAGCAGTTTCTGTATCGGCAAATAACGCCGCGCGGTGCCGCGGAGTCTTTGCCCTGGCGTCAGCGCCGATCCGACAGCAGACTGCCGAGCAAGCCGCCGACGATGGCGCCGCCCACTTGCAGCGCGATGGCTTCGCCGACATCGTTCATGTTCAACGACGTGCCTGTACCGGCGGTGCCTTCGTCTTCCTGATCGATGCGCGACACCACCCAGTCGAATTTGCCGCTGGTCACCGCGGCCTTGCAGTAACGGCATTCGCCGATCTGAGTCAAGGACACGGGCGCGCCGCAACTTGGACAGGTGTTCTCCAGCGTACCGGGTTTGTTCGAGGTTGCCACGCCCACGGAACGCTGGAAGGTCCAGTCCTCCATGAAAGGCCTGACGCTGCGGTCACCGAAAACGATTTTGCCTTGATTGTCGATTTCGAAATCGGCGGCGGCTGCGCTGATGCGCACGGTCAAGTCGTCGAACACGCGGCCGTGAATGATGCGAACGGGTTGGATGGCGCGCACGCTCACATTTTCCATGACGTTGCGCCGGCCTTCGGCCGCCATGGTCTCGAGCTGTGCGCTCCAGGTGAAATAGGCGCCGGGACTCATGAAGGCGCGGCCGGCGTCCAGGTTTTGCCCGCACCACGCATCCTGAAGCGCAAGAAATACCTTCTTGACCCGGTTCTCGAAAATGCCCAGGGAGAAATCCTTGTCCGCGGCGCTGAGCGCTGCCACGCCGTCGGGAATGCTGGGCGCCGCGAACCCCAGCGAGGAATCCGCCGAGTAGCCGACGTAGGCGGCCGGCTGCACACCGACGACGACCCAGTCCACCGAGCCGTTGGTGACGCTCGCTTTGCAATGCGCGCAGGTGCCATCCAGGCCTAAGCGAAGTTCAGCGCCGCACGCGGGGCAGCGCGACGCGATGACGCCGCCGTTGACCGCAGTTCGCGCGGCCGGGCCGCGCCCGAACGTCCAGCGCTCCGCGTGACGCTGATCCTGTCCCTCGTCCGCCACGGTTTGATTGGCATCGTTCAATGTCTTGGCGCGATACACCAGGTCGAAGTGCACTTGAATGCTCTGGCCTTGCGCGTTGCACTGCGCGTCTTCCACCGCGAGTCCGCGCACGTTCAGGCTTTCCAACAGCGCATGGCGATGCTGCGCCTTGGATTGCGCGATGCCCTGCGACACCGCATTGAATACACCGTCGTTCAAGTAGGGTCGGATCGCCGCAGAGTCGTTTTTCTGCACGCCTCGCTTGACCAAGAAAAAAGTCATTTCCGCGCGCTGCAGAAAGGTTTCCATTTCGAAACCCGGATCGAGCACGCGGATGGCATCGATGCCCGGCGGCAAGGCGCGCCGCAACGCGCCGGCTTCGGATCCCATATCGCCCAGCGCGATCTTGGCGAGATTGGTGGCGCCGATGACGGAACCGAGAGTCGCCATCGCCGCCTGGGCTTGCGGCGATCCGCCGAGCGCTTGGCCGGCCGAATTATTCCTGACGCGACGAAGAATGTAGGCCACGATAAAAACAAGGATGAGCAGCCCAATGAGGCCGCCGAAGCCGCCGCCAAACGATCCGCCGGAACTGGCGCTGTGGCTCACCGCCGCGTGGCTGCCGCCGCCCGTGCGCGCCTGCACGGCGGCCGAGAGGCAGAGCGCCGAGATCGCCCCGGCGCAGCGGAAGAATTTGGCGCGCTCAATCAAGTCAACGCACCCCCGCAGTTGGCGCAGAATTTCGCGCCGGGCGCGGCAGCCGTGCCGCACTGCGTGCAGTGCACGCCCTTCGGCGCCATGGCGGCGCCGCAACTCGAGCAGAATTTCGCGCCTGGTGCATTCGGGGCGTGGCAACTTGTACACGCCACACCGCCGGTGCCACCGCCCGGGCCAGGTCCCGGCACCGGCCCTGCACCGCCGCCTGGACTCTGTCCGCTGCTCTGGTTAGGCGCGACGCCGATCCCCCCGACCATTCCACCCAGTCCCATGCCGATTCCTAAGGCGGCCGCGCCATTGCCGCCGCCGGCCGCCGCTCCCTCTCCGATCCCCTTGAGTGCCGCGCCGACACCATACTCGCGAAAGCCGCCCGCCAGTCGCGTATAGGCTGTGTCCTTGCGCAAGCCCTTCAAGGTTTGCTCATCCTCGGGACTCAAGGTGATGGTCATGTTGCCGAGCCGGGTGATTTTCAATCCATACGGCTGCAAGGGCGCTTGGACGTCCGCGATCAGTGCCGTCTCGATGTCAGCGGTGCGCGCCGCCAACCCCAGTACCGGCCACTTTTCCGCGGTGAGTTTTTTCACCACGCTGGTGCGCAAAGCCTTGAGGATTTGCTCGCGAGCCCAGTCGGTGATCAGATCGTTGGTCGCCTGGCGGGTCCCAACCAATTTCAAAATCATGGCGGTCGGATCGCTCACGGACAAGGCGTATTCGCCGAATACGCGAAGACCCACGGCCAGTCCGGTCTCCGGGTCCTCGATGTTGTCGATGGGACCCCCGAAGGGCAGGCTGACGAATTCACGCGTACCCACGAAGTACAATTCGGCGCGGTACATGTTGCCGCCGCTTGCCCAATCGACGATGTCGCCCAGGAAGGGAATGAGCGCGCCATCCATGGTGGAGCGGCCCTGCGGCAAGGTTCCGGCGAGCTTGCCTTCCTTGAAAAAGAGCGCCGTTTCGTCCGGCTGCACGGTCACCTGTGTGAACTTGCGGATGGTCATGTCCGGCCACTTGTAGAGGATGTCCTCCTTGGCGGCGTCCGGTCGTGCGATGAATTGCCGATTCAGGTCAGTTGGGTGGCCAAATAAGCTCACAGTGGTTGCTCCTGCTTAAATCGAGGGTTGAAAGCCCGCTCCGGAATCTATCATGGCGTTGATGCCACTGATCTTACAGGCGCCCAAGCATTCGAGACTAAAGAACCGTTTGGAGTGCCGATTCCCGCCACGCTAGGGCGCTGGCGTGCCGCCCAGTTCGCGGAACAGCCACGCGCGCGCCTTGAGCCAGTCGCGCTGCACGGTGCGTAAGGAAATGCCCAGCGCCCGCGCCGTATCCTCCTCGCCGTAGCCGCCGAAGAAACGGCACTCGACCACATCGGCGAGGCGCGGCATCTCTTGGGTCAATTTTTCCATCGCCTCGTTGAGTGCGAGCATGCCTTCATCTGAATCGACGGAGAATTCATCGATATGCGACAGGGTCACGTGCTGGCCGCCGCCGCCGCGTTTCTCGGCGACGCGCGCCTGGGCGTAGTTGATCAAGGCGTGGCGCATGGCCAATGCGGCCGCGCGCAAAAAATGGGTCTCATCGACGAAGCTGCGTGTTTGTCCCAAGCGCAGGTACGCTTCGTGAACCAAGGCCGTCGTTTGTAACGTGTGGCCCGCACCCATTCGAGCGCGCGTGCGTTGCGCTATCCGCCGCAACTGCTGATAAAAGGCGGGCAGCAATTCGGCGGCGATGCGCCGTACGTCGGCGGAGGCCGTGCTGGTCTCCAGCCGGGCAAGGGCATCTTCCGGGAGCGGGTGTAGCTCTTCCATCGGTCGATTCTAGACATAAGCAGCGGCAATGGCTGTAAGGGTGCGCTCCTTAGAGTGCATGGCGGGTTCGAATACAGCATCCGGTTCTCATAGCCAGATGCAACAGGAACGCGAAATGAACCGCCCCACCTGCACCAAAGCCGCTCTGGTCGCCAAGGCCGGAGGCGCCGCGGCATCCGCGCCCGGGCTGGTATCGCCCCTGATATCGCGCATCAGGAAAGTGGTCTTAAGTCCAAAAAGCGAGTGGGGAGTAATTGCGTCCGAACCCACGACCGTTGCAGAGCTGTACGCAGGGTATGTCATACCGCTCGCGTTGCCGGCGGCGCTCGTGGGCTTCTTGCGGATGCATAGCGGGCTTACCTCTCTGCGGCTGTTCGTCTCCGCCTTGTTGGGCGTTTTTATCGTTGGACTCTTCATCAACGTACTGGCGCCCACTTTCTGCGGACGACGAGACTTGCGCCAGGCACTCAAAGTCGCCGCGTACAGCCTGACGCCCGCCAGCCTAAGTTCGGTTCTCGCCCTGGCGCCGCCGATTTTGGCGACACCGCTGCAGCTGCTCGCGGGTCTCTACGGCAGTTATCTGCTCTACCTCGGCTTGCCGGTGCTGATGCGGTCGACGCGGGAGAAGGCATTCGGCTACTCGGCGAGTGTGGTTATTTGCACCGCTCTGGTGTGCGTCGTGTTCGCAGTCCTCAGCACCGTCTTCGCCGAGGTTCAAACCAAATGATTTCCCTTGCGCCTCGAGGCATCCTGCTCAGCGCAGCGTGCTTGAGCATGGCGGGCTGCGGAAAAGCGCCCACCGCAGTGCCGCCGCCCATCATCGAGCCTGTTTCCGCTTGTGAGAGATTGGTGCTGAAGATTCAGGATCTCAGCGGCTTGTTGCAGGCGCCGATCACTCACGCCACGGCATTGGCCGGGGACGGTCAGTCGTGCGCGTTTCTGACCACCGGTTTCTCGGCCATCACCGTGAGTGTGCGTCCAGGCCTCGGCAAGGCCTCGCTCCAAGCTTGGACGACGGGGAAAATGCCGCTGCCGGTTCAATCACTCGAGAACGTCGGCGACGCGGCCGTGTGGCAGGACACGCTTCATGAGGTCATCGCACAAAAGAACGACGTGCTCTGCGATATTCAGGTTCGCGGCGGCAACGACGACATCGCGGTGGCGGCCGACGCGCTACCCGGGAAACTGGGGGCGCTGTGCAACCGAATTTTCGCGGCCCCTTAAGGTACACTGCCCCGCAAGCGCCAGGCTCTACAAGAATATGCAACCGAGCGGTCAAATCACAGCCCCGTTGTCTCCCGCGCAAAGAGCTCGGGTCGATGCGCTGCTCGACGATATGTTCGACCTGCCCGAAGCGCAGCGGATTGCGAATTTGCGCGCGCGGCGCATCGAAGATTCCGCCGTGCTCGCCGAAGTTGAAAGCCTGCTGCGCGCGGCGAGTGCGTCCGGTGGATTTCTGTCGAATCCGCCGAAGCCTCCCGCGGAGGAATTGATTCCGGACGGCACCGTCGGACTGCGCCTCGGCGCCTGGCGCATCAGCCGACTCATCGGGCGCGGCGGCATGGGCGAGGTCTATGAGGCGAGCCGCGCCGACGGCAACTTCGAGCAGCGGGTCGCCATCAAGCTCCTGCAGCGCGAGGCGGCGGCGCAGATGGAACGATTTCAAGCAGAGCGCCAGATTCTGGCGCGGCTGGAGCATCCCGGCATCGCGCGCCTCTACGACGGCGGTGTGACCGAGGATGGTCGTCCCTTCATGGCGATGGAATTCGTCGAAGGCCGGCCGATCACCGAATACTGTCAAATCACGCACGCCACGTTGGAGCAGCGCCTCGCTCTGTTCATCCAGGTGTGCGATGCCGTGGCCTACGCGCACCGCAATCTGATCGTACACCGCGACCTCAAACCCTCGAATATTTTGGTGACGCCGGGCGGCGCGGTGAAACTTCTGGATTTTGGCATTGCGAAGCTGTTGGACGCGCAGCGCGCCCGAGTGACCCAG
>Ga0210398_10003127_pt1 | contig 15966 bp, 25 predicted proteins | sample IncBWC4OmetaG_FD_161047 | JGI IMG/M metagenome (GOLD analysis project Ga0210398, IMG submission 161047) | Forest soil microbial communities from Barre Woods Harvard Forest LTER site, Petersham, Massachusetts, United States - Inc-BW-C-4-O | ecosystem: Environmental > Terrestrial > Soil >...
GTCGCCGAATGACCACGTGGCGTGTTCGAGAAACATTCCTTTTCGGAACAGTCGCGCGTGACAGCACGGATCAGGCGCTCGCGTATTTTACTCTGCGAACAGGACAATCGAATGGATGAAAAGCTGCTGGCCCCGTGCGAGCATTGTCGTGCCTCAGGGCTTCGCCACGGGAGCGTATGCGACGAGTGCCAAGGCAAAGGCTATCGCTTGTTCATCAACGGCAGCCGGACACCGGAGCGGTTAAAACCACCCCCACGCCAATGGCGAGGGCCGCGACCACCGCAGCGTCAACGATGACGAGAGCTACTCGCACGTCGATGGCCAGCTTAGCCGCTTAGCTGAAGTCCCGAGGGCGTTTGGGGGTCTTTGGGAGTTCGACGAGGGTATATTGGAGCGTGTCCTTACCGTCGCGCGGCGGCAGGTTGACCATGCAATTGGGACAAAAGGCTTCCTCGCGGCGCCTCTTAGGCTCGGTGCGCCGTTTAAGCAGGAGATTTGCTCCGCAGTTCGTGCATTTCCAGTTTGAAAGATTTGGCTCGGCCATCTTCGCAATATGAGACGGAACCGCTGTGGCGGCCAGCCTATTCGCCGAGCACCCGCCGCCGGTGATTCTCGCGCAGTTTGCGTCACCGCAACTTCCTCTTAATAAAACTCGTGCTCTACGTGAGAGCCGTGGAGAGGTGGCTGAGTGGCTTAAGGCACCGCAGACATGCGGTATACGGCGAAAGCCGTATCGGGGGTTCGAATCCTTCCTCTCTCCGCCAAAATCATTCGCCGAGTAAGCGCTTGCGATGCTCCTCGCGCATCTCGCCTGCGAAGTGCCCCTTGTTCTTCCCATTACGGTACTGTCAGACTGCGGCGCTTGAAGCTGGAAACGGAGGCGCGAGCAGCAACTATGTCGGGATCGAAAAAGACAGATCAGGTCGACGTCAGTGTCGGTCAGAGAATCCGCGAAGCTCGCATCGCATCGGGACTAAGCCAAACCCAGCTCGCTAATGCCCTCGGCGTAGCCTTCCAGCAGGTCCAGAAATATGAGACAGGCTTCAATCGCGTCGCCCCGTCGCGTCTGGTCGTTATTGCCAAGATGACAGGCCGTGATGTGGACTGGTTTTTTTCCGACACTGCAGGCGTCACCCGGAGCAAAAGTCCGCAGCGCGGTGACGCCATCAGCGAGCTTGCAGCAAGTCGCGAAGGCCAACGCCTCGCACGGGCTTTTTTGGCCGTCAAATCGGCGAAGCTGCGGAGTGCGTTTGTAAATTTGCTTGAGGGTATGCTGGCCTAGCGCGCGCGTCTCAGCCATCAGTCGGAAACGGCATGAAGCCGATCGAATTGCCGCCCCACGTCGGATGCTGAAGCGTCGCGCCCTTGTTGCCGCAGGCCGTGCAGCGTGTGCGCTGGCGCAACACGTCGCTTGAGGGGTTGGCCCCCATCGGATAACAGCGGCTGCGAAAGCGAACGGTGCGCGGTGCTGACAGTGTTCGCACCATAGCCACGTCCAAGGATGCGAGCGCTGTAATTCGCCAAGCGTCGGCCGCGGCCCCGGTGACGACTTGTGAGTCTTTCGGGACGACCAGTAGGCGTAGTTTTGCAGGGTGCGTCGTTCGCCGCTCATCGGCGAGTCACATAGGGGCCGACGAGGCAGAAGCCAGCCGCTAGGGTTAGTACTAAAGCGAAAGAGGTGGCCTATGAGGTCGCGCGACTAAGCGCATCCGGGAAGGAATGGTAACGCCAACACTGTCCGGCGAGCATCGTCCTCGACGATCATCGTCAATCCCGGATCATCAAATCCACTTTTGGATCGCAGCTCGTTGATCGCGCGCTCCGCATAAGAAAGCGCCGCTGCGGTGTTTGGCAAATTCGTGGCGTGAGGATTGCCCGCAAGCTCCCCGTCAGATGCTTGGATTTTGAAAAAATATCGAGGCACCGAACAGCCCTCAACGCGTACAAAAAAATGGTCCTTGGGATTCCGCCCGATAGCAGGTGGGAACTTATGCCACTGCTTTCGTGAAGCCTATGCGACAAACTCACCTCTCGATTATCCGCATAGGCCAAAACTCCGCCTATGTCGTTTGACAAGTTCGCGGCTGCGATCTGACCGGACCATGAAGAGATGAAGCGCCCCCGCCCCAAGCAGTCCCGGCTCCTACCCCGGCCTCTCGAAATCCCGGGCATTATGGATCTTCTCACGCTTGCCGATCTGCGCAAGCTGCTCGGGCATCTGCCGGAAGTGACGCGAGCTCGGGACACATGGCAGCACGTCGAGGCTGAGTTGAAGAAAGCCGAGGCCAGCGGAGACACGATGCAAGTCTCCATCGTACTGCGGATGGTGCTGCAGTTGGAAAAGGTCGAGTACCGGCTGAAGTAACGCCGAAATGAGTGAGGCCGCCAACTGAGGCGGCCTATCAAGCGGGAACGCCCATAAATTCAATCGGAACGCCCATGATTTCAAAATGTTCGCACTCGGTGCATTCAAAAGTGAAAAGGTCGCTCGTATCGGTATCCGGCTCAATTCCTAACAGCCGCATATCGTGACTGCACTTCGGGCATACAGGCAACTGCGTGGGGAGAGCGTTTTTTACTGCATGGCCGTCGAGCAGGAAACGTTCCAGGCTTTCGATAAACTCGTAGCTGCGAGCGAGGTGACGCCACGCCGACGCCATTCGCTTATTTTCGGCCTTGGTGTCCGCATCTGTTATTTGGAGGCCACGGCGATCAGCTTCCTCCGCCCGTGTGAGGCAGTTCGTAATGTGGTCGCCTAGTTTTTGGAGCAATCAGCGACCGTGGCCCTAAAATCAGGCGAGTCGAGGCGTCAAAGGCGACAAAGGCTCATTGCTAGTCAAAAGGGGCCAGTACCTGGCTGCGCAAAGGAACGGACAGGGAAACCTCGATATGTGGTCGATTTTGAACGGACCCGGCTCGGAGATTCGCCCTAGTTTTTACCGCCAGCGGGGGAACAACAAAGGTGGGGTCATGGCCGATCCGGCGATCAATAAACACAAAGAATATTCCCGCTATGCCGCGCATTGTTTGGGACTAACACCCGCCGTAACGGACCAAGAAGATCGCGTCATCAACCGCGAGATGGCAGCCGAATGGCTTAAGCTGGCGGACGACATCATCGCGCTGTCAATGCCGATCAAGTAGGCCGGCAACTGAGGTGGGCTATTTCTTGTTTTCGTTGTCCGGCTGTGGCTGTTGCTGCTGTTGGGCCACATGTTGCCCCTCTTCCTTGTCCGCGAGGTCTTGCCAAGCTTGAGCCATCTCTACAGCGACACACGACGCCCCGTGTCGGGAGCTTCAGCGGCTAGGTCCGCAGCAATCGTGGCGTACATTCTGTAAGTCTCGGCAGGGGTCATGGTGCCCTCACCAACGTCGAGTGGCGGTCGAGGTATGTTGTGGTGCAGATCAGCGGCCGATTTGGCGGCTGTCGCTGACCACATAGAAACAGCCGTAGATCAAGAAGATTGAGAGCGCAAAGAGTGCAACGAGAAATAAGGAAAAATCGAGCACCACGGCTTTAACTCCATAGCTGCCCAACCAAGCGCCGGGCGAGCCAATTAGTTCCGGTGGTGAATATCACATTGGCTCACTAGCGCGGGGCAAGCGGATGCCGCCTCGCGCCCTACACCGGCATCGCCAATTGCGGCCCTGTGTTCTTCACGTTGCCGACGGCCTTGCCGACCGGCCAGATTTTCAGTGCTTCGTCGGGGCATGGCTTTAGCAGCGCGAGCAATTCATCTTCGCTCGCCATCGTCTCCCCGAGCCACTTCGGCCAATCGCTTTCGGCGAGGATCACAGGCATGCGATCGTGCAGCTCGGCCATCACATCATTCGGCGCGCATGTCAGGATCGTGCAGCTAAGGACTTCACCGCCTGACTTCCGGTCCTTCCACTTCGCCCACAGACCGGCCATGACCATCACGCCGTCATCGGCCATAGCGATGGCGTAAGGCTGCTTCTCTTTGACGGCGATCCCCTTCTTCCATTCGTAAAAGCCGTCGGTGACGACAAGGCAGCGCTGGCCCCGCTTCCAGGCGTCTTTGAACGCCGGTTTGGTGGTGAAATCCTCTGATCGGGCGTTGAAGGTCGAATAGCTGATCTTCTCGTCCTTTGCCCAATGCGGCAGCAGGCCCCAGCGCATCATTTTGGGAATGCGCTTGCCGTCATCCGATCGGATTGCGACCAGCATCGGCGCTGTCGGCGGCTTATTCCAATCGGCCTCGAAATTTGGCGCCGGCGCTGCAGGATCAAACATCAACCTGATCTTGATCTCGGAATAGTCGCTGGAAAGCCGAACGCGCCCGCACATAGCAAACAAATAGTGCTTTCCGGCGAGAGGGCCACCCTCTCGGGTCGGTCACTTTGTCGCTTGCGCTCGCGCAGTGGTTGTCCGATGACAGTGCCCCGGCAGCAATCCCGCAGGTGCGTTAGTGGTTCGGTAATCGGGTTGAGCTATTTGTCAGCTTCGCGGAAGTGGTCAACCAGAGAGGCCCCCGCATGCAAACTCAACAGCAGCGCCTATCGCCCCGCCAGCCGCTCCGGCGTTTGGCAAGAGTCACGCCGTCAAAGGGCGGCCCATCGCAGTTGTGCATGGTCACCAATATGTCAGACGGCGGCGTGCGGCTCCAAGTCCTTGGGGCCGAAATCCCGGACGAGTTCTCGCTGACGCTATGCGGCGACCAACCGGCCGATGCTGGCAAATACAAGGTGGTCTGGCGGCTCGGGGGTGACGTGGGCGCCAAACTCATGCCCTAGCTTCATCCGCATGCTGAGCTGTCCTATTAAGTTGGTGACCGCATTTTACAAAGCTCACAAAGCCAAGGGCCAGAAACTGGCCGTGGGGAGGTTGTTGCTAATAGCGGTCGCGGGCCTTGTTCTTGGGAGCGCGCTCGCTAGCAGCGCGCAAGCACAAAGTGATCAGCAAAATGCGCAGTGGTGCGCGTATTTCACCGGCGGCCCCACTAATTGCAGTTTTTCAACCTTTGGAGATTGTCTGCAGACGATCAAGGGAAAAACAGCTCTTTGCGTTCAGAATGCACAATCTGTCCCGGTGCCCGAGTCGAATGCCGGCACGGGCAATAGGCGGCGACATCACTCCGCCCAGTAGTGACGTGAATAGAAATGGTTGGAGCAAATTTGGAGCAGCACTTTGCCCCGCCCGAACTGGTCGCGCCTGCCCGGGCCATCGACCATCCCGACCAATAGCCTCGACTCCGGCCATTTCAGACCATATTTATTGCTCATGTATTGTTGCGTGAGCGTTGAAGATGGCAGAGCCGGTCAGGATCCAATGCCTGAAGTGCCGTCATACCGGCCGTCTCACCGGATCGGATTTGGTCCGGCGCGGCATTCGTCCCGAAGCGTCAATTGCCAGCTTCGTGAAGCGACTGCGATGCGGGAAATGCGGCAGCCAAAGCGTTTGCGCTAGGCGTGAATTGCCGCGGCAAAAAGCGAGCTGATTTGAACCGGCGACTGCTGTTGGCTGTTATAGCCAAATGAACATGAACGCGATCACTGCACTCACCACCACAGCGCCTAATGCTATCGTCATGACCACAATATCGGTCCTCAGGTCCGTGGTAGTAATGCGATGTCTAATGGAATCTCTCCGCGTCGCGAGTGCCTGCGGCGCCGCCCCTCCAAGTCGTCAACCTTGTTGGCGGCGACCCGTTCCTCTGCCGGCACGGTATTAGACTAAAGATCCGTGCGCCGCTCTTCGCCGTTCCGCCTGCGCTGTGCTTCGTGTTCGGCCTCACTGCGGCTGCCGACGAAATATGCTTCGGTCGTCTCGTCGCGCCATATGGCGACCCCGAACTGTCCGGCCTTGGTTTCCCACGGGATCACTTCGACTCTAACCGCCATTTTGAACTCCACGCCGAAGCGCCGGCCTCCCCAGCGTGGCCCCGAGCCGCTGTGATGTGGGACAGTAAGGCCGGGGCCACTGACGTCCGAGTCCAGGGGCTGAAGCGGGGTGCGGAACGCTGCAAGACAACGCGCGCAATCAAACAACGTTGCGGAACATGTGCCTGAGGCATGTTCGACGTAGGCTTATTTGCCGCCAAAGAACTGGACACCCATTTGATTACCGTCGCGCCACCTGACGCGGCACTTTGGCGTCAATCCTTCGAAACCGTAGTTGAGCCGAAAATAGTCAGGCACAACCTCCGAAGGAACAATGAGGCGAGCGCCAGCTGGGGAAATATCCCTCACAAAGCAGGCGCAAATGAAGTGGCCGGTCAAGGAGGAAACCTCGCCCTGCCGGTTCCATGCAACACGTGTATGTTTGCGGGGATCCTGTGCCAACGGCGCGCGCAAAAAAAGCCCGACTGTCAGGGCTAGCTCTTCACCGGTAAGCCTAACTGAGTCGCGATCGGCTCGCACAGAAAATGCGCGGGGCAAGCGATGCGGCCCCGTGCCCTCACGCCATGATCGCGGAATCTTTTATCGGTGATTGCGGTAAAGCCGCTCCCGTCCGCGCTGGCGTGAAACGCAGTTCAATGTCCGCTAGCTGATCGTACAGCCTGCACAATTCCGATGCGTGATACTGAGCGCGCACCATCTGAAATTCCAGCGCAATCGAATAATTGCGCGACAAAATCGCGTCCTAAATAGTGCAGCACACGCATACAAAAGCGACTACAAGACAAAGGTACATAGGAGCGACGAAGATGCCGAAAAAAGACAAGCTGTCGAAGAGCGACAAGAAAATGCTGACAAAAGCCGGCAAGAAGGCGGTGAAGAAAGCAGGCAAGAACCCAGGAAAGGGACAAAGAGTTGCTCGATCGAATGTCTCACTGATCTGAAATTGGGAGGCGCTTACCGAGTGTGGACGTGTGAAGCGAGGATATATTGGGGATGCTCATTCCGACGCCCCCTCAAGGCAAACGTCGGTTTGGGAAGTCCCGGCGCGTCATTCAGCCGGCGCGTCGGGGCGGCTTTCTGATTAGCTCGGCATCCGACTTTCAGATATACTGCAGCGCGGCGGTGGCGCTGCCCTAGTTCCCCAATAAGGGCAGCACGCCCTGTCAGGCCCCGGCGCGCTCGACGTGCGGCACGCGCCTGGCGTGTCGGGGCGCTCGTGAAATGTCGCGAGAGAGTTCACTAATCATCAATTCTTGGGGCAGACATTAGCGATTATGACCGAAGGGCCGTCAGCACCCTGTCCGAAGTGCCGTACCGAAATGGTGTACGTCACACATCTACCGCATCGATTGGCCCCCCGAATGCAGAAGACTACGTTCGTTTGTTACACTTGCAATCAGACGAGAAGCTACGCGCTGTCGATGGAAATGGCAGCCACTTACGCCGCAATTTGTGCGCCGACTAATTCATAGTCGCGGCGACATCGTTGTCTTTGTGATTACTTTCGCTAGCGGATAGCATTGCGCAACCCGGTTGAGCCCGCCCGCTGTTAAATCGCTGTTAATGACCGCTGGGCGATCGGCCGCGCATCGCCGAAAAAATCAGCCAGGGCGATGCGGCAACTACGACGAGCGATGCAATCTGAAGCAAGCCCATGATGGCCTCCTCTCCTATGCGCGGCCGAAATTTTGGGATTCGGCTCGCGTCGCAAAGCTAGCACTGAATCAGATAATAGCGAGTTGATGCTTTCGGCGGGCGGTTAGGGCATCGGAGCCATGCGCTGATCTATGCGTGGCTTTGTGCAGCACGGGCGCGGCGCTTGGGGGCTTGGTTATTCCTCATCCGTCCCTGGACGGCTGATGAGGTCGTAAGAGCGAAAGCTGGTCGATTGCCGCCAGCTATCCATGACCTTGCCGCAGTGCTCACAAACTGCGGTATCCGTATCGGGGATCGGCGTTTTAGTCGTCGTCACCCGATACACCGCGCCGCAGTCGCACTTGTGCTTACCGGTAAGCCATTCGTGGAATCTGAAACTGAATATGCGCCGTCCCGGTTAGGTCGCAAGACCTAACCCAGACCGCTCCCGGCATTGTCGCCAGGGCCAACAGTCATTTTCGGCGCGGCTGATCCCCTCTGATGTCACGAAATTCTTCCGGCCCTTGGATGAGGCGCCGCTTGGCCTTTTGCTTTTGCTCGCTAGGCTGACTCGGATCAGTCAAGTTCTCGATGGCAGCGGCTGCTAAATCAGATGCCTTCTGTGCCGCGCCCCTGCTTGTCGTGCGTTCAAGTCCGGTGCCAGCAAGCCCTTGTTCTATGAGGCGGCGGATGGCCTCGGGCCGTGAAACCGACCCTTCTTGCCGTTTGGCCCATCTATCCAGCGCGGTAATAAGCGGTGGATGCAGCCGCAATAAAACGGCCTCGCCGCGCCCTGTGGTTTTTGGACGACCCCGTCCGCGCTTTTTTGGGATATCCCGTATTGACTTTGCCATAATTTGGGATATCATAAAAAAATCGGGCCGCCAAGGTGTTGGAAGCACCCTGACAGCCCTAACCCACGCCAGGAGGAACCCGTGGCACAGGCTACCGATAATTATACCACATCCCGCTTTCACAACCTCTCAAACGGCGCGCTCGCCGACGCACTCGGCCGCGCGGATGCGGTGCTCAAGGGTGCCGAAGTTGAGTGCAAAGCGTTAAAGGAAGAGTTCAAGCGGCGAAGTCTCACTGAGGCCGCCGGCCACAACTTCCTCGTCACCGCCACTGAGCAAATCAGCGGTCGGCTGGACACTAAAGCGGTCAAGGAATTTCTCGGCGAGACGTATCACCGCTTCGAAGTTGCGACGGTCGCCACCGTCATTCGCATTAAATCCGCTATCCCGCTCGCAGCAGCCGCCTGAGCCGGCAATCGAAATGACGTGGGCGACGGACAATCCGTCGCATCTCGGCAGATTCGTTCCACATCGCTCCAACAAAATACTGTGAGAGATCCAATGAACACTCAACAATTTTCCGACGCGAAGCTGTTCAACGACTCATCGTCCGCGCATTCCGCGACGGGCGGGCTGGTGAGCAGGAGAAATGCAATGAATGTACTTGTAAAGTCCTCAGCCGCTCTAGCTGTAACCAGTGCGGCAATGTCTGCCGAGATTTTCTCGTCGGACAATCATGTCTTCGCGGCGATAGAGAGGCATCGGCAAGCGCACAAGGCCTTCGTCGAAGCGGCCACAGCTGCGGATGAAGCGTCGACCGGTACCACGGCTTTGAAACGACCTCCGAAAGTCTGCATTGGCTTTCACAAAGAAGGCAGCTTTTCGCGGACAGCCGCCGGTGCGGACGGCAGTTACACGATCACTTGGACTCCTAATGGTGAAACGGAGCCGCTTTACGTTGATAGCCTCGAAGGTATCAAGAGGAATGTTCCAGAAAATCTGTGTGATCCAGATCGAGCGAAGTGGCTTTCTGAGAAAGAGGCTGAATTGGAAGAACAATTGCAAGAGGCGGCGGAAAGCAAGCCTGCCCTCGCAGAGCAAGCATTGTCCGAGGCCGGCGACTTGGAGGTTGCGGCGATGTGGGACTTGGTGGGGACGGTTCCCACCACCACAGACGGCATCGTGGCTCTACTTTCGTATGTGCGCTCAAACGACGTTGACGGAGCATTTCTCGACGACGAACATAGGGAAGTGCTCGCGTGGACGATCGAGCGTGCAGTCCGCGCCATGGCGGGGCTGCCTGAGCCGGCGATCGGCCGCCGACTGGCGCGTCTCGTAGACGGCGATGAAACTGCAATTGCTTGAGATGAATTACACGGCGGGCTTCGCGCCCGCCGTGCTCTCGGATAGCAGGCGATGTCACGATCATTCCCCATCCGTCGCGTCGGTGTGTACCTGCGGGTTTCGACCGCAGAGCAGACCACGGAGAACCAGCGACGGGAATTAATGGCCGTTGCTGGGCGCCATGGCTGGGCCGTGGTGCGGATCTTCGAGGACGCAGGAATATCCGGCGCCAAGACCCGCAACGGCAGACCCGGCCTAGATGCTCTTATGAAGGCCGTGGCGCGCCGCGAGATTGATATGATTGCCGCCTGGTCCGTCGATCGGTTGGGGCGTTCGCTCACAGATTTGTTAGAACTGCTGCGCGAGATGCACTCGAAAGGCGTTGATTTTTTCTTGCATCAGCAAGGTCTAGACACTTCGACTCCGGGCGGTCGGGCGATGTTCCAGATGATGGGAGTATTTGCCGAGTTCGAGCGCGCGATGCTGCGTGAAAGAGTTGTCTCGGGCTTAGCCCGAGCGCGCGAGAACGGCACCCGGCTGGGGCGACCCAAACTTGCGGCTGAGAAGGAGGAAGCTATCCGGCGCGCAAGAGCGGCTGGCAAGGGCATACGGCGCATCGCTCGCGATTTGGGTGTCGGAGTGGGGACCGTACTGCGGGTAACTGGGGTTGCCATCTAGGTTCCGGCCGACCCGATCCGCGCGTTTGTATTACTAGCGGCCCCACGGGGTATTTCAGATAAACAGCCGGAGAAGGTTTGCTCCCCACAATTACCGTAAGTCCCAATCAACACATCGTCGAACTCGCACTATGAGCTGAAGCTCATACTCTGGTCCATTTCAAAAAGCGGAGGCGAGCATGGCCGAAATTCGCAACGTGGATCGGGCTTGGGAAGCCATTGACGTCTTTCGAGGCGCGTTGTGTCAGGCGCAGGCGGAGGTCGAACGACTGGGAGGCAAAGATCCGGCGGCGCAGTGTCCGAATGACGGCGCAGCCAGCAGCCGGAGACTTGAACTGCGAAGGCGCTGCAACGCTGTCATTGATTCGCTGCTTGCGCCCATCAATCTCACAATCCTTATCGCGGCTTACAAACAAACCCAAGAATACGCAAAGCTCAAATATAAGACGCGCCGCGACTATGCCACACGCATGCGGCGGATCGAGTCCGAAATTGGCAAACTCCCCCTTAGGGACGTCGTATCCGAAGACATGGAAAAGTGGCGGGCGCGGTGGAGCTCTAACGGTACACATCCTGCCATGGGCAACGCCGTCATGACCGTCCTTCGGATTTTGCTCCGCTTTGGTGCGAAGGAGCTTGGCGACAAGGAATGCGGCCGGCTCGCTCTCCACGAGTTCCCCGGTTTGGAGAAACTTAAGAAGGGGGAGCGAAAGCAGATCAGCGTCTCTCAATTGGACGCGCTCCGCGCTCAAGCACACAAGATGGGCTTCCACACCCTAGCCCTGGGAGTGGCAATTCAGTACGAGGTGCAGCTAAGCCAAAAGCAGCTAATTGGTCATTGGGTCCCGATGTCCGACCCCGGAACATCAGACGTGAGCCACAACGACAAGAAGTGGCTTGGTGGGCTTGACTGGTCACAGATAGACGCGGACCGCTTTCTGTATCTGTGGGAGGACGGCAAAGAGATCAAACTCGATCTGAATCTGTTTCCGATGGTGATCGAGGAATTGAGGCGGTTGCCGAAAATTCCTGACAGCGGCCCAATCATTGTTTATGAGCCGACCGGCATTCCATATCTAGAAAACGAGTATCACACGCGTTGGCGCAAAGTGGCAAACGCCGTCGGGATTCCTAAAAGTATCCGGAACACATATCATCCCAAGCGCGATCGGGCTGAGATGCCGTTAGATAAACAGCGCGCATGCGATATCGCTACTCGCGTATGCCAATCACTTCCGATGAGGTGCCGAAACGGAGTGCTTTCCGAAATGGTCGCCGACTTGCTGGAAAAGAAGATAACGCCAGAGAAATTGTCCGCAGCTAAATCGAAATATGTGACCGCCTATTACAGAAAGTTTGAAAGCGGCTACACGCCTTCGTTGGATCAGGTCGCGGGCGGTCTGCGATTAGGCGACACCATTAGCTCCGACCACAATGCTTGGCAGGGCTAGCGCGGGGCGGCATCCGCTTGCCCCGCGTCGCGTTCCTGCACGTCACGGACGTTCACGTTTGATGCGGCCAAATACGACGCCGATTTCGTTGTCGCTTTGCCAGATCACGCGACAGGCACGCATCGTTCGGCCGGAGTCAAAGCTCATCTCGATAGTAGGCGTCGCAACCGCCGTAGCAGGAACGCTGAGACCCGCACCTTTGGCTGTCAAATTACGGACGGTGCCGTCAATTGCGCGTGCCGAGTCAGGCTTGAAGATCAGAACATCTCTTCGAACGCGAGTGCGTGTAATCTCTCTTCGTTCGACCATTTGAACCTCCGGGCGCAAATGGCGACGCTAGGATGCCGGCGTATTTCCTTTATTAAAATGCTTGAGGGATTTCGTGGTTTAGAGCAGGTGAATATTAAGCCGACCACCGCGGCTAGTTACTTCAGTCGGCACTCGACGTTCCAACTCCGCACCATCTCCTTGCTTCGCATTTTACTACGCGCCCCGGTCACGACTCAGATAGTCTTGTTCAATCCGCTGTGCTGACGCGGCGAACCTCCGCCTCTCTGACACACGCGCGCGTCAACACAGACGGTTTTTTGATCTCTCGTGGTGGGGAGCCTAGCCCTGGCGCCAATGCCGGGGCGCTTTTTGCCGGCGTGCTGACTTCGCAAATGCAACGTCAGTTCCATCGCCCGGAGGCGCGGTCAGGGGTGATGTGAGCAGCAATGATCGCTTGGTTAATATCTTATTAACCATCTACGCGCAGCCTACCTCTGCGGACAATCGTTCGCGATCCAAATGCTTCGCTCTTTGTAATCGTAAGCGCACCAAGTGGGGAGATGACGATGCTCGGATGTCAATCCGCAAACGCCGCAAGCCACTCGTCACTGGAATGGGAAGAACACTCTTCGCGGCTGACAGCCATCGTTCGCGATCTCGTCGGTTACACACTTGAGGAGGTTGAACGTGAACTCATCCTCAATTCGCTCGACCAATATGGTGGCTGCCGTACCTATACAGCCAATGTTCTTGGAATCTCGATCCGATGCCTGCGTAACAAAATTACTCAATACGCAGGGATGGGAATACCGGTCACGGCACCGGGCCGACGTGATGACATGACCACCGTTCGACATCCGCCCGATTGCCTGAGCTGCGGCAGGTCGATGCGGTTTGAACGAACCATTACCCAGGTCCACCGGTCGCCAGAACTACAGACATTCGAATGTAGACCGTGCGGCTTGGTAGTTACAGCTGAGAGCGGATCGTTCATGTCGTCGACTCAATACCTTCATTCGTAATTATTCCGGTGCGGAGCGACACGGGACGCTTTGCCGTGTCGTCACCGGGGCAGCCTAGCGTGGTTGGCACTCGACCTTTTCCAACATCAGCACCATCCGCGGCGCTGGTTATCAACTTGCTTTTTGCCGCGGCAATTCGCGCCGGGCGCAGACGCTCTGGCTTCCGCATTCGGTATATTGGCGTGGCGAGCCGACAAGGACTTCGTCTGTGATGAGTTGCGCCGACGGAATTGCCCCGGCGTTTATTGATGTGCCAGAGGTCCGGTTATCGCCGTCGGCGAAGTTGCAGGCCCGCTAACGGCGATTAATTAGGCGCCGGCACTTTTCCATCTGAAGCCCGGACGCAAAGCGTTCGAAAGGTTGCGTTCGGCACTCCAGAACCACGAAGGTCAGCAATAGCAGCCCCGACCTCACTGGCCGCTGAGCCGCACGAATCGACGCTGGAAAAATTGCCTACGTGCTGAATCGAGGGCGATACGCCGGGCACAAAGACCATTAGAAGAAGCCAAAAGGTCGGCATGGCTGATCATACTCTCCGTTGGCGATGCGCGGACGAAACAAATCAGGGCGTCTTGTTGCGCCCCCGACGCGCCGGCTGAATGACGCGCCGGGACTTCCCAAACCGACGCTTGAGGACGTCGGAATGAGCGTCCCAAATATATCATCGCGCCGGCGCCGCTAACCGGTAATCCAGTAGGCGTAAATGGCGTACATGCCGATCAGCGCGCCTGTGATTATCAGCCCTGTGGCCGCCAGTTCACCAAGCGTCGATCTGCCTTCGTATTTCTGGATAGATGCCAAGTTGACACCGATATTTAATCGAGCGCGGGCATTTCGCGCAGATGTCCCCTGAAAAGTGTAATTTTGCGACGGTAGGTCGTGGGCGCAGCATTTGCCGCAGGCCGCGGACGCTCTCTGGACTTGCAGAACAGGTCGGCGCCGGCTCTGCCGCATGTAAAAGTCAGATCATCTTCGTCGCAAGTCGCGGCAATGGCCAATCCAATCTCGCTGATATGACTGCGGCGATAGCAGTACATGGCAAGCAATGCTCGTCTTTCCCGCGGCATCTTCGCAATCAACGCAAATAAGCGGGCTTGGTCGAGGCTGACAACATCGGCAAACAATTCATCCGTAATTGGAAGATTTTCCTCAAGCCTATATGGTTCGGCCAGCATTTTATCCCCCGAGAAACAAATCACCGGTCGATTACAATGCCGTGCAAGACTTAACTAACTGTTGACCGTCCCCGGGCGCACGCCGGGGCAGCAGGTCGAACTACAGGCTAAAGCCCGCGTACATGATCAGGAGAGCGAGGCCGCCAACCACGCTGCCGATCAGAAGCATTCCGATCACTTCTTCAAATCTATAGTTCGCCTCGGTCTGCGGACTGTTGGTAAACTGCACTGACAATCCAGATGATGACGAGCCGGATGATGTCCCTCTAATTGCAGAAGGCTAATCCGCGAGTTGGCGCGGGATGCTCTTCGAGACATGATGGCTACTGAGGCGCTTGTGTCCTAATTCGCTTGGTGTGTGAGGTCGCCTCAAGCCCCGGGGCTTATGTTCGTCAAATGATAACAGAATCCACAATCACCTGCCCAAAGTGCGGGTATCAATCAACCGAACCGATGCCTACCAATGCCTGCCAGTTTTTCTATAATTGCAAAGGCTGTGGCGAGCGGCTCAAGCCGCTCCCGGGCGATTGCTGTGTGTTCTGTTCGTATGGCTCAGTGCCTTGTCCGCCGGTCCAGCTAAATCAGTCCTGTTGCTAATTAAGAGACCTCAGTTGGCAGCCTCTTAGACTGGCTACCGTTTGCCGGCGCGAATCTCTACGGCCTCAGCTAGCGCCTGTTCCCTAGTACCGACGGCGTAGGCGCTATGCTGATGGTCCGCATAGTCGACAGCAACGCCAAAGTTATCTTCGTCCCACTTGATCACCCGCGCGCGGACGACGCGGCTTTCCTTTCGCTCCGGGCTTCCCATCGGCGCCTCCTGTTGCAGATTCAATTTGTCTGAAGCCGGAGAGTTCCCCGCACGGCAAGGGGAACCGGTCCCCGTCGATCGGGTTATGGATTCGGACGGGCGGGGCCGTCGGCAGTATCAACGCCGCCCAGCTCTCCGACTTCCCGCGTCGCCCGTCCACCACTCAAACTATTTCAGCCGGTACTCGACGCCTTCCAACATCGGCACCGCCTGCAGCGCGATCGAGATTTGTGCGGGTGTCCGCAGTTGCTAGTCTGATATTCGCGCAGTTGTGATCTACGATACATCGCATCGACAAATTTTCGCCGTGGACGCAGTCGAAGCTTAGATGGCTTGGGAGAATGAGTAGGGAACGGGGAATGGTGTGTGCAGGGCGCTGCCCTGATGGAGAATTGCGCCATGTCGAAACGCTCTTCGATAAAAAGCAAGCGTCGCAGTAAAGCATTGCCCGCGTTGGGATTGGCTGGCGTGTCTTTCTCGCTGGCGAGCGGCGCGTGCGCCTCAACCAGCGAAGCAGCGGCAAATACGCCGTCGACCTCACAGAGTCAGAGTCATGAACTCTTTCTCGGCGAGGAGGAAATTTTCGACGTCAGTTTGGGGACGTTCTATATCTACGACAAGGAAAATGCCGGACCGTACGCGCTCTCCCAAAACCTGAAGCTCGCCCGTGGCGGTTGTGGTGGCTGCGGCGGCGGGGGCTGTCGCTGCGGCGGCGGAGGCGGCGGTTGTCGTTGCGGCGGGGGCGGAGGCTGCGGAGGCGGCATCCATATTGGCTGCGGTGGTGGTTGCCATGTAGCGTGCCGTGGCTGCGTGGGCGGACGTTTCTTCTTCGGAGGCTGTTTTGGTTGCGCGGGCTGCGGAGGCTGCGGCGGATCGTGTTGGATATGGGCACCACCTTGGGGGTGGGTCTGGAGCTGCTCGGCTGGGT
>Ga0210398_10003128_pt1 | contig 15965 bp, 16 predicted proteins | sample IncBWC4OmetaG_FD_161047 | JGI IMG/M metagenome (GOLD analysis project Ga0210398, IMG submission 161047) | Forest soil microbial communities from Barre Woods Harvard Forest LTER site, Petersham, Massachusetts, United States - Inc-BW-C-4-O | ecosystem: Environmental > Terrestrial > Soil >...
AAATGTTTTACATTATCCCTATCACCGATATCCTGCTCTTTGCGGTCCCGCTTTATTTCGCCTTCCGGACGCGCTTAGACCCGCCCACGCACAAGCGATTTATCTACATCGCGACAATTGCGCTGCTGACTCCCGCGATCGCACGCTTGCCGTTCGCTTTTGTATTCCGGAAGTCTTCCGTTGTAGCTTTGCTCGCCGACGGCTTTGTGCTTGCTTTGGTTGGCTACGATCTATGGTCTACGCGCCGGATCCATCGGGCGACGCTGTGGGCCGGTTCTCTCCTCATATTTGTGCTGCAAATTCGAGTGCCGATCGGAAACACGGCGGCTTGGCACGCGTTCGCCGCCTCGGTGCGGCACCTGGTTCGGTAAGAGTGCATGCGGCAAGTCTGCGCGTTCAGAGAGCTAAACATCATCGAGGGGCACCCAACTTTTCTCAAGCCCAGACGAAAAGCGGATCCCGCACCGCCGTCCCCACAAACCGAGGCCGGGTTCGGGATGACAGCGTGCGTGGGTGTTTCCGCAGCCTTTAGAATCCGCGTTGCTCGATTCAGTTTGCCGCGAGCTGCGCGGTCAGGTCCGCTTCCTTCACCGTGGTGCCGTGGCCGCCGGCAATCAGCGCGCCGGTGATGTTGTACTTGCGCAGAATTACGCCCACCGAAGCGGTAGCATCGGAACGCTCGATAGGTCCGCGCGGCGAAATCAGATCGGTGACGTACACGATGTTGGCGTTGCCGCTGACGACATGGCCGATGAGCATCCCTACCACGTGTGGATTCTGAATGAAATAAAGTTGAATCTGGGTGGTGTCGTCTTTGATCGTCATTTCATCTTTTACTTCCGTGATGGCCGGAGTCCGCGGCTTCTTCTGTAAATCGTCGGGAACGATCGTGCGTGGCGCCTTCACGTCCTTCTCAAAGTAGGCCTTGTCGGGCGCCGGAACGATCACGTCCGCGCCTTCCGCGACGTACGTGCGCATTCCACCGGTGTGGTCCATATGCTGGTGGCTGAGGATCAAGTACTTGATCGGCTTGCCGGGATATTTGGCCTTCGCCGCGTCGATCACCCAGCGCGATTGCAGCTCTCCGTAGGGAGCGTCGAAGATCACCAGGTAATCCTTCATCGCCACGATCAAGTTGTTGGCCGTGCCGCCCTCGACGTGCTGAATGTTGGGTGCCAGCTCGACCAGCTTGAGGCTGCCGCCGTTGGCGAACAGAATGTTGTCGCTGTCGGTAAAGCGCGTGAGGAAGAGCCGCCGCAGCACCCACTGGTAGGGCACGTTGCTCGTCGCCACCGGCTTGGCGCTGGCACGCACGTTGTCGGGCACCGCGAACGCGTCCGCGGCGATATCCGGGTTGGCGGAGACGTCGGTGTAGTTGAGCTTGGCCACTTCCACGTCGCCGATGCGGTAGGAGAGCTGTTCGGCGATCTGTGCGCCGTTCACTGCTTTCCAGCCGTTCAGCACCAGGTCGTAGTTTGAGTCGCCGTGGATATTGTCGTCATCGCGCGTGCGGATGGCAGCGGGCAGGTGCGTCTTGCGGTCAAACAAAATCACGTACGTCGTTCCGCCGTCGCTGAACGAAACGGCCGGCAGGGATTCCGCGCCCAGCTTCTGGTTTCCCGCGGCGTCCACGTTTTTGGGCTCGCTCATGGCCTTCACCAGCAGCCAGGGCGAGGCGCGCTCGAGTTCGCGCAGCTGCGCGGCCTCGCGGATGCCGGACATCGGCTGGCTGCCCTTGTCATCGGTGACGAAGCCGATGGTGGGCGTCAGCGTCTCCGTATATTTCAAAATGATCGGGTCGGGATATTTCTGATCGCGCACCCAGGACGTCTTGGCGCTGCCGTTGGCTATGTCCCAGGTCATCGTAAATGTGGCGTCTCCCAGGAAGCGCGGGTCGCCGTCGGGAGCGAAGGATTGTCCGGGCTCCCAGAATTTTGCGTCGCCCTTGATGGACAGGCCTTTCACGCCACGCAGGGCATCGGCGCCGCCTTCCGCGGCCACCGCCTGCTTCACCAAAGTATCGCTGCCGCCTTGTGCCAGGGCCGGCCGCGGCTGGGCCATCGCCAGCACCAGAAGAACAAACGAGCCAATCCACACTGCGTATTTCATGGGGCTTCCTCCGTTAAGGGCGTTCAAGGATCGTTTCGGGGATTTTCCTTTTTGTAAACGTCTGGTCTGCCCGCCACCATACATCCGGCCAGCCCGGAACGCAATGCTCGCCCTGGAGGGTAGTGGTTCAATTTGAATTTTCCATTCACCTGTCTGGGGAATAACAGGGGAAGTGTTCCTGTGAGAAGAGGTGTGGCTCGGGCCAGGTGTCCGCGCTGAAAGCGCGGAGGACGCTAGCCCGGGGGCAGCGCCCCGGGTAAAGTGTCCAGACGTAGCGCCCGCCCTGAAAGGGCGGAAGGACCCTGCGCCCCTTCAGGGCGCATCGAGCAAATTGGGCTTCGAATCCCAGGGCGTTGCTCTGGGCTGGCATCCTGCGGCGCTTTCAGCGCCGAAGGCCGGGCTTCTTGCGCTGAGAAAGGAAGGCCAGCCCGGCCGTAGCCGTTCGCTCGCATCTCCGGCTTCAGCCGCTGAAGTTTCAGGCGTATCATGGATCGCGACCGTTTCCCAAACGAGAGATTCACCAATCCTTGAGGCCCAGAGAGCTTCATGAAAACAATTGCTCGAAGAAAAGTCACCACCATCGCAATCCTGTCATTGCTTTGTGCGCTCTTCGCCGCAACGGCCACACGCGCGGATGAGATTCATGTCGTGACTTCGGGAGGCTTCACCGCTGCCTACTTGGAACTCGTTCCACAATACGAAGCCGCCACGCACAACAAGCTTGCGACCGAGTTCGGCCCCTCCATGGGTACGACGCACAACGCCATCCCCGTGCGCCTCGCACGCGGCGAGGCCATCGACGTAGTGATCATGGCCGCGCCCGCGCTCGACGATTTGATCAAACAGGGCAAAGTGCGCGCCGGAAGCCGCGTCGATTTGGTGCTCTCCAAAATCGGCATGGCCGTCAAGGCCGGAGCGCCGCATCCTGACATCGCCACGCTCGAGGCGCTGAAGCACACGCTGCTAGCAGCCAAATCGATCGCCTATTCCGATAGCGCCAGCGGCGTCTACCTTTCGACGGAACTCTTTCCGAAGCTCGGCGTCTGGGACCAGATCAAAGGGAAGAGCAAGCAGATTCAGGCCGACCCGGTAGGCGGAGTGGTGGCTACGGGGGAATTCGAGATCGGCTTCCAGCAGATCAGCGAACTACGCCCCGTGAAGGGCATTGACATCGTTGGAGAGCTGCCGCCCGGCGCGCAGAGAGTCACCATCTTCGCCGCGGGAATCCCCACGACGGCCACGCATCCCGAAGCCGCCAAAGCGCTGATCGGGTGGTTAGCCTCGCCGGTGGCCTATTCGGCGATCAAGAAGAGTGGACTGGAACCGGCGAAGTCCCAGTAGCACAGACTTTTTACCCTGAACCTTGTGAAGGGCAGTCTGTGGGGGTCCGTCCGGCCACCCGGTCGCCGCGCGCAAGCCAAGATCTAGTGGAATACCACAGACTGCCCTTCACAAGGTTCAGGGTAAAAAGTCTGTGCTACTTCCACTCTTACTTCGCCAGGACATCCTTCAGAAACCGCGTCATCGCCATTTTGTATTCTTCATCCGCGCGCACTTCCGAAGGATTCTGCGGGTTGGTAAACCCGTGCGCGGCGCCGCTGTACAAATTGAGCTCGAAATTCACTTTCGCGGCGCGCAGCTGTGAGACCAAGTTGTTGACCTCTTCCATCGGCGCCACCGGGTCCTCCGCGCCGTGCAGGATCAGCACGCGGCCCTTGATATTCTTGGCGCCCTCCGCCGTAAAGTTCTGGAACGCGCCGTGCACCGAAATGAAGCCGACCATCGGCGCGCCGGTTTCCACCAGCTCAACGCCCACGGTCCCGCCAAAGCAGTAGCCCACCGCGCCCAGCCTCGCCGGATCGACCATCGGCTGCGCTTTTAGCACATCGAACCCGGCGAGCGCCCGCGCCCGCATCAGCGCGCGATCTTTGTCGTAGATGCCGATCGTGGTCATCATCTCCGGCACCGTCTTGGGCACGAATCCCTTGCCGAACATGTCCTCGGCAAAAACCACATAGCCGAGCCCGGCGATCATCCGCGCATCCTTGAGCGTATTTTCCGAAAACCCGGAGCGGTCGTGAATCATCAACACGCCCGGCTGCTTGCCCTGCACCGCGTCGTCATACACCAGATAGCCCGAAAGCGGCGCGTCCCCCTGGTGGTAATCGATCCATTGCGTTTTCACGGCTGCCTGCGCCGAGCCCGCATACAAACCTGCAGCGACGGCGACCATCGCCACAAAAACCATTCGCGCGATTTTCATGCTCTCCTCCTGGAATGCCCGTGCCTGACCGCCGCATTGTCGCACGTTGCCGGCCCACGGCAAGCCCCTTGTCACCGCGGCAGGGATCCCTCATAAACACCACCTTTTACAGGGAAGATTTATGGCAGATGATGTTGCATCGACCGGTTGAGCTGGCAGGAATTATCGGAATGGGGGGTTGTTAGAGAACGGAAGAGTCCCAAGTGCAGATAAACGGATTACCGGAACGTCGCATCGGAGCCGAAATTCGCCACAAACTTTGCGGTGTGTGTTAGCTTCCCTTAGCCGGTGCAATTCGATTTGAGAGTGAGATTTCTGATACAGCGGGTATTTCGTGTCTATTGAGCCCCAAGAACGACGCCAGTACCCTCGAATTGATTTGTCGCAGGCGGTCCGCATTCGCCCTTTCGACCCGAATTTGCCGCCGGAATATTGCACAACGTTGAACGCGTCACAGGACGGTCTGTATTTTCCCACGCAGGCAGTTCATTACGCGCTTGGAATGAGCGTTTATGTGACGACCGATTTCCAACCCGACAGCCCATTGAACACTACATTCGTGGGTGTTGTCGTACGGATCGACAAACTAGAACCTGGCACACTGGGAATAGCAATTCACGTCCTTTCTCCATCATCGGCGGCAGCCAACTGATTCCCGGGAATGTCCACATTGGTTGAACCCGCATGTTTATTGGTGAAAGTTGGCGCGCCCGGAGAGATTCGAACTCCCGACCCTCTGCTTCGAAGGCAGAACAGGGTCGAATCTAAGTGCTTGTTCCGGTGTCGCGTACGAGCGCCGGACCGCTCTTTGATCCGCACAATGATACCTAATGAGACCTAACGTAAGCTTCGTTGGAATGCTCTTGGCTTACTCTGCGCAGTATGGTGTCTGAGAGGTTTCGGTTTCGGATATTTCAGATCGGTCGCGCGTTACATTGGCCGAGCGGGGTTTGCGAGGCCGGTACGCTAGCGCGATGATCCAGTCCCCGATGGAAGCACCGTTTAAACGCTGGCAACCATGCCGTACGGTTGGTCGTGTTGTGAAAACTAATTCGATTCGCTGAGAGGACGATCATGCCTTGGCTGAGGAAATACGATGGCACCGTTGTTTATGTCGAACGCGACGGCGTGGGTGGCTGGATCGAGGTGCCCCCTAAGTACTGGCCAGACCCTCCGCCCGCGAGGCTGGGGGCAGTGCCACCGAAACAGGATGGCGCCGTGCCAACACGCAGGCCACCGACTCCCGGCGCCGTACGCCGATTCATGCACGAGATCGGTCGCCGGGGCGGGCATGAGCGAAGCCGAAACTTTGCGAGGCGCACCTCGCGTGGCTGGATACGGTTCAACAGACGCTATCAATGCGACCCGAGCCATGTGACCGCTGCCCCGGTCAGTGCCAGCCCGGAGGTGCGGACCCACCTCCGCGCCTTCGCCAGCCGTGGCGGTCAGGAGCGCGCTCGTCGGTGCCCTAAAGAGACGCTGAGAGCGTGGGCGGCCAAGGGTGGGCATGCGAAGGCGGAGAAATCGAAACGGGCATCCTCGCCAGGACAGAGTGTAGCAGGCAAGCAGAAGTAGCAGGCGACGGACTCAGAGCAAGGGAATCACCTGTAAATGGGAAGGTTATCGGCTGAATGTTCCCGCCAACTTGGTTAGGCCTGTTGTCCCTGCGTGTGCGCGTCAAGTGTAGGTGCGCTGCAAATCCGGGTCAATTCGATGGGGGGTTAGGTAAGATTACCCCCGCGAAACCGGCCACCCCCTTTTCGCAGCTTTCATCGACTTTGCTTCGCCTGGGGATTTGGTGGGGTAGTTTAGGGTGAGGGTTGCATTGTCACGGCGTGGGGAGTTGCGGCGAATCGAAAAGGGCAATCCACGGAGAAGCGGTTATGTTGTCCGGCACCGGTTCTATGGAAACCCTTCATGACCCTAAGAAAGCACAATGATCGAGTCCAGAATCAAGATCACGGATTGGCCGAGCGCGCACCAGACTTCGAACTACGCGGGGATGTCAGCTCTAATGAGAATCCGACCCTTCCGAGGTGTTATTTCAATCGTCGCTCCAGGAAATTTTCGCGGCTTTTCGAACTCCAGCTCAAGTTGTTCTGGAGATAGGTGCGGTGCGCGGTGGTGAGAGATTGGCTCGCAGTTTATTCGATATCCCAACACCCGAAAGTCTGTTTCAAGAACCTCGGCGAGTGTTGCAAGAACGTCGATTACAGGCACGTCTTGCCCGGTCTCATATCGGCTGATCATTTGCCTGCTAACGTCGGCCAGACGTGAGAGCTCTTGCTGCGTCATTCCTGCAGCATCTCTAGCGTTGCTTATCTGTCTACCTAATTCTTTTCTCCAACTCATGACAACCTTTGTTGGCAGCACTGCTCGGAAGGTGTGGAAAATCATGTAATTTTGAACCAAAACATTAATTTTAGTCAATTATTATTTGCAGACTTTATGTTAGAATGACAACTATAGTTGGCACACTAAGAGAAATAAGGTCGGTAGTCGTGCTGCAACAGACTTTCGTTCACATCCCGGGCATAGGCAAACACACTGAGTTAAAGCTGTGGAAGTGCGGTATCCACAGTTGGGATGATGCAGAACAGTTTGAGAAGCGATTCGGCGCTGTAGGTGCACGGCTACAGAAGAAACTTGACGAATATATCCCTCGTTCGCGACGAGCCATCCGTGAGAAGGACGCTGCATTCTTTGAACGACTATCGTCGCTGGGTGAAGCTTGGCGAGTTTTCCCTGAGTTTGCTAACAAATGCGTCTACCTTGACATTGAAACGACTGGATTATCATCCGTCTTCGACACTGTGACGATGGTGGGCCTTTATGACGGTCATAAGTACAAGGTTTTTGTAGAAGGTGACAACTTACAGGAATTTCCAGCACATTTGCGGGACTACTCTGTCGTCATTACGTTCAATGGTGCAGGGTTCGACCTGCGATTCCTTAGGCTTGCGTTTCCGAGCTTGGTCCTTCCCCCTATCCACATCGATTTGCGATGGGTTGTCCGAAAGCTTGGAATGAAGGGAGGCCTCAAGTCAATTGAAGAAAAGATGGGCTTAACTCGTGCTGCGTCGATTGAAGATTTGACCGGCTACGATGCGACGGTCCTGTGGGCCAAACACCTGCGCGGCGAGAGGAATGCGCTCGAACAGCTAATTCAGTACAACTCAGAAGACGTAGTTCACTTAAAGGCCCTCATGGAAATCGCGTACGACCGGCTCTGCAAGCACACGACAGCTTTCCTAAAGAATTCGGTGGCGCCATTATTCAATGGCGTCGGTCAGTCACCTCGCTCTAACAAACTTGCAGTACTCAAACGCATTCCCGCCTCCATGAATCTGGCTGCCAGTCAATTGGTTCAGAAACTCTTGACGGGCTGCCCAGATCTTGGCAGGCCACCTCGCATTGTAGGGATCGATCTTACCGGCAGCGAGAAGCGTGCGACTGGCTGGGCCTTAATGGAAGGTAGGTTTGTAACAACCAAGTGTATCCGTACAGATGATGAGCTAATAAGTGAGACGATTGCGGCTAAGGCGGACCTCATATCTATTGATTCGCCTCTCTCTCTCCCAGAGGGTCATGGCAACCCCGGTGTTCCGATTTACCGCAAGTGTGAGTTGGCACTCAAGAGAATGGGCATTTCAGTGTTCTGGTGTCTACTTCCGAGCATGGTGATGCTAACAAGGCGTGGCATCAAGTTGACGCACGAACTTCGCAAGGCTGGCAACAAAGTGATCGAGAGTTATCCGGGAGCTGCCCAGGACATTCTGGGAATTCCGCGCAAGAAAGCGAGCTTAGAGGAATTGAAGTGGGGACTTTCCCGGGCGGGCATCTCAGGCGAGTTTTTGACCGCCGACATAACCCACGATGAAGTGGACGCAATCACCTCGGCCTTGGTCGGACTTTTTTATCTGGCGGATGACTACATCGCATTGGGTACGCCATCGGAGGACTATCTCATTGTCCCGAGGTCGAACAGATTTAACTATTTGAAGCTGGCTCAGGTAGTATCGGCTACAGGATTAGATCAAGTACCTGACAATCGAATTACTGGGATAGAATCCGTTGTTCATGCCCAGCCACTTTCAGCGACCGCGGGATAGTCGACTTATCATCGGATTTACAGGCCGCATGGGAGCGGGCAAGACTTCGGCCGCCATGCATTTGAGTTCCAAACATGGATTCCAATACCTGCGGTATAGCCAAGTACTTTCGCAATGGATGGCAAAGGATAGCCCTACAAAAGGACAGCTCCAAGAAGTTGGATGGGAAGTCATGGGAGGAGGGATGCAAAGCGAGCTAAACCTCCGATTAATAGGGGAGATCAAGGCCGACACAGATGTTGCTGTCGATGGTCTGCGCCATCCTCTTGACTTCGAGAGTCTGACGAATTCCTTCCTGTCTTCATTTCAACTGTTATATATAGATAGTCCTCCAAAGGAACGATTCGAGCGTCTAAACAGGTTAGGCCGGTATGTCGATCTTAGCTCATTCGACGCGTCAGATTCCCACCCTGTGGAGCAACAGATCGAATCGCTCCGAGGGGTCGCTGCGGTCGTGGTTCCTAACGATCGTTCCTTGCAAGACTTTTACGTAGCTTTAGACGAGTTGTTGCAAGGCATTAGGAAAGTGGGCCAAACATGAGCGTTTATATTGTTGTAGGCGGTCAATTCGGTTCGGAAGGCAAGGGCAAAGTCGCTGCCTTCATTTCAAAGCAAGATAACATAGATATTTGTGTACGTTGCGGTGGTCCTAACTCAGGCCATTCGTTCGTCGACGAAACTGGCAAGATGATCGTTCTGCGTCAGTTGCCCACCGGCTTTGTGAATCCACATTCACGACTCCTGTTGCCTGCAGGCGCACTGATCGATCCATGCGTTTTGAAGGAAGAAATTGAATTCCTGAACCTTCCCATGTCGCGCATCGGTGTTGATAGAAAATGTTTCGTGATCGAAGACAAAGATAGAAGGAAAGAGCAGGAACTTCGTCTTCGAGAAAGGATAAGCTCGACACTCTGCGGTGTTGGTGCGGCGGTGTCTCGAAGGGTGATGAGGGAGGGAGGCGCCAGGCTAGCGAAGGACATTGTTGGCGAGCACCCGTGGATGAGTGAATTACTTACGGATGTCACTGAAGAAGTGAACACCGGATTGGATCATGAAAAGAAAGTGCTTGTTGAAGGCACACAGGGTTTTGGCCTATCCCTGTACCACTCCCAACACTATCCCCACACGACATCCCGCGACACCACTGCATCTGGCTTCTTAAGTGAGGTCGGAATTAGTCCCCGATATGCGACGGAGATTATTGTCGTCTTTAGGACATTTCCAATAAGAGTGGAGGGGCAGCAGGCCGGGCCAATGCTCGATGAGATCCGCTGGGACGACGTCCAGTCAGAAAGCGGTTACCCAGTGCCGGTATCAGAATATACGACGGTCACAAAGAGGCTCCGTAGGGTCGCTCGTTTCGATTGGGGTTTGGCGAGGCGTGCCGTACGCGTGAATCGACCAACAAGAATAGCAATCAATGGGCTTGACCTATTGAGCTTCTCAAATCGCGGAGTGATCCATTCGAAGGAATTGGACCATAGGGCGTTGCAATTTATTCGGGACCTTGAGAACCAAACAGGTTCACCAGTTGGCTATTGCGGTACTGGACCCTCACTTCAAGAGATGTTTTCTATTTCGGCGGCCCCCAAGATGATAGCTGAGAAAGCTAACACTGCGTCCAGAGTTCGAAGTGCCTAGCAATTTCATATGAGCACAGAACGCCACGGCCCAACAGCTGATCGAAATACCCAAATTACAAATCTTCGCGAACTCCGGCGGCGAGCGCGCGAAATCTCCCGCGACGCGCAACGGGATCTGGCGGACTTCCAGAAACCTGATGGTACTTTCAGCACTTTGCCACCCCCGAAGGCCGGCAAAATTCATATCACCACTACATGCACTGCACTCATGGCGTTGATTGCTGGAAGGTTGCTTGACTCCGTGTGTCCGAGTAACGACAAGCAAAAAAACATAGCGACGGTTTTCAAGCACGTTGTTGAACACGAATGGAAGAGCGAAGGACTCGAAGCTGACAATGCCTTCAGTGTTGCTTTCGTATTGCGTGCCGCAGGATTCCTGCTCTCAGAAGGCAAGATGACCCGTGTTGATCTTCTTCGGCTCAAACATAAGGGAAAGTCAATCGAAGACATCGCCAAGAAGGTGGCTAAGGATGCTGTTAATGATTTCATGAACGCCTTCGGTGTCCGAATCGATACCGAGAATCAAAAAGAAACAACGGCTGCCGCCAGCATGAGAAGCTACCCGCCGAAAGCGGCCATCGTGTACTGGTACGTGGACGGCGTGCACTCATTGAAAATCGATATCGGGAAAGCTGGGTGGTACACCTTGTCCCAGTGGGCTGCTACGGAATTCGGGCAGCAGATTGCGCGGGTCTCAGCAGATGATGATGCCCTCATGGACCCCGTCTCATTGATGATGGCGGCCTGTCTTGTTGCTCGGCTGAAAAAGATCATGAATGAGCACCCATCCACTGATGACACTCTTGCCCAATTGTTTCCGTCGAAGACTGAGCTCAATAGAGCAGTTTCAATGCTCTTTGAACATCAAAGACCATCTGGAATCTGGCCGAAATATTTTCCTATGTTTCATTTCGCGAACGCTGGCGCTAACTACTGCTTTACCTTCGAAATGTTAGAAGCTCTCGTGAGCGAAATGGACCCAGTAGAGATATTTGCGCTTCCAAAGGTGTTATCTGGATTTGGTCGAGCGGCAAATTGGTGCGTACTCAATCGCCTGAAATACAAGACAGGTGGAAGGGAATACAGCGGCTGGAATTCGGGGGGAAGCATCACGACTCTTCTCGCGAGTAAACCGGAATCTTGGGCAACCGCAACCGTGCATTGGTTTCTCCACAAGCTTGACGATGCACTTTCGAAAGCAATTCAGCACGCCGTACTTGAGAAATACGGTGTCGTCACTAGCGTTGAACCGGATCGACGTGGCTGGGATGCTCTTGCGGACGCTGATGTGGAGATCCAGTCTACTCAGGACACCGTGAAGACGGTCCTCGAACGAGAATTCATAACACGCTTGCTCACAGTTGCACAAGACGCTCGCCTTAAGATTCCAGATCGGAGATCAGCCCTATTGTTCGGCCCACCAGGAACTGCGAAGACTACACTTGTGCGCACGTTGGCTGAAGCTGTCGCTTGGCCTTGTGTTGAAATTCGTCCGTCCAACTTCTTGGAACGTGGACTCGACAACATCTATGTCGTGGCCGATGAAATCTTCGCTGATCTCACAGACTTGTCGGGCGCTGTTATTTTCTTCGATGAGATGGATGCGCTGGTCCAGAGTCGCAATGAGTCATTAGACGCTACTCGTCAGTTTTTGACTACCAGTATGCTCCCGAAGTTGGCCGGATTACACAAAGAAGGTCGATCAGTGTTTTTCTTTGCTACGAATTACCGCATGACGTTTGACGAAGCGATTACTCGCCCAGGGCGTTTTGACCTTCTGCTTTGTGTTGGTCCGCCGAGCTGGCGTGAAAAACTGAAGAATGTTGGTGAGATGGTGACCGCGACCTGGCCAGGTCGAACTCTGACACGTAGCATGAAACCTGAAGAGCTAGATGCGGTGGTCAGTCAACTTCGAGATAAGTTGAAGCTTTGGGCTCAAGATAAAGACCTCGGCGAAAAGCTCGGGCGATTCACTTATGACGAGATGAAAGTTCTGATAGAGGAATTATTGAAGGACACCCAGGAGAAGGACTCTCTCGCAACCGCTGTCGCACAATTGGAAAAGGAAGAGTTTGTTTCGAAAGCGCAGCTTTGGGCCACGAAGTACATCATTTTGCGTCAGACTGCTGGATCAGACGAGAAGCAGAATGACAACTACTCTAACTTTCTCGCGGATCAGTCAGCGTCTCGGCTACAGTGACAATCTAGGAAGCAACATTCTTCTCCTCGGTACTGAAATGTTCTGCAAGGCTGCTGAGTTCGTTTGCCACGCGCTAACTCAAGGAATCTGTTACCGATCCGGCGAAGCCCCAACGAGTTGAGCCAGCACGCGCCAATGTCGTGGATGCGGTCGACGCGCACCAGCACGAATATCCGTGGCGTATGGTCCCGATATGCCGAGAGCCCTTGATATGGTGGGGACCGTCACCCCCGCAAGTCGAGGCTGAACCTTCTCCCGATACGCCTGCTCTGTAAGCCAGTTTGGTAGGGTAGTCGGGTCCCAGGTCTTTATATCGGCCGCATGACGTAGGTGCGTCTTTGCACGGTTGACCTCGGCCTTCTTGCTGTGTGATGCGATCCGTCCGAGCCGGGCCACGTCGCCAAACCTCTCCTTGCCTGCGGGAAGAGCACACGATTTGCAATAGAGTTGTCCACGTTTGAGCGGCTCACCACAACCACGACAACGGCGTATACGCTTTGGGGTCGTTGCCGCAGTCGGCCTGGCGGATATTGGACTTGCTTCGCGTCGTAGGCTTTGCGTTAGGCGAGTAGCGGGAAGATCTTTCCCAGCCATTCGGCGCGACGATGCGGAGAATAGACCTGCTTGCCCGTGCCGGGAATGCCCCAGCCACGGTACAGCACCTTCAACGACCGAGGGTTCAAGGCGAAATCAGCGAATGGGTTCGAGGAGCTTGGTGGGTTTAACGCTGAGGCCGTGGGCGAGCTTGACGATGTTCAGCAGACTCACGTTCCGTTCGCCGCGCTCGACCCCTCCGACGTAGTTCCGATGCAGATCAGCCAGTTCTGCCAGCTTCTCCTGTGAGAGGTTGCGCTCTAGACGAAGCTCGCGTAGATGCTTACCGAATACGATTCGCGGGTCAGAGATTCCCACCCGGTCATCATTGAAAGGTTGACCACTATGAGTCTACACACTATAAGTGTGATGCGTTGAACAGCAGTGCGCTGATGGCTACCATCGCCCGAATTACCCTAAAGCGGCGCAATTACGCACACGACGTATGGGAGGCAACAACCATGGCCCCTGAGGAGCAGGACTTGAGATTCATCGTGGAACGTTTGCAGAAAGTGGAGAAGGAAAACCGCGCACTAAAACGATTCGGCCTCGGATTCATCTTGCTTATCGGGGCCGCTGTCACGATGGGACAGGCCCGACCGAGCCGCACTGCGGAGGCGGAACAGTTTGTAGTGAAAGACCCACAGGGGCGCATGCGCGCCATGCTGGGCTTCTCGCGGGGTGCGCCGATGCTCGATTTCTACGATAATGCGGGGGTGTTAAGAGAATCTCTTATGGTAGGAGCAAATGGAATTCCGGGGTTGACCCTGTTCGATGCAGCCGGAAATCAAACAGTCGGCCTTGCTGGCTTGGAAAATGGTCCTTCGTTGGGGCTGACAGAAGGAGCGGACCGCTCGTTGTCTCTTCAGGAGCTAACAAAGCAGCCCGGCATCGACCTACACGTCGGAAAGGACCAGATCGGTTTGATGGTGGAGGATAGGGATGGTTTCTCCGCCGTGTTGGGGAGTGCTGATCTTGTCACGCCCAGAACGGGAGAGACGCACCGAACTTCAGCCGCTTCGGTCGTGCTCTTTGACAAGGACAGAAATGTAATTTGGTCAGCCCCGTGAGTCTCCGCGACGTGGGTGCGATTGTTCATCGCTGATCATCTGCCGCCAGACCTAAATCGGGCGCGTGGTTAGCTTCCGGGCGATCCCATTCACATACGCCTTCCTGCGTAGTTGCTCCATCTCAAATTTCAATTCTTCAAGCTCCCGCCGAAGATCATCCAACTGGCTATTGAGCGAAGATATGTGCGCTTCCGCCCCATCCTCGAAATCACGCCGCGAGCGAACTATTCTCCGGCCCTTTACAACGCAAGTGTCCACGTGGCCGACAACTACGAAGAATAGAGAAATGAGGCTTACCCCAAGAATGGGCACGGCGGGCCACTGCGGAGCCCAGCTCAGCGCGCAGACATTGGCAGCGAGAATCGTCCCGGAGATGCAGATCGCTGACAGAGCTTCCCACCATCTTAGCTCTCGGAGTGCACGGATATTCGTCTTTGGAACGCGAACAGTTAGCATCGGAGGTAGTCACCTGAGTTAGATTGCGGGGGTAAGCTAGGGAACGGCAGTTTACCATAAAGGTAGCCAAAAATGCTGGATTTCTTAGTGTGCATAGAGGGGCCGCGCCGCACTGGTTTAAACGAGCTGGACAGCGATTCCGCAAAAAATTATCTGAGCGCGTGTTTCAAGTTTCCTCTACGGCTTGGCGCTCTAGGTACAATGGGGTGCCAGAATGTGGCATCTTCCTCCTGAATAGGGCTGATTCCCAGTTACCGACAATCCCTGCCGGTTCAACCGGTCGATGCAACACCACCTGGTATAAATCTTTTTTCTAAAAGGTGGTGTTTATGATCCCGAGAAAACGTACACCGCTTTCTGCGATTCAGAGAGTGGAGGTATGGCGTCGTTGGAAGGCAGGCGAGTCATTGCATGCGATCGGCCGCGCTCTGGGCAAGGACCATGTGGTTGTTCGTCTTCTGCTGGTGCGTCACGGCGGGATTGCCCCGCCTGCCCGCCGCCGTTCACCGAGTTCACTCACCCTAGCAGAGCGGGAAGACATCTCCCGCGGAATCGCCAGTGGCTGCTCGATGCGGGTCATCGCCCAAGGTCTGAGTCGCGCTTGTTCCACCGTAAGCCGGGAGATCGCTCGCCATGGCGGGCGGGCACAGTATCGAGCCAACGAAGCCGATCAGCAGGCATGGGAGTCGGCCCGGCGGCCCAAGCCGTGCCGGCTGGCTATCCACAGCAAGCTGCAAGAGATCGTTGCGAGTAAACTGATCTTAGACTGGTCACCCAGGCAGATTTCCGGCTGGCTGAAGCAGCAGTATCCCAAGGATGAGAGCCTGCGCGTGTCGCACGAAACCATCTATCGCAGCCTGTTCCTTCAAGCGCGCGGAGTGCTGAAAAAGGCGCTGCTTCAGCACCTTCGCTTCCAGCGGCGGATCCGCCGCTCGCGGCATGCCAGCGTTCACGGGCACTCCCAGGGCCGAATCGTCGATGCCATTTCCATCCGGGAGAGACCTGCGGAAATCGAAGACCGAGCCGTTCCCGGTCATTGGGAGGGTGATCTGCTGCGCGGGGCAGGCAACAGTCACGTGGCCACGCTGGTGGAGCGTCAGTCGCGCTTCTGCATGCTGGTGAAGGTGCCCAGCAAAGATACAGCTGCCGTAACCGCTGCCCTCAGCCGGCATGTTCGCAGACTCCCGGCGACACTGCGGCGTTCGTTAACCTGGGATCGTGGGTTGGAGATGGCGCAGCACAAGAACTTCAGCGTAGCCACCAATGTGAAAGTCTATTTTTGCGATCCGCAGAGTCCTTGGCAACGCGGCTCGAATGAGAACACCAACGGGCTACTACGACAGTACTTGCCCAAGAAAGCCGATCTGTCTCGCTTCACGCAATCGGATCTGGACAAAATAGCCCTGCGCCTGAATCAACGGCCACGAGAGACCTTGGGTTTTGAAACTCCTGCGAGTAGACTTCGAGCCAGTGTTGCACTGACCCATTGAGACCACCTCTTTTTTCGGAGAAAGGGCT
>Ga0210398_10003129_pt1 | contig 15961 bp, 11 predicted proteins | sample IncBWC4OmetaG_FD_161047 | JGI IMG/M metagenome (GOLD analysis project Ga0210398, IMG submission 161047) | Forest soil microbial communities from Barre Woods Harvard Forest LTER site, Petersham, Massachusetts, United States - Inc-BW-C-4-O | ecosystem: Environmental > Terrestrial > Soil >...
TGGACGCGCTGGCCGAAGACCACGGCATTCGCGTTACGAGGCCGGAGGCGAAATCGCTGGTGGGCCTGGGGCAGATCGCGGGGCGCGAAGTAGCGCTGGCCAAGCCGCAGACGATGATGAACCTGAGCGGCCTGGCGGTGCGCGAGTTGCTGGAACGTGCCGAGTGCCAGCCGTCCGAGATGATCGTCATTTGTGACGACGTGGCGCTGCCCTGGGGCATGCTGCGGGTTCGTGAGCGCGGCACGGCCGGCGGCCACAACGGGCTGAAGTCCGTAATCAGCGCCGTCGGCACCATGGAATTTGTTCGCGTGCGCCTGGGCGTGAAGCCCGAGGAAATGCGCGGCGACTTGAAGGAGTACGTGCTGCGGCAGATTCGACGCGACGAAGAGGACGCGGTCGCGGAAGAGATCGACCAGGGCGTCGAAGCGGTGAAAGCAATTCTGGCGGACGGAACCCAAGCCGCGATGAACCGCTTCAATCGCAAAGTCTCGCCGCCTGACGAGGACAACGAAGCCGAAGCGGAAGACTGAAGCGAGATTTTGTAGCGCCCGCCTTTCTTTTCAGGCGGGCATCCGGGCACAGCCAAAAGGGCCACCCCGCATCACCAATTGGCGCTGCACCGCCCGGCACAATGATTTAAGAAACGGAGTCAACCAAACATGGACGAACGCATCTACGACCTGATTTTCATCTGCCGGCCGGCCACGCCGGAGGAAGAAATCACCAAGATTGTAAACACCCTGGAACACTCCGCCGGAGAGCACGGCGGCAAAATCGAGAAGACCGAAAAATGGGGCACGCGGCGCCTGGCCTACCGCGTCGCCAAACACCGCGAAGGCTTCTTCGTGTACATGGTCGTGAAGAGCACCCAGGGCGACTTGATCAAGGAGATGGAGCGGCGCCTGAAGGTCTCCGACGCGGTGATCAAGTACCAGACCATCCGCCTGGACGAAGAACTGAAGCGCCAGCAGAAGCTGGGCAAACACCGCGAGCGCCGCGCCAGCCGCCGCCCGCGCAAGCAAGCGCCGGCGCCGCCCGCGCCACCCCAGCAGCAGGTTCCCGCGGCCGCCGCCGAATAGCGCGCGGGCCGCAAAAGAATTTCGAGAGGAAGAGGAAACACGATGCCCGATCAGCCAGCACCACCAGCACCGCAGGAAACACCGAGCCCCACAACAAGCCCCGCGCCGAGCCCCGCTCGCCACGAGGGACACTCCGGCGGAGGAGGAGGCGCGCCGCGCCGCTCCGAAGGCCATGGCGGAGGCGGCGGAGGACCGCGCCGCGAAGGCGGCCCCGGAGGACCGGGCGGAGGGCCCGGTGGGCCGCGCCGCGGCGGCAAGCGCCAGTATTTCCGCAAGAAGAAGGTCTGCCGCTTCTGCGTGGATCACGTGGACTTCATCGACTACAAGAGAGTGGACCAGCTGCAGCCGTTCGTGCAGGAGCGCGGAAAAATCCTGCCGCGCCGCATGACCGGCACCTGCTCGCGCCACCAGCGCTGGCTCGGCGAAGCGATCAAGCGCGCGCGCAACATCGCGCTGCTGCCGTTCTCGACCGAGCTGTAAACAGTTTCATTCGCCATCGGATGTTTGCGTTCGCGCCATCATTCGGCCCGGAACGGGAAGAAGAGGATCATCATGCAAATCATTCTGCAGGAAGACGTCGAGAAGCTCGGAACGCGCGGCGACGTGGTGAACGTCGCCCCGGGCTACGCGCGTAACTATTTGCTGCCGCACAAGCTGGCGCTGGAAGCGTCACCCGCCAACCTGAAGCGCCTGGAAAAAATCCGCGTGACGCTGGCCAAGCGCACCGCCACCGAAAAGGACGCGGCGCAGCAGCAGGCCAGCCTGCTCAACCAGGTGACCGTCAAGTTCGGGCGCAAGGCCGGCGAGAACGACCAACTGTTCGGCTCGGTGACCGCGGCCGATCTGGCCGACGCCCTGAAGGCCCAGGGCTTTGAGATCGACAAGCGGCGCATCCAGCTCGACGAGCCCATCAAAATCATCGGTGAAAAAACGGTCGCCGTGAAGCTCGTTCACGGCGTCACCGCGGAATTCAAAGCCATCGTCGAGAAGGAAGCGTAAGTCCAGCAGACTCCGGCGACTGCCGGCGCACCCTCGACTGCCTGCCCCACTCCAACGTGTCATTCCCAGCGCAGCGAGGAATCTGCTCTTGCGCTCGTCAGGAGGGAAAAGCAGATTCCTCGCTGCGCTGGGAATGACACGTTCTTTTGTTTTTGGGGCATTGTTAACGCGTCGAACGTGTCAAGTATTTTCGAAAAGTTTTTCACAGGTTCACACAAAATTCCACAGGGCGCGTTTACTCTTTTCGCGGTAAAATGACCTTCGTCCCCGACCCGGTCCCGGCTCCGCCCCTTGACGCGCAGTGCCCGTTGACCAGCTGTTGAGCCAGGGAATCCTCGACCCCCAGCGGAGGATGACATGACCAGCGATTTGAACAGTCCGGTAGCTATTCTCGACAAGGAAATTGCCAAGTACCCGACCTATACCATCGAGACCTTCGAGCTCTGCGATTGCTGCGGCGCGCGCTTCGGCATCGGTTACCACCAGGAGTGCAAGCACCACGGCGATGCCGCCGCTCAGGACGACGCGGCCCCCAAGGCGCTGCGCGAAATGCTGGCCAAGGACCACAACCACGAGCGCCAGCACAAGCATTTCACTGAAATCTGGATCATGCCCACGTGGGCGAGCTCGTCTCACAGCGCTTACTAGCCGCGCCTGACCGAGAGGCTGTTTTCACGACAGCGCGTTTCTTTTCCGTGTGATTTATTTTGGTATGCTTTGCTGCGCGTCCATTTTTCATCTGCTTCGAAACGTTTTCCGCTGAATCCACAAGAAAGTTTTTATCCACAGCTCTCGCCACAGATTCTTCGTTGTGACCTGTCCCTGAAACACTCATCATCCACGGGCAACGCAAAGAAAATTCGCGCCGTGAAGCTCGCTCGGCGCCGTTGCGGTTGACACCATTCTTCAATGAGGCGAAACTAAGGCGAACTATGGCCACGGCTGGCACATCCCTCGAACGACCCTTACCCCACAACGTCGAAGCCGAGCGCAGCATCCTCGGCGCCATCCTGCTCGACAACAACGCCATCAACCCGGCCATCGAGAAGCTCAAGCCGGAGGATTTTTTCCACGATCATCACCGGCGCATCTACCAGCAGATGATCGCGCTCGGGGAAACGCAGCAGGCGATCGATCTCGTCACGTTGACCGAGCAATTGCAGCGGAGCGGCGAACTGGAATCCGTCGGCGGCGCGGCCTACGTTTCGCAGTTGATGGACGGCGTGCCGCACATCACCAACATCGAGCACTACGCGCGCATCGTGAAAGAAAAGTCCCTGCTGCGCGGCCTGATCCACGCCACCAGCGCCATCCAGCAGCAGGCCCTAGAAGCCGAGGACGACGCCGACGCCATTCTGGACCGCGCCGAGTCTTCGATTTTTCAATTGGCCGAAGATCGCATCCGCCTGGGCCTCGTGGGAATGCGCGAGGTCGTCACCGAAAGCACGGGCCACATCTCCCGGATCTTTGAAGGAGGGCATCGCATTACGGGCCTGGCGACGGGTTACGACATGCTCGACGACCTGACCTCGGGCCTGCAGCCCTCCGAATTGATTATCCTGGCGGCGCGCCCTTCCATGGGAAAAACGGCCTTCGCCCTGAACCTTGCTGAAAACGTGGGCGTGCGCGGAAACAAGTCCGTCGCGATTTTCAGCCTGGAAATGTCCAAGGAATCTCTCCTGCTCCGTCTTCTTTCCGCCGACGCCAAAATCGATTCGCACAAGTTCCGGACCGGCCACTTGAATACGGACGATAAGGGGAGAATTTGGCCCTCTCTCACCCGTTTGCGCGAGGCGCCGCTGTGGATCGACGACGCGGGCTCGGCAACCGTCGTGGAGATGGGCGCGAAGCTGCGCCGGATGAAGCGTGAGAAAGACCTCTCCCTTGTGATCGTGGATTACCTGCAGCTGATTTCCGCGCGGGGAAAGTTCGGCAACCGCAACGAGGAAATTTCCAGCATCACGCGCGGACTCAAGGCCATGGCCAAGGAACTGAAGGTGCCCATGCTGGTGCTCTCGCAGCTCACACGCGCGCCGGAGCGCGAGGACCGCGAACCGCGCCTCGCCGACCTGCGCGAGTCCGGCGCCATCGAGCAGGACGCCGACGTGGTGATGTTCATCCACCGCCCCAACTTCTTCAAGAAATCCAGCGAAGTGACGCCGGAGGAGCGCGGCGAAACCGATCTGATCATCGCCAAGCAACGCAACGGTCCCACCGACACGATCCGCTTCGTCTTCCAGGGCTCCTTCACGCGCTTCGAGCAGCGCGCCCCGGACGCCTGGACGGAACAGGAATAGCGTCTTCCATCGACAGATGCGGTGTGCTGAGCTGACAGTTGCAAGCGGGCGAATAGCGGCGCCCTTGGCCGTGTGCTATTTTAGCGGTTCGTCTTCCTCCCATGCAGAAACGAGCTCAAGAACACGCATCCCCGGCCGCCGCTGCCGCCTCGCGGCAGCCGGCGCGAACGATGCCGGCAGAGGGTCCGGCGGGAACCGAGAAACTCACCATCGCTGAGATTTTCGGGCCGGGCGGGGCGCTGGAAAAATACATGCCCGAGGGGTACGAGCACCGGCCGTCGCAGCTGGAGATGGCGGAACTGGTGGAGGCGGCCTTCCAGGAAAAGCGGCACCTGATCGTGGAGGCGGGGACCGGCACCGGCAAGACGCTGGCGTATCTCGTTCCTGCCATCCGTAGCGGGCGGCGCGTGGTCATCTCCACGGCCACCAAATCGCTGCAGGAGCAGCTCTTCGAGAAGGACATCCCGTTTCTGCAAAAATACTTCGCGCCGAAACTCAAGGTAGCGGTGATGAAGGGGCGGAGCAATTTCCTGTGTCGCGAGAAGGTCTACCGCATGGGCAACCAGCCGGCGCTCAAGGGGCTGGACGAGCTGGACTGGTTCCACCAGATTCGCGACTGGGAAAAAGTGACTGCCACCGGCGACCGCGCGGAGCTGAATTTTCTGCCCGACGATTCGGAGCTGTGGCACCGCCTGGACGCCCGCCGCGACGCCTGCACCGGCTCGAAGTGCCCGGAATTCAACCGCTGCTTCGTCACCGCCATGCACCAGCGCGCCGCCGAAGCCGACCTGATCATCGTGAATCATCATCTTTTTTTCGCCGACCTGGCGCTCAAGCGGGACGACTTCGGCAGCGTGCTGCCGGAATACGGCGCGGTGGTGTTTGACGAAGCGCACGAAATCGAAGACGTCGCCAGCGATTATTTCGGCCGGCAAATTTCCAACTACCGCTTCGATGAGCTGGCGCGGGACGCCGAAGCAGCCCTGCGCAGCGCGCGTGTCGGCGACGCCGCCCTGCTGAAACAAATCGCCCGCATGCGCGAGCGGGCCCGCAGCTTCTTCGAGGCTTTTCCCGCGCGCGAAGGCCGCTTTCCGTTCGACAAGGCGCAGCGGGCGGGCTTCCTCGAGCAGAACCAGGAAGCTTACGACGCCCTGGCGAACTCGCTGAAGAGCCTGGAAGCGGAAATCGCCTCGCTCAGCGCCAAGCCCGAGGAGCTGCTCAACATTGCGCGCCGCGCCATGGAGCTGCGTGGCGAGCTGCAATTCCTGTTCGAATCGAGCGAGGGCAACTACGTGTACTGGTTCGAACGGCGCAACAAGGGCGTGTTCGTCGCGGCCACGCCGATCGACGTGAGCGCGCTGCTGCGCGAGCGACTGTTCGAGCAGTTCGACACGATCATTCTGACCTCGGCAACGCTAGCGGTAGAAGGGCGCTTCAGCTTTCTCAAGCAGCGCCTGGGCATTGCTTCGGCCAGCGAGCGCGTCCTGCCCTCGGAATTCGATTTCGGCGATCAGGCGTTGTTCTATGTTCCGGCTACCCTGCCGGATGTGCGCGATGCCGCGTTTCCCGAACGCGCGGCGCAGGAAATCGTTCGCCTGCTGGAGATCACCGAGGGGCGCGCGTTCTGCCTCTTCACCAGCTACGCCCAGATGAGGGATTTGTACGAGCGCGTGCGCACGCGTGTGCGTTTTCCGCTGCTGATCCAGGGCTCGGCGCCGCGCACCGCGCTGTTGGAAAAATTCCGCGGCACGCCCGGCGCGGTGCTCTTCGCCACGTCGAGCTTCTGGCAGGGCGTGGATGTGCGCGGCGAGCAGCTCTCCTGCGTGATCGTGGACCGCCTGCCCTTCGCCGTGCCGTCCGATCCCATCGTCGCCGCGCGCGTCAAGGCGCTGCAGGACGACGGCCGCAACGCTTTCTCCGAGTACCAGGTGCCGGAGGCGGTGCTGGCGCTCAAGCAGGGCTTCGGGCGGCTGATCCGCTCGCGCACCGACCGCGGCGTTCTGGCCATCCTCGACAACCGTATCCAGCGCATGCAGTATGGTAAAATCTTCCAGGAATCGCTTCCGGCGTACGCGACCACCAGGGACATCGCCGCAGTCGAACGGTTCATGCAAAAATCGAATTAGGGGTCTGGTGGCGCAGGCTTCCAGCCTGTGGGGTTTGGTTACAGCTAGGTTGATCCTGCCCCAACTAACCCCCACAGGCTGGAAACCTGCACCACTCGCGACGGGATTTTCGCTCCCTGTTTCAAAGGAAACTACGATGTTTCAAGTCAGCGTTGAGGAGACCTTTTCCGCCGGGCACGCTCTGCGCGGCTATCGCGGCAAGTGCGAGAACGTCCACGGACACAACTACAAAGTAAGGGTCCTGTTGGAGGGGCCGGGCCTTGACTCGACCGGCCTGCTCTGTGATTTCACCCATTTGAAGCACGTGGTGCGCGGAATCGTTGCCGGCGTGGACCACAAATTCCTGAACGATCAGGCGCCCTTCGATGCGATCAATCCCTCGGCGGAAAATCTGGCCAAGTTTTTTTACGACGAGACGGCGCGGCAAATGAACGCCCTGCCCGCGGGCGCGCGTATCGCCAGCGTCACGATTTGGGAGACGGACACCACGTCGGCGACCTACTGGGCCTGAACTGAGAAGAGTTCGGCGGTGAGGCTGGACCTGCTATGAACCGCTCCTTTGTGATCATTATATTGCCGCCGATTGCGGTATTCATCGGCTGGCTATGGTTGTTCCACCACTTCCGGCTGGCCCTTCAGCCATATCAGTTTGTAGGCGCGGGAGTTGTGGTTGCCGCCGTGGTTCTGTTTAACTGGTGGCACCGGCGCAAATCCTCGCGGAGGACCGGTGGTGCCGCTAAATGAAAAAATCATCTGGCATCCCGCGGCTCTGAGCGGATAGACTTCGAGCCGGGAACTGCATCTAAGTAAGCAGGGAAGGGTCGCGGGAGGAGCGCACATCGGAGGCTCGACCCGGCAAGCACGCCGGCAGTTGTTAGGAACGAAATCCCGCCCCCATACGTCCCACTTGGTAACGCACATTTCCCCGCGGTTGCGGTAAGCTAGGCGGAGGTCGCTGGGGCTAAAGCCGCTTACATTGGCGTCGTGGTGGAAGGCAGTTGCCGTTGTCCGGGCTGCCGAATTGGCGTGGTGCCGTCTTCTGGAAACGGGCGTGCGAAAATGCGGTATCCTGAGAATTCTTGCGGAATGCGCGATAGCCGCCGGCTTCGGCTCCGTACCTTTGCCGAAGCGGGGACCGGCGATCCTATCGCTTATCGGGCCCGAGTTGCGACATAATAACGAACCGTGCGGGTAATTCCCCGCGCGGACCTGCGTTGCTAGGAGGCAGTGAAGATCATGAACCGATTCAAGACAATCAGGACGGCAGCCCTGTTCGCGGTGTTCGCCGGGGCGCTGGCGGTATGGATGGCTCCTGCCGCCTACGCGCAGAACAGCACGCTGTCGGGAACCGTATCAGATTTAGAAGGCATGCCCTACCCCGACGTTACCTTGATGATCAAAAACATCGAGACGAGCAAGGAAATGGATGTCACCACCGACGCCAAGGGGCACTACTCGGCCGCCGGTTTGCCGGGGGGAACGTATAACGTCGACATCCACGGTAAGGATAAAGACGGCAAGGATATGCTGCTCTACCAGGCCGGCTTGAAGCTCACCGCCGGCACCCAGCCCACCTTCGACGTCAATTTGAAGGAACTTCAGGCGCAAGGGAAGCTCGCCGCCATCGAGGCCATCCGCAAGCAGCAGGAAGCGGAGCTGTCGTTCCAGCAACTGAAGGTGCACTATGACGCCGGCACCGCGGCCATCGATCAATTGAGGGCCGCCCAGGCCAAGCTGGCGACCACTCCGAAGGACCAGCAGGATCCGGTGAAGGCCCAGATCCAGCAGGCCGGAGGCACTGCCGTCACGGAGCTCTCCGCGGCGCTGCAGCTGGAAAAGCCGGATGATCCGAACCGCTCCATCGTTTTGTCGCGGCTCGGGGAAGCCTACGAGGGCATGGGTAAATGGCCGGAGGCTGCGGACACCTACCAGAAGGCCATTGCGGTGAAGCCGGACACCGCCGCCAACTATAACAACCTCGGCAACGATCTGGCCAAGGAAGGCAAAGTCGATGAAGCGCGCGCGGCGTATCAAAAGTACGTTGATCTGAACCCGCAAGACGCGGCGCTGGCCTGGCGCAATTTCGGCACCGTGCTCTACAACTCCAACCGCATGAAGGAATCCATCGAGCCGCTGCAAAAGGCCACCACGCTCGATCCCAAGAACGCCACGGCCTGGCTGCTGCTGGGGATTGCCCTGGTCAACACCATGGAATTCAAGACCGAGGGCGACAAGATCACTCCGGTGATTCAGCCCGGCACGATCGAAGCCTACCAGCACGCTATCGACCTCGATCCCAACGGGCCCATCGGAGCGCAGGCCAAGGACGGCCTGGCTTCCTTGCAGGCCATGGGCGTGGGCATCACCACGAAGGTCGGCGACGCGCCCAAGTCCACAAATAAGAAGAAGTAAGCGCTTCGTTTCCTATTTGCGCGATGGCGCCGGTGACGCCGGCTCCATCGCGCATTTTTATTTTCCGGCGAATTCTCGGCGCGCCGCCTCTCATCAGATCAGGTGCGGGGCGATCAGGGTGATGAACTCTCGGGAGGTAACGATCTTGGTTTGCTTCCAGAAGTTCGGGAAGTGGCGCGGATTGCCAGTCACCAGGAAGTCGGCGCGGGCAGCGTCGGCGCATTCAAGGAAGATGTTGTCGTCGGGGTTGGGCGTCGCGCGAATTCGGAGCGAAGGGGAGACTGCGTAGGACCTGGCTTCGATGCATTGGAAGAATTGTTGGCGCAGGCCCTTACGGATCTTGATCTCCGGCCGCGACAGTGAAACGATCAGAGTTGCATTCTTGGCGGCTTTGGCCAAGGGGGCAAACTCTCCAGTTCAGTATTTTGAACTGTGCAGTTCAAATTGCGGCTTGTCAACCGCCCGTGTCTCTTGCGGCAGCACACGCCGTGCGGCCTTCAGAAATGCGTCAGCCTGCCCGTAATTTTCATTCGCCGCAAGGCCCAGCGAAAAATCGCGAAAGAAATCGGGAGAAGAAAGGCCGCGAACAATAGCAATGCCGCGATCGGCGGCAACAACTCGCGCGTCGAAGCATGGCCCAAAATTGTGCCTGGGAGTTGGTAGGAGCGCCCGCCATCCGCAAGCCGCAATAGAAAATACTCTTCGACATTTGCGAAAATGAGCGCGAAGTTTTTCACTGATCGCCGTTATTTTCTTTCGAAAAGTGTGAAACAACACATTCTGGCGTGCCCACGATCCGAGGATGTCGAATTGTGTTGCTGTTGCACGGCGGAGCCGCTATTATTTCGCGCATTGGTCGGTGCCGCCCCAACCAGGGCGGGCGACCTGCTTGCGGGATTCGAGTGCACCCCGCGGGCGAACTCATTTATGTAATCAGCTTATGGCTTCAAGTGGGAAGGGAGAGTGTGTATGAGCCTGGCGATATCCGATCATTCCGTCGTCGTAGCGGCTAAGCACCAGGTATGCTGCGACTCTGCCGGGGAAACCGCGATCCTGAACGTCAAGTGTGGTGTTTACTACGGCCTCAATCCGGTCGGGGCCCGAATCTGGGATCTCATGCAGGAGCCTTGCGGAATCGCCGAGATTCAAAACGCGATCACCGAAGAATATGACGTCGAGCCGGAGCGGTGCGTTCGGGACGTGGTTGGTTTTCTCGAGGAGCTTCTCGCCGAAGGTTTGATCGAGTTGAAGAATGCGGCCCTGCGAATCGTGGGTGTGGTGGTGGTAGCTGCACTCGCGACGGGTCCTTTATTGGCGCAGCAAGACACCGTCGGCGTTCCGGACGACTGGAGTCACCACCACAAGGTGTTCTCCAATCCCGGAACGTTTGGTGAGGCAGTGAAAAGCGGCTCGTTCGACAAGTGGAACAAAATCGTTAGCGATCCGCGCTACGCGATGCAACAACTCAAGCGCGGTGTGCATCGGCCCAGAGGAAGGCGGAATAATGGGGAGCAAGAGATCACTTTTCAGAGGGACTGGAGCGCCTCTCTCGGCACGGCCGGGGTGGCACCGGGTATGTATCCCGCAAAGTGGCAGTTCATCGACGGGCCCGGCACCCCCAGTTGCAGTGATTACGTGGTGTTCGGCGTGAACAGAGCGGGTGTCTCTGGAAGCCAGCCGAATATTGTTGGGTACCAAAACCTGTACGTAAATGCCGGGGGCACCGGTGCCTGCACGGGTACTGCACCAACGTTGCTGTTCTCCTATTTTGTTGGAACCGGAACGGTTCAAACCTCCCCTGTGCTTGGGCCCAGTGTAAATCAAGTTGCGTACGTTGAAAGCATAACCGGCGGATCCAAATTCCACGTGCTTAAAGGTGCAGGGACCGGAGGCAGTAACGGCACCATCGCCGCTCCAGTCGCGCCGGGAACCGGAAACACAGCGACCGACGTAGCCCTGGTCATGAACGGCGGCGTGAGTGTCACGCGTTCATCGCCGTTCTACGATTATGCCCACGACGTGGCATATGTGGGAGACGACAGCGGAATGCTTCACAAATTTACGCCGGTCTTCAACGGCACGCCGGCCGAGGTACTCAGTTCGGGCGCCGATGTTTGGCCCGCGATCGTGTCCAGCCAGGCCAGCAAAATTCTTACGGGTCCCGTAAACGACAACAACGTAGTGTTCGTTGGGGACTCGGCGGGATTCCTGTACTCCGTCAATAGCACAACCGGGAGTGGATCGAGTGGCGTGACCGCGTCAGGCCAAGTGGGTAGCGGAACAGGTATTGTGGATGCCCCCATGTTGGATAGCACCGCAGGGACCGTTTATGTCTTCGTTGGTGCAAGTGTCGCCGACCCGACGAATAGCGCTGTGGTCGTATTCAACGTTTCCAGCGGAAACGTTGGTAGCGGCGCCACAGGTACAGCCGCTCTGGTGGGAACTAACAGTGCCACAATCCCGCTATACGACGGCGATTTCGACCACATTTACTTCACGTCATCAAATTTCGCGCAACCCGCCGGAAACCTCTATGTCTGTGGAAACGCCGGCGGAAATCCCACGCTTTACGAAATCCCCATCACCTATTCAAGCGGGCCCGTTCTGGGTTCAGTGGTGAAGGGACCGGTCCTTGCCAGCAGCAACGTTGGATGCTCGCCGCTCACTGAGTTCTTCAACTCAAGCACGACCACGGACTGGCTCTTCGGGGCTGTCGGATCCACTTCGTGTGGCGCCTCGGGGGCCACGCAGGGCGGCTGCGTGATGAGCTTCAACATAACCAGTGGCACCGCCCCCACGGTGGGCCCTTGGACGCCATCTTCAGCTTTCGCATTAAACAGCGAAGTCGTAGACACAAGCGGACGGCTCCAAAAGTGTACTGCAGGCGGATGCGGTGTGGCCGGGTCGCAGAGTGGCACTACCACCCCAGCTTGGACCGGGGGGACAACGACGGATGGCACCACAACAAATGCCAGCGCTGTAGGAACCGTCTCCGCGAATAGCGCGATCGGCGGCGCTACCGTGACGATTGGAACACTGACTCTGACGGCTAGCGCGCCGACCGCTGCGAGCAGCCCGATCCTCATTGTATCGGAGCCGGGCGCTGGTGCCACAATCACCATCAATGGAACCGTATATGATTGGCGCGCTACCGCAACGAATTGTAATGCCGGTCAAAAGTGTGTTTTCCGTACGGCGAATACTACTACTGAGGCGACGAACCTGGCGAACGCTATCACGGGTATTTCTTGCTTCGGCACCGGTGCCTGCCCCGCTGATCCGACCGTCACGGCCACTTCTGCGACTAATACGGTCACGATAACTGCGATCACACCTGGCACGGGATCGAATGCGGATGTGCTGGCCACTAGCAGCACCGCCACCATTCACATCAATGGCTCCGCGATTGCTTCAACCACCCTCGGTGCCGGCACTGGCACTCTCGGCACGAACGGCTCGAACACTCCCCCGAACTTTCAGTACTGGGGGGGCTCAGCCGTGGTAACAACAGCCGCGTTGGCATCGAACATCTCTGCGGCAGCAGCCGGAAATTCGGCCAATGTCACACTTTCCTATACTTCCGGCAGCACTTTTACAGCCACGGGCACTGGTACCAACGCCGGAGCGGCTGGTAACAGCGTTGCCATCGCAGGCACTTTGACCGGTTTCAGCTGGAGTCCGACTGGGCACCTTTCGGGCGGGACAACCGTCTTGACTTGGACGTCCCAAGGCGCTGGCAATGGACAGACGACGGCCCCAGAGGCCACTGGCACCAGCGGAATCATTATCGACAATGTAGGCGCCGGTGTTGGGGAGTCCAACATCTATTTCGGCACCTTGAGCGGGACCGGTGCAACGAACTCGGCTGTCAAGATGACTCAGGCCGGGTTGCAGTAGTAGGGCATCCGAGAACACAGCCGTCCTTTTCACCAGCCAATTTTAACGCCTGAAAGTCATTCAGAAGCTGTGCTGCGTCACGGTCCAATTTCCTGCGCTCGGACTTCGGTCGTGAACTGTTTGCGGTTGGCATAGCAGAAATGAGAATGGCTTCTATTTCATCTCTATGCGTTTCATCAGCAATCTCGAACGCGGAAAAATAAGTCCAAAAATTGTACCGCCGAGAGTAGGGTTTCAGTGCAAGGCTGTTCAAACGCTTGATGAGAGGCTCGCTAGTTTTGCCGGTCCTCCCGATACAAAACATAGACCTCGGTTTGTCCAGGTGTTTTTCAAGAATCTTTTTGCCCCGTGGCATGTGACACAGTGCCCGCGGCCACATCCGAAAGAACTGTTGAGTTTTCCACTCGGGATTCATCAGGATTCCTTTCCGGGACGCGAAGTTCTGGCAGGGGAGTTTAGCAGGGTGGCCTCAGAACCTAACAGCCAGCCCTGCTGACAGCGTCACGGTGAGGCGTCGACGGATCAATGGACATGGAATATCCTCGCGCCGTCTACGATCTTGCGCGGCCTCCCGAAAGCTGCGCCCCAACTCGGCCACAGCGCCCAGGATGCTGAAACCTGCCGGGGGGTCAGCAAGCGTGGCGAAATCGAGTGTTTTTGAAGTGCCGGCCGCCGATACTCCAACTGAGATCGACGGCAGTGCGAAAGAGCTTTTAATGGATTTTATACCTTTCCCGCGCTTCCGTCTTGCGCTACATTGAGCGCCATCATGGCTTTGTCCCGGTCATCACGAGAATCCGTTTCCAAAAACCCCCTGCTCACCAACCGCGAAAACCAAGTCGTCCGACTAGTCGCACAAGGCCGCCGGAACAGGGAAGTTGCGCAAAAACTGTCCATCAGCGAGAAGACCGTGAAGAACCATCTTTGGAGCATTTTCAACAAGCTCGGCATTGACAACCGCGTTGAATTGGCGTTCCGTACAATGAATCACGCATTGCTTCCTTAATCGTCTCCGTCATCTCTGATCCAGAACTTATCCCGATGATCCACTATGATCAAAAGGGGCTGTTTTGGCTTGGCGCCGCCTTCGGCTAGAGTACATTGCCTATGGTGTCCCGGTACCGGCCAGAACTACTGGTTCACAAATCCAAGCGTGACGAACTTGTTTATTCGGATCATTCCTGGATGCATGACAGAATCTCAGGTGCATGAAATGTCGGGGACGGCTGCTGCTTGTTTCCAAAAGTAATTCCGATCAAGACGAACCGCCACTCAGGTGAACCCCCATCCGTTTCTCGGATGTGAGTCGCCATCAGATTTCCAGAAGTTCGACACTGTCGAAGGGGAACTTCTCGCTGTTTTGCATAAAGAATTACAGAAAAGAGAGACGCGATCGTTGCGGAGGTTGAGACCATGCCTCGCCGCGCTATGCCTTGTTCGCGCCTTGATTAGTTGAGACGCTGTTTGGTTCTAGAGACGAAGCGGTTGTAGCAGTCATGGCATCGATAGGCTCGAAAACCGAGGGGATGGAGAAAGATGCGCTCTAGAATGCCCCCACGTCTTGACCTGTGAAGACTTGTCGATCCACACCGCGGGCAGAAAAGTTTGGATTTGATATCTGATCGTTTCATTTCAAATCCGAATCCGAGACCACAAGTGTGCCGAACCTTAACACGCGGGACCTGACTTTGCATTAGTGCGGCAGAAGATTTTGGGCGCAGCATCTTGTCCTGGCCGCATCGCGTGAGCGGGTCGCGTACCTTGTGCGTCTCAAACACGATTGCCCTTGGCCCTGCGTGGTAAGATGAATTATTATCACGAAGAATTAGTTTGAATGTTCACTCGGGGGCTATATGCCGATTCAAGCCAGGTTTATAGCGGTCTGTGCTGCAGTCCTATGCTTGGCGTTGGCAGCGCCTTGCTTGGCAGGCCCATGCACAGAAGACAATGAGGCCCCGGGGATTTTTGTGCCCGACCGGGGTTGCTTCGAACTTGGGCTAGGATATCAATATCAACACTTCAGTGTGCTGGGGTCCAAGTTCGACACGAACGGTGTCAGTGCGGATATAGGCATGCATCTAGTCGATTTGGTCACGGGGAATGTCGGCCGCCTAACTCTTGGAGCCGAGGGCACGCTTATCGGGGGTTTCGGTGGACATACGGGCGGAAGCCCGTCTTTGGACGTGAAATCTTTGTTCTTGGGCGGCGGTCCGCATATTGCAGTTGCAAATTCTTCACGGTTTGAGCCGTGGATTCACGGGCTCGTTGGTTTGGAGCATCTACGATTCACGCAGACCGCGACTCTAGGTAGTAACTCTGCGTTTGGTTACATGGTTGGCGCTGGAGTCGATATTAGATTGAAGCGGGCAGTCTATTGGCGCCTCCAGGGCGATTACCTTGGGACCCACTTCAATTCAGGTCTACAGCCAAACTATTCTGCTGGCACCGGCATTCTTTTTTATTTCTGAGCCCGTCTTCGCATCCATGTGCGACTGGCAGAAACGAGTCCAGAAGCAACGACGCGGTACCCAGTGGCAGAGCAGCGTCATAGTAACGTGTCAACGCGTTCGGTCGCGCCACCTGTAGCAGTAGAGACGTGGACCTTCTGTCGAGTCTCACAGTCTGGACATTCCACCATTATTTCAATGTAACGCTCGCCGTGCATAGCTGGAACTCCGCAGAGATTTTGCCACAATGTTATCGTCGCACCTGCTGAATTGCTCATACGTCCAGGCTCTTAATCCGACGCTAAAAGTTAGACGATACGTACGCCTTTTGTCTCTGACCGTCGACATAATTGTCATGCAACATGACAGCCCAGCCATGTCAGACAGCAATGCGCAGATTCGACGGCGTCGCCATCACAATATTCACAACATGATGATACCTCGCATCAGTCTTGACACAACGTCTATGGGTACCTAAACTGCCGCGGAGTCTTGAGACGGCAAGCGACTGACCGTTTTATGAATGGAGGGCGATGTCGTTCCTTCGTCTCGCTAGCATAATCGTGATGGCTGCTCTTGCGGCAGGCCGCTCCTTCGCGCAGAACGAAAAGTTCGGCGTTCCGGACGACTGGAGTCACCACCACAAGGTGTTCTCCAATCCTGGAACGTTTGGTGAGGCGGTGAAAAGCGGCTCGTTCGACAAG
>Ga0210398_10003130_pt1 | contig 15961 bp, 14 predicted proteins | sample IncBWC4OmetaG_FD_161047 | JGI IMG/M metagenome (GOLD analysis project Ga0210398, IMG submission 161047) | Forest soil microbial communities from Barre Woods Harvard Forest LTER site, Petersham, Massachusetts, United States - Inc-BW-C-4-O | ecosystem: Environmental > Terrestrial > Soil >...
CGCGATGTGATTTCGCCGTCCAGGTCCAGGCAGTACAGGTCCGCGTGGCGGCTGTAAGAGTATTTCTGGTAGTACAGCCGCTCTTGAGAAGCAATCTCCAGCAGGCCATCCCAGAAATTGCGCCGGTGAAGGACGCGGTGCTTGGACGCTGCCGCGCGGGTCAAGTCCAGCAAGTGCCTGGGACTGGGGCCTGCGTCGTCAAAGACGGCATTCGTGCACTGCCGCGGCGGGAAAGGGCGCGAGGGATCGGGGTCCGGAAACCTGGCCAGAGCCGCTGCCAGCTCCGCTTCGCCGGCGTCAAATCCATCCCAGGAGTAACGGTAGAAATGATAGACGACGGTGCCGGAATGCAGGAGCTGCCGCACCCGCTGCAAATCCTTTCCGGCCACGCTGAGGATCATGTCCAGAAGTTCTTCGAGGCGAAACGTTTGCCGCACCATGGGACGGACGGTCACATAGGCGGCGTCTTCCTCCGTGTAGCGCACGGGGATCGTCTCCGGCAGAGGCATGGTGAAAGAGGATACGCAAAGAAAGGTTAAAAAGTCGAGAAGCGGATGGAGGAAAATTACTGGAAAGCGACCCAACGGCAAGAAGTAGTTAGTTATAAATCTATGCTACGCCAGCTTGGAAAGGCGCTCTCTGACGCGGTCGGAGAGCGTCTTGCCGTCCACCGTCTTGCCCTCGAGACGCGCTTTGGCCGCTTTGATCACCGCGCCCATCGCTTTGGGGGAATTGGCGCCGGTTTCTTTAACGGCAGACTCGATCGCGGCCGCCATATCCGCATCGGAAGCCCCCGCCGGGAGGTAGGCCTCGATAATGGCGATTTCCTTGGTCTCCTTGTCCGCCAGGTCCTGGCGGCCGCCCTTTGCAAATTGCTCGACGGATTCGCGCCGCTGCTTGAGCAGCGTCTGCAGCACTTGCATGGTCTCCGCGTCCTCGAGTGGCCGGACCTTCTCCACTTCCTTGTACTTGAGCGCGGACTTGACCATGCGCAGCACGCTCAGCCGCAGCTCGTCCTTGGACATCATCGCCGCGGTCAAATCTTTCTGGATCTGTTCCATCAACGCCATCGTCGTGTGCGCGAACCAATCTTGGGAATTGTCGCGCCTCTCCCGGATCGAAACGTGCCGTGTCGAATGAAGGAAGCCACCGCTTTGCGGAATTCACTATAGCATAGCGCTCCGCGCCTCGAGCGCAAGGTATCGCAGGAAGGCAGCAATATAGCTTTAGCTTTCCTTGAAACTGTAGCAGCGCCGGCGGAGCAGCGGGACAACTCGCTCCCCTCATTGGCAGCCCTCGAATTGGTCCAACCCATGGCGCTCTAGGCTCGACCGGAGAGCTGTGCTATTCTGAAGATTCCATTCGGGCGCTTTTGCCGCGCCCGAGTGCGTGTCGTCGGGGCGTAGCGCAGCCTGGCTAGCGCGCCTGGTTCGGGACCAGGAGGCCGGAGGTTCAAATCCTCTCGCCCCGACCATTCTTTCAAGCACATAGCAAGATGCGAAGTGGGGCATCTGGTTTTGGCCCAGGTGTCCGACCGTTGAAAGCTCTGAAAACAATCAGCCTGCTGTCGTCCGGACCGTTTAAGAGCAGTCACAAAATTATCTACAATTCCCATGGGTTGACCTCTACGGTCTCGCTGAATTGTGTCCGGGTACTCCGACATTCGGGAGACGATCGCGCCGAGTCTCGGTCCTGGCTCATTTCTTAAGTGCCGCCTGCCAGTTGAGCACGACTGTGAACGGTACCGCGTCCTGCACCTCCGGCACTAGGAACATGAAGCGTTTGCCATCCGGTGCGGGACTCCAACTGCTTCCCGGTGCTTGAAAGAGAAACTTAGCAGCACTTGCCTGGAAGGCGTTACCCATGGTTGTCACTTGCACTCCCATTAACTTTCCGCTGAGGTCGATGTAGTACAGCTCCTTCCCGTCCTGCCGCCACTGGGGAGCGCTGCCACCACCATTGGAAATCTGAAATTTGCCACTGGTATTGAAGCCCGCCTCTCCCGATGCGCCGGGCGAGAAAGCGCGAACGTAGACCTCATTGCGGCCTGATTCATCTGACACATACGCAACCCAATGCCCATCAGGAGAAAAATGAGCGTCACGCTCGTTGAATTCGGTCTGAAGGAACGGAACGGGCTTCTGATGATCACCAAGCGGAAGCACCCACAAGTCCGACTTCGTTTTCGCTGCCACGGTGTTGTAGAGCAAGTAGCGCCCATCGGGCGCCCAGCTCAAGCGGCCCCCTGCCTCACTGGACTTCAGCAGAAGCTCCTTGTCATTCGCACCGCTTGCCGGTTTCTCATAAATATTCCACTGCCCGATCTGGATGGAACCGAAGATGATGCTGCGCCCGTCGGGAGACCAAATCGCGCGCTGATTCTCGGCGTCGGAATCGACTTGGAAGCGCTGATTCGTCCCTCGCGATAGGTCAAGCAGCCATAGCCCGGTACGCTGCTCCGGCAGAGTGTATCGCGAGACTATCGCTTGTTTTCCGTCGGGCGAAAGCGCCAAGTCGGAATACGGGCCAAGTTCCCCCACCGTGCCCAGAACCTGGCCCTGCGCGTCCAACCAAGTGGGTTGACTCTGGCCGATTTCGGAGGGCAGGTACACCACGGTGCCATTCGCCGAAACGGAGAAGAGACCGGAATCAAGAAACGCTCCTAAATGCTCCTTCGCAATTGGAACGGGTTCACCTGACAAGCTCATATGACGAGCGTCAAATGGCTGGGCCATCAGCGTTCCGTTGCGCAAGAACAGCAACTTTCCAGAATCGGGGCTTGAAGACGGAGCGTACGCCGCGCCAAAATTTGTTTCGGCCAGCCGCCTGGAATCCTGCTCCCCAGGTTTTACGTTCAAGGAACCCACAGAAAGGAAACCGCTATTTCCAATATCGCGCAGGTATAGGAAATGCGTTCCGTCCGGAAGAAACTGCGGGGTTGTATGCGCCACGTCGCCATGGTCGGTATCCAGAACCGTTAGCGGTGTCGCCACGCCACCTGAAGCGGAAACTCGCATCAGTGGTCCGTCAAACGTGCCGAAAATCATCATGCCGTCCTTGTTCCAGGACCCGCCCACTGCCGTCCCGTTCACCGCGCAAACTGTCTCCGCCGGCCCGCCCGAAATATCGATCTTCAAGAGTTTGCCGCCCGAATCAAATGCGATGAATCGGCTGTCTGGCGACCAGAACAATACTGTGCCCACGAACTCCGTTCCGGGCACAGGCCGGATTTCCAGCGAATTCAAAGCCCGAATCCAAATGTGCCGAGTGCCGTCGCTGCTCGTTGCAACGAAGGCCAATTGCCGCCCATCCGGCGATAACTCGAACAGGCCAGTGGGTCTTAATGGGGGCATCGCCGGGAGCGGGATCTCAAAGCGGACCGCCTCTGCCGGAACCGGCCTGTTCATGTCGGTGTCGTGCACCCATGCGAATGTCGTGAAGGCAAGCGCAGTCGCGCCGAATAGCGCCCATGGAAGTGTGCGGCGCCAGACTGGCTGGCCGGCAGGCTCGGGCGGTTCCGGCGCACCGGAAAGGACTTCGTCGAGCGAGATGCGGGCGTCTCCGATCGCCTGCAACCGCTGCTTCGGATCCTTCTGAAAACAGCGCCGTAACAGCGCGTGAACTTGTGTGGGTGTTGCCGCGGGCAGTTGCGACCAGTCCGGGTCGTTCTTGAGCACTGCCGCGAGTGTGTCCGTTAATGCATCGCCGTGAAATGCCATCTCTCCGGTCAACATCTCGTACAACACGCAGCCGAATGCCCAGATGTCGGCGCGACGATCAACCGGTTTGCCTTTCGCCTGCTCCGGAGACATGTACGCTGGCGTCCCGAGCAACACGCCCGCCTCAGTGGCCAACTGGCTGATGGTCGTCGAATTATCCACGCCGGCTGCGGACCACTGTTTTTCCATAGCCTTCGCCAAACCGAAATCGAGAACCTTCACCGTGTCGTCGTTCGATACTTTCACATTGGCGGGCTTGAGATCGCGATGAATGACCCCGTGTTCGTGGGCGTACTCCAGCGCTTCCGCTATTTGCTTGGCAATCGCCAGGGCTTCTTCCATCGGAATCGGCCCTGGCCGGAGGCGGTCCGCCAACGTCGGCCCTTCGATCAGTTCCATCACCAACGCATGGGTTTTGCCGGAATCTTCGAGGCCGTAAATCGAGGCGATATTCGGATGATTCAGCGAGGCCAACATCCTCGCTTCACGCTGAAAACGGGCGAGCCGCTCGGGATCGTTCAGGAAAGCGGGCGGCAGGACCTTGATCGCTACATCCCGCTTCAGCTTCGTGTCATGGGCCCGATAGACTTCCCCCATCCCGCCGACCCCGAGCGAGGAAACAACTTTGTACGATCCAAGCTGGCGCCCGATTATTGACTGCCCGCCGCTTCCACCTTGCATCTTCGTCCACGGCTTCGTGGCTGCTTCATCTCCAAGCGATTCCAGGAATCCCTCAGCCGGTTTCTCTTGCGCCAGCAGCGATTCAACCTCGCGGCGCAGTTCGTCATCCCCTCGGCAGGCTCGTGCCAAAAACGCTTCGCGCTGGCTCGACTCGCGCTCCAAGGCGGCGTTACAGAGCAGCTCGATTTGCTGCCAACGATCAGGAGTCATCCCGTTCGGTTCTCCTTGTTCATCTCGCGCTTGAGCCACATCTTGGCAAGCCTCCAGTCGCGGAGAACCGTATTGCGTGAGACTTTCAGGACTTCGGCGGTCTCCTCGACGCTGAGACCCGCGAAAAATCGCAATTCCACTACGCGGTCCTTTCGAGGATCCACTGCGGCCAATGCTTTGAGCGCGCCGTCCAGGGCGACAAGGTCATGGCATTTCTCTTGCGCTCCCATAAAATCTTCATCCAAGGTGACCCTCGGATTCCCTCCTCCTCGCTTCTGGTCATTGTGGGCCCTGGCGGAATCCACCAGAATCCGCCGCATCACCTGAGCAGACAGCGCAAAAAAATGGGCGCGGTTCTTCCAATCGACCTGGCGAGCATTCACCAAACGTAGGTAGGCTTCATTAACCAGTGCAGTCGCCTGTAAGGTGTGGCCGGAGCGTTCCCGGAACATGTATCGGCGAGCCAGGCGACGGAGTTCCCGATGGACGACTGGGAGCAATCGGTCCAAGGCCGCCTCATCGCCTTGTCTCCAGGCTTGGAGCAACTCAGTGACCTGTTCGGTTGTCGGAGCCGCCATCGCCTCCTCGTCGCCATCGAGGAATCACGGGGAATGACGCCGATTATAACCCGTTTTTGAAGGAGCTTAAGGGGAGTTGCAAGAATCTTCAGTGATGTTGTGTTTTTCGCCCTCCTTTTCCGCTTTATGGGTGTAGAGGCACGATGCGGGCTTCGAACGACGCATCGGCCCATGAACGAGGAGAGAGAATGATCATGAGAATCACGATGATGCGACACGCATTTGCTGCCCTGGCACTCACAGTGTTAGGAAGCTTTTTTGCATTGACGGCTCGCGCGGATTGCGGATCTTACGCTGGCGAAGGCCGGAAGCCGATGTCCGCCCCGCACCGACCGTCGCTCTTGAAATCTGTTTCGTTCCGGCTTGGCGCGTTGGCGGTGGACGACCAGAAAGATGACAACGACGGGGATCGCGACCATGACACCTCGATCGTGGGGCTGTGGAAATTTACGTTCTTGGCGGAAGGCAATTCCGGTAACCCAGCCCCTTTCAATCCACCCGATGGAGTGACGCTCGATGCCGGATATGTCCAGTGGCACAGGGATGGAACGGAGATTATGAATTCGGGACGCGATCCGGCAACCGGTAGTTTCTGCCTGGGTGTGTGGAAGAGTACCGGACCATCCAAATACAAACTGAATCATTTTACTTTGAGTTGGGATGCCACAAGAAGTTGTAGTTCACAGCCGGGATCGATTGGCTGTTTTGAGGGTCCCGGCAATATTCGTGAGGAAGTGATCCTCGATCAATCCGGGAACCATTACGATGGCGTCGTTACAATTGATCAGTACGATCCTACTGGAAAGCAGCTTCTGTTTGAACTGAAAGGCACCGTTTCGGGTGATCGCATCACGGCGGATTGATGCCGTTCGCGTCACGATGGGGCGACTGCGGGAGTGCCGTTGCGGCCATGCGCAACGCACTTCCCGCTGTGGCTCCCGGCAGCGATTACCGGCTAATGATCCACCCGTAGGCAAAAAGACCAGGGGGTTGTGGTCAATTTTGTAAACGCCAAAGCACTCAATTTCACTACTTTTCAACAAGATTCAACCGATAGCCGCAAACGGTTCAATCAAAATTAGTTGGAAACAACAGAATTCCGGAGCGTCGAATAGGGTATTGCATCTGGTTCGGGACCAGGAGGCCGGTGGTTCAAATCCACTCGCCCCGACCATTTTTTTCAAGCAGATAGAGTTGATTGGCGAGGCCAAACTCGCCCTTCCACGACGATACGCCGGCCCAATCCCGTCGAAGCCTGCCGAGCTATTCCCTGAGCTTGCCCGCCTGGGTGGAGAACTGATTCAGGTTCCGAATGATCTGGTCGCGATGTCCGCGCAGATGGGAAACAATCAGATGGTCCAGCACGAAAGACATCGGTTTGATTCCCCAGCGTGGATTCTTGCTAGGTGATTCGATGCGCAAATCTTTTTCCCGTAGTGTGCGCAGGGCCGTCACGACGGCGTTCGCCGCTTGGCCAAATCCTGTGACCACGTCTTGTTTGCTGCGTTGCGACGTCGCAGCGACTGCCGCGAGCCGGGCCTCATTCTGGTGGTTCCGGCCCCACTCGGCACCGGGGTTTGCAACCACCCTCTGAATCTCGCCCGCCCAATACGGCGCGGCCTCCTCGACGTGACCGAGAATTTCTGTTATGGACCAGACGTCCTGGGCCGGTTTCCAGCGAAGGACATTCTCCGGCAATTCCGTCACGGTTTGCGTAATTTCAGCGGCCAATTCCTGAATGGACCTAATCGATTCCTCGAGCAGGCGCGAGGGGCGCATCTCTTCAGGCATTGCCCGGCGCTCCCGCATCGAATACGTTGGTCACCTTCTGATATCCGTTGTTTGTCGAAAGGGCTTCTTCCCGGTACTTGCCGAGCGCCTTCATGACCGGCGTGTCTTGAATGGAGAAAAGAATTGCTCTTTCTGTGGACGAACCATTGATGTGCTCGTGGTAAGCCCAGCTGGGAATGGCAAACATGTCGCCCTCTTCCCAATCAAAACGGACTCCGCCGATTACAGTGGCGCCGCGTCCTTCAAATACGTGGTAAACGGAGCTGTTCACCTGGCGATGCGCCTTTGTGTGCGCACCGGGCCGCAGCAGCTGAATCCAGGCGGCGATCGTGTCCATCACCGATCGCCCGGTGTGCGGATTGGTGTATTCGAGCGCGGCGTCATCGAACGGACTCGCATCGACCTTTGCCAGATTGGTCAGCGCTCGTTCTGTAGCGGCCCACTTGTAGGCGGATATCGGGGAGTACTTTTGCACCGGCTCCTCCCACGCGGGCCGGAGCGAACCGGCGCCGTATTTGAGCACCGAGCCGTTAAGAATCGCAGTGATGTCCTGGCGATCCTTTGCTGCTTCCTCGAAAAAAGTGGCGTTCAAATAATTGTTGAGCGGGATATCCAGGCCGTCCATCCAGACAGCAGGGTCATCGTTCTCGCTTCCATGATCGTGCCAGGCCATAGGGGGATTGAGCGCGAAATCGCCGCGCTCCAGTTCGATTTTGTCGCCTTGCACGGTGCTGTAGGCCTTGCCCTTGATCATGAAGCGCACGGCCTGGGCGCTGTGGCGATGAGCCGGCTCGATTTCGCGGCCGTTCAACCACTGGATAGCAGCCCACAGCGTGGGAGTAGCGTACGGTTGGCCATTCAGGCCCGGATTGCTCAATCCGAGCGCGCGCCGGTCGCCGCCGCGCTCGATCGTCACCAACTCGCCGGCCCGGCTCGCCAGCCGGTAGATCTGGGACCACTTCCACAGCCAGGGCACTGCGCGCGGCTCGGGGCTGCGCGGCAGGATTCGCGCCTCATCGGCCCAGAGAGGCTTGATATGGCTCCGCTCCATTTCCTGATACATCCTGCTAAATTCCGCCTCTACCGACGGCGCCCCGTTCGTAAGATTTTCCGTCTTCGAATTCATTTCGGCCCGCTCCCTGTCAAACTGAGGATTTGTCATTTTACATCGCATTTCAGCCACCGCACAATTTGCCGGGTTGCGCGCGCGCGCTCCCGATTTCAAGATTCCTCATGCGCCAGGCGCGACTCTGCCCTGCGGGATGCCACTGTGAGGAGCCGATCGATCGACCCTCCTTCTCAAAACATGCCGTTTGCATGGGCGGCCTTCTTCGGATCGCCGATTGCTGTTACGGCCGCACGTTGCTCCCGATTGATGACTTTAGCTATGGTGGTTGTTTCTCTACCGCTTCTTAGAATTTCCAGTCCGCCCGGAGGGCCCAGTACAGAAAATGCCACTCGCCTTCCACGAAATCGCAGCTAGGCACGTCTAACCGTCCAGTCGAGCGGTTACGTACATGCACCTTGTTTTCGGTTAAATGGAAGTGTACGACTCAGCAGCCGTCTGCGTAGCGAATCACCTCCTCGCGCTTGCGCCTCTAATTGTCAGTCGGGGCCGTCCATCATGGTCATGCACGGGCCGGCTCAGCAGCGAACTCCTTTTTGATGATGGGGACTACTCGAGTCCCCAGGAGCTCAATAGACCGCAACATCTTTTGGTGCGGGAGCGCTGACACGCCCATTTGAAACGTAATGCGACTGAGGCCGCCAAGGGCTTCGTTCACGTAAAGTATCTTCTCCGCGACCCTTTCTGGATCGCCGATGATCAACGCACCCGTGGGGCCGCGCACCGCGTCGAATTGCGCCCGCGTCGTTGGGGGCCAGCCACGTTCCTTTCCAATTTCCGTGAAGGTGTACGCATAACCCGGATAAAAATCATCCGCGGCATGCTGGGTTGTGTCGCTCAGAAAACCGATGGCGTGGAGACCCACCATAAGTTTCTCAGGGCTGTGACCGGCGCGGCGGCCAGTCTCTCTATAGAGATCTATCAGAGGGCGGAAACGTCTCGGCTCTCCCCCGATAATGGCGACCGCCAGCGGGAGACCGAACTCGCCTGCGCGGACGAAAGAGGCTGGCGTGCCACCCACACCGACCCATATCGGCAGCGGGTTTTGCAGCGGGCGAGGATAGACCGCCTGGCCGGTGAGCGGCGCGCGGTACCTACCTGACCAGCGCACGTGGATATCCTCGCGAATCTTCAAGAGCAGATCGAGCTTCTCTGAGAAGAGCGCATCATAATCTTCCAGCCGGAAACCGAAGAGCGGAAATGAGTCCACGAAGGAGCCGCGGCCCGCGACGATCTCCGCGCGACCCTGCGAGATCAAGTCCAGAGTAGCGAACTCCTGAAAGACTCGAACTGGATCGGCTGCGCTGAGAACGGTTACGGCGCTCGAGAGCCGGATGTTTTTCGTTCGCGAGGCAGCCGCGCTCAGAATTACTGCGGGCGCCGAATCGAGGAACTCGGCCCGATGATGTTCGCCAATGCCGAAAACATCCAGACCGACTTGGTCGGCGAGCTCGATCTCTTCCAGAAGATTCTGCATCCGTTGAACAGGGCTGAGATTGAGTCCGGTTGCGGGATCGGAGATGACCGCCCCGAAGCTGTCGATACCGATTTGCATGTTTGTGACTCCTGTTTGTAACTCCTATTGATACTTGGTCTCGTTAGTTCGCTAACTGCGATTCCGTCCGGCGAGGGACCCCTGCGAGTGTGAGGAGCCGATCCACGGAGAAAGCTCCCGCCCCCTGGATCATCAGATAACTTACGATGGCCAGCACGAGGAGATGAAATTCAAAACCCTCACCCTTTTGAGCGCCGGTCCAGTTCATAAAGAATCCAAACGCGCGATGCACGGTAAGGATCGCGACGAACATATTCACTCCGATTCCGAAAGCTGCAATGCGCGTCAAGAACCCCAAGATGAGCCCAATGCCGCCGAAGAACTCGGCTGCGATTGCCAAGAAAGCCAGCGGGGCCGGAAAGTGCATCAGGTTGGTGAAGAAACCCATCGTCCCTCGAAATCCAAATCCTCCAAACCAACCCAGCATCTTCTGCGCTCCGTGCGCGAAGAAGACGACGCCCAACGTGAGCCTTAGAATCGCGGTCGCAAGACTGTCGTCGGTAGCATAAAGCCGGCGAATCATGTTGTGCCTCCAGGACTTAGGCGCCCTGCTCTTCTCTGTGCGGCCCCCAAAGCAATTATCTCGACATCGAGATAGATGCTGAGGCTAGCCAAAAGGATTCAGGCATGTTCAGAGGAGATTTACTAGCTTATGCTGCTCGACATCGAATATTATTGGGCGAAGAGCCCACAGAACAATGAGCGACTTTAACGTAAGCGCCACACAGGGGAGCCGCGAACCCGCGGTACGGGTCTGGCTCATTCTGTGGAAAGCAGCCCACGCGATCGAAAAGAACGCGATGCAAAGTGTGTCCGCGCTCGGCCTGGGGCTTTCGGATTTCGCCGTATTGGAAGTGCTCCTCCACAAAGGGCCGTTGCCGGTAAATACCGTGGGCAAGAAGGTTCTGCTGACCAGCAGTTCGATAACCGCCGCCATTGATCGTTTGGAAGCCAGGAAGCTGCTTCGGAGGGTTACCATTCCCGAGGATAGGCGCAGCAGGATCGTCGAGCTCACGGAGGCGGGCCGACGCTTGATCGAGCGTGCTTTTCAAAAGCATGCGACCGACATGGAGGAAACAATGGCCATCCTCAAAACCAACGAAAGAGCGGAGTTGGTCCGTCTGCTCAAGAAGGTCGGGCTGTGGGCGGCTGCACGGCTGGATGAGAAGCGCTGATTCGGTGCGGCCGCATCCTGATTTGGCTACCTCCTTCTCTGGGACCGCCGAATTCGAGCGTTCGTTTGAGCGTGTTCCGCAGTAGGTTTGGACCTGCTTTACGTGCCAGCGGGCCACCCAATTGATCGTCTCCCCGCGAGCCGGCGAGCGAGAAGCCTGTGGCGCAGCAGTCCACTCGCGCCGCAGCCCCGGTAAGTGAGTGATCTGAGTAACAATGGAAACCGCAATTCGCTTGGCGCAATCAAGTAAGCTGCACCTTTGCCCCTCTACGCGACTTCCCCGATAGTGGTATCCCGGCTCTTCCCTGGAGTGGTAGCGGAAAACTATTCCATCTCGTGATGTGTTCTTCTCTCGATTCCGGCAAAGTGTCGCGCAGTGAGGCCAGGAAGTTTCCGGCCTCACGCCAATCTTAAGGGCCCGATTGCTGGCCTGATTCCTAGGGAACGATGAGGAGGGCAATGTCGTGGCGACACAATCGAACAGTTCGGTGAACACCGGGACCGCCTCGATTGCTCATTCCGAGCCGCTCGGCGAGTGGCGACTTGTGGCGGCGGCGAAGAAGGGGCACGAGGTCGCCTTCGGAGAGCTTTACGCGCGGCATTCGCAAAAGCTTCTCCGCGCGACGCTGCGCATTACTCGAAATCGCGAAGACGCGGAGGATGCACTCCAGGACTCATTCCTGAGCGCATGGGTCCATCTGGAGAGCTTCGACGGCAGGTCCAGCTTTGGCACGTGGCTTACGCGCATCGCCATCAACTCTGCCCTGATGAAGCTTCGCAAACTTCGCGCCTGCCCGGAAATATCGATGGAGGGTCCGGCCGACGCGGGTGAGGATTTCGCGCCCTACGAATCCACGGACCCGCAGCCGAATCCCGAACAACAACTCGCCCAGCGGCAGCGGCAGCGGATCCTTGCTGGAGCGGTGGGAAGATTGCGGCCAACGTTGCGGCGGGTTATCGAAATGCGAGGGCAGCAGGAATGGTCCATCAAGGAAACGGCGAGGGCTTTGCGCATCTCGATTCCTGCGGCCAAGAGCCGGCTCCGCCGCGCCAACGCGGCCTTGCGGAGCATGCCCACCTTGCGGGCGATTACTGAGCATGGTGTGGCCCGGGCGGCGTGAGGCTCCTAACAGTCTGATCGATCATGAATGGCAGAAGTAACAGATTCACGCCACGAGATCACCTTTGCAGTTTTGCGACAAAGCGCCATTTAACGAAGAAGCGGAAACCATCTCTTCGGCATACTGGGAGCAAGAGTTAACTAGAAAGTTTAAAAAGGAGAACGTCGCATGCCAACGATCACAACGAAGGATGGAGTGCAGATTTTCTACAAGGATTGGGGCGAGGGCCAGCCAATCGTGTTTTCACATGGCTGGCCCTTGAGCGCGGACGACTGGGATGGGCAGATGCTCTTCTTCGGGCAACTCGGCTATCGCGTCATTGCGCACGATCGGCGCGGCCACGGACGCTCCACCCAGACGTGGGACGGCAACGACATGGACACCTACGCCGACGACCTCGCGGCGCTCTTTGAGGCGCTCGATCTGAAGGACGCCATCATCGTTGGGCACTCAACGGGCGGCGGTGAGGTGGCGCGCTACCTGGGCCGTTACGGGACCAGGAGGGTCTCTAAGGCGGCGCTCATCAGCGCCGTGCCCCCGCTCATGCTGAAAACGGAAAGGAATCCCACCGGCCAGCCCGTTTCGGCCTTTGACGAACTGCGCGCTGCGCTCGCGGCCAACCGGCCGCAGTTTTACAGAGACATCACGCTTCCGTTCTACGGATACAACCGGCCGGGCGCAAAAATCTCGGAAGGAATCCGCGAGCACTGGTGGCTGCAGGGAATGCTGGGAGGCATGAAGGCCCATTACGACTGCATCAAAGCGTTTTCGGAGACCGACTTTACCGAGGATTTGAAGAAGATCGACATCCCGGTCCTGGTGATGCACGGGGACGATGACCAGATCGTCCCGATCGTGGCCGCCGGTCCGTTGTCGGCCAAGCTTCTGAAGAATTCAACGCTGAAGGTCTACCCCGGCTTTCCCCATGGCATGCCGGCGACCAACGCGGATCGGATTAACGCGGACCTGCTTACGTTCTTCCGCGCGCAACGTTCCGCCGCGGCTTAGCCATAGCGCTCGGCCCGGCTTCTCGCAGTTGGGAAGCCGGGCCGCCCCGCCGTGTTCAGCCGAGGTCCATGTCGCGTCGGTAGTGGAATTTCCCGGCAGGTACGTCGGTGAGGAGCACACCTCGCACATTCATCCGGGCGCGGAGCCGATCGACACTAGGCTCAAGTCCGAAGTTGCCGCTCGGAGCGAGTCAGCATATTCGACTCGCTCCCACACGACTCAAGTGGTGATGGCAAGCACGGGAATGCAAACGAGCACAGTCGAGATTTGCTGGCTGGCGCCGATCCTTGTCCAAGCGCTCGAATACGGATTCTTCCGGCGAAGTCCTGGACTCGAGGATATGATAAGCATCGAGCCGTTCACCCATGAAGCCGCAAAACCGGACCCTCCTCAAACACACGTTTCGGGCGGGCATTATGCTCAAGGCGGTCTACGCCGTGCTCGAGGTCATTGGCGGCGTCTCGCTGTGGCTGATTCCCCCCTCGGCAATGACCTCGGTTGTCAGGGCCGTTGTCGAGCATGAGCTCTCGGGCGATCGTCACGATTTCATCGCCATCCACGTGCTCCGCACATCGAAGATACTATTGAGCAGCAACAGGCTGTTCGCTTCGATGTATCTGCTGTCTCACGGGGCCGTGAAAGTCATTCTCGTCATTGCGCTGTGGATGAACGCACTGTGGGCCTATCCTCTTACGATCTTCGTTTTCGGCGGCTTCGGCGCCTATCAGATGTACCGGTACAGCCACACGCATTCGATCGCGATGTTGCTGCTCACGATTTTCGATGCCGCCCTTATTTGCCTGACCTGGATGGAGTGGCGCGAGCAAAAGGCCGAGAAACGATCACATTCCGCGCCGCCATTTTTGGTACGCTAGCCGCCTCTTATCGCAGCTCGATCATGCGTTAGGAACCAAACTTGGAGAAACGTCGTGGTTGAAGCCGCCAAAAGTCTGTTCCTGATTCTCAGTGCGCTGTTTCCAATCGTCGACCCTTTGGGAGGAAGCCCGATCTTCCTGGTTATGACGAGGGAATACTCACGGAGCACACGGAGAGCGCTGTCTTTGCGGATTGCGATGAACAGTTTTTTCTTGTTAGTTGGATCGTACTTCATCGGGACACACGTGCTCTCCTTCTTTGGGATTTCGCTGCCTGTAGTCCAGGTAGGCGGGGGATTGGTCGTCGTTTCAACCGGCTGGGCCCTTCTGAAGCGGGACTATGACGACGACAGGCAGGATGTGAAGAAGGGCATTCAACCGGCCGACCCATTCCACAATGCGTTTTATCCGCTGACCCTGCCCCTAACGGTTGGACCCGGATCGATTTCCGTGGCGATCACGCTGGGTGCCAACGCCCCTTACCATCAAGGGTTCAATATCTTGGGCATTTTAGTCGCAATTGTAGGGTCTCTTCTGCTCGCGGCCAGTATTTTTCTTTGCTACGGATTTTCCGATCGCCTGGGAAGTGTGCTTGGCCGGACAGGGATGACCGTGATCATCCAACTCACGTCGTTCCTGCTTGTTTGCATCGGCGTGCAGATTCTCTGGAATGGCGCCAGCGCGCTTCTGGCGTCGCTCCCCTTGCACCTGCGCTGAGCGAGACGATCGTGGACATTGGCGGCGGCGCTGCAGCAGTCCGGGAAATTTGCGCCGCCAAGAGGTTAGCGAGAAAGGCGGATCAGAAGGCATATTCTGACGACCCTGAAAGGGACCCGCTGGGTGATCTCAGGCCCCAGAGGAGCCGCGGCGCGTCTGGGATTGAACCGGGCGACGCTCTATTTCCGCATGAAAAAACTGGGATCTTCCGGCCTGGCACGAAATCTTATCCAGGTGAGGTTTCGCCTGGGATCCACCAATTTAGCCACTCAGAAACTTTGGCCGGATAGTTGGCATGAGCGGTAAGTCGAGGGCGATAAGTTTGATGTCACCTGGGATGAGTAAATAGGTGATAATCGGAACCCCGCAAGCTGGGACTACAAGGAGGCCGCATGGCGCCGACGGTGAGAGTGGTCCCATCTACTCTTTCGCTTGTTTTGATCCTTTTGTTCGCTTCTGCCGGAAATGCTCAGCAGCAGCCGGCGCCGACGAAGGCCGTGCAACTGACGGGCCTCGTAGGAGTGAAAGACAATACAAAAGGTACGCTCGCGGTTGAAAGCGGGGCTCTGCGTTTCGTACATTCCAAAACCTCTTCAGAGCTTGCCCCAGGTTCAATGCTGGACGTCGTCACTGGAAACGACAGCCAGCGCGTGATTGGAGGAACGGTTGGAACTATGTCCATGTTCGCTCCCTACGGATCTGGCCGTTTCCTGAGCTTGTTTCGATCGAAGTTGGATACTTTGACGATTCAATACCGCGATGCCGATGGCGGGCTTCACGGTGTAATCTTCACTTCGCCGGTCGGCACGGCGGAGGCCACCAAGGACGAACTAGTCGGCCTTGGCGCGCGCACGAGCATTCCGACGCGCGGCGCTCCAGTTCCGGATACAACTGACCATTCGGATAAGAAGGAACCGGTCGAGCACGCGCAGGGAGAGAAGCCTGCGAAAATCAACGCCTCCGCGATCACCGTTATGATGATTGGCTCGGATGAGGTCAAGCTGCCCGCGGAATTTCAGATCTCGCTTTACGAAAATCTGATCCAGCAACTGCAAAAGAGGGGCGGATTTCAGCACATCTATCGCGAGGGCGATCGAAATTCGTCCGCCGCGGAGCATCTGATCGTTCTCCACAGCACCGTGCGCGGATTCAAACAAGGCAGTCAAATGGCGCGCGAGGTCACCACGGTCGCCGGTGCCACGTCTATCAGCGTGCACTGCGAATTCACGGACAAGGACGGCCAGGTGCTGCTGGCGCGCGACATCAGCGGCAAAGTGCGGTTCTTCGGAGGAAATCTCAAAGCGACGTCTGATTTTGCGAAGAAGGCGGCGAATGTCGCGCATCAGAACGTTTCGCCGGTGGCAGGCACCTGACAAGAGGGGCGCCGCTTCTTTCTTGGCGTTGCG
>Ga0210398_10003131_pt1 | contig 15961 bp, 12 predicted proteins | sample IncBWC4OmetaG_FD_161047 | JGI IMG/M metagenome (GOLD analysis project Ga0210398, IMG submission 161047) | Forest soil microbial communities from Barre Woods Harvard Forest LTER site, Petersham, Massachusetts, United States - Inc-BW-C-4-O | ecosystem: Environmental > Terrestrial > Soil >...
GGATAATAAGAAGTGATCGATTCGTATGCCTCGATTGTTTTGGAACGCCTGCCGAAAGTAATCCCAAAACGTGAAGTGTCCAATTTCGCCCACGTGCAAAGACCGGAATGCATCCGTATAGCCCAAACCCAACATCGCACGATATCGGGCTCGCGGCTCCGGCTGAAACAAAGCATCATGCTCCCACGACGACGGCTTGTGACAGTCGATGTCCTCAGGAATCACGTTGAAGTCGCCGCCTACTAGCGTCGGCACATCGTCCTGCTTCCATCTAATCATTTGCTGATTCAGTCGATCCATCCAAGCCAACTTGTACGCAAACTTGTCACTCCCTACCGGATTGCCATTGGGAAGATAAATATTGACGATGCGGATGCCCTTGATGATTACTTCCAGGAACCGCGCATGGCTGTCGGAATCGCCTCCGACGAGAGCCTGAGCAATCGTCTTCATCGGATGTCGCGACAGAATGGCAACCCCGTTATAGGCCTTCTGCGTCACCGCGACACTCTCATAGCCGAACGACTGGAAGACTTCGGACGGGAATTCCGTTCCCTTCAATTCTTGCAGCAACAACACATCCGGTTCCCGAGCTTTCAGCCATGTCGTGACATGGGTCAGCCGAGAGCGAACGGAATTCAAATTCCAGCTAGCGACTTTAAACATCAATCCCCATTCTAGCGGTCGGAGTGCGAGGGCGGTCATTGGCCGGGAAGCTTTGCGGTTGATCTGGTCACAAAGCGAGGGATTTCAGGCTAGTTGCCGCCCGTTTGACGATTGCCATGCTGATGTTGGATATTGAGACGGCATGGACGTTGAACGCACTATTGAAGACATCGAACAGCTAGAGGAAATGTTCGAGACACCGGATATCAGGCCGCTGAACGCGAGCGATCTCGCGGCTTTGAATCGAAGGCACGATGAAATGCTCGCGAATAGTCCTTGGTTTCAGCTTTGGCAACGGTATGGGATCTGTTGCCGACATGACGCTGAAGCCCAACCTTAAAACTCTGGGGGTCGGCTTGGGCGGAATAAATCTTATTTCTTTCGGCGCGTGCAGAGGTGCGGCATCTAGTTTCAAGCGGGCGCAAACTTAGAAACTGATGGGAAGGAGGGCTGATCGGATGGCAAAGCCAACAGCGGAAACCACACCGTTAGAAAAGCTCAGATTGTATGAAAAGTTGGTGGCGACGAATCCCAATGTCGAACGCAAAGGCGATACCGTTCCTTACACATCCTTGAACGGCCACATGTTCAGCTACCTTAGCAAAGAGGGCAAGTTGGCTTTGCAGCTTCCGGCTGGAGAGCGGGAAGCTTTTCTCAAGAAATACAAGGCAAAATTGTGCGAAGCATATGGAAGGGTTCAGCCCGAGTATGTGGAAGTCCCCGACTCTTTGCTCTCCTCGACGCGAGAACTGAAGAAATTCTTCGACAGCAGCTATGAGTATGTGGGTTCGCTTAAACCGAAGCCGACCACAAAAAAGAAGAAGAGTTGATCCTGCGGTCGTGGCAGGGGAAACGAAGCCGATCTCCTTATTTAGGGGACACAAGTTTTGTCCATCCCTTCAGGTAAGCCGCCTTCGCCTGATCGAGGGTCATTGTCTTGTTCACGCACACATTCCTCCAGAGCAGGAGTTCCACTTGGTCTTTTGTGAATGAACCATACTTCCCGGCGTGCGGCTCGAACCAGATGTTCTCGGGTCCGTCCGACCCTCCCATCCAGTGCGGGAACCAGTGATCGAACTCCCCGGACGATTTCTTCGTGCTCGCCGGGTATCCGTATGCGGCGAGGATCGCATTCTTCTCCGCATTGGTCACGCCGCGCGGTCGGTCAGTGTTTGATACGCACGCCAGCGTTGGATCCATTTCCCCCGGCGTAAGGGTGGGATCGGGCACGGTGCAAAATCCGCTGGACTTGTCGATGTCGATCTTCCGGCAGTGCTCGGCTGAGGCGAGGGTCGCTGCGAGCAGGAATGTCACGGCGATCAGGACGTTCGTCGGCTTCATTTGGATCGATTGGGGCAAGGGAGATTTTACTCGGCCGCGTCGGGATTGGTCAGTTCGCATGCCAGTCGGAGTGCGGCGACCGCCGCTGGCAAGAGAGGCGCTCGGTCGCAGTCCACTGGTGAAGACAGGCGGCGTTTAGGGGGTTTAAACCAAGAGGGGGTTTTTGATTCTGGGAGTTATACCTCAGCCAGTGAAGGTTCGCTACGTCTAGCGTCTCCCACCTTCGCCTGTCATCGGCGGAATACCGAAGGCAGAAGACAGTGTCTTTAGGGTAGAGCTTCTCCTCGTTGGGTCTCCTGTAGGTGCGCTTGCCGTTGGCAGCGGTCTCTCGAATCCACAAACTCGCTCTCATTCGTCGCCTCAGTTTCCCAACACCGCGAACCGAAGGAAAAATGAGAATTCGGTAGCCACCGCTGGTAGCCACGACCCTAAGTTATTGTTTTAATGAACTGGCGGAGAGAGAGGGATTCGAACCCCCGATACCCGTTAAGGTATACACGCTTTCGAGGCGCGCGCCTTCAGCCACTCGGCCATCTCTCCGCACCACTGATTTTATTTTTTATTTTAGCAGGGAAAGTTCGTTGCGCATTTTCCCGCCCCGCCCCATGGTTACGCCTGCGTTGCCCTTTGATATCCCGCTGCGAGAAACCCCGAGCAAAAGTGATACGCTGCTAAGGGGCTTTGGTGTCATCAGGCCCGCCTAAAAGCAGCGTTCGCATCCGTATCCACGGACGAGGAAATCTCGAGTGAGAGTGTTGTGGGTGAAGGGAGGCAAACTTCTTCCTGTCGATACCGGGGGCAAAATTCGCACCTACAACATCCTGCGCCGGCTGGCGCGAGATAGAAATAATCAGCTCACCCTGCTCTCTTATTACGGCGGAAAGCGTGATACCGACTACGAGGCGGCCCTACCCCAGCAATTCCCCCGCGCTCAAGTCGTCCACACTGCCGCCACCGATTCCGAGGGACTTCGAGGCGTGGTCGATTATCTTGGCAAACTGCCGCGGCTCGCTCCCTATTCGGTGTCGAAATTCACCCATCAGGCATTGCGCAAACTGATCGCCAGCCACCTTGCGAGCGGACAGTTCGACGTCGCCGTCTGCGATTTTCTCGCCCCATCATTGAATTTTCCGGCGAAACTCCCTATACCATGCCTGCTTTTCCAGCACAACGTCGAGAGCGTGTTGTGGCGGCGCATGGCGACAACGGAATTGCATCCGCTCAGGAAGTTGGCTTACACACTCGAAGCCGCGCGCATGTCGCACTACGAACGCCGAACTCTCGCCCGCTTCCACCACATCGTCGCGGTTTCAGAAAATGACCGCCAGCAGATGCTGCAAATGGACCCCTCCTGCGAGATCACCGTCAATCCCACCGGAGTCGACACCGAGCAGTTTCAGGTCGCGCCGCCATCGTCCGCTGCGCCTCCGCGCGTCGTCTTCACCGGCTCGATGGATTGGGAACCGAACATCGATGCCATGGAATATTTCTGCGCGCAAATCTGGCCGCGCATTCTAGCGGAGTTTCCCCATGCCATCTTCCAGATCGTCGGGCGAACCCCCTTCCCCAGAGTCCAGCGCCTCGCTTCGAAGTCGGTCGTGGTCACCGGCACGGTTCCGTCAGTCACCGATTACTTGCGGGATGCGACCGTAGTGGTAGTTCCATTGCGCATTGGTGGCGGCACACGTCTCAAGATTTATGAAGCCATGGCGATGGGTAAAGCCCTGGTCTCGACCTCGATCGGGGCCGAAGGTCTCACCTTCGAGAACGGCCGCGATCTCCTGCTCGCCGACGATGCCAACTCCTTCGCCGACGCCATTCTTCTTCTGCTGCGCGATGCGCAAGTGCGCCGAAGATTCGAGCAGGCCGCGGTAGAACTGGCGGCACAGTTTGACTGGTCGGTCGTTGCCAGGCAGTTTGCCGAAGTGCTGCAACGAATAGCTTCGAGCAGTTCCTCTCCGATACCCAGTGGCAAGCCGGTAACCGTCAACCGTTAGGGGATGCCTTTGAAGACGCGTGCAGGAAACTTTAAACCGTGAACACAGAATTTCTCGGATACGGAATTGGTGTAGTAATCGTTTGGCTGGCCGCGGTGCGCCTGCGCTCCATCCCCGCCCGGCAAACACTCTACCTCGTCGCCAGCTATCTGTTCTACATCAGTTGGGGATCGTGGCTGATCGTGATCCTGCTCTTCAGTTCGCTGATGAATTACGCCCTTGGCGAATGGCTGAAAAGGCGCATCAGTGAAGGCCGCCTCTGGACTGGCATCATTCTCAATCTGGCGCTGCTGAGCGTTTTCAAATACCTGCCCCTGGTCGGCTCCATCGCGCCATCCGGTTCGCCTCTCGCGCTGCTCAAGCGAATGATCTTCCCCCTGGGAATTTCTTTCTGGACCTTCCAGGCTCTGAGTTATCTGCTGGAGCTGTATCGCGAAGAAGAACTGAATCCCACGCTGCTCGAGTTCAGCCTCTACATGGCATTTTGGCCGACTGTGTTGCAGGGCCCGATCTGCCGCATGTCCAGCATGTTGCCGCAATTTCGCCAGGATTGGTCAGTCGCCAACGACGATCTGAAAACTGGAGCGCGCCGCGTCTCGATAGGCGTTCTCATGGTCGCAATTTCAGAGGTCATGAGCGGCGGCCTCTATGCCGGGGCCGGAGTCGACGCCATCTTCGACCACCCCCATTTACAAGGTGCCGCGCCACTGAGCGGAACCGACGCCTGGTGCATGATTCTCGCTTACGCGTTCCAACTCTACTTCAGCTTTTGCGGATACTCGCACATAGTCATTGGTGCGGCGCGCCTCTTCGGCATCGAGTTGCACGAAAATTTCAACCGTCCCTATCTCTCGACCACAATCTCCGTTTTTTGGACGCGCTGGCACATGTCGCTCTCCTTTTGGATACGCGACTTTCTTTTTCTGCCGCTCGCAACCATGCGCCGTGAAGTGTGGTGGCGCAACTTGTCCCTGGTGATCGCCATGTTTGTTTTCGGAGTGTGGCACGTAAACGCTGGACACACGGGAAATGTTCTGTTTCTGATCTGGGGCACCTATCACGGCATCTTGCTCGTCCTGCATCGCCAATGGCAGGAATTTCGCAAGCGCGCTGGATTTGAATGGTCAGGCGCTCTCGCAACCGCTATCTCCTGGTGCGTAACCTTCGGCGCCGTATGCGTGGGCTACATTTTCTTTCGGGCGAATAACACTCGGCAGGCGATCGCCATGTTGAAAGCGATGGCGTCGCTGCGCAGTTATCGGCACCTCACCCTCGACCACAGCTTTTACGTGATGACTCTTCTCGCCGCCGTAGGCTACTTCGCAGTGATCGGAGCTGGCGCACTCCTCGATCGTTTGAGCAAACCGGCGCCTGGCCGACTGCGAACGATTCTCGCCACGCTGGCGCGCGAGCGCTGGGTGTGGATCACCCCCGTGGTGGTTGTCCTCGCCCTTTATCTGAGCGTGATCTTTCAGCCGGGCCAAGCCGAAACCGGCCCCGTCATGTACGCCCTTTTCTAGGCCCCATCCCGCAAGTGCGCGCCAAAACTCTCCCTGTCATCCTGAGCGAAGCGAAGGACCTATGTATTTTGTTTCGACTCCAATGCGCGTCGCGCCGTGAAAATTACTTCGGTGATTACCAGCGCAACGGCTCACCGAGCGCCCTATGCTAGCATTCAAACAGTTTCTGAGCGGACAGCCGAGGTTGAGTATTTGTGCCGATAACCGAGAGTGACCGAGCCGTGGAGAGTAGCCAGACGTCGACGACGCCCTACAAATCCCTTCTCAAGTCTTTTGCTGTCCGCCTTTGTGTCGCCGTGACTTTGGGAGTGCTTCTGCTGGCCGCGGTCGAATTTTATTCCTATCGTCGTTACCTGCCCGCCGATCGCGACCTCATGGAGCCCGCCGTCAAACTCGATCTGGCCAAGGGCGGCAGCCCCGCTGAGCGCGAATATTGGAAGGAATTCGAGCAGGCCAACAAGGTGACTTACCACCAGTATGTGCTCTGGCGCCGCGCTCCTTATACGGGTGAGGTGCTAGCCATCGATGAGGACGGCGTCCGCCGCACCCCGCACACGCAATGCAATCAAGACGAAAAGACCTTCACCGTCTGGACGTTTGGCGATTCCGTGATGTGGGGAGCAGGTTCGCCCGACGAAGAAACCATTCCCGCCTTTATCGCGCGCGACTATGAAAAGGCCGGCCGGCCGGTATGTATCGTCAATTATGCGGAAAAAGGCTGGGCCAATACACAGGAGACGATTGCTCTGATCGAGCAACTCAAACACGCCGCTCACAAGCCCGATATCGTACTTTTCTACGACGGAGGCACCGAGGCCTTCGCCGCCTATCAAAGCGGACGCGCCGATGTCCACAGCAACTACAATTCTTTCAAGAATTTTCTGGACAACTGGGGCGCATCGCAGAAAGCAGGATTTTCCTACCTCCGTCAGACCAACACGTATCGTTTCCTCGAGAAGATTGCGATTCGAGAGCCCTTTCACAACCAGAAGAACGAAGCGCCCAAGCCGACTCGCGATGCCGACGCGCTCTCGGCCGCCGTCGTCGAAAATTACTTGCAGAATATCGACATCGTAAATCTGCTCGCCAAGCAGTATGGCTTCCGCGCAATTTTCGCCTGGTATCCGAATATGCCGGTTGGCCATAAAGCGCTAACGCCCTACGAGCAGCAGGTTTTAAACATGGAGTATCAGAAGTTCCCCGGCCTCGGCCAGATGTACCAGGCAACGTACCAAAGAGGCCGCGAAATTAATCGCCCAGATTTTCATTACCTCGGAGATCTTCTTGATGGTCAGAAAGATTCGCTATATGTAGGCATCTCGCATTTGAAGCCGGAGGGCAACCAGATTGTCGCCGACCGGCTGTTCGATATTTTGCAACATCCGGCGTCTCATTGATTCGCGACAACAAATGAGTTCGCAACAAAGAAAATTCTATTCGAACGCGCGGTCATACCAGCGTAGTACTTGCAAACTTTCAGGTGATTGATGTCCGCTCCCCAACAACCGAGAAGCCTGATCGGCGGATTTTTCCGTTCCCGGCTGGCGACCCCCGGAAGGCCGGCGCTCGAACTCGGCGAGCTATCGCTGTCCTACGAGCAACTCTGGAATTATGCCGGCCGCATCACGGCTGCGCTCCAGGACACCGTCGCTCCCTCCGAAAAAGTAGTTGCCGTGCTCGCCAATCGAAGCGTGGGCGCGTACGGCGGGATTCTGGGCGTCCTCGGCAGCGGGCGCGGCTACGTTCCCCTCAATCCCAAGTTCCCGCTAGAAAGAACGCTGGTCATGCTGAAAGCGTCCGGATGCAAGACGCTGGTGGTGGGGCGAGAATGCACCGCCGCGCTCGCATCGTTGCTTCCCCGTCTCGACCAACCTCTGACGCTGATTCTCCCCGACCCCGACTGGGAGCCCCGGACTCCCGCTCCACACCGTGTGATCAGCGCGCGCGATCTCGCAAAAATAGCCGATCCGCGCGACCCGGCAGTGGATGAAAACGATACGGCGTATCTGCTCTTCACCTCGGGCAGCACCGGAGTGCCAAAAGGTGTAGCCGTTAGCCAGTCGAACGCCGTCGCCTACATGGAATACGCCGCGAAGCGTTTCGCCATGCGCGCCGGCGATCGCTGTTCACAGAATTTCGATCTCACCTTTGATCTCAGCGTACACGATCTATTCACCTGCTGGGACGCAGGCGCGACCCTTTGCCCCTACGCCGAGCAGACGCTCACACCCGCGACGCTGATTGAAGAGAAAGAGTTGACGTGCTGGTTCTCCGTCCCCTCGGTGGCGATGTTCGCGTCAAAACTCGGATTGCTGGATCCCGGAGCATTTCCGACTTTGCGCTGGAGCCTGTTCTGCGGCGAGGCACTTTCTTCTTCCCTGGCTACAGCATGGCAAGCCGCAGCCAACAATTCCATCCTGGAAAATTTGTACGGGCCCACCGAAGCGACCATCGCCATCACTTATTACCGCTGGAATTCAGAAGCCTCGCCCGCGGAATGCGTGCGCGGCCTGGTTCCGATCGGCTGGCCCTTCGACGGGCAACAGGTATGCGCCGTCGATGAAGATCTCGTTCCCGTACCCATCGGCGAAAGTGGCGAACTATGTCTCGGCGGCTCGCAAGTCACGCACGGATATTTGAACGATCCCGACAAAACAGCGAAGAGTTTTGTCCGCCTGAAGCACGCCGGCGATCAGATCTGGTATCGCACCGGCGATCTCGTGCGGCAAGATGACCGCGGATGCCTCTTCTATCTGGGGCGCCGCGATTTTCAGGTCAAAGTAAACGGCTATCGCGTGGAATTGCAGGAGATCGACCTGGTGCTGCGCGAGGCGGCGCACACAGAATTGGCGGTAGCGATTCCGTGGCCTCTGTCAGATGGTTCCGCGTCCGGCATCGTAGGCGTGCTCTCGGGGGCAGACTCAGCCAACGACAAACAGATCATCGCCGCTTGCGAAGCCAAACTGCCGCGCTACATGGTGCCGAACCGCATTTACCATTTCCCGCAGATTCCCTTAAATGTAAACGGCAAAATCGATCGCGGCAAAATTACCGAGATGCTGGCCAACTGGAAACCATGAAGCGACGCCACTAGTCGTTGTCGGGAGCCGTGTCCGCTTCCGTGTTGTTGATGAAATGCTCCGCACCGTATCTCGCCGGGATGGTATTGAAGGTCCGAGGCGTGCCCGGCACAAAGAATTCCATCAGATCGTCGGCGTAGCTGTCCGCCCACGTGCCCGGGCCAATCAGGCCCAAGCCAAAATTAGTCTCCACGAACCTAAGCAGGCTGCCGAAATCGTGGTCGTTGACGCTCACGTATGCCGATGGTGTATAAGCGGAGACGACCAGCAACGGCACGCGGAAGCCGTACACATAGCTCTCGCCCCATCCATTCGGCTGCCCCATCAAGTAAGGCGGAACATGGTCGTACCATCCGCCCCAATCGTCCCAGGTGATGAGAATTGCCGTGTTCTGCCAGTATCCGCAGTTAGAATTCCCAATCGCGTTCACGATCGACGCGACCCAAGCCGGCCCTCCGCCATTATTCCCCACCGGGTGATCGGAGTTCTGTCCAGTCGGCGTAACCCACGCAACATTGGCCAGATTGCAGTTCTTGATATCGGTCAGCACCTGAGGCGGTTTCAGGATCACGTTCGCCCACTCGCTGCCCGTGCAGGTCAGCTTTCCCTTCACTTCCTGCGCCTGGCAGATCGAACTGATGGCATTCGGCGAGGTTAGGATGGTTTTGCTATTGGCAGCATAGTAACGCCAAGTCAGACTCGCCCCTTCCAGCAGATCGATAAGCGTAGCCGTACTAAAGCACGGGTACATGCTGCTGTAAACGCCTTGAGGATTGATCATCTCCACGATAGTGCCGGGTGCCGATGAGCATCCCGTCGAAACGCCCTTGGGATTTTCGGAGGCGAACAAATCACTGTCATTCGACGGAGCGGAGGTTCCCGCGATCAGAAACAAATGCGAGGGAAAGCTCGCGCCCTGATTGGTCTGGAACATCCGATTGGCAAAGCCATACTGCTCGGCGAGATCGAAGTATGGCTGGATGATGCCGGTCGAGTTATCCACGTAGCGGAACTGCGGATTCGCCCCAGGGACGCAACCCGGCGACAGCGTAACCGCTACCTTGTCAGAGCCATTCATGCCGCCTTTGTTATAGGCCTTCTGAAACGACAGGTGGCTGTGGCCGAGGTCGTAGCAATCCGCCAGCGCCACTGAAGTAAAGGGCACCGTCACGCCTTTGGAGTTCACGCCATAGGTTTGAATATCGACGCCGGGCTCGAAGGTCGGATTGCTCCCGAACATATTGTCGGGAGTCCGGTTTTCCTGGTCGATGATGACGATGTGGTCGAATTGCACTTGCGCATTCGCCGATGCCAGCGCCAGCACAAGGTTGAAAGTCACAGCAATCAACAAATTCCGCGACAGATGTCTCATGGCCCTATCGATTTGTCATCCTCTCCAAGAAATGAATATCTAAGACTGACTATCGAACATCGACGATCGAAGACTGACCTCGAGTGCAATCTGACCTAAGCAAACTCAGGCTTTGACCGGCTTGCCAAACCTCTCCGCCGTGGCGAACATCAGCCGCACCGTGTCCATGTCTTTCGCTTGCACCTTGCTGGCGGGAACCTTGCGACCAGCGATCCTCTGTAATTCCAAAAATATCTCGATCAGCGCGAAAGAATCCACCAGCCCGGAAGAAACCAGCGGCGTATCTTCGTTGATTTCGCTCTTACCCTTGATCACCTTCTCCGTGATATAGCCGATCAACTCCTTCATCATCTCGCTCGCGCCCGCGGCTTGCTCAACTGCCATGATTGATTATCCCCAGGGTTTGTTCGCTCTCGACTCCATCTTCTCTCATCTCAGACTCCGGCGATTGCCTTATTGCGGCTTGGGATGGGCGGCGAAGAACTGCCAGCGCACGGTGTTGTACTGCTGCTGCCAGGAGTGCGCAATATTCGGCTCCCAAATGAATTGCACCTCGCTGTTATTCGCGCAACTCGAGGCAATGTTACCCGTCAGGCCCGTCAGGCCAGGAGTGGGAGCATCGTTCGCGTTGTTGGGCGCATGATTCGAGCACAGAGTCTGCGTGGTTTGAAATTGTGTGCATGCATTGGTGTTCGGCCCCGTCCAGTAGTTGAAAGTATCATCGACCGAACCCATGGTGAAAATCACGCCAGAATAATTCGTCGTGCCATAATTGCAAGGCGGTAATTCATCATCGAGCGTGCCATGCCATTCCTGAACCGAAATCGGCGGGAACGGGCTCGGAGCCGTCGGCAACGGTAGAGGGGGAGCGACCACGCCCTGCTCAGCGACGAGTTGACCGGAGGCGGGAATAATCGCAGCCACCAGATTAGACAGCTCGACGCCAACCCGCTCCGTCATTTCCGCACCCGAAGAAAAACCCGCAACATACACCATGTTGGGATTCACGTTATGCTGGGCCGTCAGCGTCGTGATCAGTTGTCCCAGGAAGCCGGAATCGTCTGGGCACTCTCCGTCGGCTGCACCACACCCCTCCGCGTAGGCAAACGCTCCGCCCTTCGCTCCGTACGGAGAGCACAACGCTGTTCCGTCCATGCAATAAGCATTCCAATTCCACTGGTGCGACTTCGAATCGTAAGTTGAGGCAGGCTTCACCAGAATAAAACCGTACTGATCGGCCACCGGTTGCCATCCCCAGTTCAGACTGATCACCGCTTGCGAGTCCTCGGTGGCAGTGGTTCTCGTCCCATGGAGCATCAGCACCATCGGGGGATTCGCCGGAAGATTCGCCGGCAGATACACCTCGTAATAGCGCATGACACCATCCCACGTCATCGTGGAATCAATAAATGTTCCGCCGCCCACTGTCTGGATCAGCGGCGCTGAAGTGCTGCTGGTAAATGACGTGCTGCCGTTAAAGGTAGCCGTAATCGTGTCGGTGCCAATGGGTAAATTTGCTTTCGTGTAGGTAGCCACGCCGCTCGCAAGCGCAACTGTCGCTTGCTTGATGCTTCCGCTGAAAAACGCGACCATGCCCGTGACCGTACCGCTGTACTCCGGCACCACGGTCGCCGTAAACGTCACCGCTTGCCCGGAATTCGACGGATTTGGCGAGGATGTCAAAGTAGTCGCGGTCGAGGCTTTGTCAACCACCTGGCTCACCACGTTCGACGTGCTGCCGGCGTAGATGGAATCGCCGCCATACGTCGCCTTGATCGTCAAGGTGCCCGCCGCCAGTGTCGAGGTGCTGAAATTGGCCGAACCGCCGCTCAGACTTCCCGTTCCCAAGGTTGTCGATCCTTTAAGGAACGTCACCGTCTCGCCATCCGGCGGAGCCGGAGTAACGACTGCCGTGAACGTCACCGATTGCCCATAGGTTGACGGATTCAGCGCAGAAGAGAGCGCAGTTTGCGTCGCCGTCCCTTTCGCCAGACTCAAGCTTGAGAGTGTCCCCAATAGAACAGCCAGGAGGATCCTAATGATTTTCATGCAGATTTCACCCTCGCACTATCTTGCCTAAAATCGGGGGAATTTGTTTGGTTTGGGAAAGCGAGTTGCTTCATTTAAGAATAACCTGCTCCGGGCGAATGTCAAGACCACTGCCACGTTTTTTCGCTTGGATCAACCTCAGGCATTCGCGACAAGCTGCTGCAAACACGGTGGTTACTACAATCCCCATCTACACCGTCTGGCTCTAGTAGTCGCAGCTCCCCGGGAACCCACAGATCCTCACCGACGACAAATCTTCGATCACCTCGACCGCCCACGAATTCGACGCCGTGTTCAGCACGTCTACCAGCATTCTCCCCCGCACCGAATCCACTGCCAGGCTGGTCGGCTGACTGTTGGACCCGAGGATGATGGTCGAGATCAGCTTTCCCGTCTCGCTGTATATGTCAATCGAATTCCCAACCGGATTGAGCAGATACACATGCGCCATGGCGTTGTTCACGCCGATGGCCGCGGGAGTGTACGTCAAGGTGACTGTTTTAGATATTGCTTCGCTGTGCCCCGCAATGATCTGCAGATTGTTGCCCGAGGTCGCGAACAGCTTGTTCGTATTGGAATCGATGGCCAACACCGTCCCGAACGTTGTGTCCGACACGGCAAAGCTTGTGGGGTTGATCTCTTTCGATACTCCACCCGAAGTCACGTAGAGTTTGCCGGTGTTCGGGCTCACTACCGGAGGTTCGGTAATCGTGCCGCTCGGAACGATCGGTCCTTTAATCAGCGCCAGCTTATTCGCATCGAACGCCCAGACCGGATCGTTTCCTGAACCGCACCGCGATGCCACCCACATGCGGCGCTTCGAGCAATCGAAGGTGACGGCCGCCGGGCAGGAGCCAACCGACAGGGTAGAAATCGGAGTGTTGCTGTCGCCGGAATACACCGTGACACTTCCGCCGCTTAAACTCCCGGTCCAGAAATTGTCGTTCTTCATATCGGAGCTAACGCCCGCCGATGGGCTAATGGTTGTCGCAATCGTGAAATTAGCGCCGTCAATAATTGTGAGGCTATCGGCGTTCAGACCACCTCCGGCATAAATCAGATTGAGGACCGGGTCGACCGCAACCTGTCCGGCCGAGGCAGCCGGGATTGGAACCGTGGCGAGAACGTTCTGCGAAGCGGCTGGCCCAGCCATTGCCCAGACCAGGATCGCTGTGGAAACGATGCCTTGCAGGCTGGTACGAATTGCATTCATAGTGACTCTCCTGAATTGTTTCGCACTGCTGATTTCAACAAATCGCTGCAGCTGCAAACCCTCACCTCAAGGTGGGATCCCACGGGGGATTTCCAAACACCGTGGCTAGCCCTGAACGATCCCGCCAGCCGCGCGGTTTAGAATAGCGTCACGAAATGAAGCCAGTATGAATCCTGCGGAGTCGTGCAACACTTGGGCAATCCGCCAATGGTAAGGATGCATTTGGCTTACCACCATCCCGGCAGGGCAACAGAATCTCCAAGGCCCGACAAGTCACTGAGACCAGCCTCGATGGGCTGCCGCCGGGAGGAAGAGATCGATCGTTTCTGTCCGTCTAAGATCGCTCTGGAAGTGCAAGGGATTGCAACAATCATGAAGAAAGTGGCGAAAAACTGCGACCGCGCAGGTCAACCAATCGCCGGACCGATTGCATCCAACCACAGACGTTTGCGTACGCATTTTGAGGTGGGACCGAGCTGCCAATCCTGATTCGGTCAGCGCATGGCTGGTATAGTGCTCTTTCCACAGCTATCGCGGGAGGTCGAAGATTTCGAATCAGAGTAAACTACTTTCCTGCGAGAGAAATGAAAAGGACGAAGTCTATGACTCGGCTGAAACTCTGGCTGCTGTTGGCGGTCGTAGTTTGCCTGACGGGATCCGTGATCGGCTGCGGAGGGGCGGGAGCCGGTAGCCCTGGCACGCCGGATTTCGCACTTTCAGCTGCACCGAGCAGCGTCACCCTCAAGCAAGGCGGTTCGAGCGTCAGCAGCACCATCACGGTCAATCCCGCGGACGGCTTCAGCGGAAGCGTCTCACTTTCTGTGTCGGGCGTGCCCAGTGGCGTGACTGCATCCTTCAACCCCGGTTCCACCTCCAGCACAAGCACGCTGACCCTTACCGCCGCCGGAAACGCGCCGACAGGCGCAGCCACCATAACCGTTACCGGCGTATCCGGGAGTCTGACCCATCAGACCACCATCAGTCTCTCGGTTGGGCAGATCACTCACGTCGTGATCATCGTCCAGGAAAACCGCACTCCCGATAACCTGTTTCAAGGATTGTGTACTTTCGCTGGAAGCCCCGGCTGTGACCCCACCGGGACCAATCAGTCTCAGTACAACATTGCTAGCAAGGGCAAAACCTCCACTGGGCAGACTGTCCCACTTACGCCGGTCCCGCTCGTAACCAACTACGATCTTGGGCACAGCCACGCTGCCTTCCTCGACATCTGCGATTACAATTCCTCGACCGGCCAGTGCGCCATGGATGGCGCGGACAAAGACGTCTGCGACCCCGCTGCGAATTGCCCCAACTTGCCCGAGTTCCAATACGTGCAGCCATCCGACGTCCAGCCCTATTTGACCATGGCCACGACATACGCCTTTGGGGACCAGATGTTCCAGACCAACCAGGGGGATAGTTTCCCGGCGCATCAGTACATCCTTTCCGGCACCTCGCGGGTTTGCGTGCCCGAGGGGGTTTGCCCACAGGGGATAACAACCAGCATCACGATCGCCGACAATCCGGGCAACGACAACGACCAGGCGGGATGCCTTGCCCCTCCCGGTGCAACCATCAACGCCGTCGACCTTAGCCAGCCTTTTCCCCAGTCACCTTTTTCGATCACTCAACTGTGCCTGGAACATCCAACTCTGACTGACCTGCTGGAGAACGCGACGCCACCCATCAGTTGGAAGTACTACACACCCACTGCCGGCTCCATCTGGACCGCGCCCGATGCGATCCAACACATCTGCGTGCCTGAGCCTCCGTACCCGTCCGCTTCGAGCCAGTGCACCGGGTCCGACTGGACCAACCACGTTGTGCTCGAACAATCGGGCGCGGTGATCCTTACTGACATCTCATCGGGGAACCTTGCTGCCGTGAGCTGGGTGATTCCCACGGGCGCCAACTCCGACCACGCGGATAATCCCCAGGACAATGGGCCATCGTGGGTGTCTTCTATCGTGAATGCGATTGGTGAGAGCCAGTATTGGGCGAACACCGCGATCATCGTCACCTGGGATGACTGGGGCGGCTGGTACGATCACGTGCCGCCGCCGACCATCCTCAACTCTTATGAATACGGCCTGCGCGTGCCCATCGTGGTCATTTCGCCCTACGCGAAGGCCAAGTACATCTCGCATCAGGTCAATGATTTTGGCAGCATCCTTAAGTTCATCGAAAATACCTTTGCACTGACGCAGCCAATTGACTTCGCTAACTCGATACCATTTGCGGATCAGTATGCCTTAGGCGATCTCTCCGATTTCTTCAACTTCAGCCAGACCCCATTACCATTCACCGAGATTCCAGCCGCGCTCAAGGCCGACCATTTCCTGAATGACAAATCGCCGCCGACTCCTCCAGATACTGATTAGCCCTAAGATTTGTATCGCGCCATGCCTTCAGGCATGCCGCAAGAGGTAGGGCCAGGAGCGCGCCTCTTGGAGCTGCGTTAGGGGGGCGGGGGCCGCAGACCGTTAGCGGCATGACGGACGGATCCGCTACACGTCCTGCTGGTAGATCTCTTCCGGAGGCGAAACCACAACGGTTTGCCCCTCGATCGAGCGCCCCCGCAGCGACGAATCCTCGATGCGCAGCGCACGGTTCGACATCACCACCCAGAGCAGTCCGAGCCCATACACCGCCGCCCCAATCAAAAGCTGGACCGCCAACTGCCGGTAATTGTGCGGCACGAACCAGCGCTGCATCAGCAAGAG
>Ga0210398_10003134_pt1 | contig 15954 bp, 17 predicted proteins | sample IncBWC4OmetaG_FD_161047 | JGI IMG/M metagenome (GOLD analysis project Ga0210398, IMG submission 161047) | Forest soil microbial communities from Barre Woods Harvard Forest LTER site, Petersham, Massachusetts, United States - Inc-BW-C-4-O | ecosystem: Environmental > Terrestrial > Soil >...
ATCATCACGATGGAATTCCAAGCCGCGAACACCCATACTGGATTGACTTTGAAGTAGTCAGCGAGCCAGAAAGAGCTCACACCGGTCGTCCCCACGAATAAGGCCGTGCCAATCAGAAGAACTCTGTTTCGGGACCGTGAGGACCACGTGTACGAATAACCGACAAATCAGGACCTAATCAAAACGGCCGGAAATGTTGCAGCATGCGTCACACACTCCGGCGTCATTCAAAATCATTTTGTTCACGAGACGGGTTAGTTTCGAGCCTGCAGGAGACTTGTAAGAATCTGATTTCTCCATTTCGGGCTTGTACCCCTGTTGGTGGCAGACTGTGCACTGGTGAACCCATTTACGCATCCAGGGAGCGTCCTCCAAAAAGTTTTCCAAGTCCCTGTCCTGTCTCATGACGGGATTCTAGCACCGTGTTGGGTCAAGACTTGTCGTCGGCGTCTAAAGACGTAAGCTGGAACCGTAGGATCATAACGATCGCGAACATGCTAGTTGCGAGGTATGCTGACTATAAACTTCCGGGTTGACATGCAACTTCCAACCCGCAAAGCTTGCTTCTTCGGGCCGATCATCCTCATCTATATGTTACTTCATCGGCAATATGGACATCGGCTTAGGCAACAGTTGTGCAACGATTCGGACACGCAAAGTCCGTAAGTGATTGAAAATATGGCGGGGACGACGAGACTCGAACTCGCGACATCTGCCGTGACAGCGCCCATGGCTGATGTAACTGATTGATATCAAACGGTGTCGGCGGACATCCTTTGATACCACAAGGTACCGTACGTCACCTCTTATCGTCCCCTTATTGTACCCAGATTGTGCTTATCCGCTCGCCCAGCTACTGTTGGCCTTCTTGACCTTTCTTGCGTTCGGCGTCCTGCGCTAGCATGCTCACCATGAGGCGAAGCGGTGACCGAAACGTAGTCGCGCGCAACCGGTCGAACATCGTTGGCAAGTCAACGAGTCCGTGGACTGCAGCAAGGTCCAACGTCGCGAGTGTGCCGATCACCTTCAATCCACGATGCCGAGCTATAGTCACGCCGTCTCTTTCGTCCATCAATAAAAGGGCGGCTTGGAGTTCGGACGCAAGCGATATGCCTTCGCGCTCGCCTTCGTCGAGATGTGCCAGAGCCGAATCGACGGGCTGCTTCAGGTTCACTACTTCCAACCACAAGGGAGGCTGCGAAATCCACGCACGCACAATAGCCGGCGTGTTTTCATGGGCCAGCTCGACCTTCACAGCGGGAGGGATCAAAACCCTTCGATATAAGCTTGGAAGAATATCGGCTGCTTGGATAAGTACGAGGTAGTTCAGGGGAGTTGTGTCAGCTACGATCGATTGCATCTATAGGCCGAGTTGCCGGTGCGTCTCGCGATCCCGCTCAATGTCTTCCAGTGTGTATTCCAGTTCGACGCCGTGGCTCTTCAGAAAAGCATCGACTTCCATCCGGGTTTCGTAACCCAGCAACTGGCGGAGTTGGACAGCCGAAATCTTACGTTCGCGGTACGCTGCGAGGGCCAGGGCCTCAAAGGCCGCGCGGGACAAATCTTGACCAGGAGCAGCCAGAGCCGCTGAGAGTTCGTCAGGAAGCGCAATCGTGACGTGTCGCATGATTCAAAAATTATAGCATCATCCGAGGAGAAAAATACCGTGGTCCACCCGACTGGTCGCTAGCAGTGAGCCTTTATCAAAGAAATCAAGCGCGTTCAAATCGAGATACTAGCAGTGAAGGGGATCGAAATGTTCAGAACTTCCCAAGCTTCGGAGGTGGGTTCGATTCCCATCGCCAGCTCCATAAATCGCGATGATTTTATTGTCCTTACGCCGCTAACCACACTGAAAAGGCCCATAAAACAGGGGTTTTTGGTCCCAAGCCGGTCCGGGTTGTGAGTGTAATCGCCTGGTTACGACAGTGAGCAGGCGCTGAGTGCGAACTCTGGCTATAATTCAGACGGTCGGGTTACGCTGCTGGCTGTTTTTTGGGAGCGATGAGCATGAAAGGACCGGTCGAGTGCATAAGGTGTCACGCGCACATGGAGTTCGGGTGGGTGGCGGATAACACACAGGCCGGGCTCACGCAACAAAACTGGTCCCCGGGGGAACCCCAGCCGAGGTTCTGGACGGGCCTCAAGGTGGAGAAGAAAGATCAAGTCGTTCCGGTCACAACGCTACGGTGTCCGAAGTGTGGCTACCTGGAATCGTACGCAATCTCGCAAAGCCAGAAAGGTGTCATAGTCTCAGGGAGGAGTTCAAGCCAACGGCAATTAGCTGCTGTGCTGATTGGGCTGGTAGCCCTCCTGATAGCGCTTGGCGTTGCTCTTCTAATTCGGGCCAAGTGATCCTCAGCGCCGGCGCGCCGGCATTTCGGCACTCCGGTCGTCAAAATCGACGCTTGGGTCGGCCAAGGGCCTGTAGCGCGTCGGGACGGTCGGCCAATTCTCAATGAGTGCAATCGCCTGTTTACTACAGTTGCGTCAGAAAAGGCCCTCTCGTGACCATGGAGAGCCGTTGTACACTGCCCACAGAGGATCGTCAATGAACAAGCTACTGCTCGCGAGTGTCACCATCGGACTGCTCGCTGCATCGGTACCGTCCTACACCCAGCAGGCGACGACCAAGGATCAGATCATCGGAACGTGGAAAGTCCTTTCGTTGAAAGGCTTAACAGCGGGCCTAGTCAAGTACCCGCTCGGGGATCAGCCGGAGGGCTATGTAACCGTCACTGCGACTCGCGTGTGGCTGCTATTCGTTGATTCGAGGCGACCAGCGCCAGCCTCGGCGGCGCTGACCGATGCCGAAGCCATCGCTGCGATGAAGACGAGCGTCGCCTGGACTGGCCAATACACGGTTGGGGAACAGAGCCAGGACGGTCTCAAGGCAACGGCCCGTGTCGACACCGCATCGAGTCCGGCGCTCCCTGGCACAGACCGGGTCTACTTCATGAAAGTCCAGGGCAACAAACTGACGATGAAATCACCGGGGGTAATCGAGCCGATGACGGGCGTAACCAGCGCCCTTGTGATTGAGCTCGTGAAGGCCGACTAAGCTGGGTATTCCGCCAAGTTCAAACCGGAGTTCAGAGAAACAGCCGTCGCTGGCGGTGCGGTGCAGCTCTCAACCGGCAATGATTTTATTGGCTACGAACGTCTCTGTCAGATGGGAGCTGGATGGAATTTTTGCGTATCACAGGCTTCTTCGGGCCGATTATCCTCATTTATGTATTGCCTCATCGGTAATATTGGCCCAGCCTTTGGGAACGGTTGTGCAACGATTCGGACGGACAAAGGGCGTAAGCGATTGAAAATATGGCGGGGACGACGAGACTCGAACTCGCGACCTCTGCCGTGACAGAGTGACAGTTTGCTGTAACCTAGTGATACTTAACGGTACTGACAGCCCGTCATTGGTATTCTAAGGAACTCTTTGCCACGACTTATTGGACCCTAATCGGACCCACGTTTTTGATTTCACTTTCCGGTAACTTATTATAGCGGGAGCTAGCCGCGTCAATTGAAATTGGAAGTCACGCTTTTGGAGGTAACGAATAAGTGGTGCGATTGCTTGACGACCAGCATCGGCGGCTCCTCGGCGCTCTGAGTAGACTCTGAGCAGTCAAGCGCAGCCGCTCTAACCCTCAGATCAGCGAACGATTCGAATTTTGGGAAGGAAACTGCTCAGGCGGCCTTCGCCACAGTCCGCCGCATCCGATAAAAACCACGCACCAAAACGAGCAACAGCAACGCGCTCAGGGCTATCGTAACGAAAGTCCAAACAGAAACCGCAAAGCTCCCACCCATTAAATACCTTGGAATTTCCAAGAGACCCCACATTGATTCCATCAGCCGCTCCTGGTTGGGGAGCGAGTAATTCGAAGCGCGGTACTCTGCGAACGCGCGTTCAAACGGTAGGAAACTCATCAGAAAAGCAACGCTCGCCACCAGTAGCGTCGCCGGACCGTGGTCCGCCAACCAGCAAAACACTTTCCGCCAAATCGGCTGTGTCTCTTGAGTCCGGCCCGGCCACAGTTCCAGCATTGAGATTCCCGCAAGCGCGCCAAACGCGGCGACCACGCACAAAATGCCGAAGCTCTCGACCAATATGGCCTCTCTCCGGAAAGTCTGTGTCCCCGCGCCCCTAGTCGGATTATGGGCATGACGCATTTCCTTGAAACGCTTCTCGATTTGATCGAGACGCGTAGTCACTATTCGTTCGTCTTCCGTTTTGCCCGCACTTGAATAGACAACGGCTAGCTCCTTGTCAGCTCTCTGCGAAACCGTCCAGGCGATCAGCTGCGCGATGTCCGTCTCGCTCCCGTCCGCCATCCGGACGCCAAACGAATCTACTTCGTTGAGCAGGCTCTCCGCTCGTATCAAGTCCCCCGCCGCTCGCGCCTTCTGTGCCTCGTGTATTTTTACATCCGCAAAAATCATCAAGTTCAGCAAATTTGGAATCGCGTGGGACCATAAACCAGAGAGCACTACCGTCGGGGACAAGTTCTTGTCGCGATTCCACAGAGTGCCCGTTAGCTGGTAATGCCTTTGGAAGTAGTCGTCATACCGCGGCGCGCCAAAAGCGCGCTCCATGAGCTCAATCCACTTCGAATCGCTTTCTGCAGCCTCGAAGTCCGCATCTTTCGGCGATCCGTGATCGTAGAGCTTCTCAACGCGGGGGTCGGCCACTGAATACGCCTCGAGCAAATAGGGGATTGCGTTGTCAGGATCGGCCGCTTGCAATCGCGCGAGCCATTCCGCTCGCGGCGGATCATTCTTCGGCCGATAATTTCGAGCGCCGTAAACCCAGATGAGTTCCGGGTCAAGAGAAACAGCGCGTTCCGTCAACGCGGCGGCTTGTTCCGGGTCACTTGTACCCAGCGCCACAAACGCCAGCGTGCTGGCATCTTTTTCCTTCTCGGCGCGAGCAGCAAGCTCCTTTAGCGTCCGCACGTCCGAATTCGACTGCTGAAATCCCTGCCAGCTCGCCCGCACCGTTCGAATCGCCTCCCGACCTTCCGGCAAAGCCAGCAACAACGACGCCGCTCCCAGAACAGCCACTGTAAACATTCGCGACCGCTTTGGTAGCAACGACGGCCCCTTCGGCCCGTTCGCTTCGCCGGAAAGGGAACTGCCCGTCGGAAGTTTCATCCATTTCCAAGCACTGGAGAGCACCGAACGCGTGAACAACATGATTCCTCCTAGCGACCACCTCACCGTTTCGAACGCACTCGCCGTCTCGTCAATCTCGGCCGCGAGCGCCAACCCCCACGCGCGATTCTGCTCAGGCCAATGCCGCACAGCGCAGCCGAGGAGCCACCGCGCCAACCGCGCCGCCGTAGAATTAGCTTGGCTGGAGACGCTCATACTTCGTTCCCCGCAGGTTTCCAAAAGTGCCGTTCCTGGGCCGCGCGAATTTCTTCCCGCGCATTTCCGGAGAGCCGATAGAGGTGCCGCGGCGGCCTACCGGGTGTCTTCGCTTCTTCCCACCGCGTTTCCAGCCAGTGCAATTTCTCAAGCCGCATAAGAATTGGATAAAGCGTTCCAGAAGGGATGCCCGTGCTCTGGCTCAGCGGATATCCGTGTTGCCATTGCCCCGCACGGCCTAGCAGAGCGTCCAGCACCGTCACCGTTTGCTTCGAAAGGCGAATCCGCAGTCCCATAGCGTAACTCTACATAGATAGATATAATCAGTCAAGCACGACTTTTGGCCGCTTTCCTTCAGTTTCATCACTCTTTACTTAGATTTCGGACCAGTTCGTTACGGCCAATTCTGCGCGCCGTGTAGGATACGTAGATTTCCACTGCGTTCCCGCGGATGCGGTAGATAGCAAGATACGGCAGGCCGGTGAATATAAGCTCGCGAGTTCCGGATTTGCGTCCTTGTCGATCCTGCTCAGGGAATTCCATCAAAGCATTCAGGCGTTCATAGATGGAAATCGCGACGCGACGGGCCGTGCTGCTGGTGTCATGCTCTTCAATGTAATCGCAGATTTGGGTAAGGTCGCGGGCAGCGGGCTCCGTCCAGCGTACACGCATCAACCGGGATACCGGCGGTCAATCAATTTCCTGATTTCCTCGTGGTCTACGAACTCACCGCGGTCGGCGGCGGCAAGTCCCTTCTCAACTTCCTGCATGAACCATTCATCGTAGTTGACCATGCGCTCCACGGCTTCCACCACCAGCGACTCGCTATCGCGGCCTTGTTGGGTGGCAAGGCGGTTGAGCTTTGCATGCAGGTCGGGGTTCAAACGCACTTCCATGGCTCCAGCTTAGGGATTGCAGAGAATAGTGTCAACAGCCTCCCGGGAGGTCGGGAGAGGTCGAGAGGTCGCAGACGTAGCGGCAACCGTCGCACGCCGCGCTTGGCACGAGCCATAGGGACAATTGGAATCCATTAAAAAACTTCAAAAAACGCTGAATTGCTGTCCATTCGTGCGTTCTTGCTTATCTTTTTCGAGCTTTCCAGCCTTCGGACGTGGGTTCGATTCCCATCGCCTGCTCCATAAATCGCGATTCTATTGTCCTTACGCCGCTTAACCCACTGAAAAGGCCCATAAAACAGGGGTTTTTGGTCCCAGAATGGTCCCAACGAAATAATTGGTCCCAACTTGTCAGCCCGAAGTTGGACGCAGATTGCCGCCGGTCCCGGCAATTGGACGCTAGGAAATTATCGTAGATTCCACGTATGGACGGTTACCGCTCTATCGGGTGCTAGCCACCTGCGCGAAGAACTATTCGTGCCTCAACGAGACCGTCGGGTCGACGCGCGACGCCCGACGTGCAGGGATGTAGCACGCGACGAGCGCGATTAACGACAGCAAGCTAGATGCGCTCACGTAAGTGAGTGGGTCAACGGGAGAAACACCGGATAGGAAATTTCCAACAAGCCGCGCGATCGCAGCCGCTGCCAGCACACCTGCGATGAGGCCGGCACCCACAATCAGGGATCCCTGACGGACAATCATCTGCAAAACGTCGGTAGGCTGCGCGCCCAGCGCCATGCGAATACCAATCTCGTGCGTTCGCTGGCTCGCGCCGTACGACACCACGCCGTAAACTCCCACTACAGCGAGCGTGAGGCCCAGAATTCCCAGCGAAGCGGCCAACCCTGCAGAGCATTGGAAGAGCATAAACCCGTTTATGCCGTCGAGGGCCTCCGTCATTGTCTGAATGCCAACTACGGGAATTGTTGGAGCGAACAAATGAATCACGCCCACCACTTCGCGATTCACTGCTGCAGGCGACAGGCTGGTGCGCAGCTGCAGAGTGACCGGTAGTTGGTGGTCGTAATGCTGCAGGAGCGGGACATACAGGTAAGGACCAATGGGACTGGAAAAATTGGCGGCTGCTCTGCTGTTCTTCGCTATGCCCACCACCTCAATTGAATGTTTCGGGTCATTTGTGCTGGTAAAGTGCCGCCCGATCGGATCCTTGCCATGCCAATATTCTTCCGCCATCGCTTCGTTGATCACACCTACATAGGGCGAAGTTTCGGTGTCCGAAACGAGAAAGCCGCGCCCATGCAGTATGGGGATTTGCATTGTTTGGAAATATTGTGGCGAGACTGCATCGTAACCAGCCGACGGGGCCCATTCATCCGAAAGCGGCCGATAACCATCGATTTTCAACTCCATGCCAAGGTGTATCGTACCCATCGGAACGGTCACCGCGAGACTTGCTGCATCGACTTCGGGCAGAGCGCAGATGCGCGGGAGCAGGCTCTTCAGGAAATTGCGAGACTCAGCGTCGTCGTATCCCGCCTGGTGTGCGTTCACGGTGAAATTGAGAACGTGGCTCTGGTCAAACCCCAAATTCGTGTGCTCAACGCTTCGCAAACTTCGCACAAATAGGCCAGCGACGATCAGGAGCATGAGTGAACCGCCGACCTGCGCGACGACGAGAACGCTGCGAGCGCGCTGATGGCCCGACGTCGCGGTTCGCGCGCTTTCGTGTAGCAGATTGTTCAGATCACCCCGTGTGGTGCGGAGCGCTGGCCCGATCCCAATCACAAGGGCAGTCCAGAGCGCAGCTCCGAGACCGTAGGTAAACACGCGCCAATCAAATTGGAAATCCATCACGAACGGAATGGCGATATTCAGATTGATCGAGCTAAGCCATCGGCTCGCGATCAACCCCAAGGCAAGTCCGGCCGCGCACCCAACGGATGCGAGTAGAAGGCTCTCGGTAAGCAACTGGCGGACGAGGCGGCTTCGAGCGCAGCCGACAGCTGCCCGGACCGCCATTTCACGCTGCCGCCCAGAGGCCCGCACGAGCAACAAATTCGCGATGTTCAGGCAGGCAAGGATCAGCACGAGCCCCGCCAATGTAAGGAAGAGTCCGCTGATGAGGCGGAACGTATTCATTTCTCCAGGATTGCTGATCGGACTCATTGGACCTAGTGCGTAGGCAACTACCGACTTCCACTTATCCGTGGTGGGGTATTGAGTCGAGAGCCGGTGAGCGATCACATCCAAGACAGGTTGCGCCGCAGCCAGCGTCACGCCTGGTTTCAACCGAGCGATGATCGTCAAGGCTCCCGCCATCCCTGCTCTTCGAGACACAAAGAGGTCTTTACTCGCATCAGCGGTAACGGTCGCCATCTCGAGAGGTAGATAACCCTGTGTTTCCAATAGGGGAGGGATGCCGTGAAATCCTCTCGGCGCGACGCCAATGATGGTGAAGGGGCGCCCGTTGACAAAGACGCTCTTGCCGATTACGCCTGGGTCGCCGCCGAAGCGCGCTTGCCAGAATGAATAGCCAAGGACAAGAATAGGCTGGCTAGCGACGGATTTTCCGGACGCTGGAGCAATGAAATCTCCTAGCGCAGGCTTCAGGCCCATCATCTGAAAATAATTTCCGGTAACATAACTCGCCCCCATCGATTCGCTGTGACCATCGGCGGTCAGTCCATCAGTCTGTCCTAGACAGGCGGCAACTTCCGAGAATACAGCGCTGGACTGACTGCGAATATCCCGTATGGTCAAAAATCTCAAGCGCATTGAAAAGGCTTGATTTCCGGTCTCGTAATCTCCTCGCACAGCTGCTTTCTGAAACCTCAGTAGCATGTACAATCCAGGTTCGACGATCAAGTTTAGGGAGGCTCTGGAATGATTTGGGCTCGCATGCTTGCTTACATCACGGGAACCGTAGATCAGGAAATTCTACTGAGGAACGAATATCTGGCTACAGAGAACCGCATCCTGAGAGCCCAAATCAAAGGCCGGTTGCTGTTATCCGATGCCGAAAAAGCTACTTTGGCTGCGATCGCCCACCGGCTCGGACGGAAGGCCTTGCAAGAATTGGCGGCTGTCGGGAAGCCGGAAACGCTGCTGGCCTGGTACCGAAAGCTCATCGCCAACAAGTTCGACGGATCGAAGTTTCGCAAATCCTGGGGTCGTCCCAGCGTTGACGAGGAAACCGAGCGGTTGGTGGTGCGGATGGCGAAGGAAAATCCCGGGTGGGGCTATGACCGGATCGTGGGCGCCTTGGCCAACATGGGTCTCCGGCTCTCGGATCAGACTGTGGGCAATATTCTCCGCCGCCATGATATTCCAGCGGCTCCCAAACGGAAGCGGACAACGAGTTGGAAGGACTTTATCCGTGCGCACATGGCGGTATTAGTGGCGACCGACTTCTTCACAGTAGAAGTGCTTACGCTAACAGGGTTGATTACGCACTACGTGCTGTTTTTCATTCATTTGGAGAGCCGGAGAATATGCTTGGCCGGAGTCACACGTCATCCGGATCAAGAGTGGATGGAACAGATGGCGCGCAATGTGACGATGGAAGATTCTGGTTTTCTGATCAACCGCAGGTACCTACTGCATGATCGCGACAGCAAGTACTGTTCCTCGTTTGATCAGGTGGTCGAAGCCGGACGCGTGAAGACTCTTGTCTTGCCGCCCAGAAGTCCGAATCTGAACGCCTATGCGGAACGCTGGCTAAGGTCGGTTAAGGAGGAATGCCTGGGGAAGCTGATCTTGTTGAGTCAAGGCTCATTGCGGCGAGCGTTGCGCCACTACGAAGCCCACTATCATGAGGAAAGAAATCACCAAGGAAAAGACAACGTACTGCTCTTCCCTTTGCTGACTCAAGCAGTCCGGGGAGAACAGGAAAAGGTGCGGTGTCGAGAGCGGCTGGGCGGCCTGCTGAAATACTATGAGAGGGAAGCGGCATAGGGGTTGACAGGGCAGCCGCTGATGGGCTCACGATCAGCACATATATAAAGGATGCCGGGAATCTCCCAGAGAGCTCGTGGGCCCTGATTTATCACCAATGTTCGCAGAGCAATGATTTCCGGCTCAGGGCACGGACGAGTTTTTTGACCAAACGCCACCGCCGCGCGCATACCGAGATGCAGGGACTCCTCACGGAAGCGCGGCGATTCGCTTCGTTGGCTATATGCTTGGCCTTGCCTGCGGCTCGCCAATTCGTTGTGCCCGACATGAAAAGGATTTCTTTCTGCTTGGCACAAGCCTTAAGTTTGGCATTGCAGTCTGATTCGTCGACGTGCGAGAGATGCTCGCACAAGACGTGAACCGTGCTTTGGCCTGGTTACAAGAAAAAGCGTCTGGTCATCAGAAGAATTGCTCTTGAGTCTACGCTGCCACCGCATAACGATGGTGCAGCCCGCCGAGTCTCGGGAAGGATTGAATCTTGGTTTCACGCGGGTGCGAATTTCTGCCGGCCGACCTGCTGGCGTGTCCTTCGCGAGTCCGAGATGAGTTCGGTCATCGTGATAGTAGAACAGGTAGGAAGACATCAGCCGTTTGAGATGCCGTTCATTCAGGGTCAAACAATCATTTCCAGCAGCTTCCCAGGTCGCAGCATGGCAAGAATTCTAGCGGAAAAGCCCGAATCCAGCTTCTCGCCAAGTCATCGATTTTGTAGGTGTACGAGGTTTTGGCGAAGCACAGCTACTCCAGGTGGCCGGACAGCGTGACGAAACAATTGCTTACCAATTGGGATTGGGAGTTGCTGCTGGTCACAAAAAATCCAATTGGGCCGATAGCATAGGACTTGAGGTTTAGGGCGGTGGTGGCGCTCGATCGGCCATTGAACGGTGTTGTCTGCGGGGGAGGGAAAAACAGAGACATCTGGTTGTATTGGGGTTGGTTGAAGTTGAAGGAAAGATACGACTGGTTGACGGTGGTGCCCGGGTCCAAGTAACATTCCTCCGAAGCCGATTCGATCACCGCGATCTTGTTCTCCGGAACACTGTAGAGAGGGTAGATAGAACAAGTGATCGTATTGATTAAGCAGGAACCATTCACTACAAAGGCGGACTGCGCTTCCTCCTCGAGCGTGATTGCTGGATTCGACGGCGTGTTCGACACTTCTACCAAGGCAGCCACCACTGCATGAACCGTTTTCGGAGCCGCGACCACGAGAAGCAGGGCCGCCAGCAGTACCGCGCAGAGTCCACTCAATAGTTTTTTTCCGAATTGCATTTCATTTCTCCTTTTTTTACTTTCGTGACCAGTGGCCCTCGTCCCGCGCTACATGACGGAAGCAGACACCCATCCACTACGTTCTGCGCCGGGAAGCGGTGAGAACGAAGACGTAACTGCTCAGTTTGTGAAAACCACGCGCGTCTTACGCAAGGCGCGACGCGATGCGGAGCTTCCCGCGAAAGCTGCAAACAAGGGCGAGGCCGAACAAGCCCGACGCGAGCAGAGAAAAAGTCGCGGGCTCTGGCACGCCAGGAGTCACGGCGCCGCCTGAAGTGGTGACGTCGAGCGCATACTGCGATGGCACCACCACGTCACTGTTGGCTGGGCACGGGACTCCGTTGATATACAGGTTGCAGAACTGACCACCGGTAAGGTCGCTAAAACCTTCGCTCAGGTTGCCGTTATCGAAGACCGCATTGGCGATATACAGCCCGTCGCTGAGAACGATGGTGTAGGTGCCGGCGGCGAGGCCGGCGAGCGACATGGTGACGTCGCCGCATTGCGGCGCGCCGCCCATCATTGGGGCCGCGGCTGTGGCCGGAGAACAGCCCATGAAGCTGGCGTAGTTGGATAGAGCAAGCGACGTGCCGTAGGCATCGCCCATGCCGTCGGTGAGAATTGCGCCCGTGGGATTAAAAATAGCCACGAAGGGATCCGTGCCGCCCGCGGCGATGCTGGTTCTAGCGGCATTGACGCCGCCGCCGAAACCGTAGGTTTGCAAGGTGACGTTTTCAGCGGAGGCAAGCGTCACAGTGGTCTCGAAGACCGACTCGGGAGTCGCGAGCGTCCCGACGTACGACGTACTGTCTGCCAACGCCTGCGGAACTCGAACGACGAAAAGTGCGGCCGCAGCCGCAAGTACCATGAACCTGGCTGCAGTATTCCCTCGAGTACCCATTTTTAGACCTCTTTTCCATGCTCTCTATCGCAACGATAGCTAGTCAAGGAGGGCGCGTCCCGAAAAGTGAAAAAACTTGTCGGCTCGAAAGACCACTGATAAAGTCGGCTGACGCGACCGAGCTTGGCAACTCCGCGAATACTGCGAGAAGCTGGAAATAAAGGCCAGTGACACGTTCTGACAAGTTGTGAAAGTGCCGTATGTTGAGGAAAACAGAGAGAATATTTGAATTCGGAAAGTTTCAGATCGATCCTATGGCGCGGACTTTGCGGGGTGGCGAAGCGCTCGTCACGCTGAACCGGCGGGCGTTCGATGTGCTTTTGTACTTCGTACAGAACCCTGGCAGAGTCGTCACAAGGGACGAACTGCTAAAGAACGTCTGATCGGAATCGTTTGTGGACGAAAACAGCCTGGCGCAAAGCGTGTCTGTCCTGAGGCGGGCGCTGGAAGAGAAGCCGGGCGATAACAACTATATTGTGACGCTGCCGGGCCGCGGGTATCAGTTTGTTTCGACCGTGCAAATGATCTCACCTGAGAATGGAAATACCGGGGTGGAAGTTTCGAAGAGCAGTGGGGCCAACGGGATTGCGTCTGACCTGGGTGCGATTCCAGCCAGCTTGATTCCCGAAGAGAACGAACAGGTTAGCCGGCCGACTGCGCCGAACCGATTGCCATGGAAACTGGCCTCGGTGATAGGCGAAGCGCCAATATTCGCTCCAGGGTATTTCGCATGGACGCGATATCACCGCGTTCGGCCGACGACGAATCCAGATTCTACGGAAAATGCGGCGGACTCGGAGCTGAACATCCACGCTGGAAGGGAGCGTGATGTACGATCCGGTAGTTCACAGAATAGATATTCTCCATGTCCGTGTCGGTCCCTCTCCCTCTTCAAAACACGAAGAGCCTGTCCAAAGAGCGGATGCCAACGATAGCGAACCGTGACGGTCTCGAGAACGTATGCATTATGTGATGGGCTCCAACGATCCTGTGACATTCTGCTGCACCTCGCTAAGTGTTTGGAAATATTAGAAAATCGGAAATCAAATCTCAGTTCGCGGGCGTCAAGATTCCACAGCTGGCGCGTCCGGGTCAGAGAACCCCGTCAACTCCAGCGTGCGTTCGTCGCGAAACTGAGCTCCGCGTGGATGCCGGCGACTCTGGATATCCATCACGGCGCGCTGGACCTTCGGAGCTTCCACGGCCGCGACCGGAATCTGCCACGGTGCTCCTGGCACCACTTGCGTGGCTGGAATGGTTTTACGCTGAATCAAGTGCCGCACCGCGGTGACACTCACTCCCAACCGTCCGGCAGCTTGCTGGAGCGTGAGACTATCCGCCGTGACACGACTCGCATCGTAGGCGGGCAGTTGATGGTAGTGCCGCAGCGCGCGCACCTTCACTTCGCTCCAGCCATTGCCCGCACCGGTTCGCATCCCTAAACGATTCAGAGTGGAAGCGATCTGCTCGTCGCCGAACTGACCCGCCATCTGTCGCACTACTTCCACCGCCTCCAGCTTCGTGCAACGATGATGCCGGCCGACAGCGTTCTTCTTGATCCGCAACTCCGAATGACGACCTCCGGCCCAGTGCAAGAGTAGGACAATCTCCTGTTTCTCCTTGTCTATGTCCGCGACAATCTCGCGGATCAAAATCCGCACAATCCGCTGCTTCAAGCACATGTCCGTCGAGGGAGCATTCCACACGGCCGGAAGATCCTGCGCCAGGCTCAACAGCACTTCCTTGGACGGAATCGAAACCGCCTGTGGGTCGCTCCCGAGTGTCTGCAGCTTCTTCTCCAAATCTCGTACCTTCTGCAAAGCCGCATTCCAGCGAGCTTCCAGCTCTGCGGCGACTAACCGTTGCTCCGGATCGACCGCTTCGTAGCGCCGCTCCGCCAGTCGGGCTTCGTAGCGAGCCTGCTCCACCTCCATCTCGGACGCGCGCCGACGTGCTTCTTGCTGCTGCCTCATCTGCTCGGCCGCTTGCAACGCCGCCTCGACGGCGTTGCCTCCGATGGCTTCGAGCACCTCCTTTGCGACCGCCTCGTCTGGCCGCCAACTCCCGAAAGAAATACACCGACAATCCTCACGCGCATTCGCTTGTGCATCGCGGCAGCTGTAGCGTCCTTGCCTGTGGAGGCTTCCGTATTCCACGCGCAGCATCCGACCGCACCGCCGACATCGCAACAACCCGGCGAGCAGGGCGCGTCCTCCCCGCGCCGCCTTTGGCTCCATGTGCGATTTCATGTGCGCGTTGGCCGCAATCATCGCTTGATTCTTCTCGTATTGCTCCCAGGAAATGTACCCGGCATGATGATCGCGAATCAACACCATCCATTCGGCGCGTGGCTTGCAATGCCCTCTGGTCTTGTATGCCCGCCCTTCCACGATCTCCATTCGCGCTTCCGTCTTGCCGAACGCATACGCTCCCGCGTACAGAGGGTTCGTCAGTATCGCCCAGATGGTGTGATACAGAGGCAGCTTCCACGCCAGACGGCGCTCGCCTCGCCCTGAAGGAATAGCCGGCAAGGCGATCTTCTCACGGCGGAACCACAGCGTCACTTGCCGGACACTACCGAGCTCAGTGAACTTGTTGAATACCAGATCAATGCTGTCTTGGATCCGACGATCCGCGTCCATCTCCATCTTGCCGTTCTCGCTCCAGCAGAAGCCCACGGGAAGATAAAACTGCAGTTCGCCCCGCCGGGCCTTTTGGCGGATGGCTTCGAGCGATCTCTGCCGCAGCAGGCTCAGTTCAAACGCCGCCATCTCTCCTTTCATGCCCAAGAGCAACCGATCATTCACCAGATTCGGATCGTAGACTCCATCGAAATCCACCAACACCGCGCCCACCAGGCCGCACATCCAGATCAGGTGGTGCCAGTCACGGCCGTTCCGCGCCAATCGCGAAGCCTCGATGCAAAACACGGCGCTGACTTCACCGGTGCAGACTTCCGCAACCAGGCGCTGAAATCCTCGGCGCTCCACGAAGCCGGACCCCGTGCGTCCCAGGTCCTCGTCGATCACCAGGACGTCGCGAAAACCGAAATCGCGTGCTTGGTCGGCCAAACCATATTGCCGTCGTTGACTCTCTTGGTTGTGAAACACTTGTTCGGGGGAAGACTGCCGAAGGTAGACGATCGCCCTCCGTTTCAACCGTTCATTCGTGAGTTTCGGATTCATTCGGACCTCCTGCGGGCGTGCCGGGAGCGGCGGCGTTTATGAGCAGCTCGACCAGAGCGAGTGCGAGTTGGTGTTGTTCGTCCGACGGAAGTTCGGTCGGCCTGCGATCGAGCAACGCGAGATTGAGTTGTGAATGGACGGACTTCGGATGCGATTTCACGCTTCTCCTCCTGCGATAGCGGCGATGTGGCCGAGGCTTTATCGCAGGGGCTGGATTTTTGCAAGCTGCTTAGGAGATCGCGGAGCTCGCTGAGCGCCTCAATGGCGATGGCGGGTGGACCCACGGAAAATGCGGCGGACTCGGAGCTGAACATCCACGCTGGAAGGGAGCGTGATGTACGATCCGGTAGTTCACAGAATAGATATTCTCCATGTCCGTGTCGGTCCCTCTCCCTCTTCAAAACACGAA
>Ga0210398_10003135_pt1 | contig 15950 bp, 14 predicted proteins | sample IncBWC4OmetaG_FD_161047 | JGI IMG/M metagenome (GOLD analysis project Ga0210398, IMG submission 161047) | Forest soil microbial communities from Barre Woods Harvard Forest LTER site, Petersham, Massachusetts, United States - Inc-BW-C-4-O | ecosystem: Environmental > Terrestrial > Soil >...
CGCCGACGGCGCCTCTTCGAAATCGGCGCGAACCGAAATTGGCGCGAACCCGAAATTGGCGCGAACAATGTCGGGCGAGCGCCCGAAAGGTCAAGATCGCCGGGGTGCCAGCAGTTCGAGCACCCGCTCGTCGACCTCGCGTCCGCCGCGGGCGCTGATCGGCTGGATGCAGACATGATCGGCGCCGGCGTCCCAGTGCTCCTCGAGGCGGGCGCGGATCGCGGCTTCGCCGCCCCAGGCGACGATTGCGTCGACAAAGCGGTCGGAGCCGCCGCCCGCCATGTCGGCGTCGGTGAAACCCTGCAGCCGCCAGGCGTTGACGTAATTCTCGAGCTGCAGATAGTGCGACAGCGCGTCGCGCGCCGCCCGGCGTGCCGTCGCCGGGTCGGTTTCGAGCAATACCCAAACCTCGGGTGCCAGGATCTTGCCGGGGCCGAGGATCCCGCGCGCCTGCGCTGTTTGCGCCGGGATCGTGTTGTAGGGGTGGGCACCGTCGGCGAACTCGCCCGACAGCGCCATCATCCGCGGGGCGAGGGCGGCGACGACGATCGGCGGGGTCTCGCGCGGCGGCGGCGCCTGGTAGGGCGCCTCGCGCATCGCCTGCAGATAGGCGCGCATCGTCGCCACCGGCTTGCCGTAGGTGTGATGCCGCAGCCCCTCGACCATCGGTCGGTGCGACACGCCGACGCCGAGCAGAAAGCGGCCGTCGGATTGCTCGGCTAATGCGCGCTGGCCGTTCGCCATCGCCATCGGGTCGCGCGCATAGATGTTGGCGATGCCGGTCGCGACGACGAGTTTTTGGGTGTTGGCGAGCAGCCACGCGGAGTGGACGAGCGCATTGCGCCCGCGGCTCTCGGGCAGCCACAGCACGCCGTAGCCCCACCCCTCGACCCGCTTGGCGAACGCCGCCCCCGCCGCGGCACTCATCCGATCCATCCCGACCCAAACCCCGAGCCTGCCCAATTCCATCGCCGACCACTCCTCAAAGGACGCGCGTTCCGCACAGTCTGAATCGCGAACGGACGAACGTCCAGTCCGCTCCATTTCAGGTGGTCAGATCAGAGCATCAGCAGCGCGGCGTCGATCCAGCGGCGCTCTCGGGTCTCTAGGAAGCGTCACTCATTTGTGAAATTATGTAGCTGTCTCACCTAACGCTACATTTTGTGACAATTTTCTAGCTACCCACAAAAGAATCAACAGCTAGGGCCACTGGCACAGCCAATTGTGGAGCCCTATTGACTTAGGGGCCGCTTTTTGCGATCCCTGATTGCGGCGATCCGCCGTCCAGCGATCACCTCTCGTTCGAGCCCCGAGACCCCGATGCGCCCTTTAAGCGCGGAGCGTCATGGGGACGCGCCGGGGAGATAGGACCGATCCTGTCGTCTCGAAGCGAAAGGAGGTGGCCAATGGCCGCCTTCGCCAATGGCCTGCCCTGGGGGCGCATGGTTTCCGTGCGAGGCTATCTCAGGTGCAGGGGTGGTAGGTGGGAGAACGTCGTTCCCCACTTGCGGAAATGGCCTCGTTCACGGCGAGGCCAAATCCAGATCGCACCTTGAGCACTGGCGGGCGGCTTCGGCCGCCCGCTTTTTTGTAGCGCTTCGACCCTCTCAGCGTCGATTCGTTTTTCGGTCGCAACCTATCAAACAATGGAATTACAATGCAATCACATTGTGATTCCATTGTATGCGCCATGGCTGGGAAAAGCGACTCCGAAACCGATCAGTTCTCGATTACGCTGCCGCTCGACGCCATCGAAATGATAGAGAAAGGCCTGATTCCGTTCGGTCTTTACGGGAAGAAGCGAGCAACCGTTTGCGCGAACTTGATTCTCGACATGCTCAAACAGCAGGCGGTCCAAGAGCACATCCGAACAGGACGTAGCAAGGCGTCCTGATGCCTATCCGGACGGCGGCAGCAAGCTCCGTTTCCCCGTCGATGTCGTGCGATCGTAGGTCACGACCGGGTTTCCCTGCCGGAAAAACTGCTATGGATCGTTTTGGCGAGCATGGCGATTGCCCGCTCACTCGGCTCCCTCCCGATGCGTTCTAGGATCAGCCGGGTGAGGTCCGGTGCTGTACGCGCCTCGCGGCCCGGTCTCTCCGGAGTTGTCTAGGGCCTTGCAGCCCCCAGTGCCCTTTGAAAGGCCAGCAGGGTTCTTGTCGAGTACCACCGTCGACGCGATCGGAGATGCGTGCTGGTATTGGCCACCGATCGGATTTTGCCCATCTTATGTAGTTATCCACCCATATATAGGATACAAAATGATCCCGCTGGGGATAACGGAGGACGCGACATGACAGCTCGAAAGGTGTTCCTAGGACCGAAACCAGATCATCCGAAGCTTGACCGTTTGCTAGAGGAAGCCCGCAAAATTCGTGTGAGTGACGAGCAGCTTCGCGAACAGGCCATCAGCTTCGCATATGGAAACGCACCAAGCTCAAGCCACATAACCAAAGATTCAGTGCGAGGTACCTCGAACCGGTTCAGAATTTCAGAGGATTAATTTCGCCACGAAAGGAGAGGCCCGATATTATGGGCCTCTTATCTGAGTATGATAATACTAGAAGACGACGATTCGGAACTTTATGCACGGATTCAGGAAATAAACCTCATTAGACAATACGCGCTCTTAACAAATTGTATAGAAATCGGTCTACGTCAAGGGCCGTTTGCGTTTGATAAATACATGTTGTGGTCGCTAAATCACGTCGCCGTAGCAAATATTTCTCAATTAGGGGGCAGATTCCGGCAGGAGCCTATTTATGTGGGGAATCATATTCCCCCACATTTCAACGAAGTGCCAGATCTAATGGATCGCTTCGTCTCGTTCATTCACGAAAACTGGTATTCGGCGTCACCAGTGCAATTGGCCGCATACGGATTATGGAGGTTGAATTGGATTCACCCATTTGTTGAAGGAAACGGCAGGACTGCAAGGGCCGCTTGCTATTATCTCATGTCTGTGCGAACAGGAAATTTGCTTCATGGAAACAAGATCGTCCCCGAGCGCATAAGAGAAGACCGTGGCCCATATGTAGAAGCACTTCGCGCGGCGGATCGAGCCTGGGAGCAGGGCAATCTAGATCTTACCCTTATGGTAACGTATTTAGCGCGTCTCTTAGAGGCGCAGCTAACCGACGACGGCACGTCCCCAGAAGGTGGGACGATAGGGTGAGAGAGCTACATAAATCCCCTCACTTGCCGAGGCAGAAGTCGCGGAAGATGATGTCGAGCAGGTCTTCGACATCGACGGTGCCGGTGATATGGCCGAGGCTGCGCAGGGCGAGGCGCAAATCTTCGGCGCGCAGTTCGGGGAGGTCGGCGGCGAGCGCGCGGTCGAGCGATGCCGCGGCGTCTTCGAGCGCCTGGCGGTGGCGGGCGCGGGTCAGGAGCGGCGCCTCGATGCGATAGCTTTCGGCGATGCGGACGCCGAGCGCTTTCAGCAATATGTCGAGGCCGTCGCCGGTCAACGCCGAGATCGGGAATGCCGCTTCGGTGACGTCATCCGGCGCGGACGCTTCCCCCCTCTCTGCCCTCGGGGGCGGAGAGGGTTGAGGTGAGGTGGGGGAGTCCAGCCCGCTTGCCGACCCCCATCTGACTGTGTCGCCCCCACCCTTCCCACCCCCGCTTGCGGGGAAGGGTGAAAAAGAGGCCGGGGGGATTTCTCGCAAAAGGTCGATCTTGTTGGCGACCGGGATCGTGTCGGGGCCGGGCCATGCGGCGGCGCCGATGGCATCGGCAGGATGTCGAGCGTCGAAGACGAAGAGGCGGATCTCGGCCTCCTCGGCGCGGCGCCGGGCGCGGCGCAGCCCTTCCTGCTCGACCGGGTCGTCGCTGTCGCGCAACCCCGCTGTGTCGGCGAGGATCACCGGATAACCGGCAAGGTCGATCGCGACCTCGACGATGTCGCGCGTCGTGCCGGGGATCGGCGAGGTGATCGCCGCTTCGCGCCGCGCGATCCGGTTTAAGAGGCTCGACTTGCCGGCGTTGGGCGGGCCGACGATCGCGACCATGATGCCGTCGCGCAGCCGCTCGCCGCGCCGGCCGTCGGCGAGATGACCGGCGATCTCGGCTGCAAGGGTCCGGATGTCGGCGAGGATCCGGTCCTCGATCGCGAGGGGCAGGTCTTCGTCGGGAAAGTCGATCGCGGCTTCGAGATGGGCGAGCGCGCGGGTCAGCCGCCCCGACCAATCGCGGTAGAGGCCGCCAAGCTCACCATCGAGCTGGCGCAAAGCGTGGCGCCGCTGGGCCTCGGTCTCGGCCGCGGCGAGGTCGGCGATCGCTTCGGCCTGGGTCAGGTCGAGCTTGTTGTTCAGAAACGCGCGGCGGGTGAATTCGCCGGGCTCGGCCAGCCGCAGCCCGAGCCGGCCCAGTGCCGCGATAACCGCAGACATAACGGCGCGGCTGCCGTGCAAGTGGAACTCCGCGACATCCTCGCCGGTAAAGCTCGCCGGCGCCGGAAACCACAGGACGAGGGCATCGTCGAGGGGCTCGCTGGTCTCGGGATCGACGAGCCGGCGGCGGCGCGCCGACCGCGCGGGAGGCAGATTGCCGGTGAGCGAACACACCGCGCGCACGGTATCGGGTCCCGACAGCCGCAGCACCGCGATGGCGGCGACGCCCGCCGCCGTCGCCGGGGCGAAGATGGTGTCCGTGCTCGCCAGCATACCCTAGCACCCCTTGCCCGGACTCGATCCGGGCATCCACGTCTCAGAGCGCGCTACTGTGATCAGGAAGACGTGGGTGGCCGGGTCGCGCCCGGCCACGGGGATGTAGCAGAATACTCGCCTAAAAAGCTTTATCGCGAAGCGAAATCAGTGCTTCGGCGGCATTTGGTCGGGCTGCAGCATCAGCCGTTCGACGCGGCCGCCCTCGACCAGATGCTTCTGAACGATCTCGTCGATGTCTTCGGTCGTCTCGTAACGGTACCACACCCCCTCGGGATAGATGACCATGTTGGGGCCGTATTCGCAGCGGTCGAGACAGCCCGCGGCGTTGGCGCGGATGTTCTCGACGCCGGCCGCGCGCGCCTTCTCGCGCATATAGGCGCGCAACTTATCCACCCCGCCGGCAGCCTCGGCGCGGGCCATGCAGCAGCCGCGGGGATGGCCGTCCGGCCGCACATTGGTGCACATGAAAATATGGCGCGCATAAAAGAGCTGCGGGTCGGCGGATGCGTCAGCCATTGTTATTTCTCCGCTGTTTGGGGGACGGCGGAGCAAATGACGCAGACCGCCGTTGTGGGAGTAGAGTGCAAAGCCTAACCCGTCGTGGCGACAAGGGCAATGCGTCGGCCGCCCGCCACACCCGACAAATCCGCACGGCAGGAGCCGCAATGGATAAGAACCGCCTCGGCGAAGAGACGAGCCCCTACCTCCTTCAGCACCGCGACAACCCGGTCCACTGGCAGCCCTGGGGCGAGGCGACATTGGCCGCGGCCAAGGCGGCCGACAAGCCGGTCCTGCTGTCGATCGGCTACGCCGCCTGCCATTGGTGCCATGTGATGGCGCATGAGAGCTTCGAGGATCCCGCGATTGCGGGGCGGATGAACGAGCTGTTCGTCAACATCAAGGTCGATCGCGAGGAGCGCCCCGATCTCGACCAGGTCTACCAGCACGCGCTGGCGCTGATGGGCGAGCAGGGCGGCTGGCCATTGACGATGTTTCTGACCCCCGACGGCGAGCCGTTTTGGGGCGGGACCTATTTCCCGCCGGAGCAGCGCTGGGGGCGGCCGGGGTTTCTCCAGGTGCTGGAGGCGATCAGCGAGGCTTACACCGGCAAGCGCGACGACGTTGCCAAAAACGTCACCACGCTGCGCGACGCGTTACAGCGGTTGGGCGAGCCGCATCAGGGCGGCATCATCACCCGGCATCAGCTCGACCCGATCGCCGAACGGCTGTTGCGGGAGACCGACCAGATCAACGGCGGCATCGGCACCGCACCTAAGTTCCCGCAGTCGGGCATTTTCGAGCTGTTGTGGCGCGCCTGGAAACGAACCCGCCAGCCGCCTTATCGCGACGCCGTGCTCAAGGCGCTCGACGCGATGTGCCAGGGCGGCATCTACGACCATCTGGGCGGTGGTTTTGCGCGCTATTCGACGGATGCGCGCTGGCTTGCACCGCATTTCGAAAAGATGCTGTACGACAATGCCGAACTCGTCAATCTGTTGACCCTGGTCTGGCAGGAGACGCGAAACCCGCTCTACCGCGAGCGGATCGAGGAGACACTGGGCTGGGTCGCGCGCGAAATGCTCACCCCGGGCGGTGGTTTCGCTAGCAGCCTCGATGCCGACAGCGAGCACGAGGAAGGCAAATTCTATGTCTGGTCCGAGGCCGAGATCGACGCGGTGCTAGGCGAGCGCGCGGCCCTGTTCAAGCGGTTTTACGACGTAACGCCGCAAGGCAATTGGGAGGGCCACACGATCCTCAACCGGATCGCCTTGCCGGCTTTGGCCGACGAGGCGACCGAACACGAGCTGGCCGCCTGCCGCGCGCTGTTGCTGCAGGCGCGGACGGAGAGGGTGCGGCCGGGCTGGGACGACAAGGTGTTGGCCGATTGGAACGGGTTGATGATCGCGGCGATGGCCGGGGCCGGCATCGTTTTCGCGCGGCCGGAATGGATTGCCACGGCGCGGGCGGCTTTCGACTTCATTTGCGCGGAAATGGCGGCGCCGGATGGGCGGCTGTTGCACAGCTGGCGCGCGGGCCTGGCGCGCCATCCGGCCAGCGTCGACGACTACGCCAATCTCTGCCGCGCAGCGCTGGCGCTGCACGAGGCGACCGGCGATGACGCGGTTATCGATCGGGTGCTAGATTGGCTTGCGATCCTCGACCGCCATTATCGCGACCCCTCGAGTAGCGCCTATTTCTTTTCGGCCGACGACACGCCGGCGCTGATCGCCCGCGCCAAGACCGCGGCCGATGCCGCCACGCCCGCCGGCAACGGGACCCTCGTCGGGGTCATGGCGCGGCTCGCGATCCTGACCGGCGACGAGAGCTATCGCCGCCGCGGCGAGGCGATCGTCGCGACCTTTTCGGGCGAGCTTGGGCGCAATTTCTTTCCGCTCGCGACATTGCTGAACAACGCCGAGCTGTTGGCCGAGCCGGTGCAGGTCGTTGTTGCCGGCGCGGCCGGAGACGCGGGGTTCGAGGCGCTGCGCCGCGCGGCCTACAGTGCCTCGCTGCCGAACAGGATCGTGTCGGCGGCGCCGCCGGGGCATGAGCTTCCGGCCGATCACCCGGCACAGGGCAAAGGCCTCGTCGCCGGGCGCGCCGCCGCTTATGTCTGCGTCGGCCCGGTCTGCTCATTGCCGCTGACGGATCCGGAAAAACTGATCGCGCATCTCGCCGAAATTCGCTAATGTTCTCTTTATATCCCAATCAAAAGAGGTTCGACGATGCCGCTGTGCTCGATAGCGATCGACAGCCCGGTCGGGCGGCTCACCGTTTTCGCGACCGAAGACGCGATCGTTTCGATCGCCTGGGCGGATATCCCACAGAGCGAGCCGACAGCCATGCTCGTCGAGGCGCGCCGCCAGCTTGAAGCTTATTTCGAGCGGCGGCTGACCGAATTCGACCTGCCGCTGATGCCGGCGGGCTCGCCATTCCAGCGGCGGGTGTGGGCGGCGATGCAGCAGATCCCGCACGGCCAGACGCGCAGCTACGGCGAGCTGGCGATGGAGGTCGGCTCGGCACCGCGCGCGATTGGCGGCGCCTGCGGGCATAATCCGATTCCGATCGTGATCCCGTGCCACCGCGTGTTGGGACGCAACGGGCTCGGTGGCTACAGCGGCGGCGCTGGGTTGGCGACCAAGCGCCGCCTTTTGGAACTGGAACGCAGCGCTGCGGGCAGTTTATCCTGGGAATCTGGCGTCGCTGGGCGGCAACCCGCCTCTGCGGTCACGCATCTGATCTGAATTCGGGGAGGAAACGTCATGGTTCACGCGATCCGGTTCGAAAAATCCGGCGGCCCCGAGGTTCTGTCGTGGCAGGAGGTCGAGGTTGGCAAGCCGGGAGCGGGCCAGGTGCGGCTGCGCCACACCGCGGTCGGGCTCAACTACATCGACACCTATCAGCGAAGCGGGCTCTACCCGATGCCGATGCCGAGCGGGCTCGGCTCCGAGGCCGCGGGGATGGTCGAAGAGGTCGGGCCGGGGGTCGAGGGGTTGAAGCTCGGCGATCGCGTCGCCTATGCCGGCGGGCCGATCGGCGCCTATGCCGAGGGCCGGGTCATGCCGGCCGACCGGCTCGTCCCGGTGCCGGATGGCATCACCGACAGCCAGGCGGCGGCGATGATGCTGAAAGGCATGACCGCGTGGTATCTGGTGCGCCGCACCCATCCGGTCAAATCCGGCGAGACGATCCTGATCCATGCCGCGGCCGGCGGGGTCGGGTCGATCGTTTGCCAATGGGCGAAGCATCTCGGCGCCACCGTCATCGGCACGGTCGGCGACGACGAAAAGGCGGCATTGGTCAAGAAGAACGGCTGCGATTACCCGATCGTCTACCGGCGCGAGGATTTCGTCGCCCGCGTCAACGACATAACCGCAGGAAAAAAGCTGCCGGTCGTCTACGATTCGGTGGGCAAGGACACGTTTTACAAATCGCTCGATTGCCTCGCGCCGCTCGGGCTGATGGCGTCGTTCGGCCAGTCGTCGGGGGCGATCGGGCCTGTCGATATTGGTATTCTCGCGGCGAAGGGCTCGCTGTTTTTGACCCGGCCGACCCTGAACACCTATACGGCGACCCGCGAGGATTTGCTGACCGCGGCGCGCGAGCTGTTCGAGGTCGTCGAGAGCGGTGCGGTCAAGATCGCGGTCAACCAAACCTATCCGCTGCGCGACGCCGCCCACGCTCACCGCGACCTCGAAAGCCGCAAGACCACCGGGCAGACAGTGCTGACGGTCTAGGTTACTCGCGGTCCACGGACACCGGCAGATTTAGGCCGCAACGCGTTTGGCCGCGGTCGTCCGGTTCTGCGGAACCGATTGCGGAGAGCCCCGCGTTAGCGCGGGCGACGAGCGGAGGTTGATTCGCTCTGATCGACCCCTGCCGCAGCTAAGCGCCAAAAGCTCAGCCAGCAATAAGGGGTGATCTTGATCCGCCTCGCACCATGGCGGGATGGGCCTCGGCCTTCGCCGGGGTGACTGATAAAAGGGCGGCACCTGTGCAGAGTTGGCGGGCGCGGCCTAGGTGTTCATCGCATCGAAGAACTCGGAGTTGCTCTTGGTTTCCTTGAGCTTGTTGATCAGGAATTCGAGCCCGTCGACGGTGCCCATCGGCGTCAGCACCCGGCGCAGCACCCACATTTTTGACAGCACGCCGCGGTCGACCAGCAGCTCTTCCTTGCGCGTCCCGGATTTGGTGATGTCGATCGACGGGAAGGTGCGCTTGTCGGCGACCTTGCGGTCGAGGATGATCTCGGAATTGCCGGTGCCCTTGAACTCCTCGAAAATTACCTCGTCCATGCGCGAGCCGGTGTCGATCAGCGCGGTCGCGATGATGGTCAAGGAACCGCCCTCCTCGATGTTGCGCGCGGCGCCGAAAAAGCGCTTCGGCCGCTGCAGGGCGTTGGCGTCGACACCGCCGGTCAATACCTTGCCGGAGGACGGCACGACCGTGTTGTAGGCACGGGCGAGGCGGGTGATCGAATCGAGCAGGATCACGACGTCGCGCTTGTGTTCGACCAGGCGTTTCGCCTTTTCGATGACCATCTCGGCGATTTGGACGTGGCGCTGCGCCGGTTCGTCAAAGGTCGAGCTGATGACCTCGCCGCGCACCGAGCGGGCCATATCGGTAACCTCCTCGGGCCGCTCGTCGATCAAGAGCACGATCAGGTAAACCTCGGGGTGGTTGGCGGCGATCGCATGGGCGATGTTCTGCAGCATCACCGTCTTGCCGGTACGCGGCGGCGAGACGATCAGCGCCCGCTGTCCCTTCCCGAGCGGCGTGATCAAGTCGATGACGCGCGTCGTCAAATCGCGCCGCGCCGGGTCTTCGAATTCCAGCCCCAGCTTTTCTTCCGGGTAGAGCGGGGTCAGGTTGTCGAAATTGATCCGCTGGCGAAGCCGGTCCGGCTCGTCGAAATTGATGCCGGACACCTTTAGCAAGGCAAAGTAACGCTCGCCGTCGCGCGGCGAGCGAATCTCGCCCTCGACGGTGTCGCCGGTGCGCAGGCCAAAGCGGCGAACCTGGCTCGGGCTGACATAAATGTCATCCGGGCCAGCGAGGTAATTGGCCTCGGGCGAGCGCAAAAAGCCAAAGCCGTCGGACAACACTTCGAGCACGCCGTCACCGGAAATCGGCACGTCGTTCTCGGCCAGTTGCTTTAGAATTGCGAACAACATGTCCTGCTTGCGCAGCGAGGACGCATTTTCGATTTCAAGCTCTTCGGCGAATGCCAACAGCTCGGCGGGAGTTTTTCGCTTGAGTTCCTGGAGATTCATGGAATGTCGCGGATAAGTGGGGCAAGGCTCGCCCGTCCAAGCGGATTCCTGCGCAAACGTCTCGCAGGGCTCAAAGGTTCAGGCGAGGGTGGCGGGGTTCAGCGGGAAACGGGCGGGTACCGATTGGCCATTCCCCTTAGCCAAAGCAGATAAGCAAGTCAAACCCGATATCAAGACCCGGCGAACCCGCTAACTCCTGGCATTTCAGTCAAAACGGCTTGACCACCACAAGCACGACGATGGCGATCAGCACCAGGGTCGGCAGTTCGTTGACAATGCGAAAAAAGCGGGGCGAATGCCGGTTGCGGTCCCCGGCAAAGGCGCGCCGCCAGCGGGCCAACGTGCCGTGATAGGCGAGCAGCAAAGCGACCAGCCCGAGCTTCGCCCAAATCCAACCGCGATGCCAATCGACGATCCCTGGGGTTGCGGCGAGCAGCAGCCCGAAAGCCAGGGTCGCGACCATCGCCGGGTTCATGATGCCGCGCAGCAAGCGTCGCTCCATCACCTGGAACGTTGCCGAGCGGTTCGAGCCGACGGGCGCCAGCGCGTGATAGACATACAACCGCGGCAGATACAGCATCCCCGCCATCCACGCTATGACCGCGAGGATATGCACCGACTTGACCCACGGATAGGCGGCCGCGAGCCAACTCGTCAAACCGGCGCTCCGACAAGAACGCACCGTCCGCCGGCGCCGGCGGCGCAGCCCGCGGTCGGCGAGGTTGCGCCCAAGCGGCGGATGACGGCCGCGAGCGCCGCGATAAAGGCCGGCTCGACGCCGACCGTCGGGACCCGGATATAGGCAGGGACACGGGCGCTCTCGGCGATATCGCGATAGTCGAGGTCGAGCTCGACCAGCGTTTCGGAATGCTCCGAGACAAACGAGATCGGAGCGACCACGAGCGGCACACCCTCGGCGCCCGCGCGGCGAATTTCGGCGTCGGTCGCCGGACCGATCCACTCGAGCCTGCCGACCCGGCTCTGATAGCACACCTGCCAGTCAAGCTCGGGCCAGCCGAGTGCCGCGACGATCTCGCGCGCGGTCAACTCGACCTGTTGCGGATAGGGATCGCCAGCGTTTACGATCCGCGTCGGCAGGCCATGCGCAGTCAACAGCAGACGCGGCGGGTGGGGAAATCCCGACGCCTGGCGAAGCGCCGGCCGGATCAGCCCCGCAGCAGCCTCGACAAAGCCTGCTTCAGCCGGATAGCAGCAGACGAAGCGGGTCGGACGGTCGAGGCCGATCCGCGCCGCCGCCCGGCGCCAGGCGGCGAAGGAGGATGCCGTGGTCGTCGTCGAGAATTGCGGGTAGAGCGGCAGGCACGCGATTTCTTCCGGCGCCCAGTCAGACACCGCGCGGGCCGCGTCGGCGCTGGTCGGACGCCAGTAGCGCATCGCGACAAACGAACGATAGTCGGGGCCTAAGAATTTGTCGAGCGCCCGCGCCTGAGCCTCGGTGTTGGCGAGGAGAGGAGAGGCGCCGCCGAGCCGTGCATAGATCGACCGTGCGGTTCGCGCCCGACCGCGCGCGATCAATCGCGCCAATGGCATTCGCAACAGCCAAGGCAGACGGATAATCGCGCGGTCGCTGAACAGGTTGAACAGAAAGGGTTCAACGGCGGCGAGCGAATCCGGGCCGCCAAGGTTCATCAGGACGACCGCGGTGCGGGGCATCTCAGCCCTGAACCGCCGGCTCGCCCAGCATGCGGGCGAGTGTGGCCACATGCTCGGGTGGCGTTTCGGTCAACACCCCGTGGCCGAGATTGAATATCCAGCCGATGCCGCCGAGCGATCGCCGAAGTTCGCCGACCGCCGCTTCGAGTGCCGGCCCGCCGGTCAGCAGCAGCACCGGATCGAGATTGCCCTGAAGCACGGCGTGCGGCGCGAGCCGGGTGCGGGCGTATGCCGCCGGCACGCCGGCGTCGAGCCCGACGGCGTCCACACCGGTTTCGACGACATACCGCTCGTACAGGACTCCGGCGACGCGCGGGAAGCCGATGATCGGGCATCCGGGATGGCGTTTTTTCAAGGCCGTAACAATCCGCCGGGTCGGTTCGATGACCCAGCGCTCAAATCCGCTCTCGGGCAACACGCCGGCCCAGCTGTCAAATAGCTGAACCACTTCGGCGCCCGCGGCGATCTCGGCCGCGAGCCATTCGACCGTCGCCGCGGTCAACATGCCGATCAGCGCGTCGAAGCCCGGTGGATCGCGATAGCCCCAGCCCTTCACCCGGCGAAAATCGCGGCTGCCGCCGCCTTCGACCATATAGGTCGCGACAGTCCATGGCGCGCCGGCAAACCCAATCAACGCGGTTTGCGGACCGAGCGCCGCTGCGACGCGCCGCACCGCTTCGAGAACCGGTTCGAGACGCGAGACAGCAGCTTCAGGATGCAACCGCGCCAAGCCGGCATTATCGCTGATCGCATCGAGCACGGGTCCTTCGACTTCGCGATAGGCCAACCCCTGTCCTAGCGCATAGGGCAGCATCAGGATGTCGGAAAACAGGATCGCCGCATCCATGCCAAAGCGCCGAACCGGCTGCAGGGTCAGTTCGGCAGCAAAAGCCGGGGTCAGGCACAACTCGATGAAATCGGCCGCCCGGCTCCGGAGTTCCCGATATTCGGGCAGATACCGGCCAGCTTGCCGCATCAGCCACCACGGCGGCGGCGACACCGTTTCTCCGGCGAACACGCGCAGTAGGGGTTTGACCGGGATGCTGGCCATTAAGCAAATTCTCCTCTCAATAATATATAACTCTTAGATGGTGGAAGGTTGATGGGGCGGTGAATTTTGGGGATTTGCGGTCCATGCAACCTGGTTGCACGGGTTGATCCCAATCAAGTAAGCCGAACTCGGAGCCATGCATGAAACTGGGGGTTTTTTGCCAAATTGCGGTAAAATCTGCGCTTCTTGGTCGGATGGAAAACAGGGAACATGACGAAGTGCACTTCGACAATCCCCGATCTTCACCGCCCGCAGAGCAAGAGAGCCCTTGGTGCCGAGGCGGTGTTGGCGAACACGGCGAAACGGGGATAGATCTTCGCCGTATTCGCCGGCGAGGTCGAATCATGTGGATCACAGACGAGCGATGCACAGCCGGCGGGGGATAACCAGGTACGAGCAAGCGGCGCGGCGATGACGCGGTTTCACCTCCACCTTGTCTCCGATTCGACCGGCGAGACCGTGCATTCGGTCGCCCGCGCCTGCCTCGTGCAATTCGACGACGTGCAGCCGGTCGAGCACGTCTGGAGCATGGTGCGGACCCGCAACCAGATCGACCGGGTGATCGCCGGGGTCGAGGCCAATCCCGGCGTCGTTCTGTTCACGCTGGTCAGCGACCAGCTTCGGCAATTGCTGCAACAGGGCTGTCGCCGCCTCCAGATCGCGGCGATTCCGATCCTCGATCCGGTGATCGGCGTACTGGCGTCGCACCTTCACCGCGAGAGCCGCGGCGTACCGGGAAAGCAGCATCTGCTTGACAATGAATATTTTGCGCGCATCGACGCGATGACGTTCGCCCTCAATCACGATGACGGGCAATCGAGTTGGGGCCTCGACGACGCCGATGTCGTCCTGGTCGGCGTTTCGCGGACGTCAAAGACGCCGACCTGCCTTTACCTGGCGAACCGCGGCATTAAGGCCGCAAATGTGCCGTTGGTGCCGGGGGTGCCGTTGCCGCCCGAACTGGTCAGCACCAAACGCCCGTTGATCGTCGGTCTGACCAATGACCCGGAGCGGCTAATTCAGGTGCGCCGCAATCGGTTGAGCATGCTGCATCACGACGAAAGCACCGACTATACCGATCTCGACGCGGTTCGTGCCGAGGTCCGCGAGGCGCGCCGGGTCTTTACCCAACATCACTGGCAGGTCATCGACGTTACCCGCCGCTCGATCGAGGAGACCGCGGCGACGATCATGAGGCTGCTGGCGCGGCGCCATGGCGTCGCCGAATGATCCGCTGACCCTGGTTTCGATATGCAACTCTTCGGCCGGCATCAGGCAGCGGGATGGTTTAGCCGACCGGCGGCGTGCTAGATTGCCTCATGAAGATCAGCGGCGCGGCACGCCTGGCAGGCATCATGGGATGGCCGGTAGCGCATTCGCGCTCACCGCTGCTGCACGGTTTCTGGCTCGAGGAGACCGGGCTCGACGGCGTCTATGTGCCCTTACCGGTTCGGCCCGCCGATATCGAGCGGGCGCTGCGGGCTTTGCCGATTCTCGGTTTTCGCGGGTGCAATCTGACAATCCCGCACAAACAGACCGCATTGCGGGCGGTTGACCGCGTCGATCCGCTGGCACGCCGCATCGGCGCGGTAAACACGATTGTCGTCGCCGCGGACGGCAGTCTCGAGGCGAGCAACACCGATATCTACGGCTTTCGCGAGAACTTGCGCGCCGGCGCGCCGGAGTGGAGCCCGTCGGCGGGTCCGGCGGTCGTGTTGGGTGCAGGCGGTTCGGCGCGCGCGGTTATCGCCGCCCTCGGCGATTCGGGGGTCGGCGAAATCCGCATCGTCAATCGCACGCGCCGGCGCGCCGAGAGCGTCGCGGGTCAGCTGGCGACCTCGGCGACGCGAATTTCGGTCCACGCGTGGGACGCCGCGAGCGCCGTGCTCGACGGCGCCGGTCTCCTCGTCAACACGACGAGCCTCGGCATGACCGGCGAGCCGCCGCTCGATCTCGACCTATCGCCGTTGCCGCGCTCGGCGCCAGTCATCGACATCGTTTACGTTCCGCTGGAAACCCGGTTGCTCGCCGTTGCCCGGGGGCGCGGGCATCCTGTCGTCGATGGCCTCGGCATGCTGCTGCATCAGGGCCGGCCGGGCTTTGAAGCCTGGTTTGGCGCCAACGTGCGGGTGACCCCGGCACTTCGATCGATGATCGTCAAGACCCTGGCGCCGGCAACGTGATCGTCGTCGGCCTGACCGGCTCCATCGGCATGGGAAAAAGCACCGCTGCGGCAATGCTGCGACGGATGGGAGTGCCGTTGTTCGACGCGGACCGGGTGGTTCACCGGCTGATGGCGCCGGGCGGTGGCGCGGTGGCCAAGGTCGAGGAAGCTTTTCCGGGCATGCGCGCGGCGAACGGCGGTATCGATCGCAAGCAGCTCGGGCAACGCGTGTTCGGCGCTCCCAAGAGCCTCGCTCGGCTCGAAGCCATCCTGCACCCGATGGTGGCCGACGCGGAGAAGCGGTTTCTGGCTCAGGCTTGCGCCCGGCGCGAGGCGATCGCCGTGCTCGACATACCGTTGTTGTACGAGAGCCGAGGGGCCGGGCGCTGCGATTACGTCATCGTCGTGTCGGCGCCGGCAATGCTCCAGCGCCAGCGGGTGATGCGGCGGCCGGGAATGACCGCCGCACGTTTCGATGCGATCGCAGGGCAACAAATGTCCGATACCGAAAAACGGCGGCGGGCGGATTTTGTAGTTCCGACGGGCTTGGACCGCGGCTTCAGCCTGCGGCGGCTGAAGGCGATTATAACCGGCCTGCGGAGTGGGAAAGCACCTCC
>Ga0210398_10003136_pt1 | contig 15937 bp, 9 predicted proteins | sample IncBWC4OmetaG_FD_161047 | JGI IMG/M metagenome (GOLD analysis project Ga0210398, IMG submission 161047) | Forest soil microbial communities from Barre Woods Harvard Forest LTER site, Petersham, Massachusetts, United States - Inc-BW-C-4-O | ecosystem: Environmental > Terrestrial > Soil >...
CCCGGCACCAGCATCAGCCCCACATCCGCGCGCCCATACCCTCTCGCCGGATCCGTGAAGTCCATATCCTTGCAGATCGCCGTGCCCCACCGGTCATTGGCCGCCGCACCCACTCCATTGAAGACCAGCCGCGCATCTCCGGGCGTGAAGCGATTCTCAAAGGGCGGCAGCAAATGTTGCTTGTCATAACTCCGAACCGGCGCGCCGCCCGTGTACACGCGCGCCTCGTTGTACGCCACGCCGTCCGTGATGTGATTCATTCCGGCAACCAGCATCGCGCCCGTGCGATCGACCACCGGCTGAAAGATCGCGTCGGTTTTCGCAATCGTTGCATCGGTGACCACTCCCAGATTCTCCGGGATCACCACCACCTGGGCTCCGCGCGCAAACAGAGTCTCCGCCTGCTGCGCATAGTGCGTGAACAGCTGCTCAGCCGGCGCGCCCGGATCCGGCGGGATCCAGTTGCGGCCGGCATCGGAGGCAATCACTCCCACCCGCACCTGCGGCCCCGGCTGCCGCCCGCTCATCCGTACCGCGCCAAAGATCAGCAGCGCCCCAACCACCCCTGCCGTGGCTCCCAGAATCCGCACCGCCTGTCCTCGCGCCGATCCCCACAGATGCATGCCCAGCGCCAGGCCCGCCGGAAACAGCATCAGCACGAACGTCATGCCCCACGGTCCTGCCAGCGATGCCGTCTGCAGAAAGGGCACGAAGTTCAGCTGCGAATACGCCAGCGAAGCCCCGCTCCCGTGCGGCCACACGAAATTCCGGACAAACTCGAACGTCACACACAGCGCGGGGAATGCAATCCACGCGCTCCATACCGCGCCACGCCCCGCCAGCGCGCGCAGCAGCAGCACGCCCGCGGCAAACGCAAGCGCAATCATTCCGCAAGCCGAGAACCACGCTACCGGCGGCGCCCCCAGGACGCGGAAATAGCCCCACAGGTTCAGGAAGCCCGCTGCCATCGCTGCAAAAGCCACGATGCCCGCCTGCCACGCGGGACGCCGCAGCGCGAACAACAAGACCGGCAGCGGCGCGAACCACATCAGCGGCCATCGCGGCATCAACCCGTTCCCAAAGAAGACCAGCCCCGCGGTCGCCAGAAACGCCGCGAGCGCAACCAACCCAGCCCGCACCTTACCGTCGAATTCCATCGATGTACCTCCGAAATGCGCGATGGCACAGCGCGCGAAACTCCTCTGCCGATGTCCCCACGCGCCCGCCCACATAGAGCATCACCAACCCCTGCAGCATGGCGCCCGTCTCAAACGTGATCTCCCACACGTCATCCCTGCGAAAAACACCGTCCTTCATTCCTGCTTCCAGCGCCGCCGCGGCAAACTTCGCCGTGGGCGATCGCCCCGCTCTGAAATCTCCGGGAAACTGGCGCGCACCCTCGCGCGGCCGCAGAAACATCAGTTCGAAAAGTCGCGGCCTTTCCAGCGCGAAATCTAAAAAGATGTCCAGGATTTTCGTGAGCCGTTTCTCAGGATCGGCGGGCAGCGCCGTGCCCTCCACCCGCTCCGCCAAATCCGCAAATCCGCGGTCCGCCAGCACATTCAGCAAACCGTCCCGATCTGCGAAGTGCCGGTACACCGCCATCGCCGTGATCCCAACCGTTTTTGCGACCGTGCGCATCGTCACCGCGTCCGCGCCTTCGCGGTCCAGCCGTTTGCCGGCTGCCTGCACGATTCTTTCCGCTGTCGAAGCCTGTGCCATGTCTACGGTGTATACCACAAGAACGTATACGCTGTATACCCCCTGGTCGTTCGCCGGCCTCCTGCTCGCTGCACGCTCCTTGCGTGTTGACCTTTCGCTCGCCGTTGGCTCGCTTTGGCTCGTAACATCGTCGTCACTGTTGAACGCATTGGTACGCAATCGCAAATATCGGCCAACCTTCCATTGACCCACTCTCCTCCGCGCGTATCGAATGAATGTGGGTTTCTTGTTACTGCCGTCACTCGGAGACGGGCCCGGAAAGAACCCGTTCGCCATACTGTTTTGCGGGAGCCGCACTGACAAACCGGCCAATCGAGAGAACGCGTTCAGCGGCCCGATTGGTCTCGTGCTACAGCGATTGCGAAAGGCCCGCTGCAATGACCCTGGGGATCGCCGTCCCCTTTCCTGGTGGCTCTATCCTCTGCGCCGATTCTCGTATCGAGGCGAACGACGGCTCCTCGGCCGCCGAGAATGACGCCGCCCTCATGTCCGTCACCTCGGGCAAACGCATCTTCGCCATCACCTACGCCGCCAAAGATCCCCGCGCCGGCCGCATGCTCGCCTCCGAAATCGCCAGTGTCGCCTGCAACGCCGCCAGCCGTCTCGACATCGTGCCCGGCATCAAGCGCGTCATGGGCGACTGGTTCCGCTCCTACGGCGTCGCCCAGATTCCCTCCATGCAATTCCTCGTCTCCAGCAACTCCATCGACGAAAACCCCGGACGGGTTCTCCTCTGCGAGCCGCCTTCCACCGTCATGGAGACCTTCGGCCCCTGCGTCGTCGGCGCCGGCGCGCGCAACGTCAACCCCATGCTCAAACTGCTCACGCCGCGCCACAATCAGAGTTTCAGCCTCCGCTCGACCGTCCTCCGTATGACGTACCTGAACTATCTCGCCCGCAAGTACGACCCTTCCGTCGGCGAGGAAACGGAGATGATCGTCCTCTCCAATCGCGGCTCCTTCACCTACATCGATCGCAGGGAACTGCAACAGGCCGAGGTTCTGGGAGAAAAAGTCGACGCTCTCCTCCTCGATATGGCCCGCCAGGTCCTCTCCGCCGAACTGGAACAGAATCCGCAAACCATCGCCGAGGAATTCCTGCGCGGCTATTTCGATGTCATGGAGCAGAACCCCCAGGTCTACTTCCCTTCCCTCGCTTACCTCGACAAGGTCACCTCCATGCCCGCCGCCGGCCCCATCCCCATACCGATTCCTACCGGCACGCTGGGCTAGGCCGCATCCTGTTCCACGCTTCCTGCTCTCGTTCCGTGCGGATTTGCGATCCACGGAAGTGGTAGAGCCATCCGCTGCATGCGGACAGATACTCATCGCGGGACCCATGAGAAGCAAAGCAGGCACAGTGCGTTCTTTTTATTTCCTTTTTCCTGTCCTCCTGCTGTCCTTTTTTGTCGCCGCGGATTGCGCGCCCCTGGCGGCCCAGACGCAGCCGGTTCAGGATGCTTCGCCAGCCTCTCCTCAAAACCCCGGCGTACTCAGCCGGCTCCCGGACATGACGGTCAGGGGCGATCCGTCGAACTGCGAAGACCTGCGTACCAGCACGCAGGCCGCCAATCCCTGATCGATCCCGGCTTCGTGCTCGCGACAGGAGACCCCTGTTCCCCGCGTCACGGACGTTACCATCCGTCACATGCAGCAGCCGGACCTGCGTTTAGCTATGTAGAATGTCACATACGGCCGTGGCCCCGCTTCCCCAATCCCCAGCCCCGAAGGCGAAACCTTCATGAGCGACTTCTTCAGCGACCTCCGCTATTCGTTTCGCGTGCTCGTCAGCAATCCTGCCTTCACCATCACCGCCATTGCCGCGCTCGCTCTCGGCATCGGAGCCAACACCGCCATCTTCACCGTCGTCAACACTGTCCTCCTCAAGCCGCTCACCTATCCCGAACCCGACCGCATGGTCCAGTTCATGAACACCTTTCCCCAGGGCAACAGTCCCGTCGGATCGCCCGTCAACTTCAATACCTGGAAGAGTCAGACCAGCGTCTTTCAGGACGTCACCGCGTACGACTTCGGCGGTCCCGGCTTTAACCTCACCGGCGCCGTTCCCGAGCAGGTCCACGGCATCCACGTCAGCGAAGCGTATTTCCGCCTCTTCGGCGCGCCCGTCATGCTCGGCCGCACCTTCACTGCCCAGGAAGACTCCCCCAACGGCGGCCATGTCGTGGTCATCAGCTACGGCTTCTGGCAGCGCAAGTTCGGCGGCAATCCCCACATCGTCGGCACCAGCGTCTCCCTCAGTAACGAGGCGTACACCATCATCGGTGTCCTCGGGAAGTCCTTCTTCACCGACCCCGAGTCCGACCTCTGGGTTCCCTTCCAGATCGATCCCAACAGCACCAACCTCGGCCACTATTTCCTCGTCGCCGGCCGGCTTAAGCCCGGCGTGAGTCTCGCCCAGGCCAACGCCCAGCTCAAACTCGCCGCCGATCAGTACCGCCGTCTCCATCCCGATGACATGGATACGCACGACGGCTTCGGCGTCCAGCCTCTGCGCGACTCCATCGTCGCCGGCGCGCGCTCCTCGCTCCTGATCCTTCTCGGAGCGGTCGGCTTCGTCCTGCTCATCGCCTGCGCCAACGTCGCGAATCTGCTGCTCGTTCGCGCCACCGGACGCAAGCGCGAATTCGCCATCCGCGCGGCCATGGGTGCCGGCCGCGCCCGCATCATCCGCCAGCTCCTGACCGAGAGCGTTGTCCTCGCCGTGGTCGGCGGCATTCTCGGCCTCATCCTTGGTTACGCCGGCGTTCGCGCCCTGCTCGCGGTCTCGCCCGCAGGTCTGCCTCGCATCGGTGAACATGGAGCTTCGGTCGGTGTCGACTGGCGGGTGCTGGTCTTCACCCTCGGCATCTCCTTTCTCACCGGCATTCTCTTCGGAGTCGTTCCCGCCATCGGCGCCTCGCGCCCCGACCTCAATACCACCCTCAAGGAAAGCAGCAACCGCTCCGGCACCGGCTTCCGCCAAAGCAAGGCTCGCTCCCTGCTCGTCATCAGCGAAGTCTCCCTCGCCCTCGTCCTGCTCATTGGAGCCGCGCTTCTCATCCGCACCTTCATCGCCCTCCGCCGCGTCAATCCCGGCTTCGATCCTCGCAATGTCCTCACCCTCCAGATGTCCCTCACCGGCGACCAGTACAAGAAGACGGCCGGCATTGCCCAGGTTTCGCACGACGGCCGTGAGCGCCTCAACGCCATTCCCGGCGTCGAAGTCTCCGCCTTCACCTGCTGCCTTCCCCTCGAAGGCGGCTACGGCCTGCCCTTCAACATTCTTGGTCGCGCCCCCGAAGGCAAATCTCCATGGACCGGCGGCGCTGGCTGGATGAGCGCATCCCCCGGCTACTTCGCCGTCTTCCACATTCCCATCCTGCGCGGCCGCGACTTCACCGAGCAGGACGACGGCTCCGCCCCCGGCGTCGTCATCATCAACCAGACCATGGCGAAAAAATGGTGGCCGAAGGGTGATCCCGTCGGGCAGCAAATCCTCATCGGCAAAGGCGTCGGCCCGCAGTTCACTGAGCCGCCCCGCCAGATCATCGGCGTCGCCGGTGACATTCGCGACGGTGGCCTCAACAACGACCCGCGGCCTCTCATGATCGTTCCCGCTGCCCAGGTCACCGACGGCATGACTGCCCTCAACGCCGGCATCGGCCCCATGGTCTGGCTGGTTCGCACCCACGGCGACCCGCACCAGTCCATCTCCGCCGTCACCGAGCAGCTCCGTCAGGCCAGCGGCGGATTTCCCGTCGCCCGCGTCCGTCCCATGACCGAAGTCGTCGTGCAGTCTACCGCGCGCGAGGACTTCAACATGCTCCTCCTCATCATCTTTGGAGCCTCCGCGCTCATCCTCGCCGCCATCGGCATCTACGGCCTCATGGCCTACTCCGTGCAGCAGCGCACCCAGGAGATGGGCATCCGCATGGCCCTCGGCGCCGATCGCTCCCGTATCCGCTCCCTCGTCGTCTGGCACGGCATGCGCCTCGCCCTCGTCGGCGTGGTCATCGGCATCGGCGCGGCCTTTGGACTCACCCGCTTCATCGCCAGCTTCCTCTTCGGCGTCAAAACCTGGGACCCCATGGTATTTGTAACCGTCCCGGTGGTATTAAGCCTGGTCGCGCTGCTCGCGGTCTGGATGCCCGCCACCCGCGCCTCCCGCCTCGACCCGCAAAAGGCCCTGCGCATCGAATAGCACCCAGAAGTATCGCGGCCTCAGCCCAGCGGTCTCGTTCTGAATCCAATCCGCGACGCCGCCCCAACCCCGCGATCTCTCAGCGCATCCGCCCGGTGCCCGGTGCTCTGCGGCCCTGCACCCTGCGGCCTGATTCTGAATCCAATCTTCCGTAGCTCTTCCCCGGAGGATCGCGTGGACCTGAAACTCACCGGCAAAACCGCGCTCGTCACCGGCTCAACCGCCGGCATCGGCCTCGCCATCGCCCACTCCCTCGCCCGCGAAGGCGCAAGCGTCTGGATCAACGGCCGCACCCAGCAGCGCGTCGACGCCGCCATCGCCAGTGTGCGCTCGCAAGCGCCTGCCGCCAAAGTCGACGGCATCGCCGCTGACTTCTCTTCCGCCGCAGGAGCCGACGCCGTCATCGCCAAACTTGCCACCGTCGACGTGCTGGTGAACAACGTCGGCATCTTCGACGTGAAGCCCTTCCTCGAAATCTCTGACTCGGAATGGTTCCGATTCTTCGAAACCAATGTCATGAGCGGCGTCCGCCTCTCACGCCACTACCTGCCCGGCATGCTGAAGAAAAACTGGGGCCGCATCATTTTCATCTCCAGCGAATCTGCGGTGCAGATCCCCGTCGAAATGATCCACTACGGCATGACCAAAACTGCGCAGGTCGCCATCGCGCGCGGCGTTGCAGAATCGGTCGCGGGAACCGGTGTCACCGTCAATAGCATTCTGGTAGGCCCCACAGCCTCAGAAGGAGCGGGCAACTTTGTCGCCTCCATGGCGAAACAGCAAAACAAATCCCGCGAACAGGTCGAAAAGGAATTCTTCCAGCACGCGCGCCCCTCCTCGCTGCTGCAGCGCTTCATCACCGTCGACGAAGCGGCCGCGATGGTCACCTACATCGCCAGCGAGGCGGCCTCGGCCACCAACGGCTCCGCCCTGCGCGTCGATGGAGGCGTCGTCCGCGCCATTCTGTAACAGTCGTTGATATCTTCAGGGAGTGCACCCAACCCGTCGCCCGTTCCAGGCATAGCGCCGGTGCCCGGTGCCCGGATCACTCGCTTCTCAAAGCCTCCACCGGATTCACACGCGCCGCCCGTCGCGCCGGAACGAAGCTCGCCAGCAGAGCAAACGCACCCAGCACCGCCGCAACCCCCGCCAGCGTCGGCCAGTCCCACGCGCGCACACCGAACAGCACCGTCTTCATCGCCGTCGACGCGCCGATCGACAACCCCAGCCCCACCGCGATCCCAATAGCCGTCAGCAAACCTGCCTCTTTCAGCACCATGCGATGCACCGCACTCCGCTGCGCTCCCAGCGCCATCCGCACGCCAATCTCGCGCGTGCGCTGGCCCACCGAATAGGCGACGACTCCGTAGAGTCCCACCACGCCTAGTACCAGCGCGAGCACGGCGAACCCGCCCACTAGCCAGGCCGACAGCTGATGCAGCACCGCCGTGGGTGACTGCTCGATCTGCTGCTCCATCGTGACCTCGCCGTACACGCCCAGGCGAGGATCGATCGCGCGCAGCGCCTTCACCAGCTCCGGCAGAAACGCCTTCTCGTCTCCCCGCGTACGCACCGCCAGCGCGAAAAAGGCGTCCGGCCCGTAGTCGATGGAGAAGTACTCCGTGGGCGCGGGATCATTGTCCAGCGCCGCCTCACGCACGTCGGCCACCACTCCCACCACCTGACGCATCGACTTCGGTGAGAATTTGATGTCGCCGATCATCTTCCCCACCGCATCCTCCCCCGGAAAATACCTTCGCGCCAGCGTCTGGTTGATGACCGTCACCTGCGGATGATGCGCATCATCCTCGGCCGTGAACAGGCGGCCCTCCACCAGCTTCGCTCCCAGGGTTGGCATGTAGTCGAGACTGATGTCGCGCTCCATCACGTCGTTGTGCTCGCCATGAAATGGCTTGCCGGGGATGCGAATCCAGTCTGTATCGCAAAAGCACTGCACGGGAAGATCGCTCGTCAGTCCAAGCGATTCGACACCCGGGAGCCGCGACGCCCGCGTCTCGATCTCGCGATAGAGCGCCCGCAGCTGCTCCGGTTTTTGGCTCGCCGGATCGGTCATCATCAACTGGACCGTGGCGAGGTGCGTGGGATCGAAACCGATGTCGACGTGCAGCAGCCGGTAGAGGCTCTTGCCCAGTAGTCCCGCGCCGGCCAGCAGCACCACCGCGATGGTCAGTTCAACCACCACAAGATTGGCGCCAAGCCTGCGCCAGAACCGCCCCGCCGCCGTCCTCCCGCCTTCGCTCAGGGCTCCGTGAATGTCGCGGGTCGCCAGGCGCAGGGCCGGTGTCAGCGCCATCAGCAGCATCGCGAGCAGCGCCACCGCTCCTGCGAAGATCCATGCGTGCGCGTTGAGCCCGACTTGACTCAGAAAGGGCGCGCCCTGCGCAATCTGTTTTGGAAAGAGACTCTGCAGCAGCGACATCATGCCCACCGCAGCGAACACGCCCCCGCCACATCCCACCACCGCCAGCAGCAACGCCTCGGTGACGAACTGCCGCAACAGCCGCACCGGCGTCGCCCCCAGCGCTCCGCGCACCGCGATCTCCCGCCGCCGGCTTTCCGACCGCACCAGCAACAGGCTCGACACGTTGACACACGCAATCAGCAGCAGCAAACCCGCCCCCGCGAGCAGCGTCAGCAGAATGGGCCGCACCTTCCCCACGATGAACTCCGACAAAGGCTGCACATTCGCGCTCTGTCCGGTGTTCGAAGTCGGATACTGGATCATCAGCTGTGCGGCAATCTTCTCCAGATCGGCGCGCGCCTGCACAAGGCTCACTCCGTCACGCAGCCGCCCAACGCCGTCCAGATCGTGGCAGCTCCTGCGCTGCTCGCAGGGACTTTTGTCCAGCAGCGGAACCCACAACTCCGCTCCCCCGCGCGGCGCAAAAGCAAATTCGCGCGGCAAGACGCCAACAATCGTGAACGGATCGCCGCTCAGGCCGATCGTCTCGCCAACCACGTCGCGCCGCCCGCCGAAGCGCGTCATCCACGTGCCGTAGCTCAGGATGGCGATCTTCGCCGCCCCCGGCTTGTCCTCCCCCGGACGAAAATCCCGTCCCAGCATCGGCTGCACCCCCAGCGTGTGGAAGAACCCGTCACTCACACGCGCCGCCGGCACCGGCTCCGAGACAGAACCCATGCGCAGCAGGTAGCCTGCGCTGGTGTAAACCTCCAGCGACTGCAGCGTCGTGTTCATCCGCTTCCAGTCCTGGTAGTCGTCGTAGGACAAGTTCGACCGCGGAAACGCCGGTGCGCTCTCGTCTACATCCACCAGGCGGTTGGGCTGCGCGTAGGGCAGCGGCTGGATCAGCGCCGCATCGACGAACCCGAAGATCGCCGTGCTCGCGCCAATGCCCAGCGCCAGCATCAGAATCGCGGTCACCCCGAACCCTGGGCTCTTCCTCAGCTGGCGCACCGCATAGCGCAGATCCTGCACCACCGTCTCCACGCGAAATCCCACCACCTCGCGGCTCTGCTCCTGCATCCGCGTGGTGTTCCCGAACTGCCGCATCGCCGCATAGCGCGCCGCTTCTGGCGTCATGCCTTCGCTTTCCAGCCTCTTCGCCATCTGCTCCCGGTGGAACGTCATCTCATCGTCGAGATCGCCGGCATACTTCTCCCGCCCGAACAGCAGTCTCACTTTTCTCCACCACCGAGCGAAGTTCATCCTGCCTCCTCGGGAAAATTCAAACCATAGACTATCTATGCATAGAAAATCAAAGGCTTTGTGACGAATGGCGGCCTCTCTGCATCTGCGCCCTGACCCGAACGCTGTGCCCCGAACGCTGAGCCCCGGTGCCCGGTGCCCGGTGCCCAGGTCCTTAGGTCACTCTCTCCTTGACAATCTACCTATCCGCTCCACAATAGGTAGAACGTCTTGGAGAGACACCCGCAATGACTCCCATCGAACGAACCGACCTGCTGCAGGGCACGCTCGACATGCTCATCCTCAAAATCGTCGCCCTCGGCCCGGTCCACGGCTACGGCATCTCGCAGCGTATACGCCAGATTTCCAAAGAAGTTCTCATCGTCCAGCAGGGCTCGCTTTACCCCGCACTCCATCGTCTCGAAAAACGCGGCTGGCTCTCGGCCGAATGGGGCGACTCGGAAAATGGCCGTGAGGCCAGGTTCTACAAGCTCTCCGCGAAGGGCCGCCGCCAGCTCGCCGCCGAAGAAGCCACCTGGAACCGCCTTTCCGCAGCCGTCGAGCTCGTCCTCGGCGCCGCTTCCCCGGAGGTCTAACCGTGCCGCCGCAAACAAAGTCCCGCAACCCCTTCGGCCGCCGTCCGCAGGACTCCGAATTCGACCGCGAGATCGCCTACCACGTCGATCGCCTCACCCAGTCCGGCATCGCCGACGGGCTGTCTCCCGAGGAAGCTCGCCGCCGCGCCATTCTCGAATTCGGCGGCCGCGAACAGATCAAGCAGCAGGTGCGCGAGGTCCACACCTCTCCCCTGCTCGAAACGCTCGCCTTCAATGGCAAAGCCGCGCTGCGCTTCCTCCGCCGCTCGCCCTCTTTTTCCGTCGCCGTCATTCTCACCCTGGCGCTCGGCATCGGCGCCAACAGCGCCGTCTTTTCCGCGGTCGACGCCGTTGTTCTGCGCCCCCTGCCCTATCCCAGCAGCGATCAGCTCGTCGTCCTCGACCAGCACGACACCAGGAATCGCGATGCTAACCACTTCGTCGCGCCCACGCGCGTCGAAGACTGGAACCGCCTGAACTCCACCTTCACCGCCATCAGCGGCTATTACACCGACGATCTCTCGGAAGTCTCCGGCCCCCTGCCGGAAAAAGTTACCGGTGCCTTCGTTGCTCCGCGCTTTCTTTCCGTCCTGCAGATCGCACCCCTCCTCGGTCGCGACTTCATCCCGGAAGAAGAGCACTACGGCGGCGCCAGCGCTGTCCTGATCAGCTACGCCTACTGGCAGCGCCGCTTCAACGCCGACCCAACCATACTCAACAAAAAGCTTCGCATCGGTTCCAGCTCTTTCTCCATCGTTGGCGTCATGCCGCCCTCCTTCGCCTTCCCCAGCCGCGACGTCGACCTCTGGTCGACGAGCCCGCCCGATGCGCCCTACGCGCAACGCCGCGACGCCACCTGGTTCACCGTCATCGGCCGCATGAAGCCCCGCGTCAGACTGCCGCAGGCGCAGGCCGATCTCGCCACCGTCCAGGCGCGCCTCGGTAAACAATTTCCCAAACCCGACGCCGATCTCGAAGTCCTCGGCACGCCGATGAAAGACACCATCGTCTCCGACGTGCGCGATTCACTCTGGCTTCTCTACGGATCGGTCACGCTGCTCCTGCTCATCGCCTGCTCCAACATCGCCGCGCTGCTGCTCGCCCGCACCGCCGACCGCGAGCACGAAATTTCCATCCGCTTCTCTCTCGGCGCCTCGCGCCGCGCCATCATCGGCCAGCTCCTCACCGAAGTTTTTGTCCTCGCACTTCTCGGCTCGCTGCTCGGCCTGGCCATCGCCGCTTCGGCGGCCCGCGGATTTCATCTGCTCGCCAACACCCTCCCGCGCGCCACCGAAATCGGCCTCAGCGGTACCATCGTCTTCTACTCGCTGCTCTGCGCCGTGGCCACTACCCTCCTCTGCGGCCTCTTCCCCGCTCTGCGCGGAACCCGCCCGGGTTTCGATCACGCTCTCGCTCATTCCCTCGCCCGCTCCGGCCGCACCCAGGTCTCGGGCCGCCATCCTCTGCAGTGGTTCCTCGTCGCCGTACAAGTAACCTTGGCGGTTACACTTCTCACCGGCGCCGGGCTGTTGCTGCGCAGCCTGCAGCAGCTCGGCCGCGTCGCGCCGGGCTTCGACCCGTCCCACGTCCTCACCTTCCAGATCAGCGGCTCGTGGCACGAGACTGCCGACATGGGCGCGCTCAACCGCCGCATCGATCGCACCCTCGACGCCATTCGCGCCGTGCCGGGCGTCGAAGATGCCGCCACCTCCGCCGACCTCCCCGGCGTCCCCGCCCAGTACCAGCTCCAGCTCACGCTCGACGGCAGCCTCGACCCCAACCGCAAAATCCTTGCCGACGCCAAATGGGTTTCCGCCGGCTATTTTTCCACCCTCAGCATTCCCCTCCTCCAGGGCGATGCCTGCAAAGAAGGCCGCCCCTCCTCTGACATCCTCGTCAACCGCAGCTTCGTCGATCGCTATCTCGGCGGCTCTCCCGCCCTCGGCCACCATCTCGCCGACGCTTCCGGCAGCGCCTTCGGCGTCACCGGTCAGATTCGTGGTGTGGTTGCCGATGCCCGCGAAGAAGGCCTCAACCTCGCGCCTGTACCCACCGTCTATACCTGTCTCAGCGCGCCCGACCCCTTCCCGCACGTGCTGGTTCGCACCCATGGCGGCCCCATGGCCCTGGCGGACACCATCCGCCGCCGCATCCAGCAATTCGACCCCGGCCGCTCCGTCTACGCCATCATGCCGCTGCAGGATCACCTCGACGAAGCCTCCTCGGCCAATCGCCTGCGTACCATCCTGCTCGCACTCTTCGCCGCCACCGCGGTCTCGCTCGCCTCCATCGGCCTCTACGGCACGCTGAATTACCTCGGCCGCATGCGCCGGCGCGAAGTCGGCGTGCGTCTCGCCCTCGGAGCCGCCCGCAGCCGCATCCTCTCGCAATTTCTGTTGCAGGGTCTCCGCGTCACGCTTTTCGGATGCATCGCCGGACTCGCGCTCTCGCTCGCCACCGATCGCCTTGTTGCGGACATGCTCTACGGAGTCTCACCCCTCGACCCAACAACCTACTTTGGCGTCATCGTCCTGATCCTCGCCGTCGCCACCGCCGCGTCTCTTCTCCCCGCCTGGCGCGCCGCACGCATTGAACCCGTCCAGGTCCTCCGCCAGGAATAAAAAACGTGCCCCGCGCCCGCTGCCCTGCTTTTCACCCGGTGCCCGGTGCCCTGTGCCCTGTTTCACTGACTTCGCAGCGCCACCAGCGGATCAATCCGCGAAGCCCGCCGTGCCGGCAGGTATCCTGCCACCAGCGCCACCGTGGTCAGCAGCACAACCATCGCAACATACGTCATGGGATCCGTCGGCTGCGTCCCGAACAGCAGCGACGCAATCTCCTTCGAAACCGCAAACGAAGCGACGGTGCCCGCGGCAATGCCTACCAGCGCCAGCACCAGCGTCTGCCATAACACGCCCCGTTGCACGCGCCCGCGGCTTGCCCCCAGCGCCATCCGGATACCGATCTCCTGCGTCTGCCGCGTCACTCCGTACGCGATGACGCCATAGATTCCCAGCGACGCCAGCGTCAGCCCCAGCGCTGCAAACAACCCCACCAGCAGCACAAAAAACTTCCGCGGTGAAACCGCCCGATCCACCACCTGCGCAATCGGCCGGAATTCCGCCGCCGGCTGATTTGGATTCAGGTCCCGCAGCGCGCGCAGCACGCTCCCCGCCAGCGACGCCGGCGCCACGCTGGTGCGAATCACCAGTTGCGCATCGTCGGGGTCCTGCTGCGTGATCGGGTAATAGATTTGCCAGCCCGGATCACCCTCCACGCTGTCCGCGTGCACATCATCCACTACGCCCACCACCAGGCAGTCCCCGCCGCTGGCCTGAAGAATCCTGCCCACCGCATCCTCACCCGGCCAGTACACCCGCGCTGCCGAAGCGTTGATCATCACCACTCTCTGGCTCTTCGGCCCATCCGCCCACGTGAAATCGCGCCCGTGCAGCCGCATCCCCATCGCGCGCATGTAGCCAGGCGAAATCACGTACACCAGCGGCCCATGCAGCGCGCCCTCGGGAAACGTCTTTCCCTTCGGCGTCGGCGTGCCCCACGCGCGATTCCGCCCCAGCGGCAAAAAGTCCGCGAAGCCCGCGGCTTCGACGCCCGGCAGCGCGCTCACCCGCTCCACAATCTGCTGGAAGATCACGCCCCGCTTGATCGCGCGCGCAGCATCGTCCGCCGCACTGTCGTCGTATTCCACTTTCATCGATGCCGCCTGCGCCGGCTGGAATCCCAGATCGATGTCCAGCACCTTCAGGAAGCTGCGCAGCAGCAGCCCCGCGCCCACCAGCAGCACGCAGGCCAGCGCCACTTCGCTGATCACCAGCGCCGCCCGCAGCCTCTCGTGTCTGCGCCCCGCACCCGCGCCCGCGCCGGAATCCTTCAGCGTCTCATGCAGATTCCCGCTCGCCATGCGCAGGCCCGGCACCAATCCAAACAGAATCGCCGTCACCACCGCGATCAACACCGTCCAGCCCAGCGCTTCTCCGTCGATGCGCAGCGTGTCCAGCAGCGGCAGCGCAATCGACTGCTGATGCGACAACCAGAAGATCACACCAAACGCGAAGCTCAGCCCCAGCGCTGCCCCGGCGCCGGAAAGAATCAGCGCCTCGGTCAGCAGTTGCCGCACCAACCGTCCCCGTCCCGCGCCCAGCGCCGCCCGCATCGCGAATTCCTTGCTCCGCGCCGCCGCCCGCGCCAATAAAAGGTTCGACAGGTTCACGCACACGATCAGCAAAATCGTTCCTACCGCGCACCACAGCGCGATCAGCGACCGCCGCAGCCGCCCGCTCACGTAGTCCTTCAGCGTGCGCAGCTCCATGCCGCCGTCTTTGCCTGCATACTGTCCGCACGACCGCGGATATTTAATGTTCCAGCACAGCTTCGGCACCACCAGGTTCGCCTCCGCCTCTGCCTGTCCCAGCGTCACCCCTGGCTTCATCCGCCCCATCATCGTCACAATGTTGCCGTACATCCGTTCCCGATCGAGGCTCAGGGGCACCAGCATGTCCACTTTCGCGCCCGGAGAAAACACTGCGCCAAAATCGAAGCTCGCCGGCAGCACGCCCACCACCGTCGTCGGCTGGCCGTTCAGATCGATCTCGCTGCCCACAATCTTCGCGTCCCCGGCGAACTGCCGCTTCCAGTACGCATACGCCAGCAACGCTACCGGATGCGCATTCAGCCGCGCATCGTCCGCCGTGAACAACCGCCCCATCGCCGGCTGCACCCCCAGCACCTGAAAGAAATTTCCAATCACCTCGATGCCCGTTGCCGGTACCGGCTCGCCCCGCCCCGTCAGCCGCAGATTGTCCGGGCTCGTGAACGCCTCGTACCCCGTCACATCCTGATACGAACGGGTCTGCGCCTTGAATTCCTCATACGCATCGGAGGAATAGGTCGCGCACGACAATCCGCAATCCGTCGGCGGCGGCGCGATCCACACCAGCTGCTGCGACTGAGGAAATGGCAGCGGCCGCACCAGAATCGTGTTCACTACGCTGAACACCGCGACATTCGCCCCAATCCCCAGCGCCAGAATCAGCACCGCCACCATCGTGAATCCCAAATCGCGCTCAAGCGTGCGCAGCGTATACCGCACGTCCTGCCCCAGCACATCCAGAAAGGGCAGTCCTCGCGCCGCCCGCTGCTTCTCCCGCGTCTGCTCGACTCCGCCAAATCGCACCATCGCCTGCCTCCGCGCCTCGTCCGGCGTCATCCCCTGCCGGATGTTGTCTTCCACCGCCATTTCCAGATGCGACGCCATCTCCGCATCCAGATCCGCGTCCAGCGGCGCCTTATGCAGGAACGCCCGCACCCGATTCATCCATTGCCGCAAAGAATCACTCATCATCTCTATCCGCTGAACGCTGCTGCGCTCGGTGCACGAATCCCTGATCCCTATTCCCTCGTCTCCTCGAGCGCCAGCACCCGCCCCATCACCGCCGACAGCCGCTGCCAGTACGCCGCATCCTCCGCCAGCTGCTTCCGCCCGCGCTTCGTGATCGAGTAGAACTTCGCCTTGCGATTGTTGTCCGACACGCCCCACTCGGCGTCGATCCAGCCCCGCTGCTGCAGCCGCACCAGCGACGCGTAAATCGTTCCCTGATTCAGCAGTACCGCATCCCCGCTCACCTGCTCGATGCGCCGCGCGATCCCGTACCCATGCTGTTCCCCCATCGCCGCCAGCGTCTGCAGAACCATCAGATCCAGCGTTCCCTGCAACAAATCCAGCTTCGAATCC
>Ga0210398_10003137_pt1 | contig 15937 bp, 13 predicted proteins | sample IncBWC4OmetaG_FD_161047 | JGI IMG/M metagenome (GOLD analysis project Ga0210398, IMG submission 161047) | Forest soil microbial communities from Barre Woods Harvard Forest LTER site, Petersham, Massachusetts, United States - Inc-BW-C-4-O | ecosystem: Environmental > Terrestrial > Soil >...
GAATGCGCGAAGGTCCGCAGCCGGATGCGACGCAGCCAGCAGCACAGGTCCTTCCGCTTCAATTTCGCGTCCAAGGTCTTCGGGATCATCCCACTGCGGCTCGCTTTTCTTCGTGCGGCGCGTTCCGGGCCAAGCGAACATGAGCACCAATGCGGCCAGAACAGATGTCGCACCGTCAACAAAAAACAGAATTCTAAATGAGTAAAGCGCCAAAATTCCGCCAATCGCCGGACCTATGCTCATCCCCAGATTCACGGCCAGACGGCTCAACGCGAACGCCTGTTTGCGCTGCTGGGGCTTCACCAGATCGGACACCAACGCGAGGCTCGGTGGCCGCACGGATTCGTTTAGGATAGCGAATGCAAACGTAATAAAAAGGATCGCTACAAAATGATGCGCCAGCGGAAATAAGAACAGCGCGAGTCCCGAAAGCAGAAGCGAAGCTCGCATTACGATTAGCGAACCCAGACGGTCGGTGACCCAGCCCGAGACGGGCATGGTCAGAAGCGCAGCGACCCCGTAGATTGTCAGCGCAAGCGCCGCGTGCGACACGGAAATTTTCAGTTCCCGCGTCAGGTACAGCACCAGGAACGGCAGGACCATCGTTCCGCAGCGATTCACCAACGTCGCTGCGAACAAGATCCAAATTTGACGGGGGAGTTCTCGCAGGCCGCGCCAGGGATTCATGAAGATTTCTTCGAGGACGAAGTTCGTTGGGGCTTTATCGGTTCAGACGCGCGCAGCCTCTTCTTGTTCGAAGGCGTGATATGAAGATCGGACCAGCGGCCCAGCTTCCACGTGTTTTAACCCCATCGTTTCGCCGAGGCGCTTATATTCCGCAAATTCATCAGGATGGATGTAGCGTTCGATGGGCAAATGTTCCGGAGTAGGCTGCAAATATTGTCCCAGCGTAAGGATGTGCGTTCCCTGCGCCGCGATTTCCTGTATCGCCTGCAACACTTCGTCGCGGGTTTCGCCCAGACCTAACATCATTCCGGTTTTAGTCGCGATTCCGGGGAGCATTTCACCCGCCCGGCGCAACAATTCGAGCGATCTCTCGTACACCGCGCCTTTGCGCACCGCTCGATATAGCCGCGGAACTGTTTCCATGTTGTGGTTCAAAACGTCCGGGCGCGCTGCCAACACTGTTTCCAGGGCCTGCCAATCCCCTCGAAAATCCGGAATCAACACTTCGACCCTGCATCCGGGGACGCGCTGGCGAATTTTTGTGATCGTGCGCGCGAAGATCGCAGCCCCGCCATCCGCCTGGTCGTCGCGGTTTACCGAAGTTACCACCGCGTAGCGCAGCCCCATTTGCTCCACAGCCTCGGCTACTCGCTCTGGTTCGTCTTCTTCGGGTGGACCTAGCGGTTTTCCGCTTGGCACGGCGCAAAATCCGCAGGCTCGCGTGCAAATGTTGCCCAGGATCATGAAGGTGGCGGTGCGATGTTCCCAACATTCACCCATGTTTGGGCAGCGCGCGCTTTCGCACACGGTGTGCAAGTCCAGCGTGCGCATGATGCGCTTCAGTTCCTGGTAATTCGGCCCCCCGAAATACTTCACACGCAGCCAAGAGGGGCGTGGATGGGCCGCGGGCGGCGGGGTCGGGTTGTTCGACAATATGGTGAAAGGAGTTGCCATGGGGCCAGATTCAAACAATTCTACGCTCGGCTGCCTCACGAAACAACCTTGTGCCACAGTGTTTACGCCACTATTGGCGCTGGAGTCTCTACTTCACCTCATTGGGGTTTTTGTTATGCAATCTGGGATCGCGAGCGGAGGCAAAGCGACACATCCCGAGTGTGAGATTTGTTCCTTTAAAGCACATGGGATTGAGGCTATTTGTTGTATATCTACAACACAGGAAAATAATTTCCGACCGAAGACTCTGTAACGCATTGATTACAAGGATGTAAAATCGCTATCCGGCGGTTACCGAAATGAAGGTATAATGACAACCGTCGTATGTCTTATCAACTCACTATCCAGCGGCCGGTAGAGATTGACGGCCTCGGTCTCCACACCGCTGTTCGCAGCCACGTCCGATTAGTCCCCGCTCCAGCAGACGCTGGCATCGTATTTCGCCGCGTGGATCTCGATGGTTTTGAGATCGAAGCTCATGTTCGCAACGTAGCGCGCGTCAGCTACGCCACCAGCTTGATGAAGCAGGGCGTGCTGCTTTCCACCGTCGAGCATGTCTTGGCGGCTTTGTATTCCTGCGGCATTGATAATGTGTACGTCGAGCTCGACGCGTTGGAGCTGCCGATTCTGGACGGTTCTTCGCAGCCTTACATCGATCTGCTGGCTCGTGCTGGGACACGCACTCTACGCCGGCGCCGGCGCTACATACGAGTCACCAAGCCTTTGGAATTCTCTGACGGCGACCGGCGCATCGGAATTTATCCTGCGGAAGAATTCGAGGTTCACTGCTTTGTGGATTATCATCACCCGGTAGTAGGCCGGCAGGAAGTGAAAATCATCGTGGATCGCGAATCTTTCAGCCGCGAACTGGCTCCGGCACGCACATTTGGCTTCATGAAAGACTTTCCGGGAATGCAGGCAATGGGTTTGATCCGCGGCGGCTCGGTCGAAAATGCCATCGTCCTCGATAACGACAGCGTATTGAATGGCCCGTTGCGTTTTCCGGATGAATTCGGCCGCCATAAAGCCTTGGACCTTATTGGAGATTTGGCCCTGGTCGGACGTCCGCTCAAAGCGCGAGTAGTGGCGCATAAAGCCGGCCACGCATCACACACTCAATTGGTTACCCGCCTTCTAGCTGACCGCACTTTGTGGACCGAGAGTACTGAGGCGCATGCCCCAGTTTCTCAGCCCGAAAGCGTAGTTCTTTCTAGTTCAGTCTCCACCATGAGATGAAAGCGAAAGACACTGCAATCATATTATTGGCCGCTGGCAAAGGAACGCGCATGCGTTCCGAACTCGCGAAAGTGTTGCATCGAGCCGGAGGACTTGCTCTTGTTGAGCACGTTGTACGGGCGTGCCAGCCGTTGAAACCAGTGCAGTTACTGGTCGTTGTGGGGCACCAGGCCGAAGAAGTTAGCGCGGTCGTAACTACCTTCGGCGCGCAGACCGTTTTACAAAAGCCACAGCGCGGGACGGGACACGCCATGCAGGTTGCCCGGCGCGCGCTTCGCAAAAGCGCGAAATATGCCCTGGTTGTTCCAGGGGATGCTCCGCTCCTACGTACGCAAACTCTTGCGGCGCTTCTAGATACGCACTGCCGCGGCGAAGCTGCCGCCACCATTCTTACGGCCGAGCTCAACGATCCCACGGATTATGGCCGCGTTCTTCGCGATTCAGAGGGTCGCGTGGAAGCGATCGTTGAAGAAAAAAGCGCGACACCCGAGCAACGCGCAATTCGCGAAGTGAATTCCAGCATTTATTGTTTCACTTTGGCAAAGTTGTGGCCCTCTTTGAATGCTCTGCGTCCGGAAAATGCCCATCGCGAACTGTATTTAACCGACGTGATCGGCCTTCTCCGGCAAGAAAATGAACGAGTCCTGGCTTACGTTGCACCCGATTCGCAGGAAATTCTCGGTTGCAATACTCGCGCAGCCTTGGCCGACGTGGATCGCATTTTCCGCGCTCGCAAAGCGGCGGAACTGATGGAATCCGGCGTTACGATTTACCTGCCGGAAACTGTCGTGGTCGATCCTGAAGTCAGCGTGGGCCCCGACTCGCTCGTCGAACCGGGCGTTCAGCTTTTAGGCATGACGCGGATTGGCGCGCGCTGCAAAATCCAGACGGGCAGCATTCTGCTCGATTCTCGTGTGGATGACGACGTTGTGATCGCGGCGCACTCCGTACTGGAGTCTTGCCGTGTATGGCCGGAGGCGAAGATCGGACCGTTTTCCCGTTTGCGCCCGGGCTCGGATATTCGCAAAGGCGCGCACGTCGGAGGGTTCGTGGAGATTAAGAAGTCGATCGTACATGAAGGAGCGAAGGTGCCGCATCTCAGCTACATCGGCGATGCGACCATCGGACGCGATTCGAATATCGGTGCGGGCACAATCACCTGCAACTTCGATGGCTTCGCGAAGCACTCCACCACAATCGGTGACGGGGTGTTCATCGGCAGCGATACCGCCCTGGTAGCTCCTGTCCGCGTAGGACGTGGGGCCTATGTCGCGGCCGGCTCGACCATTACTGAAAATGTTCCGGTCGACGCGCTGGCCATCGCTCGCGGACGCCAAGCCAATAAGCCCGGCTGGGCCACCGCACGCCGCAAAGAATTAGCTCGCGCGAACAAGCCCAAATCCCCCAAGCGTCGCGCCTCTCGACCCCACTCTAAACGCACAAAATCGAAGCGGCGCCGGTAAGTTTTGGATCGGGAACGCCTATTCTAAATGTGTTAAAATCTATGCATGAAGTTCGGCGTAGTCCAATTCCCGGGCTCGAATTGCGACGACGACGCGTATCACGCCATTGGCTCCGTCATTGGCCAGCCCGTTGAATTTGTCTGGCACCAATCCGAAAATATCTCTGGCCTCGACGCCATCATTCTTCCAGGCGGGTTTGCCTTTGGCGACTATCTGCGCACCGGCGCTATTGCACGCTTTTCTCCGGTGATGAAAGCTGTGGATCGGTTCGCGCGTTCCGGCGGCCTGGTCCTGGGAATCTGCAACGGCTTTCAAATTCTGTTAGAAGCGGGACTTTTGCCGGGCGCAATGGTTCGCAATAAGGGTCTGCGGTACCTTTGCCGACAAGTTCATATCCGCGTCGAATCTACTGACACGCCTTTCACTTGTGCTGGGCATCCCGGACAAGTTCTGAAAATGCCGATTGCGCACAACGAGGGAAATTATTTTTGCGAGCCGGCCGCGCTTGCGGAACTGGAAGGCAATAACCAGATTATCTTCCATTACGTCAGAGCTGACGGGCACGATGCCGCTGAAGACGACCGCGAAGCGAATCCAAACGGTTCGCTTCACGCCATCGCCGGGATTTGCAACCGCGAGCGCAATGTGATCGGCCTGATGCCGCATCCGGAACGTGCGGTGGAGTCAGCACTCGGTTCCGCGGACGGTTTAGTTATTTTCCGCTCAATGGTCGCGAGTCTAGCCAGACGCGAATCGGTTTCCGCATAATTGCTCACCTATGCCAACAGCCTTCCAGTTCAATCTCTTGCTCGAATTTTAATTTACTGGGACACTTTCCTAGTCAAAAATAAGCGTTTCCGCAGTCTTATTCAGCCAACGGACCACGAATGATCGATACCGAAATAAAGGTCACGCCACAAATCGCCGCCGAGCATGGTCTAACACCTGACGAATACGCGCGCATTCAGAAAATTCTGGGCCGCGATCCGAATTTCACCGAGCTGGGTATTTTCAGCGTGATGTGGAGCGAGCATTGCTCGTATAAATCCAGCCGCGTCCATTTGAAAAGGCTTCCGACGCAAGGCACATACGTAGTGCAAGGGCCGGGAGAGAACGCGGGAGTCGTGGACATCGGTGACGGACTCTGCGCCGTCTTTAAAATCGAATCGCACAACCATCCCAGCTTTGTGGAACCGTTTCAGGGCGCCGCGACGGGTGTGGGTGGAATTCTGCGCGATATTTTCACCATGGGTGCGCGGCCGATTGCCGTGCTGGATTCGTTGCGGTTTGGACCCATCACGCCGGGGCCCGGCGCGGGAAACGCAACCCCTGAAGAAGTCGCGCGTAACCGGCGCATCCTGGATGGGGTGATTCGCGGCATCGGATTCTACGGAAATTGTTTCGGAGTTCCCACCGTCGGCGGCGAAGTAGCCTTCGAGCCATGCTACTCCAACAACCCGCTGGTAAACGCCTTGGCGCTCGGTATCGCGAGGCGTGAAGACTTATTTTTCGCGCGAGCGCGCGGCGAAGGAAATCCCGTAATTTACGTGGGGGCGAAAACCGGACGCGACGGGATTCACGGCGCTTCGCTCCTGGCTTCCGCGGAGTTCAGCGAGGAATCGCAGCAGAAGAGACCCAACGTGCAAGTCGGCGATCCTTTCCTGGAAAAGCTGTTGCTCGAAGCGTGTCTGGAAGCCATGCGTACGGGAGCAGTGGTCGCAATCCAGGACATGGGGGCAGCGGGTCTCACCAGTTCCAGCTCGGAGATGGCTTCGCGCGGCGGCACTGGAATCGAAATCGATCTAGCACGAGTACCACAGCGCGAGACGGGGATGACTCCGTATGAAATCATGCTGAGTGAATCGCAGGAACGCATGCTGTTGGTGGCTGAGCGCGGACGCGAACGCGAGGTCTTCGAAGTTTTTCACAAATGGGGACTTGATGCGGTTGAAGTCGGCAGAGTAACCGCGGATGGCAACCTTCGCATTCTGGATCAGGGACGCCTCACAGCGCAAATTCCTGCGCATGCGATCGCGGAGGAAGGCCCGCGTTACAACCGCCCGATTGCGGCGCCGCCCGCTGCTGGGGTTAAGACTGAAGCGCCGCTCATCAAATTTGCGCCCGAAGGTACCGACCTAAACGAAAATTTCAAGCAGTTGCTGGCTTCTCCGACAATCGCTTCGAAATATTGGATTACCGAACAGTACGACTCCATGGTGCGCACGAATACGCGCATAGGTCCGGGCTCGGGCGACGCTGCTGTCCTGCGTCTGAAGGAAACCAAGCGAGCGATTGCGCTGTCAACTGACGGTAACGGTCGCTGGTGTTTTCTCAAACCGCGGCTAGGGGCCATGCACGCAGTCGTGGAAGCAGCTCGCAACGTCGCCTGCACAGGCGCGCGACCCATCGCCGCGACGAACTGCCTAAACTTCGGCAATCCCGAAAAGCCGGAAGTCATGTGGCAATTCTCGGAGGCTATCGACGGCATTTCCGAAGCATGCCGTTCTCTTAACGTTCCCATCACCGGCGGCAACGTAAGTTTCTACAACGAAACACTCGGCAAGCCGATTTATCCAACGCCAATCTTAGGAGTCCTCGGCCTGCTCGAAGACGCGGAATACGCGCTGGGGTCGGGTTTTCATAATGAGGGCGACGTAATTTTATTACTGGAATGGCGCGGCAAAGAAAAGAACAGTCCAGACGCTGCTAAAACGGCGTCGGAATTTGCCTCAAGCGAATATGCTAAAACGATTCACGGAGTCGTCGCCGGATCGCCACCGGAATTGGATCTTGAAGCTGAGAAACAACTCATTGAATGCCTGGTGAAACTCGCCAGCGAGAAAGCAATTCTCTCTGCCCACGATGTAAGCGATGGAGGGCTGGCGGTCACCCTCGCGGAATCCTGCTTCAACAGTGAAAACCGTGCAGCAGACGTGAACATTGCTTCCGGGCCCGCCAACGAGCCTGCCGAATCCGCGGTGTTTGGCGAACGAGGCGCCCGCGCCGTGGTATCTCTGGCTCCTGGTTCCCTTGCTAGCGTCCGTGCGATTGCGGCACAATATAGTGTTGAAGCTGAGCCAATCGGTACAGTCTCACACGGCCAATTTCGCATCCAATATAACGGCACGCCAGTAATCCACGGGGATATCGATTCGTTCCGAAAAATCTGGGCAAGTCGCATTGAGACAATTGAGGCTCGCTGACATAGGTATGAACGGCTTGATACAACTCGAAGACGATCATTTCCACGACCATTGCGGGGTCTTCGGTGTTTTTGGCCATTCCGAAGCCGCAAAGATGGCTTACCTGGGACTCTACGCGCTGCAGCATCGCGGCCAGGAGTCTGCGGGCATCGCCTCGACGGATGGTGCGGAAGTTCACGTGCACAAAAGTCTTGGACATGTGCAGGATATTTTCACGCCGGCTGTAATTGCAAAGCTTCCCGGCGACGCGGCTATCGGGCACACACGATATTCCACGGCCGGCGATACATCGCTGATGAACGCGCAGCCGGTGGTGATCGATTGCAACAAAGGTAAGCTTGCGCTGGGCCACAACGGCAACTTGACCAATGCGCTCGAAGTGCGGCGCAAGTTAGAACATCGCGGCTCGATCTTTCAGACTACCAGCGACACGGAAGTGATCGTTCATTTAATCGCTCGCAGCTCCGCGCGAAATCTTTCCGGCGCAATCGCGGATGCGCTCAATCAAGTGGAGGGCGCTTACTCGCTGCTGCTCCTCACGCGCGATGAAATTTACGCGATTCGCGACCCACGCGGCTTTCGTCCGCTTTGTCTTGGACGGCTTAACGGAGCCTGGGTAGCTGCTTCAGAAACCTGCGCTTTTGATTTGATCGACGCGGAATACGTGCGCGAAGTGGAGCCCGGAGAAATGGTGCGCATTTCGCGCAGCGGTCTGGAATCCATTCGTTTCGCTCCGGAAAAACAACATCAATACTGCATCTTCGAGCACGTTTATTTCTCCCGACCGGACAGCGTGGTCTTTGGACGCCCGGTCAACGAAAGCCGCGAGCGCCTCGGGCGGCTTTTAGCCCAGGAACATCCGGTGCAGGCTGATATCGTCACGCCTGTCCCGGATTCCGGCGTTCCGGCTGCAATCGGTTTCGCCGCGGAATCAGGAATCCCCTTCCGCATGGGACTGATTCGAAATCATTACGTTGGCCGCACGTTCATTGAGCCGCAACAGGCCATCCGCGATTTCGGCGTGAAGCTAAAACTGAATCCCATCCGTCGAATGTTGGAGGGAAAACGCGTGGTTTTGGTAGACGATTCGATCGTGCGCGGCACTACCAGCCGGAAAATTGTGCGGCTGGTGCGCGAAGCCGGCGCCACCGAAGTGCACGTGCGCATCAGTTGCCCACCCACGATTTCACCGTGTTATTACGGCGTGGATACTCCGCGCCGCGAAGAACTGATTGGCGCAAATAATTCCGTGGAAGAAATACGGCAATTTCTTGCCGCGGATTCGCTTGGTTATCTTTCACTCAAATCACTGCGCGCGGCTCTGGGAGATACGGAAGGGAAATTTTGCACGTCGTGCTACACCGGCAGCTATCCGACTGAGCTGGTGCAACTCGAAGTGGAGGCTCATCGTGAAAGCTGACGTGGATACGGAAGCAGTGTTTCCGGAAAAAGTCCGGCAGGAAAAAATAGAGCGCGTAACCACCGGCGACCGCATATGGCACGAAGTGATGTCGTGGTTTTGGGTGATCCTGGCTTTTCTTTTCATCGAAGGCACGCTGGTACAAGCGCGCGTGATTCCGAGCGGCTCGATGGAAAATACCGTGTTGATCGGAGATCACCTCATCGTTTCGCGCATCGGCTACGACGCCGGGATTCCTTTCACAAATGTTCATGTTCCTTTGTGGCGCAATCCAAAGCGCCAGCAAATTATTGTTTTTCGCGCGCCTTTGCCCGAACAGGGGTTTCCCGATTTCATCAAACGCACCATCGGATTGCCCGGCGACACTATCGAAATTAAGAAGGGCGTTGTTTACATCAACGGGAACGCGCTGTCTGAGCCTTATCGGCCGGACCCGCCCAATCCGCAAGAGAATCGCGGGCCTTACAAAGTTCCTGCCGGCGATTACTTCATGATGGGCGACAATCGGGAAAATTCGTACGACAGCCGTTATTGGGGCTTCGTGCCGCGCGAAAATATCATCGGTACGCCGCTGATGATTTACATGTCCATCGACGCGCCCGAAGACGTCTGGGAGCCCGGGCATGTTGGCGAGCGCTTCGAAACTTATCTCAACGCCATCATCCATCCGGGTGAGGTGCGTTGGAGACGCTTGTTTCACATTTTCTAGATCGACCTCACCGCCCTCAGAAAGCAAACTTTTCTAATGCGCTATTACGATGCTGGAGTGAATATTTCGGCCGCCGACGCGGTGAAGCGGCGTATCGCGGCTATGGCGGGAAAAACATTTCGCCGCGGAGTTCTGGCGCCCGTGGGCGGCTTCGGTGGACTGTTTCAGCTTGATCGCAAGCGCTGGCGCGATCCGGTTTTGGTGGCTAGCGCCGATGGCGTTGGCACCAAGCTCAAAATTGCTTTCGCCACTGGAGTTCATTCCACGGTTGGTGCGGATATCCTAAACCATTGCGTCAACGATATTCTGACACAAGGCGCTGAGCCATTATTTTTCCTCGATTACCTGGCTATGGGGAAGATGGACGCGCGCGTGGTGGAGCAGGTCATCGAAGGCATGAGCCGGGCTGCCCGAAAAGCCGGCTGCGCTTTGATCGGCGGCGAAACTGCGGAGATGCCGGGCTTTTATCCCGAAGGCGAATACGACCTTGCGGGATTTATAGTTGGAGCAGTAGAACGTCGAAAGCAGCTTGACGTGCGCCGAGTGCGGCCCGGTGACCTGTTGCTGGCGCTTCCTTCCAGCGGGCTTCACACGAATGGATATTCGCTGGCGCGAAAGCTGGTATTCGGGTCTGCAAAGCTGGATCCAAACACATATGTCGCAGAGGTCGGCAATAAAATCGGGGCGGAGCTTCTGAAGCCTCACCGCGCTTATTGGCCGCTTCTGAAAAAAATCCTCGAGCGAGGATGGGTTGCATCCATGGCTCACATAACCGGGGGGGGAATTACGGGAAATTTGCCGCGCGCCCTTCCGGCAAATGTTCAGGCGGTGGTCGAGCTCGGCCAATGGCCCGTACTTCCCGTATTTCGCTACCTCGCGCGCTTGGGGAAAATCGACCGCGACGAACTGCTGCGAACTTTTAATCTGGGCGTGGGCATGATCCTGGTAGTGCCGCCAAAACATATTTCGCGGGTCGAGGCGGAACTGCGGCGTCGCCGCGAGAAATTCCACATGATCGGCCGCATCGAGCGCGCCAATCGCAGCAAACCGAAAGTAACCTACACCGGAACTCTAGCGCTGTAGCGCGGCCAGTTTTTCATCTTCTTGGTTCCGCTTTCCTTTTCGGGAGCTAGCGAATTGCATGACCAACGCGGGGGCTGGTTTCATCTTTTGGTGAGCCAGCGTAACTGTGCTAATTTCGGCCTGCATGAAAAAACGCATAGGAGTTCTACTTTCAGGACGCGGATCGAATTTCGAAGCGTTGGCGTCCAGTGTTGCCTCCGGGCGTATCCCAAACGCCGAAATTGCCATCGCCCTCAGTAATCGCGAAGACGCACGAGGAATTGAGAAGGCTCGCGCGTTGGGAATCGACGCCCGCGTGATTTCTTCAAAAGGACTTGAACGCGAGGCTTACGATAAGCTTGTCATTGCGGCCTTGCAGGAAAAGCGCGTGGACTTGGTTTGCCTGGCGGGCTACATGCGGCTTCTTTCGCCGCAATTTGTGGCCGCCTTCCACAATCGCATTCTCAACATTCATCCGTCGCTGTTGCCTGCGTTTCCGGGATTGGAAGCGCAGCGCCAGGCGTTGGAACACGGGGTCAAGTTTTCGGGGTGCACCGTGCATTTCGTGGATGAAAATCTGGATGCGGGCCCCATCGTACTGCAAGCTTGCGTGCCGGTCGAAGACAGCGATACACCGGAGACCCTGTCTGAGCGCATCCTGCGCGAAGAACACCGCATTTACGCGGAAGCCGTGCGAATCGTCCTAAAAGGAACATTTCGCGTCGAAGGCCGTCGCGTGCTAAATACTGCCCAGAGTTCGCCGGAGAAAAAATAGTGGTTCCACAATTCAAGCCGGTCGAAGAGCAATTCTCCTATCTTCAAAAAGGTGCGGCCGAAATCATCCGCACGGATGAGCTGAAAGCCAAGCTTGAGAAGTCCGCAAAGGAGTCGAAACCGCTGCGCGTGTACCTCGGCGTGGATCCAACGGCGCCGGACATACACTTGGGCCACACCGTTGTGCTGCGCAAGCTGAAGCAATTTCAGGATATGGGACATACCGCGGTTTTCCTGATCGGCGATTTTTCGGCCATGATCGGCGACCCCACGGGCCAATCAGAGACGCGGCCTCCGCTGGCTCGTGACCAAGTGGAAGCAAACGCAAAGACCTACCTCGAGCAGGTGTTTAAGATCCTCGATCGGAAGAAGACCGAGGTTCGCTACAACAGCGAGTGGCTGGGCCAACTGTCCAGTTCCGAGGTGGTTCAGCTATGTGGGAAGTATCGCCTCGCCCGCATGCTGGAGAGGGAAGATTTTCGCTCGCGCCTGGAAAGAAACATGCCGATTTCAGTACACGAGCTGCTCTATCCATTGCTTACGGCCTACGATGCGGTGGCGCTCCAAGCCGACGTGGAACTCGGCGCCACCGAGCAGAAATTCAACCTGCTTGTGCACCGGGACATCCAACGCGAATACGGCCAGCCCGGAGAGGTCGTCCTAACCATGCCAATCCTGGTGGGGCTCGACGGCGAGCGCAAGATGTCCAAGAGCCTGGGAAATTATATCGGTATTACCGAACCGCCGGATCAGATGTTCGGAAAGCTGATGTCAATCTCTGACAAACTCATGTGGTCTTATTACGAGCTGCTCACTGATTTCGCGCCGCCCGTGATTGTGCGGTTGCAAGAAGAAGTCAACATGGGTGTGCTGCATCCCATGGACGCAAAGATGCAGCTTGCCCATACCGTGGTGGCCGGTTTTCACAGCGAAGAAGCCGCCAAAGAAGCTGCCGATGAATTTCGTCTGGTCTATCGCGACAAAAAGGCGCCCACAGATTTGCCGGAAATGAAGCTGGCGTGGGGCACACGTCCACTGTTTGGCGTTCTCACGGAGACGCAGATGGCAAGTTCCAGAAGCGAAGCCGAGCGCTTGATCAAGCAGGGAGCAGTGGAAGTGAACGGCGAAGTTGAAAAAGACGTGAAACGTACCATTGTTTTGAATCCTGGCGATTTACTGGCGCTGCGGGTCGGTAAGAAGCGATTCCTGCGTGTTGTAGGAGTTTAAGCAATTAACGATGGTCGGCTAGGCGCTGCAATCGATCAAGCCACGAACGATCCCGCGCGGTGACCCCATACTGAGTGTAGATTCGATCGACTAGTTTGCCGATGCGTCCCGGCATTTCGTACCGATCCCACATCGTTAACCTCGTGCCGCTACCGGTTTGTTCGAGCTCCCAACGCTGCTTTCCCCGCACCCCGTAAGAATCCTGGAATTGCCACTCGAATAAACGCTCCCATTGGTAAGCCGTGACTACCGTGGTCAATGTGACTTCACGTTCGGCTAGCCTGCCGGCGATACGTACCTTCTGGCCCACTGCAAAGTCAGGCGCTCCGCCCTGGACTTCAAAGCAGCTATTCATTTCCGCGCCATACCACAGCGGCATCCGTTGCGGAACAAAGAAAACAAAAATTTCTTTTGGGAGAACGGCGAGACTACGTACGAACTCAAGATTGGCCATGGAGCGAGAGGTTATCTCGGAGTCAAACTCTATTGGACCTCGACAAGAACCAGCGAAACGTCGTCGGTAGCGGGCCCTTCCCGCCACGCGGACACGCGATCCAGAATGCCGCGTTTCATGTCTTTGAACGGAAGCGACGAAGTTTCCCGTACAATTTTTTGCACGCCCTCGACGCCCAGCATTTCGCCTTGGGAATCGAAAACGTCTGTGATGCCATCCGTGTAAAGCACGATGCGATCGCCTACGTCGAGATCCACGTCGAGCGTAGCCTCCTGGCCCACGGCATCCGGCAGCGCGCCCAACACCATGCTGCGGGATTCCAGCAGGCGCGGCTCTTCGCCATCGCGAACAATCATGCCCGGCGGATGGCCCGCCCCGGCAAAAAGCAACCGCCGCCCGCCGCGATCCAGTTGAGCCGCAGCGATCGTAAAAAAGAAAACAGAACTGCCTATGTTATGCATCACAAAATAATTCAACTGGCGAAGCATGGTGGCGAGCGGCGCTCCATTGCGAAGCTGGGTCATGGTCTCGGCGTAGATGCGGTTCGCTACCAGAGCGGAGCCTATGCCGTGGCCGGAGACGTCGCAAACGAGCAAATTCAAGCGATCGTTGTCAAGGGCATTCACTAAACCAAAATCTCCACCGATGGTTCGCACGGGATGGTAATAAGTTTCCACGTGCACGTTTCCCCAGACGATCGACTTAGGCGCAAGACTCTGTTGCACACGCGCCGCAAGCGTTAAATCTTCTTCGATTTCTTTTTGGCGTTCCTCGAGCAACTTATTTGCTGTGCGAAGTTTATCTTCGGCGAACTTCTGATCGGAAATATCGGTAAAGGTGATGATCGCAAACCGGCGGCCGTCCGGATCTTCAATGGCCCGCGCGCTGACGATCACGGGAAGGCGGCTACCGTCGTGTCGTGGCAAAACAAACTCAAACCGGTTATGGCCGGCTCGCAAACCTCTGTCTCTATGCTGGGTAAGTTCTGCGGCTTCTTCTTCGGTGAAATATTTATCAAAGTTAGACCCGAGAAATTCGGAGCGCGGGATTCCCGTCATTTCTTCGAAATTTCCGTTGACGAAGATGATTTGGGGACAATCGTCGGCAATAATCACACCTTCATTCAATGTTTCAAGAATACCTTCGATTTGCTCCAGCCATTCCGGCTGCTCGATGTCCACGGAACTCCCCTTTTACAGGTGTATGTTACCTAAACGCGACCAAACCACCAACGCGCACTTCGTTAGACCGAATAAGTCGCCTGTATCATCTGATTCTCAAGGGTGCGTCAACGCTCCAAGGTTTATGGAGTAAAGTAAGTTAGATCTATGGCAAAAGAGGGAAGCGGTTCGCGGATAGACGAATGATCCGCATGCCAGAGGATAATGTCTGCTAAGGGAAATCGGGTTCCGCCAGGCCCACGCGGAGTGCCGCTGCTGGGGATGGCGTTACAGGTACTTCGCGATCCGCTCGGTACCTTGCAGCGTATCGCGCGTGAATACGGCGATATCGTCAGCATTCCCATCGTATCCGACACCCGCATCCTGCTGAATCATCCGGACTACATCGAGCAAGTGACGGTCATTCAGCAAAGCAAATTCCATAAAAGCAAGCTCACCAAAGATGTGACCGGACGATTACTGGGAGAAGGACTGCTGATCAGCGAAGGAGATTTCTGGCGCCGCCAGCGTAGGCTGGCTCAGCCTGCATTCCAGCGCAATCGAATCAACGAATACGCCACGACGATGGTGGAAAGCGCCGAGGCTCACTCGCAGAGATGGCGAGACAGCGAGGAGCGCGACATAGCGCAGGAAATGATGGCGCTCACGCTGGAGATTGCCGTGCGGACGCTGTTCGGCACGACCCTGCCCGGAGAAGCGCGGCAAGTTGGCCAATCGTTGGAGTTTCTAATGCGCTATTCATTGCGTAGGGCGCGCTCGCCTTTCAAACTACCCGAAAAATGGCCTACGCCTTCGAATCGCCGGGCAGAGCGCGAGATCCAATTTTTGGATTCGCTGGTGTACCGGATCATCGACGAACGCAAAAAACTCGGAAACGCAACCGAGCACCACGATTTGCTCTCAATGCTAATGGCGGCCATGGATGAAGACGGAAGCCAAATGACGCCGGAACAGCTTCGCGATGAAATCATGACTTTATTTATGGCCGGCCACGAAACTACCGCGCTTACACTTTCGTGGGCCTGGTATTTGCTCAGCAAAAATCCCGCCGCCGAAACGCGCCTGCATGAAGAACTTCGCGACGTTCTCGCAGGGCACCTACCTGCTATCACGGACTTGGGCCGCCTGCCCTATTTGCGTGGCGTGGTGAACGAAGTTCTGCGTCTTTATCCGCCTGCGTATGTTCTAGCGCGCACTTCGATTGCACCGTGCACGATCGGCGGATATGATCTGCCTGCTGGATCGACCATCGTTCTTTCTCAATGGGTGACGCATCATGACGCGCGTTTTTTTCCCGATCCGGATGCTTTCCTACCGGAGCGCTGGCTAGACGGGCTTGAGGATCGCTTGCCTGCGGGCGCGTATTTCCCATTTGGCGACGGGCCCCGCCGCTGCATCGGCCAGAATTTTGCGTTGATGGAAGTCGTGCTGGTGATCGCGACGATCGCACAGAAATTTCAATTTCGTTTGGCGACCGCACGAAAGATTGTTCCAGACCCTCTGGTGACGCTTCGACCTCGTGACGGAATTCCTATGAGAATTGACGCTCGACGATAACGCTGTCGCT
>Ga0210398_10003140_pt1 | contig 15931 bp, 14 predicted proteins | sample IncBWC4OmetaG_FD_161047 | JGI IMG/M metagenome (GOLD analysis project Ga0210398, IMG submission 161047) | Forest soil microbial communities from Barre Woods Harvard Forest LTER site, Petersham, Massachusetts, United States - Inc-BW-C-4-O | ecosystem: Environmental > Terrestrial > Soil >...
ACGGCGATGCCGTTCGCGCAGATCGAACTCGGCGACCGGACCGCGCACGGCCTCGATGTGCGCACGATCATCACCGAGGTCAGCGGAACCCGCACCGACCTTCCGAAGGATGCCGCCGAAGACCGCGACCTCGCTGCCGAATGCACATTTGAAGACAATGTCATGACCGCGTTCCGCTGGACAAAAGGCGGGCCGCTGCCGCCAGGGGCGGGCGACGCAACGCCGCCGGCGCATTGATCGCCCTCCGCCGGTCACATGGCGCATGGCGTACCGGCGCGAAATGCGCTGGCGTGCGATGTGCATCTTCCTTCACATCGCAAATCACATAAAAATGTAACCAACGCGAAAATTGGGGGACGACAACATGACGGCAGCGGCCATACCGGCAGCGGGGTCGAGCTATCAGCGGGCGATCACCGCCGGCGTCATCGGCAACGTGCTCGAGTGGTACGATTACGGGGTTTACGGCTACCTCGTGCCGATCATCTCGCAGCTGTTCTTCCCGAGCGGCGATGCGACCGTATCGCTGTTGTCGACTTTTGCGGTGTTCGGCGTCGGCTTTGTGATGCGGCCGGTCGGGTCGATCGTCTTTGGTGTCTACGGCGACCGGCATGGCCGCCGCAAGGCGCTTTCCGCGGTGATCTTCGTGATGGCGGCTTCGACCTTCGCGATGGGCCTGTTGCCGACCTATGCCCAGGCCGGTATCGCCGGGCCGGCGCTGATGGTCATCGTGCGGCTGTTCCAGGGCCTGTCGACCGGCGGCGAGTTTGGCGGGTCGAGCGCCTATATCGTCGAATACGCGCCGCAGCATCGGCGCGGATTTTTTGGCGCGTTCCAGCTCGTCGGCGTCGCCACCGGGTTTCTTTGCGGCTCGCTGACCTCGGCGTTGCTCAACTCGCTGCTGACGAAGGAGGAGTTGACGACCTGGGGATGGCGCCTGCCGTTCCTGTTTGGTCTCGCGGTCGGGGTGATCGGCGCCTATATGCGGTGGAAGATCAGCGATACGCCGATCTTCACCGACATCGAGGAGCACGGCCAGACGGCCAAGGCGCCGTTCGTCGAGGCGATCACGCAGCACCCGAAGGAGACACTGCTCGCCTTCACCAGCACGCTGCACAACACGGTCGCGTTCTATATCGCGCTGATCTACATGAATAATTACATGATCAACATCGGCAAGCTGCCGCAACCGACGGCGCTGTGGATCAGCACCGCGGGTCTCGCCTTCATGATCGTGCAATTGCCGTTTTGGGGCGCGCTGTCCGACCGCGTCGGGCGGCGGCCGCTGATGATCTTTTCCTGCGCCGCCTACATTGTGCTCGGCTACCCGTTCTTCTTGTTGATGTCGTCCGGCGACGTGACGCTGGCGGTCATCGGCGAGTTGTTGATGATGATCTGCTACGCGCCCTATGCGGCGACATGTGCCTCGTTCCTCACCGAGATTATCCCGACCCGGGTGCGCTACACCTCGATGTCGTTCGGCTATAACGTTTCGGTGGCGATTTTCGGCGGGTTCGCGCCGTTTATCGCGACCTGGCTGGTGCGCGGGACGGGGCTTTCCTACTCGCCGGGCTTCTACCTGATGGCCGCGGCGGTGGTCACCGGGATCGCCGTCCTCCGCTGCCGCGAGACCGCGTTCGAGCCGCTGCGGTAGTACACAACCGTGCTTGCGTCGATGGCCAAGTATTTGAATCAGAGCGCTAATCCCGCGCAAAACGGCTCTACGAGCAGCGGCGGAACAGCGGGATAACAGCGGCCGAAACAGCGCGATAACAGCGAGCGAAGAGCGGCTGATCTCGCTGTTATGTCGGGTTGCTGCGCTGCGCCTCGTTGTCATTCCGGCATTCCACTTGGCTTGGCCGGTATATGGGAATATTGTCTTTGACGTACCCATTTGGCTGTTGTATGTTATCTCCCAAGGAGATAACCGATGCCGAACTCGATTTTTGACCAGCCTCATCTCATGAACGAAGAGGCCGCCTATGCCTACGTTGAGGCGCGCATCTGGCGGAGCGGTCGGGTTTGTCCGAAATGCGGCGTCGTCGATAAGAGCGGGGCGCTGAAGGGCAAGAGCACCCGTATCGGCGTCTACAAGTGCTACGCCTGTCGCAAACCCTTCACCGTCAAGATCGGCACCATCTTTGAGGATAGCCACGTTCCGATGCATCTGTGGCTGCAAGCTGTCGTCATGATGTGCGCCAGCAAGAAAGGCATCAGCAGCAATCAGCTTCACCGCGTGCTCGGCGTCACGCTCCGCACCGCTTGGCATATGAGCCATCGCATCCGGCTCGCAATGGCCCCGCATGGCGACGTGTTCGGCCCAGTCGGCGGTGAGGGCAAAACCATCGAAATTGACGAGACCTATATCGGCCGCAAGGTCGAGGCAGAACACGTCGATCCCTGGCAATTCGATAGCGAGCGTGGCCGTTGGTGGAGGGGCGGACAAGGAGGCCCCGGCCGCGCTCGCACCAAAATCCCGGTCGTGACCCTTGTCGAGCGCGGCGGTATCGCCCGTTCGATCAAAGCGGAGAACGTCACCGCCGCCGAGCTGCGCCGGATCGTGTTCGCCCATGCTGACACCCGCAGCCATTTGATGACCGACCAAGCGCACGCCTATCGCGCCATCGGGCGGCAATTCGCCAGCCACGAAAGCGTCGATCACGGGCGCGAGGAATGGGTACGCGGCAAGGCGCACACCAACACCGTTGAGGGGTTTTATTCGATCTTCAAGCGTGGGATGCGGGGCATCTACCAGCACTGCGATGAGCGGCATTTGCACCGCTATCTCGCCGAGTTCGACTTCCGCTACAGCAATCGCGCGGCCCTCGGTATCGAAGACGAAGAGCGCGCCGATCGGGCCATCATGGCTGTCACTGGCAAACGGCTGACCTATCGAACGATTAACAGCTAAGCCGGAGCGGCCGGAGCGACCTAGACCATTGACCGCTGAGCCGCCATATAGGCGGGAACCTGTACAATTGGAGTTGCCGTTCGATGGCGACGACAAAGACGAAGACGCGCGGTAAAGCGACCGCCAGGTCGCCGAGCCGCAAGATTGCCGACAAGGCGCAGTTTGAGCGCTTTGTCGAGGCGGCGCGGGAAGCCGGGGTTGACGAAGACCCCGAGGCGCTCGATCGCGCCATGGATCGCCTAACTGTCGGCACGAAGCCCCGCGCGTCATGACTGGCCCTCGCGCGCCGCGTCCGCGAGCATTTCGTCATTTGTGGGGAGAGCAAACACCCGAAGAACGTCAGGGTGCAGTTTCCACAAGGGATTGGGTTGACGACCGTTGCGTAGCGCAATATTGGCGGCGCGCTGTGACCCAGCGAGAAAATCCGCCGATTGCAGCGCTATAAGCTCGCGGCTGCCGCGAAATTGGGGGGTGTTTACCAGTATCTTTTTAAAGAGTTTTGGATATTCTGGAATTATATGTTCCTTGGCGTCAAACCAACCTTCTATTAGAGGCTTTTCCTCGATCTTTCTATTGTCAAAAATGAAGTCAAGGCGCTGCCGCCCCAATTTTAATACTTTTAGGCAAGGCTCTACCGACGCGAGAAGTTTGATAAATGCATAAATATAGGGATTGTTTTTCATTTTTGTGTGCGACCGATAGGCGCTTTGATACTGCCGAACATCAAAACCAATCCCGATCTGCGCCGTAACGTTACGAGCCACAATCTCGCGGAAATTTGAAACGCGCAGGTCTCTCTCTTCTTCCGTGAAGCCGAAGAATTCGCCGCGTGGGGCACCGCTCGTGGGGAATGCTTCGCGAAAGCTGAAGTAGCCAAGCTTGGGGGCGCGGCCTAATTCGCTGTGCCATTCATCGGTCAGTCTTTCCCACTGCCGGAGAGAGGCGATATAGCCGCCCATGATGAATGTGCGCGGTAGCACATTTTGTGAATCGGACTCGTCAATTAGCGCTTGGAGCATGACCAGCACTTTCGCGCTGCGACGCGGCTCCGGTATGCCGGTCACTAACGCAAAGAGGTGAGTTTGGCGCGCTAGCATAGCGCGCCTCGGTCATGATGGGTACGTGAAAGATAATATCCCCCGGTATATGGAAGGGGCCAGGCGTGCGGTCAAACCGGCGCGTGCAGCTCGGGCGGGTGGCGGGTGACGGTGCGGCGACCGCGCTTCCAGACCGCGAGCGGCGGGCGGATTTCGGCGACCGCCTGTTCCGGCGTCTTGGCGTCGATGATGACGATGTCGGCGGGATTGCCGACCGCGAGACCGTAATCCGCCAGGTTCAATAGCTTGGCCGACTGCTCGCTGAGCATCAAAAAGAGTTCGCGCAGCTTTGCGCCGCCGACCACCTGCAGGATGTTGGCGTGCAGATTGGCGATGCGGATCAGCGAGCAGTCGCCATACGGGGTGGCGGGATTGAGGATGTTGTTGCTGCTGAGCGAGCAGGTGACGCCGTTCGCATGCAGGTGGTTGACGTCGGCGACGCCGCGCCGCACGTCGTGGTCGCGGTCGCGACCCATCAAATAGAGGTCGGTCGCCGGCAGCACCGTCACGGCGATACCCGCGTCGGCGAAGCGGCGCGCCATCGCGGCGCTTTCCGCCGGCGGCATCAGCGACAGTTTCGCCATATGGCCGACAACGACCCGGCCGCCGAGCTTGTATTGCTCGGTAAGCTCGAGCACGCGGCGCACATCCATGTGCTCGGTGCTGTCGCCGACATCGAGATGCAGGTCGAGCGGCACATCGTATTCGCGGGCGAGCGCGAAGATGCGGTCGACCTGGGCGGTCGGGTCGCTGTCGTAGCGCGGCGCGGCGCCCAAGACCGGCGCGCCGGCCTTCAGCGCCTCGACCAGCAGCTCTTCGGTGCCGGGGTAATTGGTGAGCCCGTCCTGCGGGAAGACGCAGGGCTCGATATCGATCGCCCATTTATAGGCGGCGGCGAGCGCGTTGATCGCCTCGAAGCCGCGCAGCCCCATGGCGGGATCGATCTCGACCTGGGTGCGCATGCGTGTCGCGCCATTGACCAGGCATTCCCTCAGTGTCGTCTCGGCGCGGGTATAGATGTCCTCGACCGTCATCGCGGCTTTCAGCGGCGCGACTGTGGTGACAGGGTTGACCCGGCGGCCCTCCGGCAGCGGGCAGCGGTCGATGATGCGCGACTTGTCGAGATGGATGTGCGTCTCGATGAGCCCGGCGCAGGCGAGCCGGCCGCCGGCGTCGTAAGTCTCGGCGTCGCCGGCGAGGTTTGTCGCGATCCCAGGGCCGATCGCGGCGATCCTGCCGCCCTCGACGGCGATATCGACCGATGTTTCCGGCGCCGTGACTGGCCGCGCGTTTTTGACGATCAGGTCCATGCGATCCGCCTGCGATGTTTCCGGGTCAGGATCGCTTCGCGGCGAAGACTTCGCCAGGGCAAAAAAATCCGCCGCCGGCGGCCCAAAGGCCACGCGGCGGCGGTGTCGGCAAGATGCTCGGCTAGAAGTGGAAGATCATGTCCATCTGACCCAGCACCGTATAGTTCTTGTCGGGCGCGATGCCGGCGTTGGAGTCGCCGTTGAACGCCTTCTTGTCAGCGGAATAGTAGTACAGAAGTTCCGGGCGGAACTCGAGCTGCGGCGACATCCAATGCTGCCAGCCAAGCCCGATCCCATAATACTTGGCCTTCACCCCCGTGCGCTGCCCCTGCATGTCGTCGAAAAACTCGGGACGGAACGAGAAATTGTCCAACGGGTCCGGCGAGTAATTGAGGTAGGCGACAGTCGAGATGTTGCGGGCTTCGCAAGTGAGCTGCGTGGTGCTGCGGCACTGTGCCAGGTTCGGCGCGTTGAACGGCATGAATTGCGGTGAGAACGGGGTTCCCCCGCCAGCGACAATCGCTGACGCCGTGGGATTTAGCGCATTCGGCACGTGGGCTTCGCTCTCCGTGTAGACTTCCCACGACAGGTGCCACTGCTCGTTGAACTTGTGGTAGTAGGTGCCGCCATACCACTGTAGGTTGTTGTAGCCCCAATTGCCACTGTTGATGCCGTCCATGCACAGATTGATATCGTCGTAACCGCTATCCGTCGTGTACCGAGCGCAGGCGGTGGCCGACGGCATCGAGCCGGGGTCTTTATAGAAGGTCTTTCCGGGGTAGAGCGCGTTGCCCGGCACCGGGTTGGTCTCCGTCTCGTACATGTGCCACGGCGGCGCTTCGGTGCCGACAGTAACGCCGGCCGTCAGGAGCAAATTCTTGGTGACGCCCCAGACGGTCAGGATGCCTTGGTTGGTGTAGTTGTCGTAGGCGTAGGTCATCGAATGCGAATACATGTAATTGTTTGGCGCGAGCTGCGCCTCGATATCCGGCACCGAAATGAACCGCCCGACACGGATCGTCACCCCTTGCGGCGCTAATTGCGGGACGAACAGGTCGACATACATCATCGGGAAGTCATAGCCGTTGACGCTGTTGTTCTTGAGCAGCTGATAGCTCGCGATGCCATAGGCCGTCGTATAGCGGTAGTTCTCGCCGACGATCAGCGACGTCCGGAAGCCCCAGTCGACATGGTCCATCTGGACCTCGTCGGCCTGACGCTCGAAATAGAGCACGAACTGGTCGAGCTGCACCGTGTTCGGCGTGTAGGAATAGGCGATCGGCGCGTTGCCGCCAGGCCGCACGGTGTTGCTGCTGACGTTGAAGCCGGGGTCGATCCAGCCATACAGCTGGAGGTGATTGTCACTCATCCACTGGCCAACCGAGGTGTTCGCCATTGCGACCATCAGCGGTGAGTCGATCGCATTGGGCACGGTGACGCCGATCGGGTTCGCACCACCGTAAGGCCATTCGGTGAACGGCATCGGCGGTGACGTCATCGGCGTCGTCGGCCACTCGGCGCGGCGGGTCGGCGGCGCGTTGGGATCGGTCGGCGGGCCGGCCTGACCCCATTCCAACTTGTAGTAGTTGATCAGACGGTCCCAGACACCGGTGCCGAGATAGGCGTCGAGACAGGCGTAGTTCTGATACGGGCTGACGCCGTCGCAGTTTGGTGGCGGGGCCGGGGCCGCTCCGGGGGCCGGGACCTGCGCGACCAACACGGTCGGCGTTTCCGGAACCGCGCTGACACTGGCCGCGGCCGACTGAGTGTCGACGGCAGACAGCGTGTTGGGAACGGCGGTGACGCTGACCGCGGTTGGCTGCACGGCTACCGTGGGCACGGGGTTACTGACCAATTGCTGCGCGCCGGCTGTCGCGGGCAGACCTGCGAGGAGGATCGCCGCCAGCGTCATTTTTTGTTTTCTGCCCATCCTTTTTCTCTCCACCAGAACGATTCGACCAGCCGGGCGCTCGCGGGATGTGGGCAGGCTGCCCCAACCACAAGCTGCTTTCACGCGGGCGCGCGGCGCGTTCTAGGAGAGCAAGCGATGTGCCATGAGCAAGAACGGCGGAAAACTAAGCTAAATAAGCGTTTTCGCCATGAAATAATACGCTCTATGCGTTGGTTATAGGCAGAATGAATTAAAAGTAATCAAAAAAGTAATAGGAATAAGGATCATAAAAATAAGAAAGATATAAAATAGATATAGATTGATATCCTGGTTCTAAGGTGACTCCGAGCTCCTGCTGTTGCCCAGCGGCGGAGATAGAAGCGGTGTCACCGGCGCGCCCGCGCCCGCGCCCGGCGAATGCCACCCGGCGAAGTTACGACGATCGCGAAGGGGCTTGCCGCGCGGCCGCGCGGCAAGCCAGTAACGCGTCAGGTGTAGATTTTCACCAGCTCGCCATGCGCCCATTTGACGGCGTCCTCTGGCGCGGTGCCCTGGACCGCCTTGGCATACATGTCGACGATAATGAACTTGCTGATCGTCTCGGCGGCCGCGCGCCCGGCGGGGCCCGCATAACCGGCGAACTGCCCGCTGTCGGCGGCGGTGCGGAACGGGGCCATGACTGGATCGATCTTCCACACCGGGTCGTCTTCCCACATCTTGGTGGTACCGACCGAGAAGCCCTGCTGCGAGGTGAACCACTCCCCGTAGATGTCCTTGCTGTGGAACCATTTGAGGAAGTCGATCGCCGCCTTCTGGTTCGCCGTGTAGCTCGGCACCAGGTTGGAGAACGGCACGTGGTAGCTGAACTGTCCCGCCGGGCCGGCCGGCAGCGGCGCGTGGAAGCAATCGTCCTTGAGCGGCTTGCCGGTTTCGGTCTGGTAGGTGTCGGGCTTGGTGCGGGCGAGCAGATAGATCGACGCGCCGTTATTGGTCGAGCAGATCGTGTTCGCCAGGAAGGCGCGGTTGTTGCCTGCGTCGTCCCACGACATCGCGCCCTCGTCGTAGGAATCTTTCCAGAAGCCGACCGCAAACTTGACCGACTCGATCGTCTCCTTGCTGTTGAGCGCGACGGTCTTGCCGTCGGCCTCGACCTCCTTGCCGCCCCATGACCAGAGATAGGGGTACCAGAAGGCCGGCCCATCCCCGAATGCGTGCGCGAGGGTCTGACCGGACGGCCGGCTCTTCGGCTTCATCTTTTTGGTGACGGCGTGGTAGTCCTCCCAGGTCTTGGGGAACTTGTCCGGGGTGACGCCCTCGTCGGCGAACCACGAGGTGCGGTTGACCAGCATCGCGCCGAGGATCGTGAACGGCATCGCGATCCAGCGCTTGCCGTCATTCGCGACATCCTTCGAGGTCAGGAAATAGCCGCCCTGCGCCTTGCCGATCGCCTCGGCGAGATCGCTGACATCGGCAAGGCTGTCGGCATAGAGCTGCGCCCAGTTGCTGGCCGCCATCATGATGTCGGGGCCGGTCTTGGACTGGATCGCCGAGGTGATGCGCGCCTGTACGCCATCGCCGTTGATCGTCTCGACCTCGAGGTTGATGCCAAGCGCCTTCTGGCACTCGTCCTTGATCTTGCCCTTGAGCAGCGCGTCGGAAACCGGCACGAAATCGACAAATTTGAGCCAGTGCAGCGTCGTACCCTGGGCGAAAGCCGGCGCCCGGCCGCTCGCCAGGATGCCGGCGAGCCCGCCGCTCGCCGCGGCAAGCGCGCCGGCGCCCGAAATCCTGAGCACACGACGCCTGTCGATCTTTTGCATGTGAGTCTCCCTGTGTGTCGTTATTGACGGGAGCCGGCTTGCCGCCGGCTCCCTTGGCAGCGATGCGCGAGACTAGGCGCCGTAAACCTTGACCAGCTCGTCATGCGCCCATTTGACCGAGTCCTCAGCCGGCATGCCCTGGATCGCCTTCGCGTACATATCGACGATGATGTACTTGGTCTGTACCTCGGCCGCCTTCTGGGTCGGCTTACCGGCATAGCCAAGCATCCGACCGCCGCTCGGAATGTCCTTGAAGGGCCGCATCACCGGATCGACGTTCCACACCGGATCGCTTTCCCAATCCTTGGTGGCACCGCAGGTATAGCCCTGCTGCGAATCGAACCATTGCTGGAATACCGGCTTGGTGTGAACCCAACGCAGGAAATCCTTGGCCATTTTCTGGTTCTTCGAATAGCCCATCACCATGTCGATAAACGGTCCGGGCAGATTGAACTGGCCGCCCGCCCCGCCCGGGATACGCGCGTGAAGGATGTCGTCCTTCATGGGCGTGCCCTTGTCCGTGAGGTAGGTGTCAGGCTTTTTCTTGGCTTCGAGATAGATCGAGGCGCCGTTATTAGTGGCGCTGATGCTGCCCGAGAGGAAGGCGCGGTTGTTGCTGGTGTCGTCCCAGGACAGGCCGCCCTCGTCCATCGTCTCTTTCCACAGCGGCACCGCGAACTTGACCGATTCGATGGTCTCCTTGCTGTTGAGCACGACGGTCTTGCCGTCAGCCTCGACCTCCTTACCACCCCACGACCACAGATACGGGTACCACCAGCCCGGCGCGTCGCCGAAGGTGTGACCCGCGGTTTGGCCGTATGGATGACCGTTCGCCTTGAGCTTTTTGCCAGCGGCGCGGTAATCGTCCCAATTTGCCGGAAACTTGCCATCGTAGCCGACCTCGGCAAGCCAGGATTTGCGATAGGCGACGAGCCCGCCGCCGATACACCACGGCACGCCGATCCATTTGCCGCCATAGGTGCCGACGACCTGGCATAAATCGTAATAGCCGCCCCCCGCCTTGCTCAGTTCCTCCGCCACGTCACTCACGTCGGCCAAACTGGTGGCGTAGAGCTGCGGCCAGTTGTTGAGCGCCATGACGACGTCGGGTCCGGCGCCGGACTGGATCGACGAGGTGACGCGCGCCTGGATGTCGTTGGCGTTGATCGTTTCGAGACGCAGCGTGATGCCCGTTTCCTTCTTGCATTGCTCGGTGATCGGGCCTTTGAGCAGCACGTCCGACGCCGGCACGAAATCCGACCAGCGCACCCAATGGAGCGTCTGTTCCTGGCCGTAAGCCGGCGCGCGGCCGCTCGCCAATATGCCGGCGAGCCCCCCGGTCGAGGCGGCGGCGGCGCCGGCACCCGACAGCTTCAAGACGTGACGGCGGGTCATCTTCTGCATGGTAATTTCCTCCCCTGATACCAGGCGGCTACGAGCCACCCGCAATACTTTCCCGAGGCGCGACGCTAGATCGCCGCTTCGCTCTCGGTATCGAAAAAGTGCACGCGCGCCGGGTTGATCGCGAGGCGCAGCTTTTCATGAACCTTGGCGGTCGCGGTAGGCTCGACCGAGGCGACCATCGTCGTCTCGCCGACCGCGACATCGAGCAGGATTTCCGAGCCGAGCCGCTCGACGACCTCGACCGCGGCGTCAAAGGTCAGCTCGGCCGGGTCGCCCGCGCCGGCGATGTGCAAATCCTCTGGCCGGATGCCGAACGTCGCCGGCTTGCCGGTATACGGCGCGAGGCGCGCCTGCAGCGGCGCCGGCACTTTGACGCGCATGCCTTCGGCCTCGGCCCAGACCGCGCCGCTCTCGCCAGTGATGCGGACGTCGGCAAAATTCATCGCCGGCGAGCCGATAAACCCGGCGACAAAGCGGTTGGCCGGCTCGTTGTAGAGCTCCATCGGGTCGCCGACCTGCTGCACCAGCCCGTCCTTCATCACCACGACGCGATCGCCCAGGGTCATCGCCTCGACCTGGTCGTGCGTCACATAGATCGCCGTGGTGCCGAGCCGCTCATGCAGTTTTTTCAATTCGACCCGCATCTGCACGCGCAGCTTGGCGTCGAGGTTGGAGAGCGGCTCGTCGAACAGGAACACCTGCGGGTGCCGAACGATGGCGCGGCCGAGCGCGACGCGTTGGCGCTGGCCGCCCGAGAGCTGGCGCGGCTTGCGCTTCAGCAATTGTCCGATGCCGAGGATGTCGGCCGCGTCCTGAACGCGCTTGGCGATCTCCGACTTGTCGAATTTCCGCATTTTGAGGCCAAAGGCCATGTTGTCGTAGACGCTCATATGCGGGTAGAGCGCGTAGTTCTGGAACACCATCGCGATGTCGCGATCCATCGGCGGCAGGTCGTTGACGACGGTTTCGTCGATCGAGATGTGCCCCGAGGTGATGCTTTCGAGCCCGGCGACCATGCGCAGGGTCGTGGTCTTGCCACAGCCAGACGGCCCGACCAGCACAACGAATTCCTGGTCCTTGATGTCGAGATTGACGTCGATGACGGCGTGAACCTCGTCATATTTCTTGTTGAGGCTGCGCATCGCGACCCGGGCCATGTGCTTATCCTTTCACGGACCCGGTGATGCCGGATACGTAGTACTCGACAAAGAACGAATAGACGAAAGCGACCGGGATCGAGCCCAGGAGCGCCCCCGCCATCAGCTCGCCCCAGTAGAACACGTCGCCGCGCACCAGCTCGGAGGTGACACCCACGGGAATCGTCTTCTGCTCGGGCGAGGAGAGGAACACGAGCGCGTAGATGAACTCATTCCACGACAGCGTGAACGCGAAAATCCCCGCCGACAGGATGCCCGGCAGCGCGACGGGGAAGATGATGTAGAGCATCGCCTTCCAGCGCGTCGCGCCGTCGATCCGCGCGCATTCCTCCAGCTCCTTGGGGATCGACTTGAAATAGCCCATCAGAAGCCAAGTGCAGAACGGGATCAGAAAGGTCGGGTAGGTGAGGATCAGCGACCACGGCGAATCCCCAAGATGGAAATTGCGGATGATGTCGCTGAGCGGAATGAAGAGCAGGGTCTGCGGCACCAGGTAGGTGATGAAGATTCCGGTACCTAAAAGCCCGGCGAAGCGGAACTTGAGGCGCGACAGCGCGTAGCCCGCCAGCAATCCGCAAAACAGCGAGATCAACGTCGCCGACAGCGAGATGATCATCGTGTTCAGCATCCAGGTGCCGAACAGCGTCTGGGTCAACAGATCGCGGACGTGCTCAAGCGTCGGATGCAGCGTCCAGAACGGCGCGTAATTGGCCGCGCTCCACGGCCGGTACAACTCCTTGTCCGGCCGCAGGCTGGTGACGATCATCCAGTAGAATGGAAACAGCAACGCGACGACGAACGCCGTGACCGGAACGTAGAAAAACGTCCAGCGGCGCCAAGGTGCTCCTTCAATCATCGCAGACGATCATCCTTTATAACGTCTCCGCGCGGCGGATGTAGACGAGCTGCACGATCACCACGATCAGCAGGATCGGGAAGATCGCAAGGCTGATCGCGGCGCCCTGGCTGAGGAGCCCGGTGCCGATGCCGAGCTGGTAGGCGTAGGTCGCGAAAAGCTGCGTCGCGTTGGCCGGACCACCGCCGGTCAGCACGTAGACAAGCTGGAAATCGGCGAAGGTCTGGATCACCGAAAACAACACGATGACCAAGGTCACCGGCAGGAGCAGCGGCCAGGTCACGTGGCGGAAGCGGGCCCAGGCGCGCGCGCCGTCGATCGCCGCCGCCTCATGCAGCTCGGGGCTGATCGTCTGCAGGCCGGCCAGGAGGCTGATCGCGTAAAACGGCACGCCGCGCCAGACATTGACAATGATGACCGAGGTCATCGCCAGGACCGGGTCGCCCAGCCAGTTGATCCGGCCGTGGATCAGCCCGAGATGAAACAGCACGTAATTGAGCACGCTGAAGGTGGGGTCGAACATCCACTTCCAGGCAAAGGTCGACAGCACGGTCGGGATGATGAAGGGCAACAGGATAAAGGCGCGCATGAACGCCTTGCCCCTGAAATCGCGGTTGAGCAGCAACGCCAGCCACAGGCCCAGGATCAATTTGAAGGCCGTGGTCACCACCGTGTAGAGGCAGGTGTTCCACACCGCGACGCGGAAGATGTCGTCGGACCAGATTTTCTCGAAATTCGCGAAACCGACAAACTTGCCGGGCACGCCGACGGTGGTGTCGGTGACCGACAGCTCGATGCCCTTGACGAACGGGTAGGCGATAAACAGCGCGAGCAGGATAAGCGTCGGCGCCATCAGACAGGCCGCCAGCCAGCGCTCGTCCTCGAGCAGCCGCGTGATCGGCCCGCGGCGCGGGCTGCGCACGTATTTTTCCTGTGGAGCGACAGCGTCAATCGTCGCCATGGGCGGCTCCTCCGGCGCGGGTCGCGGCGGCAAGCGTCGCGATCCGAGTGTGTTTGCGAAAATCTTTAGGCACAACCGAACCACTTCACAAGGGAAAGCCCGCTCGCTCGTGCCAAAGCAGTCCTGCCATGTTGCCGCAGTCAGCCCCGAGCATGCCCAGCCGTGCCTTGCCGCCGCGCGCGGCAGTCACAATGTTACGGGCACGATGTTATGGGGGGCACGGAAAATTGCCGGGGGACGCCGGAACCGATAAGCGCAGCGATTTGCTGCGCGAGCTGATGGCGGTGTTCGACGACTTGCCGGCGGCGCTGCGCGAGGCGATCAACTATGCGCCGGAGCCGCTCGATCCCAAGGATCTCGCGACGCTGTGCCGGCGGCACGGCGCGGCCAACGTGCTGTCGATGATCGAATTGAAGCTGCGGCGCCGGGCGCAGTCGCAACCGGCGTCGGAGCAAAAGCCCGGCTAGGCGGCGTCCGGCGGCGGGTCGAGCGCGTCGATCTGCCGGTCGCTGTCCTGTGCCGCGGCGACGGACCAGTCGTCGAACCCGGCTTGCCGGTTGCGCAGGCAGGCGAGCTGGGCCGCCAGCAGCCCCATCTCGGCCTCGTCGCGGCGCTTGGCCGGATCGCCGTCGCGCGCCAGGAGCTCGAACACGGCGCCAAGAAAGCGGCGCTTGTCGAACGGCCGGGTGACGGCATGCCCGCTATCGGCGCCGGGTGCGGCCGGCATCGCAACGGCGGGTCCGGTGAACAGCACCTTGCTGCCGGGCCGGCAATGCCGCATCTGCCGCGCCGTGGCGAGTGCGTCGTCGCCGTCGGCGATCTGGCCGGCGACGATGGCGATGTCGACCGGACGCGCCGCCAACGCCGCCAGCGCGCCACGGCTTTCGCGGAATGCGGCGACGACAAAGCCGCTCTCCCGCAGCAGCGTAGCGGCGCGTGCCCGGCTGTCCTCATCGCGGTCGACGATCAGCGCGTATGGCCGTGTTTCTAACATTGCATTTGGGATAACACGCAAATCGCGCGTATGACCCAAAGTTTTGCCGCGATTTTTTGTTGGATTTTAGGGGCTTAGACGAGTGCTAACCTGAATTTTTGATTAACGGCGCACCCGCGATCCAGTCGACGCTCGCGGTTTTCCTCGACATCGCGGGGGGCGGGCGCGACAGGGCGCCCCCGCATCATTCCTCGCGCTGTTAACTCTCTTGCCTTTGGCGCGGCGCGTCTCGCATTGGGTTCCGGTGTCGGGGCGCTAGGCAATCGCACGATCTGGCGGCATGCTGAACGACGGAAGAGTACCGCTCCCGGTGGGGCGCGCGGGCTTCAAACCCGTTGGAGGGCGCCCCGGCGTCCTCGGTAGGTTCGACTCCTGCCTCTTCCGCCACTATCGCCTATTTATTGTAGTGAAAACATGAGCTTAGAAAGATGTGGTTCCCTAATACCCATCCTTTGACACATCAAAAAATGCCGATTGATCGCGAAGGATGGCGAATTGTCGCAGAGGCTCGGACGGTCGTGCTACGCGTCGCCCGACAGTCGCAAGGGAGGGGATTTGCTATTTCGAAGGCGCGGCGCAGTTCGGGCAAGGGACCGGATCTGGCATCGGGACTTCCCGATAGGGCGAGATGATCGGGACCTCGCCGGGCCTCCGAATGGCTGGAGAGGCAGCGCTGGCGTTGCGCGCATCGCCCGGCGGAACACCGTCTCGCTGAACACCGCTTACTCTGCCGCCATGATACGAGCACGTACCCCCGGCATAGGGATGTTCGCTGAAACTGCTGGTCCCATCAGCGCAGAGAGCCGTCGCGCCACGTAAGGGGCCTGTCTTGTGCCAGTCCTCGCCATAGGGACGCGCGACACGGACGTGCTCTGGCCGGCTCCAATAATAGCCGTGGAAACTATGCTCGCCAGCCAGCGCCGCCGTTGTGCCAACGAGCGCGATTGTGAGGGCTACTGGACAGAACCAGCCTTCTCGGAGCGACACTCGTCTCCTCTCCTAATCGGTCACTACACTCACAAGGATCTTGTATTCGACGCCATTAACGGTAGGGCGCAGCTCAGCGCGCACGTCGGCCCCGACGACTATCACAGGGTCGGGCATGGGCACACCGGTCTGGGACAGGCACTCGGCAATCTTGCCGGCCACCGCTTGAAGCTGCTCCGTTTCGCTCATTTTTGCCCTCCTGCCAGCAGGATCGCCGTCAAGCGTTGACAAAGGGTAAGACGGGCGGGAAATCGTTGTTCCTGGCGTTGCGCTGTGGACCCGACTTCGCTCTCAACGGGCTGCTCGGCATGCTGTCGGCTGATTGCCCACGGAATACCGCTCATTCGATCTACGACCGACCTCGGGATGTCGAAGCAGCAGTCATAGAAACGGAAGAGCCCGGCGCGGGAGACGCGCCCGCGCGAACGGCTGACACCAGCTATGAGACGCGCCACCACCATATGTATGGCATCACGTTAAGAGGGGTTGTTCCGGCCGGGTGCTCGGGGGCAACCCAATACTTCTTCCCGTTCACGCATTCGG
>Ga0210398_10003141_pt1 | contig 15931 bp, 15 predicted proteins | sample IncBWC4OmetaG_FD_161047 | JGI IMG/M metagenome (GOLD analysis project Ga0210398, IMG submission 161047) | Forest soil microbial communities from Barre Woods Harvard Forest LTER site, Petersham, Massachusetts, United States - Inc-BW-C-4-O | ecosystem: Environmental > Terrestrial > Soil >...
ACAACATTCTCAGAGATTTCGGCATTCGTTACGTCGAGGGGTTCGCGCCTCCGAATTTTGCCGACCTCGTGGCAAATGCGCCATTTTCCGAATAGCCGACATCCCGATCATCGAATTGCGCACAACGTATCAGCGCGGCTAAAGAAGGAGACAACATGACGACCAAATTCAAGGACTTTCCATCCATGCCGAGGTGCACGGGACTGCGGAGCCGGCTCTCGTATTTCTCCATTACGGGGTTGGAACTTCACGAAAGTTTCACCCATAGCTAACGATAAACGGGCTTGTGGCGATTGACGGGCTTGCTCCCTTATGGTCGGCCAACAGAAAGTAATCCAGCACTCATGTCGGGATTAGTCCTTAAGATGGGATCTCCATTCGGCCGACACTGGCGAACAAAAGGCGAATATGCTATGCTGTTGCGCGTGGTTCTTCGAACGTGCACAGTTGCGGTAAAAGATACTAGGGACGTTGAACACTCCATAGAAGTCACTGCGGAGACCCTCTATGAAGCCATCGCCACTGCTCTGGCTGCCTTGCAACAGGACAACTGGGTAGGAGAGATCGGTCAGGGGTTCGCAACGGTAACGGTTCTTGTCCAACAGCCGCCCGTAAAGCACGAGGTCAAAATGAAGGACTTTGTCTCATGGCTCGGACGCCAAGGACGTTCGCCCGCAGAAGTCATGCTGAAGCAAAAGCTGGAGAAAATATTGGGCAAAGCAAACCACGCGAGGACGTGACCGAAAAAACTGAGCAGGCAAATCGAAAGCAGAACCTACGAAGCTCTCACTGACTCGCCGTTTGAGCCGCCTTGCGGGACTGCTTAGGTTGTTGTCCAGATTGCGCGGCACCGGTTTTCACGGCTGCGGGCTGCGTGATGGTCGCACCTGGCGCGAAGGGATCCTTTCCTTCAATCAGCGACGATGCAACGAAACCGAAGAATATCATCGCGCTCAGCAATCCCCACACAACAACGACCGGCTTCCAAGGAACGAGAATCCGCATGGCAGAACCTCCAAACGAAGGGCGGCTAACAATTACTTCTATTATACGGCGAAGAATGGCAAACTTATTTCATGAAAATCTTGTTGTTCGTGATTGTCGGATGGGTTGCCTACTTGAGATTCTGAGCAAGTTGCTGGCCTGTACTGATCTGCGCACCGTAAGTCCCCGCGCCTATTTTCCATTGCCCGTCGCTAGCCCCTTTTTCAATTTACCAACTCCGGTCGGACTGCGGGGAGATTAGTAGAGGATCGGCCTCAATCCCTTAATCCTCATCGTCGTCGGAGTATACTCACTCCTGAAATCGCATGGTACCTATAACAGGTGATCTCGACGACTACGCGGCGGATTTGGCTCGACGTTTTGTGCAGCCAGCGCGGGAGGACTACCAAGAACGCGAACGAGTAGTCCAGCTGCGGGACGAGGACGAGGGCTTGCCGCTGCAGGACGTGCATCTCGCAGCCGAAGCGCTGCGCGAACAGAGCCAATTTCTGCGAGTGAGCAAGATAAGGTTTCCCTGCGTTGTGCCTCGTGATCAGCGCGATCAGACTCCGATACCGGTATCGCTCGGTTTCGAGCACGATACCGTGAAATCGATGGCTAGGGCCTTTACCGCGAGCCCCTTGGAGTTAGTGCTTCCAGTGGTGATGCGGTTTCAGGATCGCGGCATGGAGGAGTTGGTATCGCGAGGCATATGGGAACAAAGCGCCCAATTTATTCAAGTGGAAATTGGCGAGGCGATTACCTTCTTTCAACGGCGACTTACAGCATTCCTCGGAACGCGTCTTCGCGCTAGCCTGGGTACGCCATCGCCTTCGCCGGGCAACAAGTTTACCGTCGAAACGGATACGGATAAGTTGCGTGTGTCTTACCATCCGATTTTCTGGAAGTCGAACCAGAGAGCGATGAATCAGCTCAGCCGGGTGGCGACGGATTACCTCGATTCGGCACAGTATTACTTTGGAGCCGCGCCGCCGGGGCAGAATCCACAGTTTGACTACTCGGCATCCTATGTAGTCCCGAGCGATTTCTACGCAAAGCTGGCCATGTGATGCAGGCAGGAACTGACTACGGAGATCTTGCACCGCTGATGAAGTCAGTGGGCTGGGCGGCGTCGGCAGCGGCCGCAATCCTACTGACAGCTTTCGGAATCAAGACCGCCTGGGCCCCATTACAAGAGGAAATACCGGGCGGGGCATCACGGATCGCATTCCTCATTACGGCCGGTTTGCTGGGTCTGTTGTGGTTCCGGGCTGCTACTGACGTCACTCAGGGGCAGTGGTTACTCACCGCCCTGTATATCGCGTTGGGTGCAATGGTAGCGGGATTTGCGATCACCCATTTCGGGCTGTCCACGTTGATTTATGACCACGTGATCTCAAAGACAGTCACGAAGCGCATCGTCGGGGGCTTTTGGCTAAAATCCAAAGCACGCGAAGATCTCAAGACGGCCACGACGGTGCAAGGCGTGTTTCGGGGAAATGCGTATGACCAAGACCGAGTGTGGTCACGGCCTTCCCGGGGGTTGGCCAAGCTTGTTTTTCTATTGACCTATTTGGTATTCACTGTGGGGGGAGCGGGCGCACTTACGATCGGCGCACTGCTCATTCTGTCCGCGCGTCAGCCCGTCATTCATGAATTTTCCGTTAGCCCCCTGGAAGTCACGCCAGGACAGCCGGTCGGTTTGCGCTGGTGGGTCGCAAACGCCGATAAGACTACGTTGGATCCCCTCGGCGATGTGGTCAGCCAAGGCCGGCGGACCGAGCAACCTGTCCGCAACATCGTCTATACGCTCACCGCACAAAACTCATATGGCAAACGTGGCGTGCAATTGGGCGTTTACGTCAAGCCTGCACCAAGTCCACCGAAGGAAGAACCACCGAAGACGACAAAGGGGAAACAGAAGCCCTCGGTTCCTGCCCCGCCGCCGGATCGTAGTATCTATAAGGAGGCTCGCGATTGCGACCTGACCCGTGGCGTTGTGATCCGCGGCGATGGCTGGCTTCAGGCTGACCGCGATCAAGATGGCGTCGCCATCGCCTCATGCAATATTGATTTCCCCAAAGCTGCCAAATATGAGATGTTCATCCGTTACGCGTCAGAAGGCTCCCGCCCGCTCCGCGTGACTTTGAACAAGACGATTCTTCAGGAGAATGCCCTGGCGGCGACCACCGGGGGCTGGGCGGATCCCAATTGGGTAGATCTTACGATGGGAATGGTCAATGTAAAGCAAGGGATCAACACTGTGGAGTTTTTCACGGAGCATTATTTCCCGCACATCCGCCGGTTGCGCTTTGTGCCGCAGCCCTGAAGCTTATACGCGCCGGTCTGCTTTCGCCGTCAATGCGGAACGGTGGATCGCATCGCGAACATGTCTCGACAGACATACGGCCGACCTCGTTGTGAGGTGGAGGAACAGATATCCCTTAGTTCGAAGAGTCTTTTAACCGTAGAGAAGAAGCCCAACCAGCGCGAATCTCAATGAACTCAAAGAGCGGCCTTGAGACATTGATGTCGCAAAAATACAGCAGCAAGTCAAGAAGCCGTTAATCCGTGTTTTGGAGGTGATACTGAGCGTCAATTGAAAAGGCAGGTTTTACGCTACCCGCACTTTTTACCCGCAGTTGCTGTTTCCACCACGAACTATCAACGACTTCTAGCGCCACCCGTGCCACGAAGTCGTTGTAATCACTGTTTATTTTAGCCCTGAAAAGGGTGGCGTCGGCTGCTAAAATGGGGAGCAGCAGGGATGTGGTGGTCCGTCCGAGCGCTTTCCGATGGGTATGCGAGCGACTTGTTGCTCCGCTCGAAGAAGACGTCAACCACGCAGTGTTTGAGTTCGATGAACACATCAACATGGCCGGAAGGCGAACCGCAGTTCTTGAACCCCCGCAAGAGGCAGTGGTAGTTGTTTTATGCCGCGCTCCTCACCTTCCCCCAACTTGGCCACTGGCGCAGAAATAACGCGCGTTCCTTGCGCATGAGATGGCGGTTTTCGCTGCCCGCACTCTTGACCCGCAGTTGCTATTTCCACCACGCACTATCAATAACTTCTAGCGCCACGCGTTGCAATGATCAGGACCGACGACGTTTTGATTGAGAAGTGACTGGTAGTGATCCCAGCGCAGGGGCAGGGGGCGCCGTTGACGGTCCAGTTGCTCGAAATAGATAAGGTCCCTTAGGTCCTGACCTAAATGACTTGTCTTACAATGTTGAACGCGGTCAGTTAAGCACGGGGATTGTAGCGTTAGATACCGTTCCTGATGAGGAAGCGGTGAGCACTTTTGAAATTATGGAAGCATCAAATATGCTATTGCGACCCATCGCGACGGCATAGAGCGCCGCGGCATAAGCTGTGGCGAACGATGTGCCGCTATATGGGCTGCCGCTCGTTCCGCTCGCGACATCTTCCCCGGGAAGGGCCAGAACATCCAACTTGGCAGCGCCATCCCAGTTCGACAAAGACCAGAGAGCATTGCCGCTGGAAGCAAGCGCAGCAATGGGTATTGCCCCCCGGTAAGCAGCCGGCCGAGCGACCGAACCAATCCCATCATTACCGGCGGCGGCGAGGATGGCCCGACTTCCTCCGTCTGACGCCCAATCCACCATTTTCGCAAACACTTCGGAGCGGGCGGCCGTGCGCACGAGTCCGCACCGTTTGCATGGATTGTCGACCGCGAGAATCTGCCTGTAGGCAAAAGTCACCATCTGAGCGCCAAGTTGGACAGCGCGTGCAAGCGCGTGCAGCGCATCCCATTCGGTGCTCTCCTTTCCAGCCATTCGGATAGGAACAACATTCGCTCCGGGCGCAGACGATGCGATCAAGGCCGCGACCAATGTTCCGTGTCCCGAAGTGGAGGCATCGCCAGATATCAGGTCCTGGCTGGCAGCGACCGGAGAGGGCGTAGGCGCCGCTGGCCAAAACTTATTGTCAAAGCCATTGTCCAACACGGCGACCGTGACCCCGGCGGCCTCGTTCGGCTTAGCCCTATCCAGTCCAATCTGTTTGAGGTAAGCCGAGTGATTGCTGCTAATAGTGAAGGGATCGGAAACGGCCTCGGGGGTCCCTGCTGCCAGATGCAACCTCCAATTGGGGGAGGTATGCAGCTGTTGGTTCCGATTATTAACAAGATCCGCAATCGCTTTGGTGTCGCTCAGGGCGAAGTCTAGATATATGCCACGAAGCTCATCGACAAATGAAAGTTCCTCGCCAGCTCGGACCTTTGCCAGTTCCACGTGAAACGGAGGACGGAAAAATTCGCTTTTGTGTTCCGACTTACGTCCGTGCCCCTCGCGTTCCCGCACAGATGGAGGCGGTTGCTCCATTAAGTTGTCGAGACTCTGCAGGGGGCCGGCTCCGTAGCGCTCACTGACCGCGCCCAGAGCGGCCAACGCTACCCTTGCCGCCGGTCCATCGCCGCGCGGCCTGGTCACGATAACTTGACCTCCGACAAAATCACACATTTTCGTCCTCGAACGGATCGTCAGTGAATGCTTTGTCGATATTTACGTTGGCGACGGCTTGCAACTCCGCACTCCGTCCGCCCCACCACTTTCGGTAAACCTTAATGCAGTGGTAGAGAGGAAAAGATCTTCGCTGACGGATTGATAAACCCCCTCGGTTGATGAGGAAGAGGAGAAGCCAAACTTTGGATCGGCGAGATTAATCCCTCCAACATTGGCTGGGAGCGCAACGCTGGCGTTCAGCAGAATACTGGAATTTTGCGCTGAAGACGCAATGACTGTGGCGGGACTCGCTTCGATCATCTCCGTCACTAATACGTAGTCACTCTCCCATTCTCCGTTCTTCGCCAATCCGAGCACGGCTCTTCTGGCAGCATCGACATCGAGCAGTCGGTGATATGTACCTGCAACATAATCGAGCACGAAACCCGCGATTGCGGAAAATGAGACCTTTACCGCAGCCTGCGCACCAACTCCGGTTGGCGCCGTTGCGCCGCCTTCGGCAGTTGCGGCTCGATTCCGGCTCGCATGGTGTGACCAGGTTACGGCGGCCGACACGGGCGACGACTCTGTGCGAAATATCACACCTGCACCCAGCTTAGTCTGAATATCGCCAACGTGGCTCATTCCACCTTCTTTGTCCTGCTTGATGATCTCTCCAATCTTCAGAGGGAACTCGATGGGGAAAGTTCCCCACCATTTAGTTTCTTCATGAACAGCATTGCTGTAGTTTTGCGCTTCGTTCATTGACCACCTCCCACATGACACCGATCAGGGATGTTAACAGCGTCAAGAATCAAAACCAGGATCCTCAATCCAATATAAGTAAGTAACTCCGAGTTCATCGTTACTCACCTCCGCACAAGCAACCGAGCAATTTCCACAGAAGTGTACTCTCGAAAATAACCTAGCACAATAATATAGGGCGGCGGCGGGCTGCACGGACGTTTGATCTCGCTGGCACGACTGGCGCATGGCCCCCACTCCTCCGAGCATTTTGTGAAAAGTGAGTGCGGAATGTTCAGAGTATTCGGGACCTGATCTCGCTCTGAACAGTGACGCACATGCTTGGCGCAAGGGGCCGTCATCGCGCCTGTAGCAGAGTCGGTACTTCCGGAGCTAAGAGACCCGCCTAGTGTTTCGTGGCTTGCGGTCCACCTGCCAAATGGCTGGATCTCAACAAGAATCTTAAATTCGCGTTGACATTTCGCGATTGGAGGGATAGTTTTGTTGCGATTAGGCGAACTGAAGAGTGAAGCTTGCACCAAGCTTCGCATCCGAGGGGGCTTCGACTCGCCGACTTCCCCAGGGACAATAGATTGTGGTTGAGCCGCGATTCGACGCGGCAGATGCAGACTTCTGCCCCACGGCGGCCACAGACAAGGATACTTGCGTTTTTGCGCTTCCGAATAGTTTTGCGGCGAGTGGGAATTAGTGCAGCTTAAAACGCTGTCAGTTATGACGTTGTGCTCTCTCGAACGTCACGAGCACAACTCGCACTTCAAGCAAGCGTCGGGGGCCGGATCAGGCGACAGCGATTCTTAGGAGGTTTATGCGACAACTAGCTTGGCTCTTGCTAGCTGGCTCGATGTGGGGACAAACGGCTCCCTCGGCGCCTACGATTCGGGATGCTTACAGTACACGAGGAGATACTCTAACTCGGAGTGTGCGACTGCGCGGAAATCTTAAACTCACAGTTTGCAAGGATGAGTATGACGCGTGGGCACAAGCCCAACATCCAGTACCGGATTTATCGCTTTATGTGGATGGATTGTTGATGAAAGGTACGGTGGCGCAAAAGCCGGCAACGGTCAAAGGTGCAGCGAGCGACGATCAGACTTCAAAGATTGCGGCAGAGTGCGCCGCAGCAAGTCCGGCAAGCGCCGCCGCGGAGAAGGTAGCTAGGGATGCCGAAGCCGACGCGAAGACGGCGGCTGACAAGACGGCTCAGGAGAAGGATGTTTCTAAGGTCGAGTCAGACAAGAAAGATGCTGCTGACAAAGCAGCGGCAGCAAAAGCTGCTCGGGAGAAGGCAACCGCCGCTGCCGCGACGGCAAGTGCTACATACGTCCTGGCGTTCTACCTATCCTCCGACGTTGTGGTAAAAGCGGATCCAAAAGACAACCCTTGGCTTCAGTTGTTACAGCGGCCTTGGGATAGCGGCCCATTGGCTGTTTCGGTGGGCCCGGCCACTGCGCCGTGGCCCAGCGAAGTAGCGATTCCGCTCGAGCGGATTAACAATTGGTGGCTCGCCGGCTGGGTCGCCTTGTTTATTTTTGCCGTCGTGCTTTTTGTAAAGTACGCGCGAAATTCGGACATCATTCGAGATACCGGAACATTGACAGCCGGACCGAGCGTGAATTCTCCGCCTCGAAAAGCGTACAGTTTGGCACGCACTCAAATGGCACTGTGGACATTTCTGGTGGGTGGTGCGTTGGCTTTTATCTTTTTGGTTACATGGAACGAAAACACGATTACAAACGGCGTCTTGGTTCTGATCGGAATTTCCTCGGGCACGACGCTGCTCGCCGCAACGGCGGATGGCACAAATCCTGTGCCCCAAGCGACGCAAGGATTTTTCACAGATCTGCTTACGGATGGTACAGGTCCATCGTTCCATCGCTACCAGATGGTGTTCTTCACTGTGATCCTTGCGGTGATTTTTGTGGTGAAGGTATGCACTAATTTGGGGATGCCAGAATTCAACACGACACTGCTTGGACTTATGGGGATCAGCAACGGGACCTATTTGGGGTTCAAACTACAAGGCCGCTAGGTGAGGCGCGCTGACGAAGTCCTTAAAGTCCGAGGTATGAGGGCGGTGGGATTGGCCGTTGCTGCTTCTTCGATACCGTGCCGGAGGCGGTATCAACTGGCTGGTTAGTACCGAATGGATCCAAGTCTGATCTGAGGTCCGGCGTATGAGAAGGAGGATTTGATGAATCGGATCCTGACTAACGTTAGCCTTGTAGCCCTATCCGTCTCCCTGATCGCCATGACGCCCGAACTCCTGGCGCAGAAGCCACAGGGACCGCCAGGAGCTGGTCCTGCCGGCGCTCCGGTTGGCGGCGCACCCGGCGGTGGAGCAGCGTCACTGTCAGGTTTTTCTTATACGCCAACCGAATGGAAACGATTCACAAATCTGCCTCCCGCTAAAAAGAAGGTGCTCTGCTTCAAATTGAGATATGGGAATAGCAGCTCGCAACCATTCATCCTTGAGCCTGTGGAAAACGCACAGAAGTTTTCGACGGAATGCACCACGGTTGATTCCCAGGATCCACTCCTGATGCGGGAGATCCTCGTAATCGGCATCGACTGGAGCGAAATCGTAGAGGACAGCAGGCTAAAACTACTCAACATCAATGTGACCAATCAGCAAGGCAACCCGATCAATGCTACACCGATCCGTCCCAGTTTCACGAGCCTACCTTCGGCGACCAGTAATGCCGGGGGAGCCCCCATTTATCTGACATGGCCATACGAGCTACCCGGAGATGCCATCCCTACTGTGTCTGTGAGCACTGTCTACACCCCAGTTATTCCTGGTGCCCCTTGGCAGAGCAACACATTCTACCCAGCGGGAAGCGTTGTAGTTTCCGCTTATAACAATGGGCACTTCTACACAGCTCTCAGCGGTGGGGTATCGGGAAACACGGATCCAGGTTTCCTCGCGGCCGCCGTGCCCGCCATTACAGATGGACAACTCACATGGGAAGACTCCGGAACCACACTTCCGACCGGAGCTAAGGCCACAATGTGGCTTTCGGCAACTCCCCATTGCCTAGGAGACGTAATTGCCGACCCATATAACGGACATTTTTACACTGTAGCAGTGGGTGGTGTGCCACCGTCCCCGCCTGCAGTTCCTACGTGTGCAACGACGTCTGGTCCCCCACCAACCGACCCATTTCCTTCTAGCCCCCCACACTCTCCAACTGGCATTCAGTTTAGCGTCAGCGACGGCTCCGTTTTGTGGAAGCTGGTTGTCCCCCCTGGAACCCGAAGGGCGAGTGCTTATTACAGTGTCGGCCAGATTGTTAAGGACCTCGCGTCAAACAACTTTTACGTGGTCGTTGCAACATTGGCGCCCGTTGCCCGAACCTCCGCTAGCGCGACCAACCCTTTTCCTGCGACGCCACCGGCACGTTTCAGGGTTAATGATGGTGATGTTACTTGGGAACTGGTGGGCCGCTGGGAATCGAACCACCCCTATGCGAACAGCTCCGTAGTTTTAGATGCTTCCGGTTCCCACCTGTACAAATCCCAGGCTAATGGAACATCAGGTGCAATTCCAAGCCAGCCATTTTTCCCGATCGGCCAAGGTGGCGTCTTCGCGGATCGTCTCACAGCGGTCCCAGTCACGGAGTCGTTTATTCGAGGAGTTAATTGGATCGATATGCTTACCAGTAATCCGGCAATCGCAGCCTGGAAGCCCGGCACAGAGTATCACGCCGGTCAAACGGTTCGGGATCCAAACGGCGCTGAGATCTATCAAGCGTTGAACGACGGGCCTTCTGGAAGCGTATTTCCCGAACCGCCACACAAACCACCAATGCTATGGGAAGATACGGGCCAACGAGGCAACGGCCTAATACTGGAGTGGACGAAAGACACCGATTACTCCCCGAATACGTTGGTTCAAGACCCCGTGAACAAAGAGGTCTATCGCGCGATGAATGATGGCCACTCGGGGCCAACACTCCCAAATTTTGTATTGACGCCGGCTCCGCATCTTCAAATCCAGTGGCAGGACTCTGGGACCACGCCTCCCGCTTCGGTTGCATCAGGTCAGCCTGCGGATCAGACGGTCAGCCTCTTGAATCTGACCTTACCCCAAGTCCACTCTCTTTATTACTATAATGTGGCTGCAGGAGTCATTGTGAGCAGCATCAGAATCCCGAATAATGTAGCCATCGAAGTTCCTCCCGCGACCTCTCCTGCAACATATACATACAAACAGCAGGGAAGTAATCTTCTCATTGACCCGGTACTGCTCTTTACGGCCTACATCCGTCCGATGGATGCGGAGCGCCCATTTCGAGTGAAAGAGATTTTCAAGATCCCTGGCATTACCTTCGGTTTGTCTCTGGCTTCCCCTACGACTAACTTCTATTTTGGGGGGTCCACTGAAGTGTTGCGAAATATTCAGTGCGTCTACGGATTCAACGTCTCCAACATCTCGAAGCTCGCGGTCCCATTGGGGACAGTGGGTGTCGGATCCACAGCCCCAACCGTGCAAAGCTTCTCAAAGGGTGGATTCATCGGCTTCACCTTCAATATCAGTGGCTTTATACAGGGTCTCTTTGGTGCTGGAAGCAAGTCGCCGATATGAGTCCGTTTCAAGAAAACGCGAGGTATGAAAGCTATGACAAAACAGACAAAAAGGGTTCGTAGAAACTCTCCTGAACGGGTCGCACGGACCGCAAGGAGGACTCCCAGTCGGGTCACGGGCGTGGCTGAGTTCGAATGGAGTTTGCCTGCCGGGTTCACGTCGGATGGAGCGAGGATGGCAACGCTCAGGGAGGTTCTCGATCCAACTATCCCAACCAGGTCGATGCCGCAATTGTCTGAAGATCATAGGTTCGATTTGGTAGCGAAGCGCGTTGAACTGCGGCCGACTGATTTCAGTTTGGAGATCCCGCTGCACGGAAAAATCGGAAAGGCTCGAGCAATTGCTGAGATCCGCAGTCGAACGAAGATTGGCATGCATCTGGCGGAGATCGAGGAGATGATCATGAAACAGTGCATCACGCAATCGCGAAGGACCCGATAGGAGATTTGGAATGGCAAACACACTATTGGCTATTGAGTCCACTGATCAGGATGAATTTCGTGCCGCATGGCAGTTCCGGAATCCTGTTAACGCTGCCTTCACCGATGCCGGCTTCAACGTGAATATTTTGGATGGCTCCAACGCCGTCGAAGATCAAGTGAAAACAGGGGCAAGCGATTCGTCAGTGAGTTTAATTTCGGGAGTGGGCCACGGGTTGCCCAACTCTTTCCTTGGATACAACAGGAGTCCCTTGCTCACCGTCGGGTACTACGACCCGATGTGGATTGCGGGAAAAATCGTTCATCTCACATCCTGTGATACCGCTCAGGTTCTTGGTCCGGACATGATGCAGAATGGATGCCGAGCTTTCATCGGATACGACACTCTAGTTTCGTGGGATAACGACTTAACCGCTGGAATGTGGTTCCAGTGCGACGCCGCGATTGATCTCAAGCTCTCAAGCGGGGGGACGATAGCGGAAGCCCACCAGGCAGCCGCGGACATGTTCGGGCAAATGATAGACCAATTGCAGCAATCGAACAACGCATACAGCGCCGGTTTACTTGCTACTATTTTTCAGCATCTCTGCAGTCCGGTGACAAACTCAAGTTTCGGGGATCCTTCAATAAACTTGAACACGTGACCCCCTCAAGCCCACGATGGCTGCCGATTCAGAACGAGCTTATGCGACTGTGAATCGAAAATCTCAGAAATTATCGAGAATCATGACTTTCGTAGGTGCTGGCATCGTCCTTGCAACATTTGTGGTGAAAGACGTAATGAACGGGAAGCTAAAGGACGTCAATGACTCACTTGGCAGCGCGGAAACCTTCTATCTCACCCAGACCTACAACATCTTCATTCAGGATGACCTTGCCTACATAAAACAAGAGGTCGATCTCACGCTTTCGGCGCTGCAGAATAGCGGAAAAAAGCAACTCGAAGGAAGCGAACAAATGCTGCGCACCAAGGCCCAAGCTGGAAACGATCACCTGAATGTAGTGATCGAATACGTGAGAAACTTGGCCAGTTTGATAGGTAAGCTTCCGCAGGAGTCGGACAAAGCTGGTCAGGCAAATATGCTACTTGTACGTTGCACGCAGCTTTCAACTGAACTGAAGTCTTTGCAGAACCGACTGCCAGAGTTTTTGGCAGCGATCAATCACAATCCGAAGGATCCTCAAGCTTTCGCGAAGCTCGCTGAATTCGTAAAGGAAACGAATCCGATTCCAGGTGAAACCCAATCGATCATGGACCAGGCGAAAAAACTGACGGAATCTGTCGTCTCTGATCTGGCCGCCAAGAAAAAGGAGAGCGAACGGAACTACCAGCGCACTACCATTCTCTCCTACGTCCTGTTCGCCTTGGGATGGATCACCGGCTTGGCCGGCCAATTATTCGGTGTGAATGGTCAAACCGAATCATGACCACGGTGGCCCCAGGTTGATACGCGGTAGCTCTCCATGCAAACATAGCGGCTTTTTTTCGCGGTACGGATTACGGTACGTTAATGTGTTGGCTTCTACGGACTAGCAAGGACTTAGGTGGCCGCCCGCCTCTTGCAAGTCGTTGTATTTCCTTATCGTGGTTGTTCTTTCACAGCGGTAACACAGGTTCAAATTCCGTCGGGGATGGACCCGCTTTCGGGGCGGTTCCACGCGTCTTCAGGCGGACCGGCAGCTTCGAGCGCTTCTCGGCTTGTGCCTGGAAGGGGCGAACCACTTAGACGATAACGAGCGAGCGTCGGTTTCGACCGGGCTCTGCCGTGTGAAAGCCCGCTCAAAATTATGGTCCATTAACAGTCCACGAATTGTTCCCGAGCCTTACTAAAACGTTTCTACAGCGCCATCCGTGTCGCGTGGTTTCAATTAGTTACGGGTGAAATGTTCGCTGTCACGGCAGAGGCACATCTGCGACAATCGACGCGAACCATACGCGAACATCGAGTAGGAGAAATCAGCCCAAACCGTCCTATTCCAGGCCACTTGACCAATTCGGAGGCCCTGAAAAGTCCAATCCCGCTAGAACAAGAATACTGGCAAAATTACTCGTCTGTAGCATCTTTAGGAAGTCCCACACGCCCAATAGTCTAAACGATCTTAGTCCGTGTCAACAATTATTGTCTCTGTCTGGAGCGGCTTTCGGGACGACGGGTTTCCGGTTTTATTCGGTCCCCCTTCTGCATTTGCCGTCACCTCCCCAATACGAAGACAAGCCCCTACTAACTCAGGAACAGTTCGAGGCTCTCAGGCATCAAAATATATTTTTGTTGCAGGATCTTGACTGCTTGTCGCGCCAGTGAGAGCCTTACCAGAAATCCCTTCGTCGAGTCGATTGAAACCTGGGGTATTTCTTTGGAAAGTCCAAACCTTGGCCCCGAGTGGGTAATTGCCAGCCTAGACGACGAAGCTGCGAAGCGCTCCAAAGGTCATGAGCGCCTTTTGGAAGCTTCGCGGAGCGCATGGCCCCATGCACTTTCGTATGCACGTTCAACGGACACTCCTGATGGTGAATGGTTGGCAACCGAGGTCTGGGAAGAGCTTCTTCGTTCCGTTCTGAGAACGATGCTAAGGCTTGGAAACCTGGGTCATGTTACAAATCTGGAATCGTACTTAATTGGTGCATTCCGTCATCGTTTTAAACGGGCGCTAGTCAGGGAAAGGCAGTACCGTCGGAGAATTCTCCTGACAGAGTCGGTCGAAAAGCTTGAGAGCCTTGGCCGAATTCAAGATTGGGAGCCTGTCGAACGACTGGAACGCGAAGTACAGGTCAGGCAGGCGCTGAAGTTTATGGACTCGTGGACACGGCGAGTGTGGAACTACATCAAGTACGGCTACTCCATTAAGGAAATTGCGCGAAGCCTCGACCTCACTGAATTCCAAGTTGAATTCCGCTATCGCCGGAGGCTCGCCCGATTGCGAGACTACTTTCGTCGCCGCGGTGGGACCGCGGCTTAGCAGAAGTGCATTTCGGTCTCGACGGAACGAAGTATCGTCAGAGACGCGGAAACGGTGAATCTTGATTAGCTTTCTGCATAAGAAACGACAGAACGACGAGGACAGACAGTTCTCGGAACTTCTCAATCGAGAGTTGGTAGAAGGATTCCCGAACCCGAATCGAATCGGGTGTCCCGACTTGGAGTTTGTGCAACGTGTGGCGCGCCATCAAGTCCCTATTGCTGAAATTGATCCGTGGATTGAACATCTCGGCTGCTGCAGCGAATGTTTTGCGGACTTCAATCGGCTTAGAGCGGCATCTAGGGCGCACCGGCGCCGCCGATTCATGTTGCATGTTGCTGCAGCGTCCATCGTTCTCGCCAGCGCAGGACTTTTCTGGAGACAGGTGATCAGGGGGCGGGAAATCTCTACGCCGGTTGCGGGTGTGGCTGCAACAAACCCCGCGGTTGTACCAGGAGACCGGCAGGACGGAGCCACCACCGAGGCAGACAGGAAGCCGTTCGAGGTCATGCTCAATCTTACAATGTCCACGACGCGCGGCGAGAAAAACACCAATGACAGCCGAATGATCCGAGTACCAAATCGACTTCTGAAGTGTCGCATTACACTCCCGCTCGGCAGCTCTGATGGCCCGTACTACGTCCGGGTTCAGCGCGCTGTTCGGAGCGAAGTCCTCAGGACGGTTCAAGGAAATGCAACTATCCACGACGGCGACATGCGACTAGACGTTGAGATGGACCTGTCGAATATGGCGCCGGGAAGATATTTGTTGTGCTTCCGCCATGCTGGTGAGTCCTGGCACCGTGTACCGATGTCGATCACGAACTAGGAGACCAACCTCAGAAAGCCAAAGAGCGCTATCGTGATTCCAACAATCTGCAATATCCACTGCCGGCTCAAATTCCTCAAATCACGCCGGCGCTACTTCGCGAACAAGAATTCCTGCCGAATCGGAGCCGACGTTTATCGAAGGACATCGAAGGCCTTATTAAGTTGGGCGTCGCTTCCGCGAGCAAGGGCTTCGGGATCAATGTCTACGAGAACGTCCGGCTCCACGCCTGATCCCTCGGTGTAATTTCCTTTTGGACCGTACCACCCGACTATCGGCATGTAGAGAATATAACCATTTCCTACGCTGAATGTCGTGGAACCGAGGACATTACCCATTGTCTTTTGGCCGACAAGAGTAGCAAGCTTTGTGTCCTTTGCGAACTGGGCTGCCATTTCTCCCGCGCTGTTCGTGAATTCATTTACCAGGATCACAATGTGGCCATGGAACGGTTGTGGTCCCAGACCCTGCGTAAGCAGCATCAATGACTTATCCTTAACGGAAAAACGGGCCAGACAAAACAGAACGCCAGCTTTCGTCCTCGGCATCGGAACACGAGGCAGCTCGCTGGCGGCGTATCCTCGTCGGAGACGTTTCGGGGTTACGTCGTATCCGATGGGAATTCGGTCGGCACAGAGATAGCTGACAAGACTGGCGAACCCTAAACTGCCGCCCAGGCAACCACGCAGATCGATGATGAGGCGGTCGCAACCTTTGGCCTTCAAGTCTTCCACCGCTGCGTGCAAAAGCTTCGAGAAACGGATTCCAAACGATCCGGGGAAAAACGGCACTTTCAAGAGTCCAACCCGCTGCGTGAGCGCGCGGTGCCTCACGCTCGTTGGCTCAATCAACGGTGGGCGTCCCTTGCGGGTTTTCCTTTAAGGAACGCTTACTACGAGGGCGCTC
>Ga0210398_10003144_pt1 | contig 15923 bp, 13 predicted proteins | sample IncBWC4OmetaG_FD_161047 | JGI IMG/M metagenome (GOLD analysis project Ga0210398, IMG submission 161047) | Forest soil microbial communities from Barre Woods Harvard Forest LTER site, Petersham, Massachusetts, United States - Inc-BW-C-4-O | ecosystem: Environmental > Terrestrial > Soil >...
TGAACTCGGCACAGTGCGCATGAACACAGCCTATTCGCTGGACACCAGGAATCAAAGCTAATTGCGTCGCGATTATGAGCTGTGCGTGGTCCTGGCAGAGCGCGAGCCACCGCGGGCGATGTTCGATGTCGGCTACTTCCTGCCGATCACGCCGCCGGATCAATCCAACATCGCGGTCTTGCCGTCGCCAAAAAATGCGGAGTCCGGCGTCCAGCCGTGGACTATTTTGCAATAAGGACACCGCGAAAATGTTGTGCGATTCGGCAACGAATCCTTTTTCTCCTCCGCAATCTCAATGCTGGTCGAGAACGGCCGGTGCTTATTGGGGCACATAACGTTCAGTGTTGGCATGGCGAGAATTTGGCCCGCTTTCCTTAATGTTCGGTTGAACCGACGACGCCCGGCGTAATCGCGGGTGATCGAGCGATGTGTCGATTGGACGTGCCGGCCAGCATTGCGCGCCCGCGACGTTCATTAAAGTGCTGGACCGTCCTCGGGCCGATAGATATTAGATTGCCGAATATCTGACGCCGGTGGGGCCGGCACCGTTCTACAGGGTCGGCGCCTTAGCCCCTCATCTCCGACTGGTTCCCGACGTAGAGTAAGGAGCACTCGTGGAAAGACGCCAGCCACCGGCGCGAAGGCGAATGTTGAAGTCCGGGAAGATCCTTCTCGGGACGCACCCGATCCCTTGCGCGGTTCGCAATATGTCCGAGCGAGGCGCGTGCCTGAAAGTACAGACTACGGTTGGCATTCCCGATGTATTTGATTTCCTATTTGCAGACGAGCCTGCCAGGACGTGCAAGGCCATATGGCGTGACGATACCCAGATCGGCGTCATGTTCATTCAACGCGAATAGATCCTCGGCAGCTTCGGCGATTTCCGCCTTAAGGTTTATTGCGCGCCTTGGCCGCCTTTAATTTATTTGCGAGCTGAGCCGCCACGTAAGTCCCTGCCCGCCCCTAGCAGTTCCGCCCACCCCTATTTTGGGTCCTAAGTCGAACCCGTCCTTCAGGCCCGTAAGGTTGCCCCGTTGGGGGTGTGGGGCGAGGCCGAGCCGAAGGACCTCTCTGGGAACCTCATTGTCGGGCTTGGCGTGGCCACTGAGGGGCTTAATTGGCGCTGGTATAGTGACACTACCGGGCAGACGATTCCGGACGTCCAGCGGCAGGTCAAAATCCCGGCGCTGCGGGGGAGTGGCAGCGCCCCCTGGACGGTCGGGTCGGAGGTGATCCCCCTCGCCTGTTCGGGGTTGAGCCGCCAAAACCGCGGATTGAGGCCATCCGAATTGCTAGCTAGACGCGGCCAGGCGTGCCCTGTCGAACGCACGGATTGCGCTATTGCGCCGCGATAGGGCGCGTCGCTCATACCGATCCAGCGTGGTCAGAGTTCGTGCGGCCAGCTTCGACAATGGTGATGCGGTCGACGTTGGCTATGTTGATTATCATTGGGGAGGCTGACGATGCATCGCGCCCCGAGGACGTGAACTTGCCGGGCTTCCGATTTCACGCACTCGTTGGCAGCTAGGACGGGTGCTATGACCAAGAAACTTCCAAAGCGCGGCATTCCGCCCATGCATCCCGGAGAGCTTCTGCGAGAGGAAATTTTGCCGGCACTTGGCCGGTCAAAGACGGAAATCGCAAGGCTGCTCGGCGTGTCGCGTCAGACGCTCTATGACATTCTTGATGAAAAGCAGTCGGTGACACCAGTGTTGGCATTGCGGCTCGGGAAGCTGTGCGGTAACGGTCCTGATCTCTGGCTCGATCTGCAGAAGCGCCATGATCTGCAACGCGCCGAACAGAAACTCGGAGAAAAGATCAAGGCCATTCCGACATTGCAAGTGGCACGAAGTTTAAGTCCTACCGTTGTCGTCGAGAAATTCGATCGCGAATAACTGGTGGCTCGCTGCATCGACCGGGCAGTCGATCGCTCCTCGGTACTTCTCGATGTGCTGCAAGTCTCGCTCTGTCGATAAATCAACCACGCTTGCGGGACGCCAAGGCGATTTGCGGCTCCGAGCCGATTGCGGTGGTCGCCGTCGCTGTTGGGACGACCGCGCTCGGTATACTCTACACTCCGTCGCTGATGACTGCGATCTATAACGAGGCCAAGGCGTCACCGTGCCCACTGCGATTTCACTACGCGGCCGAGATCGGTTGGGATGTGTCGGCGGCTCGCTCGCGTGCTTGGCGGCCGCCATGCTCTGTTCCTACGGGGTTTCGCTGCAGGCCGTTATCGTAATTGCGCTTCCTATTGTTCGGATTTCTGATCGCGATCAGGCTGCTTGAGCCTTCCGTCGCTTCCTCGCGCCAAGCAAGCCAATCACGCTAAGACCGCCAGCGAAGAGCGGGAGAGCGGCCGGGAGCGGAGTTGCCGTAGGCGCGACGATGTCTAACGTATAACTTTGATCCGGGCCGCCGTTTCCCAAGGTCCACACGTAGGTGCCAGGTGTGAGGCCAAGGCTGGCTATGGTTGCGCCGTCCCAGGTTGCGCTGTCCGACAGGAGAGTGTCAGAGGTGTAGCCTGAAGGAAGATAAATTTGGGTGGGGGAGGTGGCTAGGATTCCTACTACATCGCCGGTGCTGCTATTGGCGACAGTGTAACTGCCCGACCCAAAATTTGATGGTCCCGTTATGCTGATGCTGTAATCGGCCCATCCCCCCGTTCCGATGTAGATATAGGGAACATCCGGTCCAACGACTGCGGGGGCACTACTTCCCGTAGCAGATGCGCCCGGAAAGCCGGTCGTATCGATTTCTCCGATGCCCGTTGCGACGACATTGGCTCCAACTTGTTCGATCGTGACGACATAAGGGCTCACGGAACCCGCATAGGCAGCCACGGTGCCACCGATGAGCGGCGCACATACGGCGAGAATAAATAACCCTTTCGGGCTAGCTGTTGTTGGAACCGCAATCATGACCGACCCCAAAGGCGAGCGAGTTGTAAAGCTTTTAGATTGCTACGCCCCTGATCAGGCGGCCGGTAAAGCCGCGACGTTCTTGCATTTCCTGCGTTTGGCAAGCAGGCCCATCAGGCCGAGACCACCAGCGAAGAGCGGCAATGCGGCTGGCAGCGGGGTAACGGTGAAGTCGACGTTGGTGAGCACAACCTGTTCAGCGACGTAATCGGAGCCGGTACCGTCTTCGAAACCCAAGTACACACCGGACGGAAAAGGAGAACTAGCGGAGAAAGCGGTCGCGTAAACCTCATTTAAATAAGGAACAGAGCTGCCGGGCACTGCGGGGTTCAATGCGGGATTAGAATATACTATGTAGTTTGGAAGGGAGTTTATTCCGTTGGTGACGACATTAAGGTAAAAAGTTAGCACGTCACCGGCCGTTGCATGGCCGAGATTAAAGCTATCGCCGACAGCAGTGGGCGGTTGGTTAGGCAGTCCGGAAGGATTGGTCGTCATACTCGTATCATCGATCATGCCGATCGAATCGGTATAACTAGCGCCGCCAAAGCCGAAAAAATAAGCAGTAACATCGCCAGTACCCGCCGCGGTGAAAGTGTAAGTTATGGGATTGGGCGTGCCCGGCAATGGATAAGGGATGGTGCCGGCTTGGGCATTGGACACAAAATCGCCGCTGGCAAAGTGCCCAACCGCAATCAGCGTGAGTGCTAACAGAGATTTCTTCATCGTCAGCCTCCAAAAAAACTGCATCGCTATGGCGTTTGGGACCGCTAACATGTACCCACGTTAGTGTTAGAGCATGGCGACACTGGCCGGGCTTGAAAGACTTATGAAAAAGCGCTGAAATCTAGTAAGATATTGCCGTGTCTGGAACGAGTCCGGCATGCCGGTCAGCGACGAGAAAATCCTTTGTTTCCAAGACTTTACCCTTGATCTTCGCCGGGGTTGCCTGTGCCGGGCCAATCAAGATATCGAGTTGCGGCCGAAGAGCTTCGCGCTGCTTTGCTACTTGGTTGCAAATGCCGGCCGCCTAGCATCGAAAGATGACCTCATAGCGGGAGTGTGGGGCGACGTCGCGGTGACCGACGCATCGCTAGCTCGCTGCGTGAGCGATGTGCGTCTTGCCCTGCAGGACCGGGCGCAGCGGATCATCAAGACGGTTCCGCGCCGCGGCTACCTATTCGCTGCACCAGTATCACAGGTTGCGAACGGAAGCATGGCGGGTGGCCAAGCGCCGAGTGACACGCAAGTCAAGCGGTATCCAGGCGAAACTCGGCAGCTAACAGCCCTGGCTTGCGAGCTGTTCGGCCTCGCCGTCGCGCCGCAGCAAGATCTAGAGGATTTGCACCAGGCGACGACGATCTGCCAAAGCCAGGGCAGAGAGATCATTGAGCGGCACCACGGATACGTTGTTCGCCGTTCAGGCAACGACCTGTTGGCATTTTTTGGCTACCCGGAGGCCCGCGAGCAGGATGCTGAAAATGCCGTGCGTGCCGCCTTGGCACTTCGCGGACTGATGAAGAACCTCGGCACTAAGCTCGAAACTGAGCCACAACTTTGCATCGGAATCGCAACCGGAACGGTTGCGATTGGTGATGAGTTCGCGGCCGACAAATCGAACGGGCAAACCATTATCGGTGAAGCGTTGACCCGCGCAGAGCGCCTACAAACTCTCGCGGAGCCAGGTCAAGTCGTGATCGGCGAAGGCACATGGCGTCTTGTGGGCGATCTGTTCAAATATCGTGACCTCGGTCTTGTGACGCTTAAAGGGTCGGCCACGCCGGTGCGAGCCTTGCAGGTGCTCGGCGAGAGCGGCTTAGAGGACCGGTTCCAAGCGCATCATTCAACCCGCCTAGCTCCTCTGGTCGGCCGCGACGAAGTGATCGAACTGCTGCTGCGGCGCTGGCGGCAGGCGAAAAGCGGCGAGAGCTCGGTCGTTCTGCTCGCGGGCGAGCCAGGCATCGGCAAGTCGCGCGTTGCTCAAACGATCGTGCAGCTCCTGAGCGATGAGCCGCACAGGCTTCTTCGCCTTTTCTGTTCGCCGCATCGTCAGGACAGCGCACTTTCTCCATTTATTAGCCAGATCGAACGGGCAGCGGGTTTCCAGGGCGCGGATACCGACGAGCAAAGGTTGGTCAAACTCGAGGCGGCGTTTGCTTCGGGCAGTGCCGTACCGTTGGTTGCAGATTTGCTCGCGATTCCGACCGGCGACCGGTATCCGCGGCTGACCCTGACGCCGGAGAAGCGCAAGGAGGAAATCCTCGCGGCGCTGCTGACGCATGTCGAGAGCCTTGCCGCGTCGCAGCCGTTGTTGCTGGTGATCGAGGATGTCCATTGGATCGATCCAACCTCGCTCGAGCTCATCGATCTGATCGTCGAACGTGCGCCACGCCTGCATCTTCTGGTCATCGTCACCTTCCGACCCGAATTCGTGTCGCCCTGGACGGATCGTCTCCAAACGACTTTGATTACTTTAGGTCGACTAACTGCACCACAGTGCGCCGCAATCATCGCTGGCATTACCCAAGGCACACATTTGCCGAGAGCGATTATCGAAGAGATTATCCAGCGTACCGACGGGATACCGCTGTTCGTTGAGGAGCTGACCAAAGCTGTCGTCGAAAGCGGCGCTTTGGTGGACGCCGGCGACCACTTTGCCACGACGCAAGCGCGCTCGACACGGGAGATCCCGGTGACGCTGCATGGCTCGCTCCTGGCAAGGCTTGACCGTCTCGAATCGGCGCGCGAAGTGGCGCAGATCGGCGCGGCGCTGGGCCGGCGCTTTTCTTACCAGCTGATTAGCGCGGTGGCGGCGATGCCGCAACAACAACTGGACCAGGCCTTGGCGCGTCTGGTGAACGCTGAGTTGATCTGGCGGCGTGGCACCCCACCCGAAGCAGAGTACACCTTCAAACATGCCCTTGTGCAAGACGCCGCCTATGGAATGTTGCTGCGCGATTCACGTCGCACACTCCACGCGCAAATTGCCGAAACCCTCGAGACCAAATTTTCCGAAATCTCAGAACGCGAACCGGAACTTCTGGCTTATCACAATACCGAGGCGGGCCTGATCGAGAAGGCCGCAGGCCTGTGGGCCAAAGCGGGACAGATATCGCTGACCCGGTCGGCGCTGAAGGAAGCGGCCGCCCAGCTCACTCGTGCACTAAACCAGATGGAGATTTTGCCAGGCACGCCAGCCCTTCGCCGGCAACAGATCAAAATCCAGATAGCGCTGGCCAACGCTCTAATGCACACTAAAGGTTATGCCGCCCCCGAGACTAAGGCGGCCCTCAACCACGCCCGTTCGTTACTCGAGCGCGCGGAGGCGCTCGGAGAGCCACCTGAAGATCCGCTGCTGCTGTTATCGGTCCTCCATGGCTTTTGGGTCGCCAATCATGTTGCATTCAACGGCGATGCCGTTCGCGACCTAGCGGTGGAGTTTATGGCGGTCGCCGAGAGCCAAGGGACAACGTTCCCGCTGGTGCTCGGACATCGCGTGATGGGGACTTCGCTATTGTTTTTGGGGGACGCCGCGGAGGGTCTGGCACACCTTGATCGGGCAATGTCGCTTTACGATTCCACTGAGCATCGCTTGCTGGGGACGCGATTTGGTCAAGAAAGCGGCGTGGCAATCCTGTCAAACCGTCCGTTGGCTTTGTGGTTGTTGGGCTATCCAGAGACGGCGCTAAACGAAGCAGATGACGCGCTCAACTACGCGCGGGATATCCGCCAAACGGCCAGTTTTTTGTATGCCTTAGCGCGTATCGCGTGGTTCCATGTTGTTGTCGGCAATTACACTAAAGCAGCTGCACAAATCCGTGAGCTTATGACTGGCGCCGAAGAAGTCGAGGGCTCGTATTGGACAGCTGCTGGAATGATGCTCCAAGGTTGCCTATTTGCATTTACCGGAAAAGGCTCAAGTGCGATCAAGATGATTACTGACGGCATGGCGACGTCGCGGTTACGAGGTTTAAATTTGTTGCGAATGCCATGGTATTTTTCATGTATGGCAAGGGCGCATGTCGAGCTCGGGCAACTTGATGACGCTTGGCACCGCATCGGCGACGCGATGACGGCAATGGAAACGACCAAAGAGACTTGGCAAGAATCAGAGCTACACCGAATTGCGGGCGACCTCGCGCTCATGTCGCCCAACCCGGATGTGGCGAAGACACAGGCGCATCTCGACCGCGCACTCGCGATCGCGCGTAGGCAGCAGGCGAAGTCCTGGGAACTGCGAGCCGCGATGAGCATGGCGAGACTTTATCGCTATCAGGGAAAGCAGGATAAGGCCCACGACCTCCTCGCTTCGGTTTATGGTTGGTTTACCGAAGGCTTCGAGACGCTTGACTTGATCGAAGCCAAGGTCCTCCTCGGCGAGTTGGCATGAGTTGGCTATCGCCGGCGAGGAACGTTGATCGGTTGGGATGTCGGCGGCGCGCTCGCGTGCTTGGCTGCCGCAGCGCTCTGCGCCTGGGGTTTCGCTGCAGGCCGTTATCGTACTTGCGCTTCCTATGGTGGCAGTCCAGGCTTTTTTGCTGGACGCCAGCTATGCAGAGCGCAACAGCGCGATTGCCTTGATTGGCACGGAGTTGTCGGGACGGTGACGCGGTTGCCAGGGGTTGCAAGCAGCGCTTGATCTTGCCGAGACCGGCCTCGGATCTCGCGGAAGAACGCTCTGCGGTTCGCTTCGCTCGCCGTGACCAGCTCGCGTCGCAGCGGTTTCACTAACGCGTATAGGAGCAGGCAGTGCTGGCTCGATTCAATTTTTTTGTCGTATGGCTGATCGAATGGATTTGCCGCCAAGTGCTTTCCCGGCCGCCCGCGGACAAGCTCTAATGGCCAATGCACTTGCAAAGATCGGCGGAAATCGCCATGGCGGCAGCGGCGCTCGAGGACATTTTATCGATAAAAAAGCGTCCGGTATCTTGAATTTTATCAATTGATGTAGCTCACCGGTTACCCGAAACTCCCACCTTACCGCCGCCGGAGCATAAGTGGCACCTCGGTGCGGGCAGGTGCTTCGGTAACGGTACTGGCGCGGCCGGAGTCTTGCCCGTAAGACCACTTAGCTCCGAGCTTTGCCGTGTGCTGCGTTTATCTCTCTGACTGATAAAACTAAAGCCACGAACCGCAGCCGACTTCTTACAGGCTCGCCGACGGGCATCGTAGTGAGACCGCGCTTGCGCAGCGGTCCCTTCAAAAATCCAGTACAGCGGTTTGACTAGGCGGCGGCGATCGCTGCCGAACTCTTCTTCGACCCGCGATAAGCGAAAAACTGGCGCAAGCCCGCGCGGACAGCGTTTTCAATCGAAGGCCGCCCCATGAGGCTGGCGAGGCATTGATATATTTTGCTGAATCGGGACGGCACTCGTCCCACGATAGGCACCAAGCCGGGTGGGACTTGCATTCGGGGCTATAAATTGCCACGATTGGCCAGGCGCGGTTTCTGGGCGAGTTTTTGGGTGGGGGGCATCATGAGAATGCGCCAGCATCTTGCCGCAGCCGTAGTGCTCCTGAGCAGCGCGGCAGCAGCGCATGCGAGCACGGTCACAACGACAACGTTCACACTTTATGATTCCGATTTTGCGTATACTTATACGCCAATCACGGACCACAACGGCAACCATCCGAAAATCACCGACGATCTGAGCAGTTCCTACACGATCAAAGACAACACGCCGATCACCGAAAATTTCTTCACCGCGGCCCCCAACTCATCCTCCGGATTAACATGCGCAAGTGGTCCCACTAAGCCGTCGTGCGACGTCGTAGAGGGTACCATAAACGTTACCGTCGACTTTACGCTGAAGGAAACAGTAAAAACGACGACAACGACAATAGGCAAGAACGGGAAGACGATAACGAGCACGAGCACGACTACGAGCACCCTGGGACCCAGCATTCTTAGCGTGAGTGGCACCTTCTATGCCAACTACGACACCAATCCCGGCGATCCCTGCACCGACAGCGGTACCGAGACCGACTGCATTATTTGGTCCGGCGAGAGCCCCGGCGCCAGTTCGCTCACAAAGTATGTTCAGCTCGGAGATGGCAAGGTTCTCGACGTGATCTTACCTAATGCTCAGGACTGGGATATCATGCCAAGGGTCACCCTCGATCTGGATCCACCCCCAGTTCCGTTGCCCGCCTCTTTACCGCTGTTCTTTGGCGGCTTGAGCGTGATGGGTCTGCTCGGCTGGCGCAGGAAGCGTGGCCTCCACTCTCCCGCCTGAGAGAGTAATCAACATCGAGGCTGGAATCACGTTCTGTCGGGTGGTCGCGGCAGAACCAAAAAGCTTTTGGCTTCGTCGCATGAGCTTGCGCGCAGTCCGGCAACAAGCGTTGTCATCGAATATGCGAGCGTCGAAACGAGCGCACACAGAAAGACCGCCTCGCGGCGGTCTGTTTAGATTTTTGGTCGGATTATTTGCTCAAGCGTCGGCAAGTGCGTTGGGTCGAAATTTCAGGTTGCCACGAGAAGCAAAGAAGCCGAGCCCAACGAAGCCACTGACGAGCATCAACCAGGTTGACGGCAGCGGCGTCGCAACGGGATCATACCCGATCGACTCCATCATCGTATATTCCGGGCTGGAGGTCGTATAAAGCTCACCGCTTGCGTTGGTGTTGCAAACGAACGCTGATTGGACCAGACAAAAACTATTATTGGCGAGCCAATCCGCATAATCGCTGCCGTTGCCAGATTGATTGAAGTTTTCAATGTTGGTCACGCCGCCATTTATCGAAAAATATGAGGTGGCGGACGTGTCGGGAGTGAAGCTTGGAACACCTGGCGCGGAATAGCGGTAGAGATCCAGTGCGCCATAACATGTCCCACCCGCGGTAGTACAAAAGGCCTGCAGTCCAGATTGGCCAAGCACAGAACCTGCTCCGCCACCGCCGAGAATTTCATCGATCTCGTGCTCGGCTACATAAATGGCAATTGGCTGAGGCAAGCTCCCAGCAGGAGTGGTAAACAAACTCGAGCCGATGGTTACGACTCCATCGTACGAACCGGTGCCAGTGAAATTTCCGGATTGGTCGAAGCCACCGGCCACATTTACCCCTAGTGCTTGCAGATGGGCCGCAGTCGCCGCGACAGTCGCGTTTGGAACGTTGGCGCCGTTGCCAGAGCCCAGGTTCGCGATCGCAGTCGTCAAGGTGGTATTTGCCGGGTTGGCGGCAGAGTTGGCGTTAAGGAGAGCTACGTAATTGCTATATGCTGAGCTATAGTAATCGGCTTCGCTCTCACCTCCGCCAATGTTACCCGTCCCGAATACGATATTGATGGTGACGGGATTACTGTAGAGCGATGCTATCGTATTCGACGCGGTTTGAATGGCGCTTTCAATTGCGGCGGCGTTCCCACTGCCAGTGATGGAGGTGAGGAACGTATCGTCGATCGTCAGCGCGTTGACGGATGTTGCCGTCGCACCTGAAATGACGGCGCTCGGCGCAAGCAATATCAGAGAGCGAGTGACTAACTTGCTCAAGGTATACATTATTGCTTCCTTCGGTTGAACACCAAAATTGCTACTCGCCAAACGTCAATGCTGGTATTGGGCGCCCCGGCAGGATTTCCCAGACCCCACTGGGACACCGAGTGTTGTGCATTTCCCGCGCTGACGCAAGGCCTACGCTCGGTCCGCTTGGCTGCAATTCCTTCCGCCGTCCGGGCGATGAGTTGCGAGTGGGCCGATTTGAATCAATCCCGTTGCGGAAGACCAAGGAGTTAGCCGCGTTTTGCCGGATTACAGCTTTTCGTTGTTTACAATTAATCCACTACCATCCCGTGTTTTCCCAAAGGCCAGAATCCGATCGCTGGTGGCAAAATTGACCTGGTACAAACTCGCTGTTCTCGAGTGCAGAAAGGCCACCTAGCGGTGGTCTCTCCAGATTCGATCAGGCACTTTGATTAGTGCGCAACAGCGGCAACGTTCTTTCGCTTCCTGCGCCAACCAAACAGACCCATTGCGCCTAGTCCAGTGGCGAAGAGAGGTAGTGCGGCAGGGAGAGGAGTTGACTCAATCTCGACGCCTCCGCTGAGAGGTGCACCACCGAGCTCACAATTATTACCCGTGCCTTGCCCGCAATCGTGCCCTAAATTGTACCCAAATATCGCGGATAAATGATCTAGCCCGGGCGAACCGTCGAGTGGGAGAGAAAAATACAACAACAACAACGCAAACACGTTGTCACTGGCACTGTCTGAAGCATATTGGAAGCCGACGGAGGAAGAAGCATCAAATGGCTCATAAGTATAGGTGTAGGTGCCATCAAATCCTGTGGCTCCACTTATAGTCACGTCAATATTCGTCATCACATATGATGACGTATTATATGTAAAGGTGCCGGAAATCGTTCCGGTCGCGTCCAGCGTGAAATCCGTTCCCGGGACAAACTCGTAATTTACAATGGATGCACGTGCCTCCGGCACGATTGCCAGAAATACAAAAGATGCCACCGTCAAAGCCATCGCGGCTCTAGAACCACAGCTAGAAATAATAACACGCATGTTGTCACCCCTGCCCGCTCTCATCGGCGCTAAGTGCCTCAACAACGTTCCAAACAGTATCGAAATCCAGATCTACACGCTTGGCAAGTTACAAATGAAGGTACCGTGCCCCCGGACGTGATTCTGACCTTTAGGTGGAGGCCGTTGGTAACATGTTGATATCCTTGGACAACTTTGCCGTGGCATTGCAAAAGATTCAGCAACTCTTGGCGCATTGACGTGGTGCCTGGGTTAATTGGCTATCAGTCCAACACGCCCACAATTTCCATTTTTTTGGACACAGCCAGCATCAGAATTTCGTCACGCAATCGTCATCCACGCAAGCTCTAATATTTCCGCGGCAGCCTTTGAGGGAGCGGTGGGTAATGTCCAGCCAGTACACAAATAAGATACACAGGATGCCTGTTCTTAGCCCGCGGAAGCGCCGGTTTAGCGGGATTGCACTGGGCGCCATCGCGCTTTGCCTCGCCAACTCTACGCTCGCGAACGCCTTTGAATTTACCCCGGGCGATCTCGTTATCGACACGGTCACCGGATCGGGCCTCGACTCAGCGTCGCCCATGACGCTGCAGGAGTTTAGCCTAGGCGGTGGCGGCACGTCCGCCAGTCCGTCTGGCAGCTTGACCCTGCCGCAGACGGGAAGCGGCGCAATCTCCGGCGAATACGGCTCTGCGTCGGAGGGTTTTCTGAGCCAATCGGTGAACAGCCAATACCTCACGGTCATCGGTTATGGGGTGAACGCCACCACGTTCAATACTGCGCCAGCCTCGACTTACGGCGCACCAACACCGCCCTCACCCGGTCAGACGACTAATTTTGCGCTTGGTCAAACAACCAGCCTGACACCGAGCGAGCAGACCGGCACGATATACACGACCGTACCGCGTGTCGTTGCCCTGATCGGTGGCAATGGTGGCGTCAACACCAGCACGCAACTCACTGATGTCTTCAACACCAACAATCCGCGCAGCGCAGTCACTGTCGACGGCACATCCTTCTACGTATCCGGCCAGGGCGCCAGCAAGACCGACCCGACACAAGGCGTGTTCCTGGCTCAGCTCGGCGCGACCACCGCTACGACGATCGATAATAGCACCGACACGCGCGCCCTCGCGATCTATAACAACGCGCTTTATGTTTCACGTGATCAAAATCCGCCAGGCGGCGGCAGTCAAAATTTCACAAACGTTGGCCGCTACGATGTGACGGGAGGCGGGCTACCGACGTCTTCGACAGACTGGAATCTTACCCATATCGCGCCACCTGCCAGCCCACTCTCGAGCGGCGGCAATAACGGTTCGATCAATCTTACGGCTGGTACGGCGAACGGCATTAACAATTCCCGGATCGGCAGCTTTGTTTATCTTAGTCCGGAGCAGTATTTCTTTGCCAATCCCGACACGCTTTATGTCGCCGACAGCGGCCAACCCAAGAACGGCAATGTCAATAAAGCGGCCCTCGGCGAAGGCGGTTTGCAGAAATGGTCGTTTAACGGTTCGACTTGGGTTTTGGACTACGATCTCGTAGCGGGTTTGAACCTGCTCAACAACGCCAATGCCGACGCCAACACGCCGGCGGCACCTGGCGTCACCGGACTCTTTGGTCTAACCGGCGAGGTTGTTGGCGGTCAGGTCGAATTGTTTGCCACTAGCTACGGTTTGAATGAACTGTCGCCAAGTTTCTTATATGAAATAACTGATACCCTCGCTGACACGACGATCGCGCAAGCGGCATCAGAGACCTTTGATACGCTGTATTCGGCGCCTACAAATATATCGATCCGCGGGGTTGCTTTTGCGCCGACGGGCATGGACGACCCCTTGACACCCACTCCACTGCCAGCCTCATGGACCTTCATGCTGATCGGTCTTGCCGGCCTCGGTTGGGCCGCAATGCGGCGAAGGCCGAACGCACAGGTTTGGCCGCCGCCTGATCGGCATCTCGACCAAGCCGTAATCAGGCCAAGATCGATGATGTTCGAGTGTGATGGCTGGGTGTCGGCTTCGCGGCAGGCCTACTAATAGAGACTGCCACTTCCGGGGCTTTCAGCTCCAAATCGATGCCTACAACGGCCTCGCCAAAAAAGAAACCGCCTCGCGGCGGTCTCCCCAGAAATCCAATCGCTTATTTGTCAGGCGGCTGCGTCTGCAGTAGCGTTTCGCTTCCTGCTTCTCGCCAAGAAACCCATGATTCCAAGGCCGCCAACAAAAAGAGGTAGCGCCGCCGGAAGCGGCGTCGACTGCAGATGATCTAGCTGCCCAACTTGCGTCGTCGCCAGGAGGTTTGCAAATTCGAATGCATTACTTCCCGACGAGGATAAAACGACGGAGTCGAAGGCTTCGCCACCAAGCGTTAAAGTCACCTGATCATGACCATAGGTTTGTAGTAAGAGGGCGCTGCCAGAAATTATGTCCTCAAGCCCGGTACCATTAGGCCCACTGTAAAACGCGATGTAGTTATACGAATCTGGCGATCCCCAGAGTAGGCTAAGGCTGGTAGCCGCGGCAGAAAATGTATATGTCGCGGTCGAATTGGCCTCTATCGAAGTGTAGGGAAGCAGGTCGAATCCTGGTTGCTGATAGCCCCCATTATTCGAATTGTAGACACCGCCGTTGCCCGCATTGGCATTTTCAAAGGGCGACCGGTAGATGTTGGGGAGCGAACCAAGCTCGTTGAAGTATACGGTTCCCGTCGTCTGTGGCGTGTACGGACTGACACTTGACGCCGGCAGCGTTACAAAATCGGAATCGTCTTGAAAGGAAATGGTGACCGCCTTCGCATCATGCGAAAGGGTGCACAAAGCGATGACGCTTCCTACCAAAGCGATTGTATAATGATTTCTTTTCATCGAAACCCTTTCACAAATGCTGCGCATGACTTGGGGCAGGTTTCCTTCTGGCGGATTCACGCACTTTTCGAGGGCAGACAGTCGCAAAAGGCTCAAGAAGGGTCAATCCCGATTGGCATGTTTTACTAGTCTTATTTTTTCAATTTTGCCCTTATTCTCATACCCTTAGACGCGGAGAAGCCGCCAGAAGGTTTGAAGCGGATCAGATTACCTCCAACACATACTAGGCCGCCGGAGCGGGGTAGCAGTGAGCGTACCGGTATAAGATCCGTTGCTGATCGATTCCGTTGTCGGGCCGGTTTGCGTGATCATACCTGTCAGCGTGGCTAATCCTGTGTCCCCCGCAAAAATGCCAGTCCCTCCCGTAATTACGAAATCGATTGTGAACGTCGCGCCGCCCCGTCCGTTGGCGGTCCCCTGCCCTGAGCTCGTGCCGAATAAGGTGCCATTAGAAAAAGTCTCGGTGATCGATCCATCGGTGAAAACCAATTGCGGCGGATTGCTGAAGTCGACCGTCGATTGGGAATCCGAGCTGAACGAACCGTAAGTCGTATCATCTCCGTCCGCCGGTGAAATTCTGGAGGTAGAGGCCGGGCGTACCCTTTGGGGTGAGCGTGGCGTCGCCAGAAAACGTACCGGAGATATCGACCGTGGCGGCGTGAACGGGTGCGGGTAGTACGGTTGCTGCCAAGGGGAAATATGCGATCGTCGCCGCGGAGCGGATCATGGACACCCCGACCGGAAATGACCGGCTGATTAATGCAAATAGGACAGTAACATCGGTTGCAGGGCGCTCGCAACAACTCGCCTCTCGGCATTGGCCCGGGCGGCCCCTGTCGGGTCTTTTTGCTCGCTTGCGCGAACTCTTGATCGGTATTGGTGCGTAGCGGATGTATCGGCCACAGCAGACATCGTTCAGATTCCTATTATGGTTGTGCCGTTTTCCAGATCAACCCCACGGAACGAGTCTGACGAAGTAGTGAAGGGCCCCCAGCGTCGGCGGCTAGACACAAACAGAAAGACCGCCTCGCGGCGGTCTCTCCGAAATCCGATTAGGTGTTTTGGTCAGCCGGCCGCCAATTAAGCAGCGTTCTTCTGTTTCCTGCGCCGCGCCAGGAAACCCATCATGCCGAGGCCTGAGGCCAAGAGCGGGAGCGCGGCCGGAAGCGGGGTTGCTAGGGATGAGTATGTGTATTCCACGGTGACGGTCCCACTGCCTGACGCCCCCCCACCGCCGAAGGTCCCAGCTACTGCTGGAGCCCACGTGCTTGTAGTAGCATTGACGTCGAGCGTTGCCAAAAAGGTGCCGGCACCTTCGTATAAAGCAAATTCGCCGGCCAAGGCATTCACTGACGCGGCTAAGCTTGTTGGATTGGGGCCGGCAAAATATTGACTCGAAAAGGGCGGGCCCGAACCTGCAACCGTCATCGGACCAGTGGCATTAAGCCCAACACTCGTCGTGTCCGCCCCGAGACCTGTGAGGACGATGGAAGCACAGCAATCCGTACCGGTCCCTGTCCAGGCACCCCCAGAGATATTAAGAATATTCAGCCCCAGATCCGCTGACCCGCTCAGAATTAGTTCGACTCCAGTCAGGGTACCCAAAGCGGTATTGAACTTTTGCAAACTAATGGTGTCG
>Ga0210398_10003147_pt1 | contig 15912 bp, 7 predicted proteins | sample IncBWC4OmetaG_FD_161047 | JGI IMG/M metagenome (GOLD analysis project Ga0210398, IMG submission 161047) | Forest soil microbial communities from Barre Woods Harvard Forest LTER site, Petersham, Massachusetts, United States - Inc-BW-C-4-O | ecosystem: Environmental > Terrestrial > Soil >...
CAAAGGCTCTGGTCCTTTTTAAGTCTAGGTGGGAACTTCGGCGGCGACGTTTGCTTTCCGATTTACGGCCTAGCAGTTGTCACCGTCGGTTCGGCTCCCGAAAAGAAGCAAAGGCAAAGAGCGGTTTATTGAAAGCACTCGAACACTACAGGGTGCCGGCAACAAATTAGGTCCGTACCGGACCCCGTCAAATGCGAATGCAGCTTTTGCCCTTCCGAATTTGCTTGCCCGGCTCAACAAAAAGGCCATCGGACGATCCGATGGCCTTAAAATTGGGCCGTGCCCACCGTAGCCCCGAGCTTGCGAGGGGCGAAGGTGGGTGCAGGGTTTGGATTTGAACCAACGACCTTCCGGTTACAATGGCGTGAGGGCAATCCACTCGGGTGCCATCGTATAGCCGGTCGCAGCAGCATTCTTACCCGATACGGTAAACGTGAAGGTGCGGGTGGTTCCGGGTGCCCCGGCGGTAAATGTGCCCAAATCTTGGGTCTGGTTCCAGTTGGAAGTGGCCTGATACTCATCCAAGGTCGCCAGTTGCGGTTGCGCCGTGCCATTGACGGTCAGCTGGCATTGACCACGCGAGGGATCCGATCGGTATCCAATCGTGACGTCGTAGCTGGTGCCCTGGACAATGCCGGTTACGGTAAACTGCAAATATTGCCCCACGGCCGTGGAATAAAGCTTGCAGGCGACTTCCCCATTGGGGCCACCGGTAATCGGAGAGTAAGTGAGCCCGGACGTGTTGCTCTCCGCAAGCGTCGAACACTGCTCGGTCATGGTGCCGCCACTGCCGATCGTGTAGGTGGCGCTGGTGATGCTGCTGTCAGTCATGCCGCTCTCGTAGGCAATGGCGTTGAGGGTTGCGGTGCTGCCAATGTTCACCGGCCCGGAGTAAAGCGTGCCAGCGGTTTCAGAAGGCGTGCTGCCATCCGTCGTATAACGGATGGATGCACCACCGGTTGTTGAAGTAATGCTCACATTTTGTGCGCTGCTGTAGTTGCCGCCGCCAGGACTGAAAGTCGGCGCGGCGACTTGATTGCCCAGACCCATGCGAGAAAGGATGGTGGCATAACTTGTGCCGGCCGTCGCCATGAGAATGGTGTCGCCGGTGCTCGTCGTGATGCTAAAGGTGGTACCCGACACGGTGCCGGTATCGACCCCGTTCCGATAGACTTCAACCGATTGGCCCGGCCATGGATTGCTAAACACGGCCGTCCTGCCCTTCTGGCTGATACATCTCACATATTGAACCGTATTGCCGCTTCCCGATACTTGGGCTGAAATCAGGAAGGCGCCATCCGCCAGCAAATCACCGAAGGTCGCGGTCGTGTTGCTTGGCCAGTCGTTGAACAGGCGAAGGGTGCCCTGGCATGATTGCAGGAGCATTTCGTCGACAGTTCCTGGAACAATATTAACGTCTTCGATTCCCCCGCCGCCGGTGTGGAAGGCCAGATTAGGATAAGCACTGTTGTTGATTTCTGAATCCAGATTGCTGAGGATCGTGGAGGCCGGGTAGTCGATGCGAGCCGCGATGGGATACGCCAGGCAAGCGTGGCTCTCCGTCCAGCAGTTGAGCTGGGTAAACGTGTTCTGGGCTTCCGTGAGAAGCGTCGAGCTGCTGCCCGTGCCCAGTTGGGCGCCAGGATAGGCAAATTGCAGGACTTTGGCGTTGTTTTTAAAAGCCGTCCCCACCGACGTGCACCGAAAGATGGTTTGGCTGTTTTGCACAAACGTGGGATAGGGAGCGAGGGTATTGATGATATTCTGCCAGGTCGGCCGGAGCGAGGAATCGACGTTGAGTTCCGTGCTCATGTCGATGCACGCCTGGAGCACATATTTAATGTAGCCCAATGAACCCGTGTTGTCGGTTTGCGGATAGGATTCGTTTTCGAAGGTCGCGTCGTTAAAATCGTCATACTGGGTCCCGCTCCAGACGAGGTAGCTTTGCCACCAAGCAGCGACCCCCTTCAAAAAGGGATACACCTGATTCGCATAGGTCAGGTCATGCGTATGGTAGTACCGAATGATCATGGGCATTGCGACAAAAGACGCATCGGATTTCTGGTTCATGAACAGGCCCGCGTTGGTCTCAGGCAGCGGCCCGATATGCCCTTCATAATAATATCCCGTGTAGCCGGCATTGGTCGCGTTCGCTGCGCCGCGCGGCATCCAGTCCAGCATGATTTGGTCGTAACTTTCCGCCAGATCCACGTGATTCGCTGGAACGGTGAACAGATAGGGAGATTCTGCATTATAATTGAGCGTATAATCCCCCTGCCAATTCATATCCTCCATGATCCAATTTCCCCACAACGCGGGACTCTGCTCGCCGGCCCGGGATTCGCAAGCCATCAGGTAAAGCGAGCCATACCACTCTTTTTCGGCCGTCTTGTCCGCGATTTCGACAAATGACTCACTGTAGAAATTATTCCACCACGTATGGTGCGTGCCCAGCATCGTGTTGATGTCCGACTGCGCTTTGGTGTTTATGTTGCTGATGGCCAGGCTCTGAAAATTCGAGGAATCGTAGTTGCTCATGATGCAGGTCAGCAACGTATAGCTTCCTCCCGGCTGGATCGTGAACGTCAGGGTGCTGCCGTTAATGGTGGCGGTGGCTCCGATCACCGTCGTGGCGGTTCTCACCTTGGGCGAAGTGTAGCCTCCCACGGTGGCAGTGCTGTCGCCCTGTACATCAAGATATAGAACCGAGCCGCTCGAACCCACTGTAGTGGGAAACGTGTTGTTATTGCCGACGGCCAGCGATACGGTGACCGTTTTTGAGCCGCTTCCGCTGTAGCTCAATTCCTGCACCAGCATATTGTTGGTCGTGTCGGTGGCTTGCACCCAGTCTTTGGTTGTAATGGTGTTGCCGCTTAGGGTGGCCGTCTCGTTCACCTCGCCAACGGCGATATTTTCAGTGGCGCTAAACGTCGCTCCGCTCATGCCGGAAACCGAGACGGACAATCGGGACATGGCTTTAACCTGCTCCTGCGCCAGCGACCAAAACTCATTTTTTCCCAGGACAAATGTCTGCGCATCTATGTTACCCATCACCAGCGCGCCGACGTCTCCGTTTCCGAGCAGCGGGGCGTCCGAGACTTGGCCCCCGTTCGTTATGGTGGGAATTGAGGTCCAAGAACCGCTGTACTTTTGGACGATTCGCAGCGCATTACTGGAAGTGTAACTATCCGCCCTCGCGGTTGGAATGGTGCTCACGCCCGCGATGACGGCCAACACGGCCATGCTTCGCAGACAAAATTGCAGGGAAACCAAGTTGCTTAAGAACAGGCGTGGGAACGCCGGGCTACCTTGAGTGGTTTTTATAATGTTCATTTTTTTGGGGTGGTTATGCGCCAAGAACCTCAATGCCGGGGGATCATCTTGGGTCGGGGCACGTCGTTAACGCCGTTTATCTGGGGGTTACTAACGAGGCAACGCCTGGCTCAAACTCCTGCGAAGGAGTTCTTTTTGCTCAGGCGAAAGGATATGCGATTCATTCACATAGTGGATGGATTCCGCCGGAGCCTTGATCCCTTGCGTAAGTAGAATCTGTCCGATGGTCTCAGCGCTTAGATCATGGTCTGAAAGCGCTTCCGCCCACCTCAGCGCGACCTCGAAGTTTTTTGTAATGACGCTATTCTTAAGCAGGACATCCGTGATAAGATGATCGGTGGCTGGATCGGCCTCGTGATCAGCGAGCCAGTCGATAGCGGCGTCCAAATCGAGATCAGTCCAGTGCCGAAAAGCCTGCGTGACCGCGGGAATCCGGCCATCGCCACGCATTTGCCACGCCGCGTCCATGAGCTGCTCGGGAGAGGCGTTTTCCTGGATCGCCTGTCCTGATCCGGCGAACCTATCATTGGGGATGGATACGGGCGGAGTTTCCGGCACGGAATCAGACTTTAAACCCTCGGCGGCATGGGAGTTTGGCCAACCGTGAAAGTATTTTAGTCCAAACACCAAAAGACTCGCGACGACCACGAACAGGGCGAGAGAAAGCATCTTACGATTCATTTCGGGGTGTGCCAGTAAACCGGCAGAGGTGGCTCGAAATAGCGAGGTCACGCCTTCTTCCTCCAGGCAGTTGGGGTCTCGCCGATGTGGGACTTGAACGCACGACAGAAATTTGTCGCGCTGGAAAATCCGGATTCCGCGGCGATTCCCTCGAGCTTGGCGTCCGACTTCGCCATCAGGTGCATGGCTTTTTCGAGGCAAAGATTGAGCAGGATCTGCTTGGGGCTCTTCTTCCTTACCTGTTGGAAAATCCGCCGCAATTGGCTCGTGGAGACGCCGACCGCGTGGGCCGCCTCGCTGATCGACGGTGACTCACCGATGTGCTGCCGCAACCAATTTTCAGCGTCCACCACCCTGTTCCAACCCACGCCCACCTGTTGAGGCGCCTTACTTTCCTTCACGTTGCCCATGAGCAGCAAGCTCAGATCCATCAATGCGCGCTCAGCGTGGAGCTCGCTAACCAGGATCGGATACCGGTAGTGCGGTTTGAGCCTGTTGGCGAGGCGAACCAGCAGATGCTTTTTCGCAGAGTTCAATGGAACGGACAGGAACCCGTGTTCGCCGACCATCCGCTCGATTACCCCAGGCACTGTACTGAAATGCATAACAACCACTTCGCATATACGCCCGAGCTTTCCCCGCCAGCCGTGGTTGTAGCCTGGCGGGAAAAGCAAGAGCGTATTGGCCATGAGCTTGGACTCATTGGAGCCGGGGACGATGGGTGCCACCTGCCCGCGGATAACAGCCATGAACTCCCAATCAACCCGCCTTTGGGGTAACGTGGGACCATGGCCCAGTCGTCGTCTTTCAATCGCCAAATATCTCAGCATAATTTCCCAAGGATGGCCATCGCGCCTTAAAATGAATAAACGTAAGCGGACGAATTCAGATGTCCTGTCAGGGTAGGAAACGGTGGGAGCAATTTCCTTTGGAGCGCCTATCGATAATCTTCAAAATCACCAAGGCAACAAGCCGTCAGGTGACGCGTTCACATGCAGTCCGTCGCTTGCGGCTGAGAGGCGGTGAGAAAACTTTGTTAAACGGACGTTGCCATGAGAAAGCGCCTCCCGATCACCTTCCGGTCCGCCGGCTCTAAGAACCACTCCCCATTCACCGTGCGGCTCATGCAATGGCACGCTGCCTGCCCTCTTCCGGCGGCACTTTGATCCGGCTTTGCCGTGCCCTTCCGTAGTCATTGAGCATGTCGAAGGTGCGAAGGAGGGTCTCGCCACACCCTGTCCGCCGTAGCCTTGGGGAAGGAGGAAGCTTGCGCGATTTTTCAACCTGTCCCTTACACTTTTTTTCCCTTACACTTTTTTGACCCGTCCCTCAAAATCTCCGATTAACACTTGCTAGCCAAAGCCGTTGATGCATATTGGTGGCGTATAGAGAGAGCTGCCAGGTACCCCTCCAACCCCGAACGAATAAGAGGCCATTATCGCTATAGCAATGATCGCTGCCCGGTGAGTTTCACCTCAACGGAGGTGCCGACCAGCCAGAGCCTTTCATTAGATTGAAATATTGCTAAGCCAAAACCCTGCCCTGGCATCAAGCCGGCTCGATGCGACGGTATTGCCCCGGAACCAGCCTCCCTGAACACCCACTATATAATTTAGTGGAGATTATAGATGTAGCCAATAACCCCATATAGAGGAAACGATAAATAATGAAAACGCTTACCCGTCTCTCCTGCCTGATAATTACCGCAGCTGTACTTTTATATAGCCGAAACACGGCTTACGCAGTTGGTGCGACACTTCCCTTTACGAGTTACGAAGCCGAGGCCGGGACCCTCGGCGGCGGCGCTTCCATCGTCGCACTGACCTCCCCGCCGACGACGAGGTACTCGAGCCCGCAGCTCGAGGCATCCGGCCATGCCTATGTGAAGCTCACCGGCACCGGCCAATACGTGGAGTGGACCAATAATACCGGGCAGAACATCACCGCCATCAACCTCAGGTCCTGCATCCCGGATGCTCCGGGCGGTGGAGGAATTACATCGACGATCGACTTGTATGTTAACGGGGTGTTTCGCCAGGCCTTCAATGTCAATTCGCAGCAAAATTATTGCTATGAGGGCACGAACTACAACGACCAAACGGATAAGAATCCCGCCGACGGCGATCCGCGCGATTTTTGGAACGACACCCACGCCTTCGTCACGGGCGCGGCCATCGCCCCGGGCAGCACGTTCCGGTTTGAAAAGGATTCAGCGAATTCCGCCGCCTTCTATTATGTCGACGTGGTGGATGTGGAAAATCCCCCGGCGGCATTGAGCCAGCCGGCCAACTCCCTTTCCATCACCAGCTACGGAGCGCAGGCGAACAACAGCTCGTTCGATAACACGTCTGCCATCAACAACTGTTTCAGCGCGGCGAAAGCGCAGGGGAAAATCGCCTGGATCCCGGCCGGCACGTTTTACTTCAGCGCCATCCATGGCGGGCTCAATGCCGATGGAATAACGATCGATGGGGCAGGGCCGTGGTATACCACCCTTTATCGGGTCACTCCGGCCAACAACAACATAGGCATAGCGAACATTATAACCGCCACCTCCAGCACGCTGCAAAACATGCACTTGGATTGCAATGGAAACAGCCGGGCGAACACCAACAACGACGGCGCCGTCGATTTTAGCGGATCAAATTGGTTGGTGAACAACGTATGGATCGAACATGTGACTTCTTCGTTTTGGTGCGCCGGCGACCACGGGGAAGCGGAGAACTGCCGCACCGACAGCAACTGGTCCGATGGCGGCAACTTCAACAACGTGCAAGACTCCCGTGGAATTGGAGAGTTCCTCACCTACACCAACAACTTTGTGCGGGGCGAAGGAGACGACGCCATGGCCATCAACTCGGTCCATGACAACGGGGGCACCATCCTGGCGACAATGAGCAACATCACCTACTCGAATAATACAGTGATGGCCATGTGGGGCGGCAAAGGCATGGGAATTTACGGTGGGAGCAATGTCCTCGTGACGAATAACCTGATTTCCGACTCGGCGAGGTATATCGGCCTGGGCGTGGGAAGATTTGGCGTCGACGGATCTGATCTGACGTCCGGCACGGTGACAGGAAACGTTCTGATCGGCTGCGGGGGCAACGGTTATGACCAGGAGCAGCCCGCTCTCCAAATCGGCAATGGCGGCGATGGGCAAAGCACTGGACTTGTAGAAGACGTCACGGTTTCAGGGAATACCGTGATTGATTCACTCTACAACGGAGTCGGTTTTTCAACGTGCACCAATATCAACTTCAACAACAACATCGTCAACTCACCGGGACTCAACGGGATCGTAATCTCCCCGGCATTCTTTCCCGCGCCCACGGGATCGGCTTCGATCACAGACAACACCGTGACAGGCGTCGCATCCGGGGAAACGGCCTACGCCAATGAATCGAGTGGTTTCACTGCGACGTTAAGTGGCAATACCTGGCAAGGCGGCCCGGGCGCCGAGGCTCCGTACGGCGGCACCGCGGCCTCGATTCCCGGCACGGTCCAGGCCGAAAACTATGACATCGGCGGCCAGGGGGCGGCCTACAATGTCACTTCGATCAATGGGACGGATAATGGTTATCGTGTCGACGGCGTTGACTTGGAAGTGACTTCGGATACCGGAGGCGGCGTTGACCTCGGATGGACCGCCGGTGGGCAGTGGTTCAAATATACGGTCAATGTGGCCACAGCCGGGACTTACACCGTCAGTTTCCGCGTGGCCGCTCCGACCGCAGTGACGGATGCCTTCCATCTTTCGAATTCTTCAGGTACGGATCTGAGTGGTTTCGTCAACATTCCTGCGACGGGTGGCTACCAAACCTGGACCACGGTGACGGCGAACGTCACCCTGCCCGCGGGCCAGCAAGTCCTGACCCTCAATCAGGACAACGGCGGTTGGAACATCAACGACATGAGTTTTGCAACTTCTGGCGGCGGGACCATGACCGAGCAGTGTTCAACCCTTGCAGAGAGCAACACGGCCGGGCTCACTTACAGTCAGATTACCGGTGGCCCCAATGGCGAGATCGCCTGCAAGCTGTACTCCACAGCCGTGGGACAATTTTTGCAGTTTACCGTAACCGGCATTGTCCAGGGCACCAGCTACGATGTCACGATTGGATACCGATCGGATCCCACGCGTGGTCAATGCACACTGAGCATCAATGGCAATGCACAACCACAAATGGCGACCTTGGATGAGTATCAGGCCACTACCAACTGGAACCAGACCGCTGACTTGGGCACATTTACCGCCGGAGCGGCCGGAACCACCCGCACCTTCACGTTTACCGTATCGGGCAAGAATAGCGCTGCGACTGGCTATACGATGGCACCCGAGTGGATCGCCCTCACGCCATTGTAACCTGAATTAACGATTGTATACTCAAAAAACAAAACGTTATGAATAAAATTGCCCCTCTTCTCCTTGGCCTGCTGCTTGCTCCCGCGGCCATTTTTGCCAGCACACCGTGGACCGGTACGTGGGCGGTGACGCCTGAGTCCGGCGGCGGCACCTTTACCCAGCAGACCATCCGGCAAATCGTCTACACGAGTGTCGGCGGGCCGGCGGCGCGGATCCGGCTTTCCAACTTGTTCGGCTCATCCCCGGTAACCATCTCGGACGTTCACATTGCCTTGGTGAGCAGCGGCTCTTCGACCCAGGCCGGCACGGACCATATGATCACGTTCGGGGGGTCTGGCACGGTCACAATCGGTGCGAATGCCGAAGTCTACAGCGATTCCATCGCGATGACCATCCCCAGCCTGTCGGAGCTCGCCATCAGCTTCTACTTGCCGAATTCCACCTCCGTGCAGACGTACCACTGGATCGGCCAGCAGACCAATTATGTCGCGAATGGCGATGTCAGCGGGAATACGAGCATCACGGTGGCGTCGACCCAGACGAGCTACTACTACCTCACAAACCTCGACGTCCAATCCACGGCGCTTACAGGCGCGCTGGTGACGTTCGGCGCATCGATCACCGACGGCTATGCCTCCACGCAAAACGCGAACCACCGGTGGCCGAATGTCCTGGCGCGAAGGCTTTCGACGGCCGGGATTAATACGGTCGGGGTCATCAACCAGGGCCTGAGCGCCAACCAGCTGCTCATCGACGCTTCGGGCACGCTCAGCGCCTTGCACCGGTTCCAGCACGATGCGGTGCTGCAGCCGAATGTGAAATGGGTGATCTTTTCCGACGATCCCCTGAACGATGTGGGCAACAACCATTCGATTACCGGCGACCAACTCATCACGGGCGTCCAGCAACTCATTTCGCAGGCTCATACCAATGGTTTGAAGTTCCTGGGTTCAACGCTGACCCCGTTCCATGGAGCCGGCGGCTGGTCATCCACCGGGGAAACGGCCCGCGAGCAATACAACGCCTTCATCATCAGCCCGTCCAGCGGCTGCGATGGAGTGGTCGACCAGGACGCGGCAACGCGCGATCCAAGCAATCCAACGCAATTCCTTCCAGCGTACGACAGCGGGGATCACCTCCACCCAAACGACGCCGGCTACCAGGCGATCGCCAATTGTGTAAATCTCAGCTTCTTTGGGTCGGTCGGCCCGGCGACGAACGGACTAACCGCATCGTCTTGCAACGTGGCTGCGATGTACACGGATGGCACAACGTTTGGCAGCGGGATTGATCGGGTCGGCAATGCCCTTTCCGCCACCCTCTTGGGTTCATCGCTGAATTGGAACGGATTGTCGTATACATTCGCTGCGGCTAATACGGATAATGGCGTGTCAAACACAACCATTGCCCTGCCCGCAGGACAGTTCTCGACCCTTTCGCTGCTGGGTGTGGCGGTTAACGGCAATCAAACCTCGCAAACGTTCAAGGTGAATTACACGAATGGCACGAGCTCCACCTTTACGCAGAGCTTGAGCGACTGGGAGGCGGGGCCTCAACACTACTCCGGTGAGTCAACGGCCTTCACCATGTCCTATAAGAATAGTTCCAACGGAACTCAAGGGACCGGACCATTTTATCTCTATGGATATAGCTTTGCCATCAATAGCTCCCTGACCGTAAGCAGTCTGGTTCTCCCGGCTAACGCCAACGTGGTGATTGTTGCGGTCGACCTTTCAAACACAGGCGGTGGTGGTGGGACCACCATGACCGAGCAGTGTTCAACCCTTGCGGAGAGCAACACAGCCGGGCTCACTTACAGTCCGATTACCGGTGGCCCCAATGGGGAAGTCGCCTGCAAGCTGTATTCCACAGCCGTGGGACAATATTTGCAGTTTACCGTAACCGGCATTGTCCAGGGCACCAGCTACGATGTCACAATTGGATACAGATCAGATCCCACGCGTGGTCAATGCACGCTGAGCGTCAATGGCAATGCGCAACCGCAGCTGGCGACCTTGGATGAGTATCAGCCCGCTGCCAACTGGGACCAGACCGCTGACTTGGGCACATTTACCGCCGGGGCAGCCGGAACCACCCGCACCTTCACGTTTACCGTATCGGGTAAGAATAGCGCTGCGACCGGCTATACGATGGCGCCCGAGTGGATCGCCCTCACGCCATTGTAATCCAACCGGCTCACGGCTGCCCCAAGCCAGGGAGGACAATCACGCGGCGGGCGCACACTCGGAGCCCGTCATTCCTGCGCGGGCCAGAGCCCGCGCAGGATGAAGGATCTCGAGTTTTTACGTTTCTCGGTTTACGGCGTCGGGACGAGGACGATGTCGTCGAAAGCTTCCGTATAGCTTGAGCTGCTGGCGTTGTGCCCGGTGATCGTGAATTCGAAGTACTGGTCACCGGTGGTCGCAATGGTCACCGGGATGCTTACGACCTGATATGAGTCGGTCGCGGAATACTCGTCGTAGGGGCTTCCCCAGTTTGTCTGACCGCTGCCGGTCCCAATTGAGAGCTGCCAGATGCCTCGATCGGAGTGCAGCTTGACGCCGATTTGGGCCGTGTAATTCCCGGCCGGGACGTTCGGCACGACAAAGGTGACTTGCTGCCCGGCGGCGGTCGAGTGCATCTCCGTGCCTTCTCCATCCGGAAACGGAGTGTAAGCAATGTCGACGATTGGAATCGAGGACGACAAGACTTGGAGCTGAGTCGTCGGGTAAGAGCACGGACCCATGAGGCCCAGGATTTGCGCGTACGTCGTGCCGCTCGGCGCCAGATGGATGATTTCACCCACCGTCGTAGTAAGCGTGAAGGTCGTTCCGCTCACCGTCCCGGCGCTCACGCCATTGGCATAGACTTGCACCGTTTGGCCCGGCCATGGATTCACGATCTGCGCGTCTTGCCCTTGTTCACTGATGATCCGGACATACTGCACCGCGTTGTTCGTGTTGATCGAACTTGAGATGAGGAAGCCCCCGCGCGCCATGAGGTTGCCATACGTGGCCGCGGTCGCGCTTGGCCAATTGGGAAAGATATGGATCGGGCCGAGACAGGACTGCAGGAGCATCTCGGAGATGCAAGCCGGCACCGTGACCACATTCTCCGTACCCCCGGACGCGCTGGATATTTCCAAACTGCCGGCGTGTACCTGCTGTGCGATCCAGGTATCCAAATTGCTCAAGACCGACGAAGCCGACCAGCCCATCCGGGCCGCCGACGCATAAACAAGGGGCGTGTGGTCGCCGAAAAAGCCGCCGTTGGTACCCTGCTCTTGATTGAAGGTATTTTGCAGGTGCACCAAGTCCGTCGGATTGCTGTCCAAGGCAAGCTCGTCGGCGGGGTAGCACCCTTGCACCATGTACCCATTCAACTTAAAAAATATGGGGTTGCTCGTGGCGCTGAAGGTCGTCTGCCCGCCTTGTGTCATCGTCGGATAGGGATATAGTTTGTTGATGATGTTCTGCCAGACCGGGATTTCCTCGGTGTTGCTGTTCGTTGCCGTGGCTATATCGATGCAGCCCTGCATCACCTTTAGAATGAAGGACCGCTCATAGACGGGATCGACTTGTGGATAGGCTGCGAATTCGCCGCGCGCGTCGTTGACGGAATCGTAGGTCGAACCGTTCCAAGTCAAATAGTTCTCCCAAAACGTCGCCAGTTGCATCAGATATCCGAAAATCTCCTGTCCATAGACGAGATCGTGGGTGAGGTAATAACGATCCAGCATAGGCATGGCGGCAAAGTTCCCGTTGGACTTCATGTTCTCGTACGGATTCCCTTGCCCGTGCGTTGGGGACACGGCCGATTCCGTGCTGCCCCAGGGCAGCGGCCCGATATGTACCTCGTAATAGGCGCCGGTAAATCCGTTGGTGGTGGCGTTACTTTCGCCATGCGGCAGCCAGGCCAAAATCGCGGCGTCATAGCCCTGTTGCATGTCCGCGTGGTTGGTCACCGAGGCATCATCGATGCCGAGCTGGAAGTTGTAATCCAACGTGTAATCACCCTGCCAAGCCATGTCTTGCATGATCCAGTTTCCCCAGAGCCCGGGTGCAACCTGAAACAAGCGGGACTCGCAGGCCGACAGGTAGAGTGAAGCATACCATTGCTTTTCCGCGTTTTTGTCGCCGAGGACGACGAAGGATTGGCCGAAGTAATTGTTCCACCAGCCAATGTTCGTTTGCTGGAAGGAGTCCACCGCGGATTGCGTCAGGCCACTGACGTTATTGATCGCCGCGCTCTGGTAGTTCAGATTGTCCCAATTGCTCATCACACACGTGGCCACCGTATAGGTGTTCCCAGGCTGCATGGTGAACGTCAGCCCGCCGTTGGAAACCGTCGGCGTCGCTCCGATGACCGTCGAGGCCGTCCGCACGAAGACGCTGGGGATGCTCAGGTGCGAGGCATTGGCGTCGGCTTGCACGTTGTAGTACGTCACATTCCCCGACGTCCCCGAGCTCGTCGGAAAGCTGTTATTCGTCCCCGGAGCAAAGGAAAGCGTCACCGTTTGCGCTCCGCTCCCGGTATAGGTGAACTCGGTGAACAGCATATTGTTGATCGGGTCCGTCGCCTGAACCCAGCTATTGGTCGTGATCGTATTGCCGCCCTGGGTAAAGGTTCCCTGCACCTCTCCGTTCCAAACGTTCTCCACCATGTTGTAGGAGGCCGAAGACATGCCCGGAACGGCGAGTGTCATGTACACCATCGCCTTGATCTGCCCCTGTTCCTGCGAGAAAAAGTCGTTTTTTGCGAGGACGTACACCTGGGAGTTAATACTTCCGAAGACCTCCACACCGAGGTTGCCGTTGCCCATCAGCTGGCCACTGGCGGTTTCGTTACTGTAACTCGTGGTTGATGTCGTCCGAACGCCTTGGTAAAGCCGCGCCGTGGAAATAGCGTGGCTGGTCGTCCAAGCATCTTTCACCGAAGGCTGGTTCCAAGTCACGAGCTGCACAGCGTTCAAGCTGCCAATCGTGTTGTTCGCCCCGCTGTATTGCACGAAGGCATTGGCTTGGTAAGTAAAGGTGATCGTCCCACCGCCCGGCCCGACCTGGACTTGGAAAACCACGTAGTCATTGCCCTGGATGAACGTATTGTAAGCACCGGCGGTGTTCTGCGTGGTGGACGTGGCCCATTGAGTTCCATTGACATTGACGGTGAAAGTCGTGCCCCGGCTGCAAAAGCCCTGGCTGGGGTTGTCGCCATTGATGCCGTAGAGATAAAGCAAGTACGTGCCCGCGGGGACGTTGTTCAAGCTGCAGGTCTTGGGCCCCGGCGTGGCATCGAGGAAGGGGCATTGCAGGCCGCTCGGTGTGCCCTGGGGGCCTTGGCTGCCGGCGGTATTATGAATGAGGTCGCTGGAGACGGTCAGCGTAATCGGGCTGGAAGTCGTCCCATCGTCGAGCTTGCAGGAGGTCTCCGTGCCATTCGGATTGATCGGGTTCCAATAGTTGTTCCCAGGATGCGCATAGGCGCCTTGACCGGAATAGTTCGTGAAGCCGGAAACGCCGCCAGGGACATCGAAGTTGATCACCTGAGCCCGGGCCTGGTGGGTGGAAAAGCAAAAGAGCGCGGAGCCGATGACGATTAGGATGGGAAGCGCGAAGGAGCGGCCGCGCCGCTCCTGAGCCACATTGGGTGATTTCATGTTCATGTTCATGTTTTTGGAGGGGTATGGTTGTTTCGTGGTCTCAACGGAGAGGCGTTTGGCGGGAAAGGGTTGGAATTCCGCCAATGCGTGCCTGGGCGTTGGAGCGATGAATCGAACCAGCTCGAGGCTGGTTAAAGAGGCATTCTTGCTCGTCGGGATGAACGTGTGCGCGGCGACAGGGCGACGCGAAGGTCTTCACCAGGATGAGGGGATTCTGGATGGTTCGGGGTTGGCGGGGGTACGCTGCGCGGAAACCATTTAGGTAAAAGAAAATGATTGGCGCAATGGCATAGTCATGCCACCATCCAGCAAATCGTGCCACGCACCCGCTTAAGAAAGAAACGCGTTCTTCTCGCGTTGGGCTGGAATTCCACTCGTTTTCTCTCGAGCATCGGACAATACGCGCTCGAAGCAGGCTGGCATCTTGAGACGCGGACATTTTTCTCCGAGGCCGTCCCGGATGGATGGCACGGCGAGGGGCTCCTCGTATCCCATACCATGAACAGGGACCTTCAGCAGTTCATGCGGCGCCAGGCCCCCCTTCAATCGACCGTGTTGATCGGGGGCAATCCGATCGGCTTACGGCTGCCCCAAGTCAGGGAGGATGATCGCGCGGTGGGCGCACTCGGAGCCCGTCATTTTATCGAGCGGGGGCACAGGCATTTCGCCTGGATAACGCCGCACGTGGCATCGCACGTGGCACCGGTTGCGGTTGAACGATTCGAGGGGTTCCGGGCGGGTCTCCAAGACGCCGGCTTTCAATGCCATATCCTCGAAGTGACCGCGGAATTCCGCAGGCAGCAATCGTGGCTGGTTGAGAAACTGCGAAAAATGCCCCGCCCCCTGGCTGTATTCGCCCTGGATGATCAGGTGGCTTCGGAGACGATCGAAACCTGCCTCGCAGAGGGCTGGCGCATTCCGGAGGATATTGCCATCCTTGGCGTGGGAAATATCGAGATCGCCTGCAAGTGCTCACATGTGCCGATTTCCAGCGTGGATATAAACGAAGAGGATGTCGGCCGCCGCGCGGCGATGTTGCTGGACAAGCTCATGCACGGAGGGAAGCCCCCGCCGCACGCGACCGTCATCGCGCCGCGCGGGGTGATCGCACGGCAAAGCACCGACAGCCTCATCTTGACCAACCCGGTTTCGCGGGCCGCGGTCGCCTTCATCAAAGCCAATCTCGACCGCGCCCTGAGTCTGGAACAGGTCGCCGAGGCCGCGGGTATCTCACGGAGAACGCTCTACCGGCTTTTCGAACACGACCTGCGGCTCACGCCGGCAGATTTCATCCTCCAAGCGCGCCTGGAAAAAGCCCGGCGCGAGCTGAGCATCCCCGGGAAAAAGATCGCCGCGGTCGCGGCGCAGTACGGCTTCGGATCCGCGTCCACGCTGACGCGACACTTTCGGAAGTACGAGGGCATGACGACCGAAGCCTGGCAAAAAGCCAACGCGATCATACGCGTTCAATAATCACCCCACATGAACCCATCCGCTCGCAGATATGTGCCAGCCATCTCCCTGCTCGCAGTCCTCTACGGCCTCGGCCCCAATGCAAGGGCGGCCGACAATCCGCCGGCCAATGAGGCGCCGATCCTCTTGCCCGAGTTGGTGGTGACTCCATCCGTGCAAACCGACACCAGCCTGGGGACGAGCACCTATACGTTGAACCCGCGCCAGATCGAAACCTTCGCCCAAGGATCGAACTCGCCCTTCAGTCAGGTTATGGTCCGGGCGCCGGGCGTGGCGCAGGACAGCAATGGTGAGGTGCATTTCCGCCAGGAGGACCCCTATTATCAATTTTATCTCAACGGCATCCTCCTCCCGCGCGGCAGCAGCAGTATCACCGGTTTCAGCGAAGAGATCGATACCG
>Ga0210398_10003149_pt1 | contig 15908 bp, 11 predicted proteins | sample IncBWC4OmetaG_FD_161047 | JGI IMG/M metagenome (GOLD analysis project Ga0210398, IMG submission 161047) | Forest soil microbial communities from Barre Woods Harvard Forest LTER site, Petersham, Massachusetts, United States - Inc-BW-C-4-O | ecosystem: Environmental > Terrestrial > Soil >...
TCGCAGATGCCTTATCTGCGAAAACCGCTTCAGTTGGCAGGCCGTTCGCTTGCGTCGTAAGTTCTACCTCAGTCCTCCCTCCAGACTTCCGGCCGCTGCCCCATGCAGGCAGGCAAAGATAGGTGTTGCATAAATGGCTTCAGAATTGAAAAGATGCTTCAGCGCAAGAAACACAGACTGGATGTGCACCTTCAAAACCAGAGGCATCCCAACGTCAAAAACCTCTTATGAGCGGTGACCGCCATCGCCTGGATCGAGGATCAATTCAATCAATATCCTTACACCCGGATTGTTTTCCCTCACCTCTGATATTCTTGCCATCAATGAGAACGATTCCAACTATCGACTACACAGAAGCGAAGCGAGCCGTCGAACTGATCGTGGAGCGTGCGCTGCAGATGCAGAAGGCCGTTGTGGTGGCTGTGGCTGACTGCCGCGGCGAGCTCATCGCATTTGCCCGCATGGATGCAGCTCCCATATCCTCGGTCGTCATCGCTATAAACAAAGCGTGGACGGCCGCGCGAGCTGGCAAGCCAACTCAGGAGATTGGAGAAAAGGTCAAACATCCGGAAAGGGGCCACGACATCTCCTACTACGGCGATCCTAGATTCGTGGGCTGGGGCGGCGGCGTTCCGGTCTGGAAGAATAATGAGGTAGCTGGATCAGTCGCCGTCAGCGGATTGTCGTCGAGTGAAGATGCCAGCTTGGCAAGCCTGGGCGCCGACTGGATCAACCACCTCAGTAGCTGATTCTGCTTACCAACGTGCATGTCATGACGATCCGGTCCTCAGAGAACCAAGAAAATAGGAACAGTTGTAGTTGCGCTCCTGTACGTTGTCGGCTTCCCGGTTGTCTGTCCAGATGAACTTCGTGTATCCGGAGGGGAACCTGATCAAGTGGGATGGCGCGGAGTTGGGTAGGAGATGGTCGTTCGGTTGCTTTAGGGGAATCCACTCAGAAGATGCGGCTGGTGGAACGAATTGGCCGGGCGGCCGGACGGCCGTAGATGCGTGCCAAAGTAGTCGTCGACCCGGTGCCAGGCATCCCGTAGGACATGTTCGCGTGTGAAGTAATGGAATTCGCCTGGATACATCATGAAGGTTAGTAGATCGCCTTTATTCTTCTTCAGAGCTTCATCAACGAGCCATACAGATTCAATGAACGGCACGTTCACATCCGCAGTACCGTGCAAAACCAGCAGCGGGCGAGCTAATCGGTCAATATGTGAGATGGGAGATGCGTTCGCGTAGACTTTTGGATTTCGCTCTGGCGTGCCGATTCGGCTTTCCGTCCAATCACCGTGATAGGGATCGTTGTAGTACATGTCGTAATCTACGACGCCGGCGACGTCAATGCCAGCACGGAAGAGAGTTGGTTGATCGGTCATCGCGATTAGCGTGAAAAATCCACCGTAGCTCAAACCCCAGACGCCCATGCGACTGCCGTCAACAAAGGAGAGCGTCTTTAGATAGTTGGCGGCCATCCATGCGTCCTTCGCGTCATTGCCCCCAACGTCCATGTAGACGCCGTTGCGCCAATCTCGCCCATAACCGATGCTGCCGCGATAATCAGGTGCGATGACGACGTAACCCTGTTGCAGCAGATACTGATGCATGCTGTAGTAGACGGCGTAATTTCGTTGTACGTGCCAGCCATCATAGTTCTGGTTGATACCGTCCCCATGAATCCAAACGATCGCCGGATGTTTCTGGCTGCGATCAAGATTTTTGGGAACGAAGAGCCATGCCGGGACGGGCTGGCCGTCGGGTCCGGGATAGTGAACCAGTTGCGGCTCAACGAACGCAGAGCGATCGATATCTGTGGGCATCGAGTCGCCGAGTCGTATCGGCTTTGCGCCCGCGACTGCATCGATGACAAACAGATCGGCAGAATTCCGGGTGTCAGTGTGCTGGTACAAAAGACGCTTATCGTCGTGAGACCACTGTGGTTCGACGTTTGTGCCGCGCGCCTCAGTAATGTAAGTGGTCGTCGCATGCGCAGGATCGCCGTTGATGGTGGCGATACCAATCCGGCGATCACCGGGACGTTCTTGTTCGTTGGCATCGAAGGCGATGCGCGTACTGTCATGCGACCACTCGGGTCGCCAAGCTTCGAGATGTCCCTTTGTGATCTGCACCGCGGTGCCACCACCTGAGGGAATGACATAAATGTGGTCCCACCCATCTTGGTCCGAAAGGAAGGCGATCCAACGGCCATCGGGGGAAGGCTGAGGTTCGGTTCCGGTCTCCCAGTCGGGCAGACTCCAGAATTTCTCTTCGTTGTCTTCGTGAATGGATTTCGGCTTGCCATCGAGGATGTCGGAGACATAGATGGAGCGCCTCTTGTACTGGTTCGATTGCCGGACAAACACAATCCGGGTGGGATCGACCCATGAAAAAGCGTCGTAGTTACCCTTCGTGCCAATGGCAACAGGCCTTCCGCCCGAAGACGAAACTGCAAACAGAGTACCGGGAACGTATTCCGGATTGGCAAAGATGAGCTTCCGGCCCGAATAAGAAGGCGAAGAATCATGTGGAATGAGCTTGGCGCCACCGATGTAACAGATCTGCGACCCGTCGGGGGACCAGGCGAGACTATCGATATTCACGTCGTCATGAATAAGGCTTGTTTCGGCTCCTTCGGAGAGAGCGCGGACTATAAGGTCACTTCCATTCCCTCCACCGTTCTTGCGGACGAAGGCGATGCGCGTGTGATCGGGGGAAGGAGCGAAATCGCCTTCGCCGAGCGGCGTACTCCAAGCCGGACGAGGGTCCCCGTCGCTTGCTGAGACTCGCCACAGATCACCTTTGCGAGCAAAATAGAGATTCTGGCCGTCATGATCCCAAAAGGCTTGGTGGACTTCGCCTTCGGTAAAGGAGGTCAGAGCGGCGGGCTGGGTTCGGCCATCAAGGTTCGAAACGTACAGATTGCTGATCCCTGCTCGATCCCAAATAAAGGCGACATGACGACCATCTGGCGACCAGACGGGGTTTGAAGGGTGTTTGATTTCGATCAATTGCTCGATCGTCAGCGGACTCTTTCGAACGGCTTGCTGCGCATTGAGGCAGTTCGGAGAATTGAGACTTGCGATGAGCGAGACCGCTGCAACGAAGGGCGTCAGTCGGAGCATTGCATCCCCAAAATTGCGATTTAGATCGCTGCTGATCATATGATTCGGCGAGCGGAATTGTTGTTTTTCCACCCGCCGATGGTCGTCAAACCAGCGTAATTGTTTCGGCCACTAGAAGTTGAAGCGCAAACCAAACCTCGCCAGGAACGGGTTAATCGTGTTGCTCGGGAATTTGTAATTCGGACCAACGGTCTGGACTTCTGAAATGACGGTCTGTCCGTTGGTGAGATTAAACAAGTCGACGATCGGCTCGACATGCCAGCGCTCATTGAATATGAATTCGCGCGAAAGGCGCACATTCAACAGATTAACGCTCGGCAAGCGTTGAACACCCGCCGGTTGAAGAATCACTGTTTCAGAGTTCTGATTGAGCCCGGTAAAGATACCCTGAGGCTGGAAGGGGAAACCTGTGTAATGCTGAAAATTGACACTTGACCGGATTTTCAAAGGAAATTCGTAACTGCTGTCCACCTTGAAAACATAGGTAGAGTCATTATTGAGGTAGTTGTTGCTGCGGTTGATATTCAAGTTCGGATCATTAACGTTGTCGGTTGCCGTCAACGCGTCGTCGGAAGTTCCGTTACAGCAGTAGACACCCTTTTGGCGCTGGATGGTGAGTCCCGCCAGCAACTGCCAATGGTTCGACATGCGCTTAACGGCATCGAATTCAACGCCATGATAGGCGTTGTCATCGAGCTGAGGCAGATTCGTCAGCAGAACGTTGGACTTTCCCACGAGGGCGGGGTTGAGGTTGTAAAGCGTCATGGGTTGACCGGTGACTGAATTGACGATGGGCTGACCGTTTAGCGTGGTAATTGGGGTGTAGTCGGATGGTGTCGCAGCAAGATTCTTAAGCCCCACCAAGTTCTTCTTCGTACGGTAGTAGTAGGAGGCACTGATACGCAGGTCGCGCCAGATCTGCTTCTCGTACGAAACGCTGATCTCGTCAGAGTAAGGGCGACTCATGTGCGGGTCGATGTGAGTGCTCGTACCGCCGAACGAGCCAAGTAGATTTGCAGGGCTCTTCCATTCACTCGGCTGCGGGAAGCCGTCGCCATTGAGATCTTTCCACTTGTAGATCTGCCCGGCGAAGCCAACCGGGTTCACCTGCTCCACAAGCCCGGTACCTTCCATCTTGTAAAACCTGCCGTAACTGAATCGAATGACCGAAGTACTTTTGCCGGTCAGGTCGAGAGCTAGGCCGACACGCGGAGACACGTTGTTCCAATCCACAAGATTACCGGACGCCGGAAATGCTCCTCCCGAGGGCGCCGGGAACAGGTCGGGAAACGTGAGATTCGGGCTCGGTGCTTGCCTGGGATAGTAACTGGTGAACCGGTCGTAGCGAATTCCCAAATTCAATGTTAAGCGCTTCCGGAGCGTCCATGCATCCTGAACATATGCGCTGGTGTCACGAAAGTAGGTCTTCTCCGTAAACGGCGTGTCATACGCGATCACATCAAGCGCCTGACCGTTCGTATATTGCGCATTGATCCCCTGATTGATCTGGTAAACATAGGGGTTGTAGTTGTCACCAAACTCCGCGCCGAACTTCAGATTGTGACTTCCCGCCAGGGAACCCTTGTACCAAGATGCGCCCACCGACGTTTTGAATACCCAGGCTGGATTCGCGAAGGCATATGGCGCAGCGCCGGTCTCTGTGGACAGAACCGTGTCCTGCCGGTTGATATCATTCGCTGACACCGAATGCTGATATCCCAGCGGAAACACCTCTTTGTTGTAGCCAGTGCGAACATCTATAAGGAAGTTGTTAGTGATCTGACTGGTCCACAAGGCTTGCAAAATGTATGCGGGTTCGATCTGAAGCCAGCTGGCTTGCGGAGTTACGAACTGAAAGGCAGTGTCGCGGCGGAAGAAGCGGTTTTGCTCGTTGTAAAGCCAGATGAAGCTGAGCTTGTTCCTTTGGTTAAGCTGCCAATCGCTGCGCAGAGCGGTGTTGGTCTGGTGATTAATATCAGGGGCAGGATTGCCAGCCTGGTCGCGAACCGTGAGAATGCTCTCGCGAATATCGTAGCGGCGGTAGGATCCGAAGAGCCACCATCGATCTTTGACCACCGGTCCGCCTAAACCAACGGTCGTATCGCGCGCCATCACAACCGGAGAACCGGAATTAACCGCAATGCCATTGAATACAGGTAAGACCGGCGTCGCCTCGGTACCCGCCGTCTCGTAGTACATCGCAGCTTGACCGTGAAGCTGGTTTGAACCCGACTTGGTCACCATGTTCATGTAGACGCCGCTGACGGAAACCGATGCAGGCGCATTGTCGGCGACCACCTGAAACTCCTCGAACGAGTCGTGGTCGGTGTAGAACTGGGTGTAGCCGCCGTTTGCTCCGGGCCAATTCAGGTCTAACCCATTGAAGCTGAAAATCTGTTCGCCTGGCGTGCTGCCGTGTACTTGCATGGTGGACTGCTGCATGCTCTGATTACCACCTACGTCGAAGGTGGTTAGCGTAACTCCGGGCATTTGGGCGACGGTTGACCACGGATCGCGACCCGCAGGAATGTCCTGCAGCAATTGCTGGTCGAATGTGGTGGAGGTCTCGACACTCTGCACGTCAACCACAGGTTCACCTTGAACGCTCAGAACTTGCTGAACCTGACCGACCTTGAGTTTCGCGTTTACGGTGGCGGTGAACCCGGCGGTGATGACGATATTGTTCTGCTCGAGAGTCTGGAATCCGTTCGCTTGGACGATCACCACGTAAGTGCCCGGAGGAATCAAGTCAAACAGATAGCTTCCATCCGTTTGCGGATGGCTGGCACGAGAGGCCATCAGAGCACCGCCCTTGACGGTCACCGTGGCGGTTGTAACTGCTGCCCCCGAGGAGTCGCTCACCACTCCCACGATCTTCCCGGTTGTCGAGACCTGCGCGGCGGAACTGACAACCGCGGAAATCGTAGATAATGCGACCGCGACCAAGCGTAACCAAAACTGCGCGAAGGCACACGCATGCTTGCGATTCATACTCGCCTCCCGACCCGATATCCACACTTTCGTTGCCCCAGTGCAAGAGGTAGAGTGGATATTGCATACAATATGGAATATTTGTCAACCCAAAAGAATCGATGGCAAGCATCAAGTTTTTCGCTCAGCTCCGGAAGATTTGGGACGCATCGGAACTTCGCCCGGGCAACCAGGGATAAAATTGTCGTATCTGGATCTAGATCAAGCGGAACCTATAGGGGTTCGACGGTGGAATGGCCTTAAAGTATCGTTCTGCGGATATTAAACGTGCTGTGGCCTATGGTTTCGGCGCCAATTCGATCCAGGTGACTCGCGTAGCCAGCGGCACGATCCATGCGTCTCGCTCCGACGCCAGCGCGTTCCCTGGCCGATAGTGTCCGGCCTTGACCTGGCCGGGCTGCTCAATATGCAAGCGCGCTGCCGGCGTAAACGGCGTGGCCGCGGAAAGGCCCACACGCACCGCACCGGTCTTGGAGTTAATCTCGATAGTCTCGAAATTCCCCGCGTCCAGCGTGAGCCACAGACCGAACGACGCTACGTAAACCCGCGTTCGGAAGGAATCCAAAGGAGCGACCTCGATGATGTCGCCTTCCGCCTTGATGTTGCCGCCAAATGCCAGCCATCCGAATTGCGGGTGATCCACAACGTAGGTCGCAGTGTTCCATGCGTGGCCAAAGAAGTTTGGGCCGTAATCGCCAGTCAGCGGATCTGACTTCAGCATATCGGGGAATCCGTGGAATGCGGCAGAGGCGAAACCCTCCTGATCGATATCGGTAAGGGCGCCCATGGTTCCGGCGTAACCCACGCGCAACAGATAAAAGTCGTCGGGATGTTCGCGATACTCGGCAAGCAGCGGGATGGCATTGAGTCCGGAACCATAATGATGCAGTTGCCGCTCGAGCCGCCGGTCTTTGGCGGCGAAGATGAAATCCCAATAACGACGGGCGCTGCCGTTATAACCCCAGTGCGGGATTGCCGGATCGTAACCGAGGATCGCGTTCAGGGTCACCTCCGCTTTGTCCTGGTACCCGAAGTATTTCGTCCAGGCGTAAACCTCTTCCTGACCGGTGGAATCCCAGGGCATCTCGCTGCCGAAGGGATAGGCTTCCTTTCTCCAGCGATCGGTTCGGATACGCATTTTAGCTTCAAGGTCGTCGGCCTGCTGCTTCCAGCCTTCACGCTTAAGATCGCTCAGAATCTGGAGAAAGATATCGCCCTCCATCTGGCCGAAGACTCCCAGGTCTGCCGCGTAATTGGTCATGGCGATGGAAGTCTCATAAGCCTGACTCAGATACCAATCCCAGGGGTGGTTCGTCACCATCCCTTCATGGTTGCGTGAGAGGCGATAGAGCACCCAGTACGCCGCTGCCACGTGAGGATAATCATAGGAGCGGTCCACCTGTTCTGACGCTTTCTTGTTCCAACTCGTCCACGAAGTCCAATCGAGGTCGCTGCGATAGTAGCCTGGAGGCATTTCGTCAGGCTGGTAGTAGAAAAGACTCTTGCGCACTCCGTATTGGTGCGGACCGTCTTTGTATTGCAATCCACCCCACAGGACGCCATCGACAAACTGTTGCAGCTTTTCTAGTTCTTCCTTATTCGGCTGGACCAGTTCCTTCATGACGGCCGAGAGCCACGCTCCTGCTCCGCCTTCGTCGCCGAGGCCAGCAATCCAGGCGCGGCTGTCCTGCATCACCATCTGGTTGGCCTCACGATCGTAGGTCAACACGGAAGGGCTGCGGTGGAACCTGTCCGCCGGATCGACGTACCACTGTCTGGTGGTCAGGAAGTGGCCCATGTCCGCGACGACCTGAGTCTCAGGCTTGATCACGAAATACTGAATGGTCTCGATCGCTCCATCGTCGTACGTAACAGTCAATCGCGAGCGGCCCCAAGTCTTGCCCTTGACGGTGTAAGCTCTCCACCCAGATGCGAGCGAGCCGTCTGCTCTCACGGCGAGTGCTCCCTCGGGTTCCACTGCCATCGATCTGATGCCCTTGGGAGATTGCAGAAACAGACGAGCATCGATGTCCATCGGAACCACATATCCGGGTATGCCCACCGCCACGGGCCGACCATTTTGTGAGAGCGTTTTCTCGATGTTGCGGATGGAATCGGACAACAGAAACTTGAGCCCGTAGGTCCTCGATTCCCCTGGGGACAGACTGAGCGCAGTCGGAGGATTCCAAGGTTGCACGGCCTTCCACTCGTTCTCGGCATAGGCCTGACTGTGGACCATCCACTCGTAGAAGCCCTCGAAGGTGATTCCCCGCGGTGTGGGGTCGGTAAATACGGGCTTCGCGCCCCAGCGTCCGGGTCTGTCCAGAATGGGGTTGTAGGCCTCGAACGGCGTCCGGCCTTCGGGGACAACCAATAGCGCAGGACCGCGGCCACTCAACCGCGTTACCTGCAGATACCCCGCATCCTCACCGATGTAGGGATCGTAAAAGGAGCACCTAGAATGTGCGTCTTCCAGAGTGCGGTCGTTGAGCACGTTGTTGAATATCATCGGGATGCCGAGTGCGCCAATCTGGACGGTCTCGGAGGATTTATTTTTCAGCTCAAACCGGAGTACGAGTTTCCCCGATTCCAGTGCCCAGCTGCGCGTGAGCCGCAGAGGAAAATCCGACGGTAGAGTTTTCGCAAGGTCGGCAGCAGCCAGAATACGTTTCGAAACCGGCAAAGGCGTCACCGGAGCGCGTGCCGTCGAAGTAGAAAAATTCTTCCAGTCGCCAGAAGTTCCGATCCGCAGACGGAAGGTGATGTCCCCCAAATGAACGTAACCATCTTTGGAGCGCTCGACCAACAGGTCGCCGGGTGTGAAATCGAAATCGCCCGCTCCTTTCGGCTTCAGAGCTGCAACTGTCTGCGAGGACCGGACCAGCGTGAGGGTGAACTCGGAAGTGTCGAAGTCCACCGTCCCCTGGCTGAGCATGGGGCCAGGGGTTGGAGGCTGCTTTTTCTTTTCTTCTTGGGCCGTAACCGACTGATGCAACGTCGCCAACAGGGTCAACACAAGACAACACAACTGGGTTGCAGTGGGCAGCCTCGAGGAATGGCAGTCTCTCACGGTCTGACCTTTCTTTGCTCGTTTTCGGACGTAGTCGAAATGGCCTCACACGATCGTTAACATTAGGTTTGCAGATTTCAAATCATCGACCTACGAGCGTCTTCATGAACGGGCCGCTACGACTGACTCAATCGCAGCGGCATATTTGGATCGCGGCTCATCTGTCCGTCCAGCATTCGCCAAATTCCGAGCGGGTTTGCGTCCTGCAACTCGCGTGGCAGCGCGCTGTCGGGAAAACCCTGATAGCAGACCAAGCGCGTGAAGCGAAAGATCGCTTGGCTTCCCACCGACGTCGAGCGCCCATCGGACGTTGAAGGGTACGGGCCGCCATGCACCATAGCGTGCGTGACTTCGACGCCGGTCGGAAAACCGTTGAAGACGAGGCGGCCGACTCTGCTTTCGAGAATCGCGATCAGATCCGCAAACTCACGTAGATCCTGTTCTGTACCTTGGATCGTGGCGGTCAAGTGGCCCTCGAGCAAGCGGGCAATCTCCAGAACCTGATTCCGGCTTGAGTGACGCACGAGAAGAGTTGCGGGACCAAAGATCTCCGCACCCAGGCCTGAACCCAGGAAGGACCCAGCGTCGGTTTCAAAGATCGCGGAACTCACGGCGTAACCCTCGTCATCCGCCGCCTGAGGTCCTTCGGCAAACAAATTCACTGTGGTGTCGGTTTTGCGTGCCGCAATCGCTGAGTCATACGAAGAGTGAATAGCCTTCGTCAGAAGATGGAATCGAGAAGACGCCGCCACCAACTCACGCAGTTTCTCCGTGAATGACTCAGCGTCGGAGCCTTGCGGCAGAAAGACCATGCCCGGCTTGGTGCAGAATTGTCCCGCACCCATGGTGAACGACGTGTGCAATCCAGCCGCAATGTTCGCTGCACGCTCCCGCAACGCTCCCGGCAGGATGAATACGGGATTCGTGCTGCTCATCTCCGCATAGAACGGAATGGGTTCCGGGCGTGCCGCCGCCACGTCCATGAGGATTCTTCCCGCGGTACGCGATCCGGTGAAGCCTCCGGCCTTTACCAAAGGATGCTTCATCAAGGCTGTCCCGATCTCGGAACCGCTACCAAACAGAAGCGAGAACACTCCCTCGGGCATGCCGCATTCGCGAACGCTTTCCTGGATGGCGCGCCCCACAAGCTCGCTGGTGCCGGGATGGGCGGCATGTGCCTTCACGATTACGGTATTCCCACCCGCGAGCGCAGACGCGGTATCTCCGCCTGCGACCGAGAATGCCAGCGGGAAGTTGCTCGCGCCGAACACGACGACAGGTCCCAGGGGACGCAGCATCGAGCGAATGTCGGGCTTGGGAGCGGGCTTGCGCTCGGGATCGCCGCGGTCGATGCGCGCGTTAACCCACGATCCGTCTTCCGCTACTTGCGCAAACAACCGGAGTTGACCGCAGGTACGAGCCGTTTCGCCTTGCAAACGCGCCGGTGGCAGCGCCGTTTCCTGCCCCGCACGCTCGACGATATCAGCCGCCATCGCTTCGATCTTTTCAGCAATCTTGCGCAAGAACGCGCCGCGCTCTCGGCCGGAAACGTGACGGTAGACGTCGAAAGCTTCCGCCGCAAGGCGGACTGCAAGTTCCACTTCCTCCGCCGTTGCCGGAATAAAGCCAGGCTGCATGCGCTCGCCCGTGATGGGATTCGAGGCATACATCGCCGGGCCTACACCGGTACCTTCCCGAAACCCGATTAGCGACCGACCTGAGAGTTTGGATATCGATACCGGCATTTATTTTCCATTCGGCAACGCATAGCTGACCACAGACTGTGGCCGGGAGCGCAACGCGTCACGGATAATTTTTTTGGCCTGCTCGAGTTCACTCCCCACTAGCTCGAGGCGTGGTGGGCGCACACGCGAATTCCCAATACCAACTTCTGCTTGGACCAACTTTATGAGTTGGACGAAATTTGGAACGGTATCCATCCGGAGCAGTGGCAGAAACCAGCGATACAGCTCAAAAGCCTTCTCACTCTCTCCGTTGATACCGCAGTTAAATAGTTCTACAGACTCACGCGGCAGTGCATTGGCCAGACCGGCAACCCATCCCGTCGCTCCCACTCCGATCGCCTCCAGCACCGCGTCGTCCACTCCAACGGATATTTCCAGACGCCGGTCCAGAAGTGCGCGGATGGCCGACACCCGCCGCGCATCGGTACTCGATTCCTTGACCGCCTCAAAATTCTCGTATTCGGCCGCCAACTCCTGAATTTGCTCTGGCAGAAAATCGGTTCCGTAGGCCACCGGATTGTTGTAGAGCATGCAGGAAAGCGGCGTGGCATTGAATACCGCCGCCACGTGCGTTTTCATTTCGCGCCAGTCGCCCTTGTACACATAAGGAGGCAGCACCATGAGACCATCGCACCCCAGGTCGGTCGCACCTTTCGCCAAGGCGACGGCTTCAGAAGTAGTGAGAGCGGAGATGGAAGCTACGACCGGGCCACGCCCCTTGGCGGTTTCGATACATGTGCGCAGAACTTCCTGCTTCTCGTCGAACGACAAGGTTGCGCCTTCGCCGAGCGATCCAAGGGCAACGATGCCTGTGCAGCCGTTGTCTAAAAGCCAACGGCAGTGCTCCGCTACAAAGGGATGATCGACAGCAAGATCCTGATTGAAGCACGTAGTTACAGCAGGCATCACACCGTTCCAGTTCATTCAAAGCCTCCTCGTTACTGCGCCGTTCTCCGACACCGACCTGCCTCGAAGGGCAGCCAGGCTTGCAACGCGCGCGGGGAAGACCGGTGGACGAACTGAATCCGGCTCCCATTTGAAAAGAAACTGAGTTGCCGGTCCGCAGACCCTTCCCTGGCACGGGCCCATCCCGCAACGTGTCTGCAGCTTCGCCGAACGCCACGACGTTTGCTGCTGGAGACGCGAATAAGAAACATCCTCGCACCGGCATACTAAGGTCTCCGCTGACGGCAAATTCTTCAGTTCAGGGCGTAAGCGAAATGTGTGATCGAGGCGGCGCGCGAAGCGGCGTCGCTTGTCCCGATCACGAAACAATAGTCGAGCCTTCTCAAGACCGCCGCCCGCGACCAGCCCCGCAATCTGTCCCTCGATGATCGCCAACTCCACGCCTCCGATGCCGGTCGGTTCGCCGGCACAGAAGACTCCCTCGACCGTCGTTCGTTGGAACTCGTCAACATGTACGTAGCCTTCTCTGATCTGACAACCCAATAGCTGTTGCAACTCTAGGTTCGGAACCAAATGAAATCCGCAGGCGAGGTAATCGCACTCGATGGTTTCAGACTTTCCACGCCGCGATATGGTGACGCTCTCGAGTTCTTGTCGGCCTCGCGCGGCAAGCGGCCAACTGTTTGCGGCGAACGGAACACCGGCAAGTTCGCGCTTCAACTGAATCCCCTGGGCGATCTTTGCCGGTTGGGCCAGTAGCGCCATGCTGAACCGTGCCAACATGCTCGATGACGCCTGCTCGCAAATGATGGGAATCTCCGCGCCATGCTTGCGCAGGCAGGCGGCAACTGCCAGAAGCAGAGGACCTGTCCCGCCAACCACCACCCGCTTGCCGCGAATCGGGAGACCGGACTTAACCATTGCTTGCAGACCGCCAGCGCCCATCACATTCGGCAGGGTCCAGCCTGGAAACGGCAAGAAGCGCTCCCGCGCTCCGGTCGCCAGTATCAGATTCCGGTATCGCAGTTCGCAGAGATCGTCATCTCCCTCCGCGAATAATACTCTCGCTTCCGGTTGGTCAAAAACTCGCTTCCCGCAAAGCTTCGTGACGCCTGCTGTCCGCAGCATTTCGCTCCATCGGATGGCGTCCTGGTTCTCTCCGTCGTCAGACTCTCCTCGCCAGATCTGGCCGCCGAGGGTCGCGTTATCATCCACGATTCCGACCTCGACGCCGCACTCGGCAGCGCGGACCGCGGCCGCCATGCCGGCGGGACCTCCGCCGATCACGAGAACGTCGAAACGTCGCTGCGAATCCTTACTCATCGGTTCTTACGTCCATCCCTTGCTCACACCGGACTTGGCAACTTCGGCAGTGCGATCTGCCATCAATGGCCACGCGGCACTCAAAGCAGATGCCCATGCCGCACACAGGCCCGCGCGGTTCGCCGGTTACCGATCTCCGGCATGCCTTCCCGGCGATCGCGATCGCAACTGCCACCATTGCCCCTGAAGGCACCGTCACTGGCGCGCCGTCCACTGTCAGCGTGATCTGATTAAGCATTGGCGAATTCTTTTCCCGCCCGCGACGGCAAGTACGGCTCAATCGGAATCTCCGGTTTCGAGCCGGTGATCTGATCCACAAGGATTCTCGCTGTTGCCAGTGAAGTGGTGATTCCGAGCCCCTCATGCCCACTCGCCAGGAACACGGAATTGTCCCCCGGCCACGGGCCAATCAGGGGCAACTTGTCTGGCGTAGCTGCGCGGAATCCCGTCCACGTGCGCACGGCGGACATCGGCCCGAGCATCGGGATGAATTCCTGGGCGCGAAGCAGCATGCGCGTCAGGATGTCGTGATCTACCTCCTTGTGCTCCGCTCCGTACTGCCGCGATGAACCGATCAGAATCTGCCCCGTCCGCCGAGGCTGAACGTTGAATGCGACTGAGTCGCTGCTGACCGAGTGGGCGCTCTTCAAGTATCCAAGTTCAACCAACTGGTGACGTAGAAATCCGGGATAGCGATCAGTAATCACCAGGTGTCCCTTGCGCTTCTTGATCTCAATCCCAGCCGTCAGTTCCGGAGCAAAACACCCGGCCGCGTTCACGATGATTTTAGTGGAAACGTTGGAACCGTCAGACAGCCTGACTTCTCCCCGCGCTATCTGCGCAACCGAAGCGCCGAGGCGAAGGTTTGCTCCACGTTTCTGCGCGCGCTCGATGAGGAAACGGGCCGCACATGGCGGATAGAGGACTCCATCCTGCGGAACCAGAAGACCTCCAGCCATTCCCTCGCGCACGTTGGGCTCCATCTGCTGAAAGCGTTTCCCGTCGAGGACTTCCGTGGGAACTCCGCACTTAGCGTAGTAGTCGTGTTTGCGCCACACCTCGACCATTTCTTCTTCATCAGCCGCAACCCAGATCGTTCCGCACTCTTCGTATTCAACGTCGGCCGGCAATTCCGGTCGCAGGGCCCGCCACAGTTGCTGCGAGTAGCGGGTCAGAGCAAACTGCGCCTCGGAGTCGTCCATGACGACAATATGCCCCATTCCGGCAGCCGTGGCACCGCTTCCGATACCATCGCGGTCCAGGATGATAACGCTCATGCCACGACGCGCGAACTCGTCGGCGCAGGACGCGCCGACGATGCCGGCACCGATGATCGCCACGTCATAAGGGGATTGACTCATGCTTCCCGACTCAGGCGCGAATCCCCATGCAGAGAGGATCGCGCGGATCGAGCAACAACTCTGACTCCGCGTTCACGAATGCCGATCCCTTGATGCTCGGATACACCTTACCCTCTCGCACCCTGACGCTGCCTTCAAACACACTACCGACAATGCTCTCCTGGCGCCAGATCTGACCTTCCCGAATTTTGCCGTCAGCATAGAGACAAGCTAGCTTGGCGCTGGTCCCGGTGCCGCAGGGCGAGCGATCGTAGGCTTTTCCCGGGCACAGCACAAAATTCCTGCTGTCCACTCCCGCGGTTTGGGATGGCGCGAACAGCTCGACATGGTCAATCTCTTTGCCGTCGTCCCCGCAGATACCGCTAGCGCGAAGCGCGTTGCGTATCGCCCACGTGAACGCTGTGAGTTGATCAACATTATTGAGCGTTAGCCCGACATGATGATCTCGGACCAGGAAAAACCAGTTCCCTCCCCAAGCCACATCGCCGTGTACTTTGCCGTACCCTGGTACCTCGACTGCCACATCCGCAGCGCTGCGATAACTGGCAACGTTATTGACCGTTACCTCGCCGCTTTCGTGAAGGATCGCGCTCACCGCTCCGACTGGCGTCTCGATCCGGTGCTGGCCGGGCGCAATCTGCATCATGTACGCCAGCGTGGCGATCAACCCGATGGTCCCGTGACCACACATACCCAGATAACCGACGTTATTGAAGAAGATAACGCCGGCGGCGCTGGCGCGGTCGGCAGGCTGGCAGAGCAGCCCCCCCACCATGACATCGGAACCCCGCGGCTCGTTCACCACGGCAGAACGAAAATCGTCGTGCCGAGTGCGAAAGCATTCCAGCCTGTCGGCCAATGCACCCGTTCCTAGGTCGGGACCTCCGCCAACCACCAGCCGGGTTGGCTCACCACCAGTGTGGGAATCAATGACCCTGACTGTCCGGCATTCACCACTCGCCATTATCTCTGTCCGATCTCCAAGCCGGAGCGTCCTCGAAATGCAGGGAGGCCCCCGCCATCTTTAAAAGTAGGCACTGAGGTATTTTATGGATACAATATGCAATCGTCAAACCTAATCCCGCAAGCTCGATCTGATGATTGGCAAGGCGGGACGTGCTCGGCCAGCTCATGATCTCCTTCCCGAGCCGCAGATTTCGAAGGCTCAGAATGAGCGGTAGGACGAGGACGACATGAAGGAACTCCAAATGTTGACGGGCCTGATCACACCCCGGGAAATCCAGACGTCCCAAAGCTTGAGCCGCAGAATGCGAATTGCCCTTTCGTTCACGCTTGCCTGCTTGAGCTCACACGCAGTCTATGCGCAATCTGGGGCGGTCACTGATCTCCTGCGTCGGGAGTTCATTGCCAAAGACTTTTCA
>Ga0210398_10003150_pt1 | contig 15905 bp, 11 predicted proteins | sample IncBWC4OmetaG_FD_161047 | JGI IMG/M metagenome (GOLD analysis project Ga0210398, IMG submission 161047) | Forest soil microbial communities from Barre Woods Harvard Forest LTER site, Petersham, Massachusetts, United States - Inc-BW-C-4-O | ecosystem: Environmental > Terrestrial > Soil >...
GTCGGTCGTCCAGGATCTTCTTCATATTTTGGAGCGGGAATTCTGCATTCTGGTCCAGTTCGAATTGTGCTTCTTCGTGATAGGCGGTTGCTCAATTGAAGTCATGCACCCTACCTTTCGTCACAAGTCGTGATCGTGTTCACGCTTATTCTCGGAGGCACCCAAAAACGAACTGCGATCCGCATACGTTACTACCCAGGCGCCCTAGGGAAGGGGCTCGCCACTTGACTCGACCTTACTGCCCCGGTCCCTTGTGTCGCACCCATTGGGCTCGGCGAATCAATTAGTTCGCGTACTCTTTTCGCCAAACCATCTCGTGTGAAAGGCTTCTCCAGCAGCCGGCATCCGGCTTCGAGTTCGCATTGCCCCACGATCGAGTTGTCCGTATATCCCGATGTGAAGAGCACTTTCATGGCAGGCCTCAACGCCCTTAGCGTCTTTGCTAGAGCCGGTCCATTGACCTCAGGCATTAGCACATCGGTGACCAGCAACGCGATCGATCCCTCGTGCTGCTGTGCGGTGCGAATCGCGTCGGACGGACGGCCCGAGTCCAGCACGGCATACCCAAGTTCTTCGAGCATCTCGCGTATCAGCTCACGCAGAGGCGCATCATCTTCCACCAACAGGATCGTCTCCGGTCCTCCATGGATTGGTAACTTCTCCTCCTGTTCGAGAATCGCTGCCTCTGCTTTGACGCACGGCAGATATACCTTGAACGTCGTTCCTTCGCCCGGTTCGCTGTCGACCCATATATAGCCGGCACTCTGCTTCACAATTCCGTACACCGTGGACAGGCCTAAACCTGTGCCTTTGCCGAGTTGTTTAGTGGTGAAGAATGGTTCAAACATGTGAGTTTGAGTTTCAATATCCATTCCGATCCCGGTATCCTTTAGGGCCACCATCACGTAAGACCCAGGCTTAACCTCGACGCTCGGGCAATCACTCGCGACCAACTCGACGTTCGTGGTTTCAATGGTGATTGTGCCGCCATGGGGCATCGCATCGCGTGCGTTGAGTGCCAAGTTCATCAGGACCTGCTCAATCTGAATAGGGTCGGCCTTGACACATCCCAGACCCGGCAGCAACGAGGTGGCGATTTCGATGTCCTCGCCGATGAGACGTCGCAACATCGTTTCTATCCCGATTACGAGCCGGTTCAAGTCCAGCGCTACGGGTTGCAAAACCTGGCCGCGGCTGAACACCAGAAGCTGCCTGGTTAGAGCCACGGCACGCGTTCCCGCGTTGTGTATCCGCTCGACCATCCGTCGCTTCGGGTCGTCCGCAGCGAGACGCTCTTCCAGGAGCTCGCAATACCCTATTGCCACGCCTAGAAGGTTGTTGAAATCGTGGGCAACACCCCCTGCCAACTGACCTATCGCCTCCATCTTTTGGGATTGCCGCAGACGTTCGGTCACCTGTTCCGTGCGCTTGCGGGCCGAGATGTCTCGAATGTTGCACTGGATTACACTCTTTCCATTTACTCCGTACACGTTGCTGACAAACTCAACATTGACCAGACGCCCGGTCCCCGTTTCAAGCGGTAGATTCTCGTACCGGATGTATTCCTTGTCCAGTAACTCGTGAAAGGCCGCCTTCGATGCTTCCACATTTCTGAACGGGCCAATATCCCAAAGAGCTTTGCCGATGAACTGCTCTCGAGGAAGATCCAACAGGGTGGTCATGAAGGGGTTCACGTCGATGATCAATCCCGAGTGCGCTTCGAGAATCAGTATCCCATCCTGGGCTGCTTCAAATAGTCGGCGATATCTCGCCTCGGAGGCACTCAGAGCGTCCTTTGCTTGTTGGCATTCCGATGCAAACTCATCATTCGCACAGTCTTTCATTGCAGTCCTTCCTCCACTCGCCCTTACTATGCGCTCTTGCACAACGTTACTGACAGAGCTTCGGGGGGAAACCACGACACTTGCTGCCGATCTTCCTATCGACCTTTTCCTTTGTGCAGCGCGTCGCGATTCCGGCCACACGGTTCGGCGATCATCGGTAGCAACTCTCGGGTCGGTTCAAGTTTAGGTATGAACGCGTCGACCATGGACACCTTCCTTGCTGTTACTTCGCTGCCGGATAGCATGATGACAACTGGATCCAACCTGAGGTGCTTTATTTCGAACGCCACTTCGTATCCGCTCATCACCGGCATCTCGTAGTCGGGGAGCACTGCGTCGCACTGACACGTAATCACAAGCCTGAGCGCTTGCTCCGTGACACTGCGCTGAGAACGGCGTGGCCAGACTCTCCCGCTACGCCTTTTCCAGCGCAGCATAAACTCAGCATTATCAATGCACAGGATGGTTTGTTTCGGGATGGAAGAAGTCGAGATCACAGCGCCTCCTGCCAACCTCAGGCCTGCGTTACAATTGGCGTTATCTAAACCGAAAGTCGAATACATCGCACTCATACAATGGCGGCGACTCGCATCTGACTTTCAGTCCCATTCATTAGAAAGCGCATCGGCAGCTTTGTATGTTCACAAGTGAACACCTTGCCACATGGTTATCGGTGTAGGCGCTCCACACCTCGCCGCGATTACTTACGGCGGAGTTTACGAACGCTTTTGTTCCGTTGCGCACGCTCACTCGCGGTGCAGGGCCGAGTAAACCATATTGAGGAGCGAGGTTCTGGTGAATGGCTTCGCCACGAACGCCTGCTCTGACAGTAACCCGCGGCGCGAGGCAAGCAGATCGCCAGCGTATCCCGACATGAATAGCACAGGAAGATACCCGTGAATTGCCTTCGCTTGTTCGGCAAGCTCAACTCCGCTTTTTCCAAACATGATGAGATCCGTCAGCAGTAGATCGATTCGTGGCCCCAATGTTGTCATGATCTTCAGAGCCTTCTCCGCATTGCTTGCTTCGATGATTCGGTAACCGGCACTGCTGAGCAAACTCGCCGCCACCTTGCGAACAGCGTCATCATCGTCCACCACCAAAATAGTTTCGGATCCTCTTGGAAGTTCAGCCACTTCGCTGGACTGCACCAGACCTTCTGCTTTCGCAGCTATTCTCGGAAAATAGATCTTGAACGTCGTGCCCTTGCCCGGTTGGCTGTCAACGAAAATACTCCCCTTGCTCAGCGTTACGATTCCGTACACCGTGGAGAGGCCGAGACCGGTCCCTCGCCCACTGCCCTTTGTAGTGAAGAACGGCTCGAAGATTTTCGATTTAATCCTTTCGTCCATGCCGCAACCGGTGTCGCTTATGGTCAAAACGACATGTTGTCCCATACGCGAACCCACGTGCTGGGAAACATAATTCTCGTCCAGATCAGCATGCCCCGTCTCGATGATGATTTCACCTCCGCTCGGCATTGCATCTCGCGCATTCACGACCAGATTCATCAGGACTTGCTCAATTTGGCCCGGGTCGGCTTTAATGCTGCCCATCGGGGTGGCCGGCCGAAAGGAGATAGAAACATCCTCGCCGACCATCCGCAGCAACATGGTGGTCACGTTATGCACGACATCGTTCAGATTCAGGATTCTAGGAAAAATAACCTCCTGCCGGCTAAATGCCAGGAGTTGCCGGGTTAGCAAAGCGGCCCGTTCCGACGCCTTCTTGATTTGTGTCAAGTGCCTTTTCACAGGAGCTTCTGGTCCAACCTGATCGATGGATAAATCGCAGTAGCCGATAATCACGCTAAGCATGTTATTGAAATCATGGGCCACGCCTCCGGCCAAACGCCCCACGGCTTCCATCTTTTGGGCTTGCTGGAACTGAGCTTCCAGGCTCAGAGTTTCGGTAACGTCGCGCATGAAAGCCAGAAGGCAGGGTTGTTCGTCGATCTCGATCTGCTCCCATGACAGCTCTGCCTCCCGAATCTCTGCTGTCGAGGTCCTGTATTGCATACGGAAATCCCTAACCGTTCCGCCCTCCTTTAACTGCCGGAGTAGCTCTAGACGCAGCGATGGAAGGGTCCAGAGTTTCAACTCCGAGAACGTGTGGCCAATGACATCCTCGCGAACGTAGCCAGCCATCTTGAGAAACGATTCGTTCGCGTCCAGAAACCGTCCTTCCGCGACCGTCGAGATTGTGATCGACAGCGGGCTTTGGTGAAAGGCTTTGCTGAACCTATCTTCCGACTTGCGTAACTTTTCCTCGGCCCGCTTGCGCTCGGTGATGTCTCGCAACACGCATGCGATCCGCTCGATCCCCGTGGGACCCGCGATCGGAAAGTACGACACGAACAGCGCTCTCTCCCCCAGCCTGGAATAGTTGCAGCTCAGTTCGTATTGAACGACCTTCCCCCCAAAACACTCGTCAATCTTTTCTTTGACAACAGACTCGAATGTCGCCTTGTCCAATACTTCGTTCACGCGATACCCTATGACCTGTTCTCGCTTCAGATCCCGACAGCTAAGGAACGCACGATTGGCGATCACGTAGCGGTACTCCCTGTCCACCACCACGATCATGTCCTCAAGGCCTTCCACCACCCGTTCGTATTCCCGCAGCCTTTCGTCAGACCGCATCCGTTCGGTGATGTCGCGCGTGATAGCCAGCACGCACGGTTGCCCCTCCACTTCGATCAGTTCCGCCGAAATCTCTGCTTCTCGAAGCTCTCCCGTTGAAGTCTTGAATTGAGTGCGAAGCTCCATCACGCGTCCGTTTTCCTCTAATAGCTGGAGCATCTCCGTGCGCTGCGACGGCTGGGCCCAGAAATTCAAGTTCGAGGCGGTCGATCCAATGACATCTTCGCGCTTGTATCCGAGGATCTGGAGAAATGCGTCGTTCACGTCCACATACCGCCCTTCGGCTTGTGTCGAAATCGTAACTGCCAACGGGCTGCTGCGAAAGGCTTTGCTGAACCTCTCTTCCGACTTGCGTAACTCTTCTTCCACGCACTTACGTTCAGTGATGTCGCGCGCGACCTTTGAAGTGCCTATGATCACGCCACTTCTGTCTCGAATCGGCGAAATCGTCACAGAAACGTCAACTCTCCTGCCATCCTTTTGCACTCGGACGGTTTCGAAATGGTCAATGCGCTCACCGCGCTTGATTCGCGCCAGAATGTCGGATTCCTCATTCGCCCGTTCCGGCGGCAGCAACATCCCTATCGGTTTGCCCACGGCCTCGGATGTCGAGTAACCGAACAAGTTTTCTGCGCCCCGGCTCCAGGTGGTGATCGTTCCGTCCAGAGTCTTGCCAATAATGGCGTCATCGGAGGCATCGAGCACAGCTGCCAGACGTTCGCGCACCTCGTCCGCGCGCCTGCGCTCGTTAATGTCGTGCGCAATCGTGGAAGCTCCGATGATCTCCCCCTTGGAGTTCCTTACCGGAGAGACGATCAGTGAGACCTGAACCAGACTTCCGTCTTTGCACTTGCGAACAGTCTCGAAGCAAGCCACCGGCTGCCGCGCGACAATATCCCGCAGAGATTGCAGGTGTTCTTCGTGGAGATGTTCGGGAATGACGGTGGCGATGGTCTGGCCGATCATGTCTCCGGCGGTGTAACCGAAGAGATCTTGCGCACCCTCGTTCCAGGCCTCGACGATCCCTGTGAGGTCCGTAGCGAGGATGGCGTCGCTGGAAGAAGACACGACGGCCGCCAATTCGAGACGGTGCTTCTCGGCCTTGGAGGGGGCCGTTTTGGCACGGATCATGACATCTCCCCGATGCGCCAAAATGGCGCACTTCAGCGACTGTCTGTTATGCGCCCTGACACAAAACCATGCTTGCTTCTGTTTTTCTTAGGATCTGGGGCTCGCCTGAGGAAAGTCTGCATTTCCTGCCCCCTCGGTGGGAACTGCTTCGACAAGGCGATGTTGAAACTTCTCGTGTACCGTGACCAAATACTGACCACCAGTTACTATTAGGTTATAGCCGGAACCTCCGAGCGATGCAACTGTTTTCGTATAGGAGGAAACCCCGTAGCTAGGGCCTCCGGTCCTAACCGGACCCCAGTCAGTTGGTAACCGGACGTGTCCTGACCGCCATCCCAAGCGTTCTCGGTTCACCGACTCCTGACTTTAGGTTTTGGTGTTCACCGCCTAAATCCTCCTCGTCATACTCGGCCCAGGTCATAATAAGTAGGTTCATCCTTCCGCACGGTCTCCCCCAGAGCTTGCCGGACGACCGCCAAAAGTTCGGCATCGTCGATGGGTTTCTGGAGAAAGGCCTTCGCTCCTGCGTCGAACGCGCGCTTCTGATTTCCCAGTCCGTCGCGAGCCGAGACGATGATGACAGGGATTATGGCGAGCGCGGGAATCAACTTGAGCCTTTCCATCACCAGAAAGCCGCCGCCAGCCGGCAGCCCGAGATCCAGGAGAATCAGGTCCGGCATGCTTCTCCTTGCCTCAGCCACGCCGGAGAACGTATCTCCTGCAAGACAAGTATCGTAGTTGTTAGCCTTGAGGCGCACATGCATCCCTTGCAGTACGTCCGGATCGTCATCGACAATTAGAATCTTCTTGTTACGCATTTACTATTCTCCTTGATGAAATTTCCACGTTGATAAGTTCCTGAATTCCGGCGGCCATCTGCTCCAGAGGCTTTTCGATCGACTCACTCGAGTTTCGCTTGGCAATCGCAACAGACTTGTAAGAAGTCGAGAGCGTCAACCCGGCCTGCTGGACATGTTCGTCCAACTGCTCTCTTATTCTCTTGCTAATCGCCTCGCCTCCAATTGCGTCGGTGATCGCCACCACGAAGAAGAGTTCTACCGCCCCAGCGACACCCATTTTCGGCAACAGAACGTCCAGATGCGAGTGCAAACAGCGCTGCAGTACCTCGCGGACTCCGTGAGACTGTTCGGCGCGCACGTCATCGGAGAGCCAACCGCTCTGTGAGCCGATCTCTGTTACTACGAGTGTGACGGGCCCGTTGACACGTTCTTCCTTGCGAAACGCCGGAGCAATCAGGGTGGGCAAAGAGAAAATTGGCAAAGTGACGGAAAAGACAGAGCCCTGTCCCAGTGCGCTTTTTACCCAGATTCGTCCTCCCTGTTTCGTAACCAGCTCTTTGCAGATGTACAACCCCAAGCCAAGGCCTTTGCGACCTTCCAGGGAAGGATCTGATGTCTGAAAGAGGCGTTCGAAAATCCGCTCGGTCATGTCCGGGCTGATGCCGCATCCCGAGTCTGAGACCTCCAGAACGAGAAGACTTGGATTTTCGTCGGACACACGAGCTTGAACCTTCACCGCGCCATTCGCCGGAGTAAACTTTATGGCATTGTCGACTAGAATGATTAGAATTTGTCGAATGCGCATCGGATCGGTGCAAACCGATGGCAATCCACACCCCAGATCGGAAGAAAGCGCGATCTGTTTTGCGGTGGCGGCTCCCTGGAGAGTTTCGACAGCATACGCGATTGCATCGGAGATAGACGCGCATTGCGGTTCGATCATCAGCTTGCCCGCCTGCACGCGAGTGACTTCGAGCAAATCATGAATCATCGCTTGAAGTTGTTTCACGTTCCTCAGGACGATTCCCATGTATTCGTGTTGTTCGGGTTTCAGTTCACCGGCCAGTCCGTCCAGGAGAATGCTCACGAACTGTCGGATCGCGCTTAGTGGCGAACGAAGTTCGTGCGACACGTGTGAGAGAAACTCATCTTTAAACTGTATCTGCTGGATCCGGATGAGATCAGTCTCGATCTGCATGCGGTGGCGCTCAATCGCATGACGAAGCGCCCGGGGAAGCGCCCGGGTTTCGATTTGGCCTTTGATCAGATAATCTTGCGCGCCTTCCTTCATAGCTTCCGCAGCCAGTACTTCGTCGTCCAGGCCCGTCAGCACGATCATCGGAACGCTGGGAGCCGCTGCGTGTGCGCGCCGTACGGTATCCAAGCCATGACCGTCAGGCAAGCCCATGTCCAGCAGGACAATGTCCACACCACCTTTGGCAAGATGAACCTCGGCCTCGCTCATACGCAAGAAGTGCGTCAATTCGAAACTGTCGGACCGCTCCTTGCTGAACATCTCGCAGAGCAACCTGGCATCTCCGGCGTTGTCTTCGACAAGAAGAACCTGCAGCGTCTTTTCGCTCACGAGCTCACTTCGTGCGGCAGCTTGACCACCGACAGCCAGAAATTGTCGATGCTCTTCACGACTGTGAGGAATCCTTCGAGGCCCACAGGCTTGGTGATGTAACAGTTGGCATGGAGCTGATAACTCTTCAGGATATCTGCCTCCGACGAAGAGGTAGTCAGGATGACTACAGGAATGCTCATCAGTGTAGGATTGGCTTTGATCTCCTCCAGAACCTCCCGGCCGTCTTTCTTGGGCAGATTCAGGTCGAGCAAGACCAGATCCGGGCGCGGAGCGTTAGCGTACTCGCCCTCGCGCTTCAGGAAGGCCATGGCCTTTGCTCCATCCGACGCCACGTGCAGGTTGATGTGCACCTTGGCGTCCTTGAATGCTTCCTGCGTGAGCCGGACATCGCCAGGACTATCTTCAACTAACAGAACTTCAATCGGTGCCGCATCCGTTCCTATCGATTCCATTATTTTCCCTCTATCTCGGGCAGGGCAAAGTAGAAAGTTGAGCCCTTTTCCGGTTGAGACTCGACCCAAATCTTGCCGCCCTGTCGCTCCACAATTTTCTTGCAAATGGCCAATCCGATTCCGGTGCCCTCGAACTCGTCACGCCCGTGCAGGCGCTGGAAAAGGATGAAGATTCTTTCAAAGTATTGCGGATCAATTCCCAGGCCATTGTCGCCCACCGAAAAGGTCCACTCGTTGCCGTCATTTCTCGCAGCGGAGACATGTACGCGAGGGTCTTCGGCACGACGGTACTTGATTGCGTTCCCGACGAGATTCTGAAATACCTGCGTTAACTGCGTTTCATCTGCCCTGACGGTGGGCAGCGCATCGTGAGTCACAACCGCACCACTCTGCTTGATCATGATTCGCAGGTTTGTGAGCGCTTTTTGCAGGGCGTTTTCGCTGGGAACCTTGCGGAGTTCCCTTTCACTCGTCCCCGCGCGAGAATAGGCCAGCAGATCCTGGATCAACCCCTGCATGCGGTTGCACCCGTCCACCGCGAAGGCGATGAACTCATCGGCATCGGAGTCGAGGCGCCCCTTGTAGCGCTTGGCCAGCAGTTGCGTATAGCTGGACACCATTCGCAACGGCTCCTGAAGATCGTGGGACGAGACATAGGCAAATTGCTGGAGTTCGTCGTTTGAACGTTTCAATTCCCACACTGTCTTCACCAGATGCTCCTCGGACCTACGGCGCTCGGTGATATCGCGGATCGCCGCAGTTACCAAGACTCCATCGGCGCTTTCGAGCGGGCTCAGCGTGATCTCGATGGGAAACTCGGTGCCATCCTTGCGCCGCCCCGAGAGTTCGATGCCGGCTCCGATCTGTTGTGTCAGCTCGTCGGACGCTCTTCGGTTCCCGTCGGCGATCAGCCGTTCCGCGAAGCCTTCGGGAATGATGTTCGTTACCTCTTGCCCGACTAACTCATCGCGAATGTATCCAAACTGCTTCTCCGCCTGAACATTCAATAGAACAATTTTTCCGGCCGGATTGACCACGACTATGGCATCGGGAGCCGCTTCCAACAGGCCCCGATAGCGTCTCTCCATCTGGGCCAGATGTCTTTCCGCTTCCATGCGCACGCTGATGTCGGTGTTCGTGCCGAACCAGCGCATCACCTTTCCCTCCGAATCGCGGATCGGAACTGCCTGCGAGAGGAACCAGCGGTAGTTGCCGTCCCTGTCGCGGAGGGGGAATGTGTCTTCCCAGATCTCGCCGTTCTGGAAACATTGGCTGATCTTGTCCACAACCCGTTGCACGTGGTCTGGATGATGTATCTTTTGCCAGCCCCAGCCGGCCATCTCCTCCAACGTCGTGCCAGAGTAGTCAAACCAGCGCTGGTTGTACCAGAAGATCGAGCCTTTTTCATCGGCCATCCAGGCTAGCTGAGAAATGTTATTCGCCAGGTTACGGAAGCGCTCCTCACCTTCACGGAAAGCCTCCTCGGCAAGACCACGAGCAACAATGTCTCGAGAAACAATCCAGCCCGCGCCCGCCGCGATCAACACTCCTAACACTGTTCCGAAAAGCAAAACTGCTTTGGTCTGGGCCCGGCGCCGATTCGACTCCACATTGCGTAGCGATAGCAATCGCAATTCTTCGTCCTGGATCTTGCTGACTAACCCTAAGTAATCAGCCATGATTCGCTGGCCCTGCCCGCTTCCGATGGCTTCCGCCGCGGCCCCTACACCCTTGGTTTGGCGCAGACGAATGACCACGTCGCCGAGCCGCATCTTCTGAGCCATCACCTCTTCGAGAGCCGGAAGCTGAAGCTGTTGTCTTGGGTTATCTTTTGTCAAGTCGCGAACGGCTGCCGCGTCCTGTCCTGCGCTTAATACGCTGGCGCGGTAGGACTCGAGATAGACCACTTCGCCCGTCAACGCGAATCCACGGTCGCTCGATTCGATCCTCTCCATGGCGGCAACCAAATTATCGAGGTTCTCAAGAACTTCGTGGCTATGCCGCACCCATCGATCGCTTTCACTGGACAGGAATATGCCACGATAGGAGACCGCACCAACGACGAGCAAGATCACAATCGCCGAACCGAACGCGAGTTGTACCCTCCGCTTCAACACTGTTTCCCCGCCTGAACATTCAACAGGACAATTGTTCCGGCCGGGTTGACCTCGACCACGGCATCGGGAGCCGCCTCCAGCAAGCCTCGAGATCGAGCCTCGGACCGGAGCATGCGGGTCTGAGTTTCCAGGGCCTGCAGCGAGCGAGAGAGTTCCTCGGCTTGTCGAGAAAGTTCCAATGGCTTGCCGACCAAAGCCTCTGCTGCCATTTTGCTTTTCGAGATGTCCGTTCGGATCGAAATGTACTGCTGCGGTTTTCCATCCGGCCCCACCAATGGAACTATGGTCGTTTCTACCCAGTAGATCGATCCGTCCTTTGCCCGGTTCTTGATCTCACCGTGCCAAACCGTCCCCTTCGCGATGACATCGTACATCTGCTCGAAAAAATGTCTGGAGTGATGGCCGGATTTGAGAATGCGGTGATTCTGGCCGATCAGCTCGTCCCTGGAATATTGACTAATGGCGCAGAACTTGTCGTTCACATAGGTGATTGTGCCTTGGACGTCGGTCACCGCCACGATGGCGTGTTGATCCAGAGCGAGCTTTTGATCGGCCAGTGCCTTCAGCTGACCGCGGATGGTAGCGAGAGCTTCTTCTACGGCTTTTTCAAATTGCTTCCGCTCCGCGATTTCGCGGATGGTTGCGGCGACGAGCATTCCTTCGGCGCTTTCCAATGGGATCAGCATGATTTCTATAGGAAACGTATTTCCACTCTTCTGCCTACCGTTGACTTCAATCTCGGTCTTGACCTGCCTTGCCCGGCATCAGCATCAATGCTTAATGGGACGCTCCTGTGGTGTGGAGCTTGATCGATCAATGGGGAGACCTGGTTGACCACAAGCCAGTACAGCAAGGCGCGCTCTGTCAGAGGGCTGCTGTTTAGCAGAGCTCCGCTGTGCCTTGCCAGGTCCGGGGAGGGCCGACATTGCCCTTGCATTTGCTGCACCAATCGGCTGTCAGGGAATGCCCCGATTTGCCGCATTTTCGTGCCTTGGGGATCTGCGCTCTCCGGTCGGCTTGTACAGAACCGTGAATGCTGCCTGCTTACTGAACAACTCCCCGGGTTATGTCCAGGGTATTCAGAAGGGACGCGATTCTCAGGATGTCAAGGTGCAAGGCCCATTTTTTCGACCGGACGTGCCTCCGGACCAAGTGACAGACCCGAATCGAGTCTGATACGGTACGAACAGACAGAACCATATCGAACGTGTCAGGGTTCCGTATATGCCCGACCACAATATCCCCAAACTTCTAGCGATTGATGACGAGCCACAGAGCCTGGAGTTAATCTCAGAAGCACTGTCCAATGCTGGCGTAGAGGTTCTCACCGCGAGCGATCCCAAAATCGGCCTGGAACTTTTCAAACGGATCCGTCCCCAAATCGTCCTCCTTGATCTGATGATGCCCGGGATTCATGGGTTTGAGATGCTGGAGTGGATTCTGGCTGCAGATCCCGGGGCTGAAGTCATACTCATGACAGCGCATTACTCCACAGAATCTGCAGTTGAGGCCATTCAGAAAGGGGCATCTGATTACCTCAACAAGCCAATCAGCGTAGAAAAACTTCGGCGCCGAATCGCGGAGCTGCTTTCCGACGCTGCGACCCGGCGTAGAACCCAGGAACTCGAGCACGAACTGCTGGATGCCTGTCGATTTGCAGGGATTGTTGGGCGAAGCCCGCTCATGCTGGAAGTCTTCTCGAAACTTCGCAGGGTCGCACCACATTTCCGAACTGTGTTGGTAACCGGACCTACCGGGACCGGGAAAGAACTGGTGGCTCGGGCTTTGCATCACCTCAGTCCGGTCGCTTCGGGTCCGTTCGCCGTTTGCAACTGTTCGGCGATTGTCGAAACGCTGGTTGAAAGTGAGTTGTTCGGCTACGTGCGGGGTGCGTTTACCGGGGCCACAAAAGATAAGATTGGGGTCTTTGAGTACGGGAATCACGGAACCGTCTTCCTGGATGAGATTGGGGAGTTCTCCTTAACCGCACAGGGTAAATTGCTTCGCGTTTTGGAAAGCCAGGAAATCCAGCGGATCGGCTCTCCAGTTCCGCGAGCCATCGACGTCCGCGTGATTGCTGCGACCAACCGCAACCTCCGATCGATGGTGCGAGATGGAACGTTTCGGGAGGACTTGTATTACCGGCTAGGCATGATCGAGATTTCCCTTCCCCGCCTGATGGACCGGCGAGAGGATTTGCCCCTTCTGGAAAGGTATTTCCTCGAAAGGTTTGCGGCCGAATACAAGAAGCCGTTGGCGGGCATAACGCGTCGAGCCCAAACGAGGATGGCTATCTACTCGTGGCCCGGCAACATCCGCGAGCTCGAGAATGTCATCGGCAATGCTTGCATGATGGCGGATGGAACATTGATTGACATCGGAGATCTGCCGGAGCCAGTGCGAGGTCAATCAGGGGATGTAACTGGACGGGATGAAATTTTGATGTCCGTGCAAGAATTGCAGAAACGCCACGTAATGCGCGTTCTCGAACATGTTGGTGGAAACAAGTCTCAGGCGTCCGAAATTCTGGGAATATCTCGCGCAACTATTTACCAGTTGTTGGCGGATGCAAAGGTCGGCAACAGAAGCTAAGCTCCTCGCACGGAATGAGAACAATTTGGATGCGGTCGAGGATGAAAACGTTCTTGTTGACGCAGCTGGTCAAGAGGCACTCCGGATGATTGAACAGACCCATCCGGACATCCTGCTTCTGGATATTGGCATGCCGGTACTGGATGGCTTTGCCGTGATCCGCAAGATTCGAGAAAGTCCCACCTTAGCCACTCTGCCAGTTCTGGCGGTTACCGCGGATGCCATGCAAGGTGACCGTGAAACTGTTTTGAATGGTGGATTCGATGGCTACCTCTCGAAGCCGATCAACCCGCGTGACCTCGCCACGGAGATCGAACGCTTGCTGCACGTAGCGGAGGATCGACATGCCCCTCCACCTTCCCCTTGTACGCTGCATGCTCATATCTTAGGAATCCGGAGTTGAAGTGGCCTCTGACAGGCGCGCTCCTGGTGTTGAGTTTGAGTGTGGCGGCCGCGGTTTGGAAATTCACCTCCAACACCGCGCCTCCTCTGCGCACTCGAGAGGTGCCTTTGCTCGACATCGTACATCGGCACCCCGACCTACTCCAGGAGTTTCCGGAATCCTTCCCGCTTCAAGTCGCCGTATTTTGGACCCATCCCGGCCCCGATCCGGAGAATCCTCTTGCACTCGTGCATTCGCTCAAGGAAATGGGCATTCCTTTTTTTATCACTCGTGATCTCGGACAGGCTCTCCGCCATCGACTGGTCATCCTATATCCCAGTGTAGATTCACGCACGTTTACCCAGCCTCAAGCTGAACAGATAACCACGTTCGTGCGGCAGGGTGGATTTATCTTTGCGCAGAACGTGTTTTGGGGAGGCCTTCAGTCTATCTTCGGTTTTCGCAGCTTCGCGCCTTCGCGCAAGCGTTATCACCTCGCGTTTTCGTCCACCACGGATCCTGTGATGCAGTATCTGAATCGCCCTGAGGAGCGCGACGTTAGTTTGGGTAGCGATCATTTCCCCGAGATTATCTGGAGCAACGGATACGTTCCTGCCCCTGGTGCTGAAGTACTGGCACGATTCGAAGACGGCTCTGCCGCCCTGCTGACGAACTCGATTGGCAAGGGAAGGGTGTATCTCCTCGGACTGAGTTTGGTGGATGTTGTGTTGCGCAGCCAGGACAATCGCGACTATGAGGCCCAGCGCCACTACGTGAATGCTTTCGAGCCGGGCGCGGACGTTTGGCTGCTGATCCTGAGGGCCTGGTACGAGAACTACGCGAAAGATTGGGTGCGCCTGGCCACCATCCCCGGAGGCCAGCGGTCCGCCCTGCTGCTGTCTCATGATGTGGATTGGGAAAATTCGTTTGCCCCCGGTCTCGACTTTGCGCGCATTGAGAAGGCGAATCAAGCAAAGAGTACTTTTTTCATTCAGACGAAGTATGTGGACGATGCCAACAGCAAAGCTTTCTTATTCGAGCCGAACCTCGAAACTGTTCGACAACTGAAATCGGGCGGCTCGACTGTTGGCAGCCATTCCATCATCCATTCCCGAGGTTTCAACAAGTTCGAACTCGGCTCGGGTCATGAAGACTATCCCAGCTACCAGCCTCGCGGACTGGGATTCGATACTGCCTCGGGCGCCACGGTCTTCGGCGAGGTTCGAGTGAGCAAGGGATTGCTGGACGGAGAAATTCCCGAGCAAAATACGACATTCTTCCGTGCCGGACATCTGCGCGTTCCTGTCTCTCTACCCGAGGCTCTTGAGCGCTCCGGCTATCAGTTCGACTCATCGTTCACCGCCGATGATGTTCTCTCCAACTTTCCTTTTGCGCTTCCTCGCGATCTCGGTTTTGAGGAGGACAGCGACATCTATGAGTTTCCGGTGACCATCGAAGACGAAGAATCTCCCGGTTTCGCCAACCGAGTGCCGCAGGCTCTGCAGGTGATCCTCGCCAACGCTGAGAACGGGGCAGTAAGCGTGGTGTTGATCCACTCCAATGAGTCCCACCTGAAAGCCGCCGCGGAGCAAGAGTTACTTCGCCAGCTCCCCGCAGATATCCTCAAAACCGATATGGTGAGCTTTGGCATATTCTGGCGCGCCCGCGATCATCTTCAATGGAGCGTGAGCTCCACCTCCCTACCCGCGCAAGCCGTCTTGCAGGTGAAGTCCGATGATTCTGTGACCGGACTTACATTCGAATTCCAGCGTCCCATAGCGATCGTCACCGGGGGCGCGATGCTGATCCCGGATAACCGCCACGTTGTCCTGCCCAAACTCGAGCCCGGCCACGGCGCTTCGTTTCGCATCAGCTATGTGCGCTGATCTGTTCGGGAAGTTGTGAAGATCGAAACAGTCCTTCAGCCTCGCACATAGGTATTGGGGGCTTGTGTAACTTACGCTGCAACCCACTTGAGGCCACAATCATAAAGAGAGCAACGACGAGGCATTGCCGCGCTCGGGCCACCTTCTACCCGTTGTGTCCTTCCTGAAATTGATTCTCACCTGCCGCTCGAGCAGGAGCCCTGCGCCAAGCCGCCGGCTTCGGATCGAACGGATCACAGTCCGTTGGAGTTTGTCGTGACCGTGTCTAAGAAGAACCTTTTGCATCAAGCACTCGGGCTGGCCCGAAGGACCGCTATCGCGGCCTTGCTGTTGCTTGCTTCCGTGCAGCTTCTCGCTGGGCAGACCATCAACGACTGGCAGCTGCGAGTTCGCAATGATGTTGAGAGCCAGCATATCGATGCTGCGCTTGCTATTGTCGAGCAACGCCTGGCTAACGCACCCGAAGACCTG
>Ga0210398_10003151_pt1 | contig 15905 bp, 15 predicted proteins | sample IncBWC4OmetaG_FD_161047 | JGI IMG/M metagenome (GOLD analysis project Ga0210398, IMG submission 161047) | Forest soil microbial communities from Barre Woods Harvard Forest LTER site, Petersham, Massachusetts, United States - Inc-BW-C-4-O | ecosystem: Environmental > Terrestrial > Soil >...
GGCGGCGGGTGAAACGGGTGTACACCATTGGCGCGGCAGCGGGCAAAATCGAGTCCCAGATCAAAGGAGCGGCAGAGATTTTTCATGCCGAGACCCTCGAGAACGCCATCAAACGTGCCTCGGAGTCGGCACAGACGGGGGATATCGTACTGCTGGCTCCCGCATGCGCCAGCTTTGATCAGTTCCGCAGCTACGAGCACCGGGGCAAAGTGTTCAAAGAAGTGGTAATGGCGTTGTCAGCGGGGGGCAAAGTCTAGTCCGCAGAGCGTCGGCGACCGTCCGTGGTGTCTTTCCACAATTTCCTCGAAATCAACAGCTGCCCCGAACCAACTCCGGCAACAGACTTCATCCGTCCCTCGTGGTGGAATGAAACCTCATGGCAAAGCGCGTCAGCGTCGATGGTTGGCTGTTCGCCGTGACCCTGTTCCTGATCTTTGTGGGTCTGGTGATGGTGTTCAGCGCCTCCGCGGTCATGGCCAAGGAGCGCTACGGCTCAGCCTACGTGTTTCTGTTCAAGCAACTCGGCTGGGCGGCCGCCGGGCTTCTGCTTATGGTTCTGGGGATGAAGATCGACTACCGCCGCTACAAGCATCCGGCGGTGGTTTTTTCATTGTTGGGCATCACGACCTTGATGTTGATTTCGGTCTTTTTTCTCGATCGTGCTCACCACACCCATCGCTGGATGCATTGGGGCCCGTTGTCCTTCCAGCCGTCGGAAATGGCCAAGCCCGCGCTCATCTTGTTTCTGGCATTTTTTCTTGCCGACCGTACCAAGTCGATCACCGATTGGCGCAACACGATTTTGCCCGCGGTAGTGCCAACTCTCATCTTCATTGGCCTGATTGTCGCCCAGCCTGACCTGGGCACCGCCATAGCCTGTGCGGCCATCACCGGCTGCGTACTGTTTGTCGCCGGCATGGAAATGCGTTATCTCGGCTACGGCTTCCTTGCGTCATTGCTTCCATTGTATTTCTTGATTTTCCACGTGGCCTGGCGCCGCGACCGCATCCTGGCATTTCTGAATCCTTATTCTGATCCGCAGGGCCGCGGGTTTCACATCATCCAGTCACTGATTGCGGTGAGCACCGGCGGCATCACCGGCGTCGGTTTGATGGAAGGGAAACAGAAGCTTTTTTATCTGCCGGAGCCGCACACTGACTTCATCTTCGCGGTGACGGCGGAAGAATTGGGCTTAGTGGGTTCGCTGGTGATCGTAATGTTGTTTGCCGTGTTCTTATGGCGCGGCACCCGCACCGCTCTACGTACAAAAGACAATTTCGGACGATTCCTGGCAGTGGGCATCACCAGCATGATTGTCGTCCAAGCCTTCATCAATATCAGCGTGGTTCTGGGACTAATGCCGACCAAAGGGATCCCGCTGCCCTTCGTTTCCTACGGCGGGTCTTCGTTGTTGTTCGCGTTGGCGAGCGTGGGCGTGCTGCTGAATATCTCCAAGCAGGCGGAGTAGACGCCCGCTCCTGAAGTGTCAACCTAGCTCAGCCCACACCTCCTAGCATCCGGTTTATAGTCACTGGATGCGGGCCATTCTGGCAGGAGGCGGGACGGGTGGACATGTGATCCCAGCGCTTGCCATCGCACAGCAACTGCAAAAGCAGTATAACGCTGAGATTCTGTTCATCGGTACGGCACGCGGGATCGAAAACCGCCTGGTTCCGGCTGCGGGTTTCCCTTTGCGACTAGTGCAGGTGGGCGCGCTCAAGAACGTCAGCCTGATGACCCGTCTCCATACTTTCTCGGATCTGCCTCGGTCGGTCTGGGAAGCGCGTCGCATCTTTCGCGAGTTCCATTCCGACGTTGTCATCGGGGTCGGCGGATACGCCTCCGGGCCGGGGATGTTGGCCGCGGTGCTCATGCGTATTCCAACGTTAGTGTTCGAACCGAATTTCGTTCCCGGCTTCGCCAATCGAGTGGTGGCGCGATTCGTTTCAGCGGCAGCCGTCCACTTTGAAGAAACTGGGAGATACTTCCGCCACTGCGAAGTCACTGGAGTGCCAGTGCGGGAAGCGTTCTTTCAAATCTTCGGCGAGCCAGCTTCTCCTACTGTTCTCATCTTTGGCGGGAGTCAGGGGGCGCATGCCATCAACTTGATAGTGAAGGAATCTGCCGCAGAATTACTCTCGCGGATCCCCGGGCTGCGAATCATCCATCAAACCGGCGAACGCGATTTCACTGATGTGCAAGCTGCCTATGCAAAGCTGGGCGGAGCTGTCGAAGCTCATCGTTTCATTGACGACATGCCCGGAGCGTTCGCGCGGGCCAGTTTGCTGATCTGCCGCTCCGGTGCCAGCACGGTTGCGGAAGCGACGGCGGCAGGGAAGCCTGCGGTATTCGTTCCTTTTCCCCGCGCCGCCGACGATCATCAGAAACGCAATGCTGAGGCGCTCGAACGCGCGGGTGCTGCGGTCATGTTAGAGGAATCGAAACTCAGCCGCCAGACTCTGGTCGAAACCGTCACATCCCTTCTAGCCAACCCGTCGCGCCTGGTAGAAATGGGAGAGGCTGCTCGCAAGCTGTCGCATCCGAACGCTGCTCGCGATATCGCATCTATGGTGGCGAAGCTGGCGGGTGCTTCTCAAAGAGCCAAACCCTAAACCACAGAGGGCACAGAGCTCACGGGGAAAACAATCCAAGTTTTCCTCTGTGCGCATCTGTGTCCTCGGTGGTGGCGCTGTTTCCCGAGCTTCTGCAAAATTGGGCTTTCCATGAGACGATTGAAGTGACCCATGATTCAGCTCTCTGCCGCCGGAAAACGCTATGGTCACAAGCTCCTGTTTGAGGGTGCCGACTGGCTGATCACCAACCACGACCGCGTCGGTCTGGTGGGAGCCAACGGTACCGGGAAATCCACCCTGCTAAAGATCCTTGCCGAGATGGAAACGCTCGATTACGGCTCCCTCAGCACAGCCAAAGGTATCGGTGCGGGCTACCTTCCGCAGGACGGCCTCGCGCTCTCCGGCTGCTCGGTATTTGCCGAGTGTATGTCCGTGTTTTCCAAGCTGCGTGCTATGGAACAGGAAATGGAAGACCTCACGGGCCGGATGTCGGAGTTGGACCACGCATCTTCTGAATATTCGCAAGTGGCCGAACGTTATCAGCGGATCGAGCATGAGTTTCGAACCCGTGATGGCTATGCCATCGAAGCCCAGGTCGGCAGCGTTCTTATGGGATTGGGCTTTCAGAAAAGCGACTGGCAACGGCAGACCGAAGAATTCTCGGGCGGCTGGCAGATGCGCATCGCGTTGGCCAAACTGCTGCTGCAAAAGCCGAACTTGTTGTTGCTCGATGAGCCCACGAACCATCTTGATCTCGAAGCCCGCAACTGGCTGGAAGAGTATCTGACCAGCTATCCCTATACCTTTATTTTGATCTCGCACGACCGTTATTTCCTCGACGTTACCGTCAACAAGATCGTCGAAATCTGGAACAAGCGGATTTATTTCTACCCCGGCAATTATGAAAAGTATCTGTCCCAGAAGACGCAGCGCCGTGAACAACTCGACGCGGCCTACCGTAATCAGCGGGAGCGGATTGAGCAGTTGGAAATGTTCATCAACCGCTTTCGCTATCAGGCGACCAAGGCCAAACAGGTTCAAAGCCGCATCAAGGAACTGGAAAAGATCGAGCGAATTGAGCTGCCGGAGGAAGAGAAAACCATTCATTTTTCCTTTCCACAGCCGAAGGCAAGCGGCCGGATCGTGGCGGAGTTCGCCGGCGTCGCGAAGTCATACGGTGAGAAGGAAGTCTTTCGTGATGTTAGTTTCATGATCGAGCGTGGCGACCGCATCGCGCTGGTGGGAGTGAACGGCGCCGGCAAATCTACACTGATTAAGTTGCTTGCAGATGCAGAGGACGTGACGCGAGGGGAATATAAGCTGGGCCACAACGTTCAGGCAGATTACTTCGCGCAAGACCAGTACAAGGAGTTGGACCAAGACTCGCGAATTCTGGATGACCTAGGCAGAGTTTCTCCGCAATCACGGGAGACTGAGATGCGCAGTCTCTTGGGGTGCTTCTTGTTTTCCGGGGAAGACGTTTTCAAGCGTATCGGGGTGCTTTCGGGTGGAGAACGCAATCGTTATGCGCTGTTGCGGATGCTGCTGCATCCGGCAAATTTTCTGTTGCTCGATGAGCCGACAAACCACTTAGATATGCGGGCCAAAGACGTGCTGCTGGAAGCCATCTCGAAGTACACCGGCACGGTGGTGTTCGTTTCGCATGATCGCTACTTCATCGATAACCTGGCCACACGTGTGTTTGAGATTGGCGAAGGGCGGGTGGAAGTTTATCCCGGCAATTACGAAGATTATCGCTGGCGTAAGGAGGGCGGTGCAGCCCGCTTGCAGGAGACCACGCAGCTTGCGGTTGCTTCTGCGCCAACCAACGGAAACAAGCCCGCTAGTTCAGACCCTGTTGAGAGCAAGGCTAAACGCTTGAATCCCATCAAGCGCAAACAGATGGAAGAGAGAGTCCGCGAACTGGAACAAGAGATCAATCGGACCGAAACCGCGATCACGGAACACGAGACTGCGCTTCAAAGCTTTGTCAGCGCCGAAGAAACCGCGCGTCTCGCCCATGAACTTGAAACCCAACGCGCCACACTGCAAGAGAGCCTGGCCGAATGGGAAGAACTGACAGCGACGTTGCAAGGCTAGCGCGTTGGCGGGGTGTCTGTTGAGAAACAAGCTCAATGATCTCTCGTTCTACGGCTTCCGTAACCTCCTCTTATTCTCCTGCCCGTGCAATAGTCAACTCACAAATCCACTGACCCGCAGGCGTTGACCCTCCCTCCAAGGCCATGCGGAATAAGGAATCCTGATGTTGCAGCCCGCGCAATCCAATACCCAGAAGTTCCCAGCGACCGCAATCCCAACCTACAACCCGGTAAAAACCACAACTGCTCCTTTAGAGCAAGCCACCATTGGACGTTCCGTTGTTATTAAAGGTGAAATCAGTGGTGCCGAGCCGCTCTTCATCGACGGTCAGGTTGAGGGCGCGATCACACTGACCGACCATCGCGTCACCATCGGGCGCAACGGCATCGTCGCTGCCAACATCAATGCCAAAGAAGTTGTCGTTATGGGCAAAGTCACTGGCAACGTCGAGTGCAGCGACCGCCTGGACATCCGCGGCGAAGGCACGCTGATTGGCGACGTGGTGACCCAACGCATCAGCGTGGAAGATGGCGCGGTGATGAGCGGCAAGGTGCAGGTCCGCGCCGCTGAGAAAGCGAAAGCAGCCGCGGCCGGAGCGGACGCGTAGGTCCTACTTCTTTTCTGGCTTCTCGGCCTTGAGGTCGAGCGAAGCCGAATTCATGCAATAGCGCAGGCCGGTCGGCTTGGGACCGTCGGGAAAGACGTGCCCCAGATGCGCGTCGCATTTGGCGCAGCGCGCTTCCGTCCTTTTCATGCCATAGCTGACGTCGGTGTGCTCCGCCACTGCCGCTGGATCGACGGGCTTGAAAAAGCTGGGCCAGCCGGTGCCGGAATTAAACTTGGTCTCGGATTCGAATAACGGCGCGCCACAACAGACGCAGTTGTAGGTGCCTTTTTCCTTAGTGTCCCAATATTTTCCGGTGAATGCCGGCTCGGTCCCGGCTTTGCGGGCCACGTGGAACTGCTCTGGGGATAACTGCTGCTTCCATTCTTCATCGGTCTTCTTCAATTTATCGGTCATGAGCACCTCCCGAGCCATCAATCCAAGTATTAGATACTAAAGGCCAGGAAAAGTTACATGCCGATGGTGGCGGACTTTGCACTTGCCGCGGACTGTCTGCTCAGCTATCGTGAAAGTAAGTCCACGCCGGAGGAGATATGGCCACACGGCCGCAACCAACAGACGGCGATTCTCAATCATTTCAGATTGAATACGAGCAAGAAACAGACGGCCGCTGGCTGGCTGAAGTGCCATCTCTGCCGGGCGTCATGGCGTATGGCGCGACTAAGCGCGATGCGGAAGTTGAAGTTACGGCACTCGCCTTGCGCATCATCGCCGATCGTACGCAAGAAGCGCGAAAGCCTCCGAAGTCAATCACATTTCTGTGAGCAAGTGGCCGAGCAGCAAAGCCAAAGTCGTGTATCGCGCTCTGCTTCGTATCGGATGGGTTCCGAAGGCAGAAAAAGGCGGTTCTCACATCCAACTGCAGCGACCAGGATTCAAGGATTACACCTGGGCTTGGCATGATTCGGTCGAGCTTGGACCAGTGGCATTGAAGAGAATAGCAAAGCACACGGGACTGACTCCTGGGGATTTGTAACTGAACCTGCGTCAAGTGTGGGACACTTATCGGCATGTCGTTTCTAATCCCGAAATGCTTGAAGGTTCCGTGCCCAAAATGTGGTGCCAAAATTGGCGACGCCTGTCAGCTATCCCTGTTGTGTCATGATGAACGTGTGGCTTTGTCCAACATGCCCGTTCGAGAAGCTGTCAAGACCAGAGAAAAATCACAGTAACCCGTGCAAGATTTCAAAACCCACTACCCTTTCCCACTTGACTTCGCTTTATATTCGCCTACAATTCTAGCATGGCGATCACCAGACGACAGCGTGAGCTCTACGACTTCATCTCTGAATTCGTGCAGAAACACAGTTATTCTCCCTCGTTCGATGAAATTCGCGAAGGCATGGGGCTGAATTCCCTGGCCACGGTGCACAAGCACGTCACCAATCTGGAGAAAAAAGGTCTGCTCACGCGCGACTACAATCGCAGCCGCTCCATCGATCTGGTGCCGCCGAAAGGCCGCCTGAAGCAGGCCATGAGCGTGAACACGACGATGGTTCTGCCGCTCCTGGGTAGGATTGCTGCCGGCCAGCCGATTGAGGCAGTAGAAAATCCCGAAACCATCTCGCTTGCCGATTTCGTGCGCTCGAAGGAAGTGTTCGTTCTCGAAGTACGTGGCGACTCCATGCAGGACGAACACATTCTCAGCGGCGACTACGTGCTGGTCGAAAAAGCCAAGACTGCTCACAACGGAGAAATCGTAGTCGCGCTAGTCGATGGCACGGATGCCACCCTGAAGCGCTTTTACCGCGAGGGTGACAGCATCCGCTTGCAGCCTTCGAATGTCAGCATGAAGCCGATCATCGTACCGGCTGCATCAGTTGCCTTGCAGGGCAGGGTGATTGGAGTGCTGAGGAAGTATTAGAAGCAGCACTCAGCATTCAGCACTTAGCATTCAGCCCAATCGGCTGCGTCAAATCCTCCCGCTATCGGCGCTCCCAAAACAGCAGAAATGCCCGCGATACTCAACGGGCATTGCAACGCTGAATGCTGACGGCTGAGTGCTGAAGGCTGAGTGCTGAAGACTGCCTTACCCTCCGTGCTTCTTAAGGGCCTCGGCGATGGCTTCTTTCGGCTTGTAGCCTACAAGCTGTTCCACTACCTGACCGCCCTTGAACACCAAGAGGGTAGGAATGCCTGTTACTTTGTAACGCATGGGAGTGGCGCCATTGCGATCCACATCCATCTTCCCGATCTTCAACTTGCCCTGGAAATCCTTGGCCAGTTCATCGACGATAGGAGCAAGGGCGCGGCAAGGTCCGCACCACGTTGCCCAAAAGTCCACTAAAACCGGGGTGTCGGACTTCAGCACATCCTGATCAAAATTCGAATCGGTTACTTCCATGATGCCGTTTGCTGCCATTACTTCCTCCCTTGGCGCGCCCGGAAACCTTTCTCCGGGTCAAACCGTGTCAAGACCAACTCAGCAAGGAACTGATTATCCTAGCATTTTTATTAGATGCGCGGCGGCATCAGAGGACGCAGATTGCAGCATCGTGAGCGGGTCCGGCTACCAAAACCGGAGTCAATCCGTCTGACCCAAAGTCAAATATAGCTCTTGCTATAAGATGCATTCATCCGTAGCCCATTATGAGCAAGGAGGCTCGATGTCGAAATTCCTGACCCTGACTTTACTTTGCGCGCTGATTTGTCCCCTTTTGGCGAACGCGCAGTCCTCCCCCAACCTCGAATCAGGCCGCAAGGCGCTCAACGATCTGCTGGCGGAACAGTGGGAATACACCATGCGTACCAGCCCCCTCTACGCTTCGATTCTGGGAGACAAGCGCTGGAACGACAAACTGGACGATTTTTCGCAGCAAGCCATCGACGACGATTTGCGCCAAAGCCAGAAATTCCTGGACCGTTTTGAGGCCATCGACACCGCCGGGTTTCCGGAGCAGGAAGTGTTGAACAAAAAGCTGATGGCGCGTGACCTGAAAATGAAGTTGGACGAAGTACGCTTCAGGCCCTGGGAAATGCCGGTTTCGCAGAACCAGGGAGTTCATCTCGATATGCCTCAATTGGTCAGGGTTCTGTCCTTCGAGAGCGTGAAAGATTACGACGATTATATCTCCCGGCTGCGGCAGCTGCCCGTGCTTTTCGATCAGAACGTGATACAGATGCGAAAAGGAATGGCGGAAGGACTTATGCCGCCGCGTTTCCTGCTGGAAAAAGTGGTTGTTCAGGCCAATGGCATCGGCACTCAGCCGCCGGATAAATCACCGTTTGCTCATCCCTTCGACGCATTCCCCAAGACCATTTCCCAAGCCGACCAGAAGCGGCTCCGCGATCAAGGGTTGGCCGCTATACGCGAATCGGTCGCGCCCGCATATCTCAAGTTCGCGAACTTTGTGCGCGATGAATACGCTCCCAAGGGACGGACCGAGGTCGGAATCTGGTCTCTGCCAGACGGCGATGCCCGCTACGCTTTTCGGGTGAAAAGCAGCACTACAACCAATCTCACGCCGGAAGAAATTCACCAGCTGGGGTTGGCGCAGGTAAAAGAGATTGAAGGCCGAATGCTGGCAGTGGCCAATCAATTGGGCTACAAGGATGTGAAGAGTTTCAACGCCGCCATTGCCAAAGATCCCAAACTGCACGCGCACTCCCGCCAGGAGATCCTTGATCTTTATCGGAAGTACACCGACCAGATGTATCCCAAGCTGCCGGGGCTCTTCGGCCGGCTGCCCAAGGCCAAGCTTGAGATCATGCCAGTCGAGGAATTCCGCGAAAAGGAAGCTTCGGGCGCGCAATACGTGCAAGGCACGCCGGACGGCTCACGCCCCGGCCACGTGATGGTGAACACCGGAGACTTCGCTCAACGCAGCTTGCTCAACATCGAAACTACGGCCTACCACGAGGGCGTTCCCGGACATCACATGCAAATCTCCATCGCCCAGGAATTGCCTGCGCTGCCGCCGTTCCGTCAGCAAGAGTATTACACCGCCTATACCGAAGGCTGGGCGCTATATTCCGAGCGGTTGGGAAAGGAGCTTGGCTTTTACCAGGATCCCTACAGTTATTACGGCCACCTTGCGGACGACATGCTGCGCGCCATTCGCCTGGTGGTTGACACCGGCATCCATTACAAGCATTGGACACGACAGCAGGTAGTGGATTACTTCCACGAGCACTCAGCCTCGGATGAACCCGAAGTTCAGAGCGAAACCGACCGCTACATCTCCTGGCCGGGGCAGGCCCTGGGCTATAAGATCGGACAGTTGGAGATCCTCAAACTGCGGCAATACGCAAAGGATCAACTTGGCGACAAGTTCGATATTCGTGGCTTCCATGATCAGGTGCTAGGGGCTGGCGCTCTGCCGATGGACGTATTGGGTGATCGCATCCATGAATGGGTAGCACAGCAGAAGCAGAATGCTGGTGTGGCGTCAGCGGCAGTCGCGAGCGGCAACTAGGATCGCGTTTTGGGGTGTCGAGGGGCTTGCTTTTCGGTACCGTCGTCCAAAATAAAAAGCGCCCTAAACTTTTCAGTTCAGGACGCCTGGCAGCCCTCCCCCAGAACTGCCAAACCACGACTGGATAGTAGCGTGGCCCTATTTTTGTGTAAACGTCACTTTGGTAATCCGCTATTTTCCCGCGAGTAATGGGCTTTCAAGCGTTGGCAGGATAAGAAGTTGAATCAGAGACGAATGGGAATTACTGCTTGAGCCAGATTTGTCCGCCATCTTCAGTCGTCCAAATTTCCTTGCTGGCAGTGGTCAACTTGCCGTGCAACGAATCGGGGAATTCAACTCCGACGATGTCATCACTAAGTGTCTGGCCCGCGGCAACGGGTTGTACTTGAGCCCAGTGCTGGCCAGCATCGGTCGAGTGATAGAGCGCGCCCTTCGAGCCTCCGACCCAGATGTCTTTTCCGCTGGCAGCTAACGCTCGGAAACTGGTTTGACTGGCTACCTGTACAGTCTGCCAGGATCTCCCCAAATCGAGTGAACGCTGCAGCATGCCTTCGGATGTAACTGTCCAGCGAGGTGCGACCACGGGCATGAACATCTGCGGATGGGGTGGCATCGCTGTCGCGGAACCCAGCGCCGCGCTCATATCCGAGGCCGGCGCGGCAGCCGCATCCTTGGCCCTGCCCGGCACAACCTGACCGGCTTCGACGCCAACCGCCACCGACTGCGCAGTTGCTTCCACCGTCGTTGTCTTATCGAGTTCATCCCTGTGGTCGTTGGCACCTTTGGCGTTCGCTATTTCTGACTTCTGTGCCAGCATCGGCGAAGCTGCTACTCGTGAACTCTGTTTCTTGAGCTCATCCGGGCGCTTGTCTTCAGCATCGGCCGTCGTGACGCTGGTTACAACCGGCGGAACCGGAGCGATGTTCGTCTCTGGGGCCATTTTCCGCTTTTCTTCTGGGATCGAAACTGACGCAGCTTTTTCCTTCGCGATTGGGGCATCCGTCATCTGAATCGCGCCAGGCGATGTTGAGACACCGCCCGATTGGTGATGCAGACTGACGGCAGCGACCACGACCACCACCGCGGCCACAGCCGCACCCCAGCGCAACACCGGCCACGTCAGCCATCTCGATGGCGCAGATGCCGCTGCCGGAAGGGTTGCCGCCTGCTCCGGTGCTGAGAGAAACACTACCTCACGGCAATCGCCACACTGTGCCAAGTGCCGCATGACCTGATCCCGCGAGTCATCGGCAAGAGAGTTCTCAGCGAACGCACTAATCAAGTTGGGATCAGGGTGGATCTCCGCCGTTGCGCTTTTCTGATGCAGCCGCTGCATCGCGATTTTGGGTAAGTCTGGCATTTGTTGCTTTGACCGCTCGAGATCTAGCAAGCTACGTTTCTAACCGAAGTTCTATCCCGACCCTCCGGCCTTCTTTTCTGAGAACGCCGGAGGCGCACCTTCTTGCACTAATCGGTTGCGGAGATTCACCCGAAGGTCTCGAACATCGACTTCCATCGCCTCCTCGGCCTGGCGACGGCTCATCCCCTGCCTGCCGAGAGCAGCCAAGATCCGCCTGCGCAATGACTTGGCGAGTTTGTCCACTTTACGGCTGATGGTCGATTCGTGCACCTTCAGGGCGCGGGCAATCTCTGCCAGGGTACGCGAATCGAGAAAGTAGGAGGCCAGAACGAATTTGTCTTCGGGGGACAGTTCAGCGAGGGCCTCATCAGTTGCGGTTTCCACCCGGGAATCGACAGCAATTGTCAGTTCCGGACTGGCGGCGGCGAACTGCGTCCCCTCTTCACTTTCTTCGTCGAGACTGACCGTGCGGCGCTGGCGGCGGTAGCGGTTCACGAATTCTTGCGCCATCACCGTACGCAGCCAGCCTTCTAAAGAACCTCGCCCGGTATAAGAGGCCAGTTTGGAGTTGCGCTTTCCTTCGCGCGTCGTAGTGCCGTACAAATCGGCATAAATCGAGTCCGCCAATTCCCGGGCTGTGGAACTTTCCTTCGCAATGTATCCCGCGATGTTGTAGAGCTTTTCGCGGTAGCGAGTGAGAAACACTTCCCACGCGCGTTCTTGGCCGGCAGCGCAGGCGCGAGCCAAGGCTAACTCTTCGATGCGCAGGCTGCCGCAAAGCTCGTCAACGCCGGTGCGTGGAGCGTTAGCAGGCAGGTATTTGGCGATCACCTCTAGCACGACCTGCTCGAAGGCTTCGACCGTCAGCCCAAATTCTGCGCCTCTGCTCTTCTGATAAAGCTCGTTCACGAGAGTTCTCAACCCGGAAGGACGTTCTGCTACTTCGGATTGAACACCGCGGTCGGGCATAAGTGGCGCAGCCTGTCTCGATGCTATCAACTTTTAGACGCAAGAATTGGGATTTTTGCCGTTCGAAAAGTAGCGAGGGACCGACACATCGCCTCAAGGGGTGGCACATACGCCGCCCCTAACGAGGTGTCTCTCGGAATCGGCAGGCTCGATGTCCGCTACAACAACATGAGGCCCTGCTCGATGTTGGGATAAGCGAGGACAGGCAACAGTTCGCGCTTCATCCGCGAGGTATCAGCGACACAGGAAGTCATGCCTGCACGGACGATATCGCGGTTGAGTAGCGCCGGCATATGAAACAGAAGAGATGCCGCCTCACAGCTCACGCCTGCGAAACGGAACATCCACGCGGGCAGTCTCCAAGGTTTAGAAAGCTGCCAATGATCCGCCAGCCGATCCAGAAAGTCCTGAATCGTGACGGGAGTGTCGTCGCAAACCTGGTAGATTCCGTCGGCATTTTCTAACTCAATGGCGGCCTGAAGCGCCGACAGGAAATCCGGCAAGGCGATCAAGTGCGCCCACGTCGGCTTTCGCCAAACGGCCAATAGATGACGGCGTAGCATCCAGCGTGCGCTCTCGATCAGTTTTATTCCCTTGCCATAGACGATTCCGGCACGAAATACGACCGCGATCATAGATCCGTTTCTTGTGGCCTCGATGAGGACGCGCTCAGCTTCCAGACGCGTTCGAAAATGAATCACGCGTGGAGCAGCATCTAGGCGGCCGACAGCCGGATGATCGGGAGTTGTTTCGCCCTCAACATGAGGAAAGCTCGCGAGAATGAATTTCCGCACCCCCGCCGCCTTAGCGGCCGCGACCAGGTCCCTAACGTAGCCGACGTTCGTCTTGGGCAGGAATCGCTCCGGCAAAGGGGCGAAGAGAACTCCGGCCAGATGCACGATGCAGTCAACGCCGGTGCACGCTTGCGGCAATGTTTCAGGACGCGCAAGGTCAATGTGGCGAATTGAAACGTTGGCATGATCGACGAGGTCGGACGACAGCGGAGTTTTGTGAACCGCGAGATAAAGACGGTGCGGCCCCGACATCAAATGACGTGCCACCTGCGAACCTAGGTTGCCCGACGCTCCAGTAATGAGGATGTTCACGCCATCTTCCGGAGGCGGGCCATGAACTCGCGGAAGTAAATCATCCCGCCAATGTCGAAGAGTCCGTGAGCGATCATGGGGACCAGCAGATTCTTCGACCACGCGAAAAATAATCCCAGGTATAAGGCTTGAAATATTGACCACAGGCTGACGACGCGGATCTCCCTGCCGCCGAAATGCGCGAGCATGAAGAGTAGCGATGCCGCAATGACGCCGAAGCGTTGCTGCAAGAGGCCACGAAAGAACAACTCTTCACCGCAAGCCGCGGTGATGCCTCCGAAAATGATCTGCACTACGCCCGCGCCAACGTATACCCTGGCGAGAGAAGCGGTCAGGTCCTGTGCGTACGCCCGTCCTTTGGCGATTGAATATCCGGACTGCACCAGCAGGGTCCAAACTGCTAGCCACAGAGAGCCAGCGATGCCCAGCCCGATCGCTCGCGGAGTTATGTCGAGCACGAAGGGAAGGTGATAACGCCGAATTCCCCAATACCCCAGCCCACCGAGCAGCAGAGTGACAACGATCTCAAGACTCAAAAACCGCTTGATGTAGAAAAGCATTCGGCACCTAGGGCGTTTTCAATCGCCGCAGCCGGCGCGCAGCTTCATCGAGCGTCTCGTCTCGTTTGCAGAAGGCAAACCGCACCTGTTGCGCGCCGTCGCGCGGATCATTGTAGAAGCTTGATCCCGGCACCGCAGCCACGCCAATTTCCTTCACCAGATACTTGGTGAACTCAACATCGTTGGCAAACCTGAAGTTGCGGATATCGGTCATCACGTAATACGCCCCGCGCGGCCGGAAACAGCGGAAGCCAGCCTCTGCCAGAGCCGGCATCAGACGATCGCGCCGCGCCCAGTAATTCTTCGCTAATCCTTGATAGTAGTTGCCCGGCAGCGCCAGCGCGGCCGCACCCGCTTCCTGCAACGGAGCAGGCGCTCCCACGGTAAGAAAGTCGTGGACTTTGCGGATCGCATTAGTGACCTCCGGCGGCCCTACCGCCCAACCCACACGCCAGCCGGTCACGCTATAGCTTTTCGACAAGCCGTTAATGGTGACGGTGCGTTCCTGCATACCGTCCAGACTCGCAATAGAAATGTGCTGGGTTCCGTCGTAGATGATGTGCTCATAGATTTCATCGGTGATCGCGAGCACGTTGAACTCCACGCAAAGGTCGCGAATCAGTTCCAGCTCGGTTCGAGTGAAAACTTTGCCGGTGGGATTGTTCGGAGTATTAAGGATGATGGCTTTGGCGTGAGAGCGGAAAGCCGCGCGCAGTTCATGCTCGTCAAATGTCCACTCGCCGTCGGCGCTTTGCGGCGGGCGCAGCTTTACGAACACCGGCTTCGCCCCCGACAACACGGCATCCGGGCCGTAATTCTCATAGAAGGGTTCGAAGACCACGACTTCATCGCCACGATTGCATACTGCCAGCAGGGTCGAAATCATGGCCTCGGTCGAGCCGCAGCAAACTGTGATCTGGGTTTCCGGATCGACGGAAATACCTTGCCACGCATTCATTTGCCGGGCGATGGCTTGGCGCAGGTTCTTTGCGCCCCAGGTGATGGCGTACTGATTTACGTCCGCCGCGACCGCGTCTTGGGCGGCTCGTTTGATCTCCGCCGGGGCAGGGAAGTCAGGAAAACCCTGTGCCAGATTGACCGCGCCATGGAGCAGAGCCTGGCGCGTCATTTCCCGAATCACTGACTCGGTGAAATGTTCGACTTTGTCACTTAGGAAGTGTTTGGATTGGACGCCCGCATCGGTCATAATCCGGTCAGACTAGCACACGTCAGCCCACGTCACCACGACGACGGCGGCTGAGCCATAATGTTCCCCAAGGAACCAAGGCCCTGCCGCACGACGCCTATGTGGCTTCGCAAACCTTACTGTTCGGAGACGATGTGACGCTTAGATTGCGGCTCGATCTATGCCGCTTTTTTCTGCGCTGCTTTCCACTTCGCCCAGCGTACTCTTTGGGCGGCAGCGATTCTTCTTCGCGCAGCGAGGGACATCCGGCTGCGCGGCCGCGCAGAAAGGCTGCCTGTGTTGTTATTCAGGCCCCGTATAACCCCGATTGCGTGATCCAACTTACCCACTTCCTTCAACATCTTTTGACGTTCTGCTTGCAGCTGACTTAGTACTCCCGTAAGACTCGGCATGTGTATTCCCCTCGGTGCATGATATTAGCAGAGACCTGACTTCGGCGCGAGGGGCGTTAGGACGTTCTCAGCACTCCGCCCAATCTTTCGAGCGCGTTGACAACCTGTGCCGACCAACGGGCTATTTCATCCTCACGCAATGTTCGTTCATTAGATTGAAACGTCGCGCGTAGCAGCAGAGAATACTTGGCCACCGGAACCGCGCCGCCACGAAATATCTCTGCCGGAACAAAACTGCGCATTTCGTCCAGATGCAACCCGGTCACGGCTTTGCGAATTTGATCGAAGACGACTGTATCCGCGAAGACGAACGAGAAATCCCGCTCCACCGCGGGAAATCGGGGCAATGCCTCGAAACGTACTTCGCGCAGACCGCGTTTATACAACCGGTCTAAATAAAACTCGGCGATGAACACGTCCTGCTTGAACTTTCGCTTGGCTGCCGTCTCCGGATGAAGCTGCCCAAACTGCGCCACGGTAGCGCCATCCATCACTGCACGCGCCGACCGCGCAGGATGGTAGTACTCAGCGGTACGGGCATCGAACCCAACAACATCGTGCTGGAACAGTTGCAGGAGGGTCTCAACATCTCCCTTCA
>Ga0210398_10003152_pt1 | contig 15905 bp, 10 predicted proteins | sample IncBWC4OmetaG_FD_161047 | JGI IMG/M metagenome (GOLD analysis project Ga0210398, IMG submission 161047) | Forest soil microbial communities from Barre Woods Harvard Forest LTER site, Petersham, Massachusetts, United States - Inc-BW-C-4-O | ecosystem: Environmental > Terrestrial > Soil >...
TGGCAAGATCGAGCCCTTGATTCTTCAGTCGTTGCGACAAATTGTCCGCGTGATCCTTCGTCGCAATGATTACGGCTGAACTGCCAGCCACGAGGGCCGTGCCAATGAAATGGCATAGTTCGTCCAGAAGAAATCTGTCTTCGCTATAGAACTGGACCACATGCGAATGGTGGTCCATATTCATTTGTGGAGGCAGGTTCGGCGTACGGGTTACGTTGGTTAGGCTCATTTAGTCCTCAAGGAACAGAACATAGATAGAGACTTGTCTCGCCAGCGACAGATTCTAAAGCAGGAGCTTAGACCGAACGAATCATTCTTCAAAGTATCGAAACGCTGTCCATACAGCGCATCCTGTATGCGGACGTTGCAAGGATCAGGAGAACAGCGGGCTACGGAATTCGCTGTATTGCTGCAGCGCCGGCTGTCCGTGTAGCTTGACCTAGCGTAACCAAACGGACTTGGGTAGTCATGGGTTAGCGTCGTATTTACGGCATTCGACCCTCACGACTACCCGCCCCGGACTGGAGATGCGCGGCCGACGGTGCGGGCCGGAGCTGGTTTCGCGCAAAGGAGACTAAATATGAGAAAACTGATGACGATTGTCTTCGCGCTTAGCCTGCTGACTTTTTTTAGCCTGGCGGCCCAAGACACACAGCAGGACAACATGAAGTCCGGCACCGCAACGAAAGCGGCACACATCACGGGCAAAATCAGCGATGATGGCAAGACTTTCGTGAGCGACAGCGATGGCAAGAGCTACACCATCAGCAACCCGGATGCCGTCAAAGGGCACGAGGGCCACCATGTCACATTGAAGGCCAACGTTTCCTCCGACCAGACCTCAGTGAATGTCATGTCGCTGAAGATGGCGGGAGACAGCATGAAGAAAGACAGCTCGCAGAATTGACCTCTGCGCGGCGATTTTATTTTGGGCCAGCCCTTGGGCTGGCCTTTTTATTTATTTCGTTATTTCGCAAGCATTCAAGAACAGCTATTCCCTCAAGAACAAAGAGACGCTTGAGAATCACACGCATGCCATCTTTCCTTTTTCCTTCTTTCCTTCCTTCCCTTCGACCTCTATGTATGAGCTGGGCGTCTTGTTGGTGGATATCTTTCTAAAGACGTAAAATTCTTTACGTCCGCCAGCGTCACAATTTCCAGTCCTTTTTGCAGGTGCGCTCCGGCGCGGCAGACCGAATGTTCGCCAGTCCGATAGAAATACGATTACGATACTAATATTACTTCGGTATTAGAAGTTAGCTTGATTTGAAGGCTAACATTGAGAAACAGGAGGTCGGCGGCGAGAGGGGCCGCAGCGAAAAAATTCGACCCGCCGAAACATTGATCCTGGAGTAGCATTTTGGTCATTAGTCCCGGAGTAGCGTTTTCGTCTTGTTCTCGTCCCTGAACGTGGATTTTTAGATGGAGATGCCGCCAACATCATCCGCTGAGAATGTGCGCCGTTATGGCGCAGCCCTGCTGGCTGCGATCGCAGCCCTGGTTCTTCGCAGGATGCTGGCCCCAGTGTTGGGACATCAGAATCCCTACCACACCGCGTGGGCAGCGGTGGTTTTTTCGGCATGGTATTGCGGAGTGGGCCCATCCGTCCTCACCATTCTGGTCGATCTGATCGGCATCTGGTACTGGTTCTTGCCGCCGTCTGGCTCCTTTGCGCTTATTGACCCAAAACCTGACATCGCTGGGATGCTGGGCTTCGTAATCTTTTCCGGCGTCATCGTCGCATTCGGAGAGACCACTCGCCGTTCTTTTGCCAGGAGCCGCTGGGCCGAAGACCAGTTGCGCAACGCGCACTCAGACCTGGAGCGAAAAGTTCAGCAACGAACCGGGGAATTGAGCATGGCGAACGAGAGTCTGATGGAACTGTCGCACCGCCTGCAGCAACTTCGGGATGAGGAGCGGAGGCAGATTGCCCGCGAATTGCACGACAGTGTCGGACAGATGCTGGCGGCCTTGAGCATGAACATTGCACAGGTGCAGTCTCAATCCCACAAGCTGGATCCCGTGGCGGCCAGGGCGGCCTCTGAAAACGCGGGGCTCGTTGAACAAATCACCAAGGAAATTCGCACCATCTCGTATCTGCTGCACCCACCTCTGCTTGACGCGGCAGGACTGGCATCGGCGGTTCGCTGGTACGTCGACGGTTTTTCGGAACGAAGCAACATCAAAGTCGATACGGAGATTCCAACTGAATTTCGCCGGCTCTCCGATGAGATGGAGATCACTATTTTCCGGATGGTGCAGGAGTGTCTCACCAATATTCATCGCCACTCCGGCAGCGATTCCGCTATCGTCGCGATTCGCGAGGAAGACCACGGCATTGTTGTGGAGGTGAAGGACGCGGGCAAGGGTATCCCTCTGGACAAACAGATGGAGATGCGTTCCGATCGGTCGGGAGTGGGCTTTCGCGGCATGCGAGCGCGATTACGACAGCTTGGCGGAGAACTGGACGTTCAGTCGGACAGCGGTGGGACGTCTGTAATTGCCAAACTCCCTCTTCAACCAGCATCGGCGTCCACGGTCGACCGCGGAAAAGCCTTGTGAACGACTCGCCGATCTGTTGGTCGTTCGACAAATAAGGCTCTGCTGCTCTGGGTACACGTTGGCGTGCTTTTCTTCTCCAGGTCTTCTCCAGGACAAAATTTCACGGCAAAATCGTAAAGTTGCTTAGCAATTCGTCTTGCTCTCCAACCCACGCAGTTCTGGGGGCAACTAAGAGAAGCACGTGGACTTAAATTGCGAGTGCGCCAAGTCGCGCGCTCCAAATAGGGAGGACTATTTTATGGCAGATGATCTGGAAAAGAACCGACAGCAGGGTGGACAGACTGGTCAGCACAGCGAACAGCCTGGACAGCAGGGCAATCAACCCGGACAGCACGGCCAAAACCGTCAGACTGGCCAGGGCGGTCAACAGAGCGGGCAGCCCGGACAGAAAAAGGGCGGGCAGGGTCACGATCAAGAAGATGAAGAAAAGAATGAGAATCTGGATCGCCAGCGACGCGCCTCGTAGTCAAGCCTCGTAATCAAGGGGTAAGTAGGCTCAGATAAGCGATAAGTGGTAAGTGAAGTCCCGGCCTCTGTGCCGGGACTTCGTTTTACGTTTACGAACACGAGGACGACACCGAACAATTTTCCTTCTACCCACCATCTTTGCCCTGTGCCAATCTTGGCGCCTCGTGATAAGCATGGCATTTCTATGACTTAGCAGGGGTCTTTTTGTGGAAGCGGAGTTGCAGCCATTTCCTCTTAGTACACAATGTGCAGTCACCAGCCAGAGTGATTACTGGCTTCTGTTCGGTCGGGCAAGTTGCAACCGTGCAGGAATCAAGCTTTTAGACGTCGTGCTCCATTCCGGACCAGATGCGGCAACCGGACTCGCAGAAAACTGCATCTGAACAAGACCTTTCGCCGGAACAATCATGCAAGCCGCCTGCGCTCATTCTTCGTCGATGGAGCATCACAGATTGCCCGGGGAGGTCCATGCATGCGGTTGTTGAGTGTTCGGCTGATTATTTCTCTGATTGTTGGCATAACGCTGGTGTCGCTGGGCTTCTCCTATTACCAAGTGGTCCAGGAAAAACGCGCGCTTCGCAGCGACCTGGAACGGCGGGCGGAGGTGCTGGGCGAGAGCCTGGCCGGCAATGTCGAGAAGATATGGGGAAACGGCTCGAACCAGGCTCTGCTGCGGCTGGTGCAACGCTTTAGCAATCGGGAGCACTTGATTGGAGTCGCGGTCTATGACCGGCAGGCTGAACCGGTGGCAATGACCCCGGAGCTGGGGAAAATGCTTACTGCGAGCCCGCAAGCGGTGACCGAAGCCATCCGGGACAATCATGATGAGAGTACCTTCGTTAAGTTGGGGACCTCCCGGCTTCTGATTTTCGCCTTGCCGCTGCACCGTGAGGATGAATTATCGGGCGGGTTGGTGATTGTGCATGACGCAGACTACATCCAGGCGCAGATGCTTCGGGTGTGGCGGGAAACATTTCTTCGCGTGCTGGCGCAGGTGTTTCTGGTCGTTTTCCTCACGATGATGATCGTACGCTGGAGCATCAGCGGACCCATCGCGCGCGCTGCGCAGTGGATGCGCGCCATGCGCACGGGGAGAATCTCCTCATCCCAGAAGATGCCGAACCTCGACATGTTCCGTCCACTGGCCCACGAGGTTGCCACCATGGCTGCAAGCCTCAGCTTGGCACGCAGCGCTGCGGAAAATGAGGCGCGTCTGCGGGACGCCAGCGAATCGATGTGGACGGCGGACCGCCTTTCCGTGCATCTCCAGACTCGCCTCGCCGACAGCCGGCTGTTCGTAGTCTCCAATCGCGAGCCGTACATTCACCAGCGGAATGGGAAGTCACTGAATGTCATAGTTCCTCCAAGTGGCCTGGTAACCGCTTTGGAACCTGTGCTGGACGCTTGCGACGGCACATGGATCGCGCATGGCAGCGGTGATGCCGATCTGGAAACTGTCGATGCACACGATCGCCTCCGTGTTCCTCCCGATGATCCTCGCTACACCTTGCGGCGGGTGTGGTTAAGCAAGCAGGAGGAGGAAGGCTACTACTACGGTTTCGCCAACGAGGGTCTTTGGCCTCTCTGCCATATCGCCCACACCCGCCCGATTTTTCGAGCGTCTGACTGGCAGTACTACCAGGAGGTCAACCGCAAATTCACAGACGCGGTGCTGGAGGAGATCGAAGACATACCGAGTCCAGTGATTCTGGTCCAGGATTACCACTTCGCTCTGCTGCCGCGGATGATCAAGGAGAAGAGGCCGGACGCGCGAGTGGCTATCTTCTGGCACATCCCGTGGCCGAACCCAGAAGCCTTCGGCATCTGCCCGTGGCAGCGGCAGTTGGTCGATGGCCTGTTAGGCGCTGATCTCATCGGCTTTCACGTACAGTCGCACTGCAACAACTTTCTGCAAACGGTCGACCGGGTGGTGGAATCGCGCGTGGATTGGGAGCACTTCTCTGTTTTGCGCCAGGACCACCGTACTATGGTCCACCCTTTCCCCATTAGCGTAGACCTGACCGACGATGAACCTGCGGCTGGCGCCAACGACGAGTCCAGCTATCTCGAGCGCGCGTCGTTGATGCGCAGTATTGGCGTAGAGGCAACATTCCTCGGGATCGGCGTGGATCGGGTTGACTACACGAAGGGAATCCTGGAGCGCTTCCTGGCAATCGAGCGGTTTCTGGAGAAATATCCAACTTATCAGGGGCAATTCACATTCGTGCAGATTGGAGCGCCCAGCCGGACGCATATCAAGCGCTATCACGACCTGCTCGCCGAAGTGGAAGCGGAGGCCGAGCGCATCAACTGGCGTTTCCAGTCAGACAAGTGGAAACCCATTGTGTTCCTGAACCGGCAGCACAGCCACAACGAGATCGCGCCCTACTATCGCGCAGCCGATGTTTGTATGGTCACATCGCTGCACGACGGCATGAACCTGGTGGCGAAGGAATTTCTGGCGGCGCGAACGGACGAACGCGGAGTGTTGATCCTGAGCCAGTTCACCGGCGCCGCGCGGGAACTGCGAGACGCGCTACTGGTGAATCCATACGACATCGATCAGTCAGCGGAAGCCATTCGAGTTGCCCTTGAGATGGAGCCGGAAGACAAGCAGTTACGCGTGCATCGAATGCGCCGAACAATAAAAGAGCACAACATTTACCGCTGGGCCAGCAGTCTAATTAGTGAGTTGTGTGAGGTACGGCTTGATGCCCCGGAGGAAGAACATGCAAAATTCCACGCCAGCGTGGCCGGGTGATTGGAGTGAAGGGATAACGGGAAACGGATAATGATGATGAGCACAGCCATAGCAACTCCACAGCCGACGCCGTTGAAGCCCTTTTTCTTCAATACTTCGGCCCATCTGTTGCGCATCACCAGGTACAAGGCGAATACCCTTGCGGAGCTTCTCGATGCGCTGCGCGAGTGTCCTGAAGAATCGATCTTTCAGCACAGCGTCAGAACCTTGCAGGATCATCACTTTCTTTCCGCCGGTTTTTCCAACGACTTCGCGCACTGGGCGCTGGCAGCCTGCGACGAACCCAGGCTCGCTGAAGCCCTCGCCGGTGTTGACGTGCGCGAATTCACCTCGGTGGCGGAGTTGCGCGCGCGATTCATTCAGATCCTGGAAAAATATCTGCAGGACAACCCGGAATCCGGCGCACGCCTCGCCGATGAGGGATTTTACTTCTGCGCGGCCGACATTGTCGTCATGCCCACAAGCTTTCAGGCGCGCACTCTGCACGAGTTCGCGGAAGGTATAAGGAGCGTCAGCGTGCACTCGATCCATCACCATTTCATCGAGGCCCGGCTCCGAATCAAGCTCATGTCGAATGATTTCTCCCTATGGCTTCACGAGGACGCCGGCTTGACGCAGACCGCGCGCGCGTTGAACCGGATCGACATTTACACCTCGACTCTTGAAAACGTCCGGCAACAGATCGTGCGGATCATTGAAAGATCGTTGACGTAGTGTTCATAAGTTTATGCAAACAGCGAAGCCTGAACCCGTAACCAGTCCGACGGTGTCTGACAAGACCTCTGATCACGTTGTGCCCCCGCGACCGGAGCGGCGAAGCTCGCCGCGAACCTCGCCTCGAACCTGGGAAACACCTCCCGCACCGGTTGCACCGCCACATTTGGACGACTACCGGAGTGTCGTGGGTTCGGCTGTCATTGACGAGCTTCACTTCCTCGCCCGCAACCTCAAGGGCAAGTCGCTCAAGATGGTCAACTCCACTGCGGTCGGCGGAGGGGTCGCCGAGATGCTCAACCGTCTGGTCCCGCTGCTCGGAGAATTGGAAGTGGTTACCCACTGGGATGTCGTCACCGGAGGCAACGACTTCTTCGAGGTGACAAAAGCGTTTCACAATGCGCTGCAGGGCAGTGCGTATGATCTCACGCGGCATGCCCAGGAAATCTTCCTGACCTGCAACGAGCAAAATCGGCAGCGCATGCAATTTAACGAAGACGTCGTGGTCATTCACGACCCACAGCCTGCGGCGCTTATTCGTGCCCGGCAGGATGCGCACGCGCGCTGGATTTGGCGATGCCACATCGATCTGTCGAAACCGAACCCGCAGGTATGGCGGTTTCTGCAGCCCTTCATCGAGCAATATGACGCGGCGATTTTTTCCTCGCAGTCATTTACACGTCAACTGCAGATCCCGCAATATCTGTTTTATCCGTGTATTGACCCACTATCGGAGAAGAATAAAACGCTCGAGGACAGCTATGTCCAAAAGGTCTGCGAAGAGTTCGGAATTGATCGATCGCGGCCCATCGTGACTCAAGTCTCGCGCTTCGACCGCTTCAAAGATCCGGTGGGAGTGGTGCAGGCTTTCAAACTCGCCAGCAAATATGTGGATTGTCAATTGGTACTGGCGGGCGGAGGAGCCAGCGACGATCCCGAGGGTGCGACTGTCCTTAGAGAAGTGAAAGAAGCTGCGGGGGATGATCCCAACATCATCATTCTCGACCTACCACCGTGGTGCGCGCTGGAGATCAACGCCCTGCAACAGGCTTCGACCTTAGTGGTGCAGAAATCGATCAAGGAAGGCTTCGGGCTCACCGTGACCGAGGCGCTTTGGAAAGGCAAACCAACCATCGCCGGCGCCGTCGGTGGAATTCCAAATCAGATTATCGATAAGCTCACCGGCATGCTCGTGCACACGGTGGAAGGATGCGCGTACCAGATCCGTTACCTCTTGACGCATCCTGAATTCGCCGCTCAGCTGGGCCGTAACGGACGCGAGCACGCGAAGGAAAACTTCCTGATGACCACCAACGTGCGGCGATGGCTGTTGCTGATGCAGGTTATGCTGGGCAAAACAGGCTGAATCACGAGACCACGCCATCCTTAAAGCGTCGCCCCGGGAAAATCGGCAATCCTCGCACCCGTCGCGTCTTCTAACCCATCTTTTTCGCCGACTACCGACCTCATTAAAGGATCTTTATTAAGGATCTGTTCCCGCGGCGATGCCGCCCTACGTTCCTTCGATTGATACGACAGACTGGCTATAATGACCGGAAGTTCCGAGGGCCCATCAACACTCAGCAATGAACGTGGTTTCCCACGGCTCCAGCCGGATTCTTGACTATGATCTTTTGACTATGACCAATGAGGAGATCAGGCTCTCTGAAGCCCGCGACCGCAAGCAACATTGGAAGCGCTGGGGCCCGTACCTCAGCGAGCGGGCCTGGGGCACAGTGCGGGAGGACTACAGTCCCGACGGCAATGTCTGGGAATACTTTCCGCACGATCACGCACGGTCACGCGCCTACCGCTGGAACGAAGATGGTATCGCCGGCATTTGTGATCGCCGTCAGTTGATCTGCTTCGCCCTGGCGCTGTGGAACGAGCGCGATCCCTTCCTCAAGGAACGCCTCTTCGGTCTGACCGGAAACCAGGGTAATCATGGCGAGGATGTGAAGGAATATTACTTCTACCTCGACAGCACTCCCACGCACTCCTACATGAAGTATCTGTACAAATATCCGCAGGCCGCTTTCCCGTATGAGCAACTCGTGGAAGAAAATCGCCGCCGCGGCAAGAACGATCCTGAGTACGAACTACTGGACGCTGGTGTATTCGCCGAAGACCGGTATTTCGATGTGTTCGTCGAGTATGCGAAAGGTGATGTCGAAGACATCCTTATCAAGATCACGGTCAGCAACCGTGGCCCGGAAATGGCCCGTCTGCGGGTGCTCCCGACTATTTGGTTCCGCAACACCTGGTCGTGGGGCGACGCCGAGGTTCGTCCGAACTTGCATGCGGTGCCCGGCGCCATCGAACTGAAACATCCTGGCCTGGGGACGCGTTGGCTGTACTATGACGGCTCTCCAGAACTCCTATTCACCGAAAATGAAACCAACCGCCGGCGGCTCTTCAACGCTCTCGAGAGCGGATTTTGTAAGAAAGACGGAATCAACGACTACATCGTGCACGGGACGAAGCAAGCAGTGTCGTCTGAATCCGTGGGCACGAAAGCGGCTGCTCATTACGCAATGGACATCGCTGCCGGAGCGACCGTGAGTGTCCGGTTGCGGCTCACGACACTCGAGTTCAAGCAACAGCCAAACGCCGCTTTCAATTCGTTCGATGCCCTCTTTGCCACGCGCAAACGTGAGGCGGATGATTTCTACTGCACGATTATTCCGCGGGATCTTTCATCTGACGCGCAAAATGTCATGCGGCAGGGCTTCGCCGGGCTGTTGTGGTCGAAACAGTTTTACCACTACGTCGTCAAGCAGTGGCTGGATGGAGACCCCGGCCAACCCCCGCCGCCGGCAGAACGAATGCATGGGCGAAATCATGATTGGCCGCACCTGTACAACGCCGATGTGATCTCCATGCCCGACAAATGGGAATATCCCTGGTACGCGGCATGGGACTTGGCGTTCCACTGTGTTTCTCTGGCCCTGGTCGATTCTGATTTTGCTAAAGAGCAGCTCGTACTCCTGCTGCGTGAGTGGTACATGCATCCCAACGGCCAGTTTCCGGCGTATGAATGGGCGCTGGGAGATGTGAACCCGCCGGTGCACGCGTGGGCGGCGTGGCGCGTCTACAAGATTGACAAGAAGCGGCATGGCAAGGGCGACCGGGCGTTTCTGGTGCGGGTGTTCCATAAACTGTTGTTGAATTTCACCTGGTGGGTCAACCGCAAAGATGCCGAGGGCATGAACATTTTTCAGGGCGGCTTCCTGGGTCTCGACAACATCGGTGTATTCAACCGCAGCGATCCTCTCCCGACGGGCGGACGCATCGAACAATCCGACGGCACCAGTTGGATGGCGATGTACACGCTGAACCTGCTGGCCATCGCCATGGAATTGGCCATGCAAGACCCCGCGTATGAAGATGTCGCCAGCAAATTCTGGGAGCACTTCATCTACATTGCCTACGCCATGAACCATCTCGGCCATGATGGTATGGGGCTGTGGGACAAGGAAGACGGGTTTTTCTACGATGTACTGAAGTTCCCTGATGGCGGACACTTCCCGGTAAAAGTTCGTTCCATGGTCGGGTTGATCCCGCTATTCGCGGTCGAGACCCTGGAGCCGGGACTCATGGAGCGGCTCCCCGGCTTCAAGCGCCGCATGGATTGGTTCATCGACAACCGCCCAGACCTTACCGAGAACGTTGCCAGCATGCGGACGTCTGGAATGGCGGAACGAAGGCTGCTCTCGATCGTGGATGCAGAGCAACTCCGGCGTATGTTGCAAATCATGTTGGACGAGCAGGAGTTTCTCTCACCTCACGGCATTCGCGCGCTTTCGCGCCGTCACCGCGATCATCCGTTCATACTCGCAATCGGCGGCCAGGAACACCGCGTGGACTACGAACCGGCCGAATCGACGAGCGGCCTGTTTGGTGGCAATTCCAATTGGCGCGGGCCGGTGTGGTTGCCCATGAACTATTTGTTAATCGAGTCTCTGCAGAAGTTCCATCATTATTTTGGCGACGACCTCAAAGTAGAATTCCCTTCGCATTCCGGCAAAATGCTCACGCTTGCCGAAGTTGCTTCGGAACTCTCACACCGGCTGACAGGGATCTTCCTGCGGGACGAACAAGGGCATCGCCCGGTATACAATGGCACGCCAAAGTTTGGCTCCGATTCAAACTGGCGCGATCTCATTCTTTTCTATGAGTATTTCCATGGCGACACCGGGCAGGGCCTCGGGGCAAGCCATCAAACCGGCTGGACGGCATTGGTGGCCAAGCTCCTTCAACAAAATGCGAGCTCCGGCAAGTCTAAAGGCCGGCGAAATTAAAATAGGCGTGGTTGGCTTGTTGTGTTTGGCACGCCAGGTTTCAATATGGCGAGAGCAAAGTTGAGCACTGCGTGAGGCAGGAGGCCGGGTGTCCATAGAGCGGCGCGAGGGTTCCCCCAACATCAAGGCGGTCATTCTGGATTACGGCAAGGTTCTGGCTCGCTCGCCCGCGGCGGAAGAGTTCGGGCGCATGGCGGAAATGTTTAATGTAAGTTTCGAATCGTTTTGCGAACACTGGCAGGACGGGAGAGATTCCTACGATCGCGGCGATGTAACGGCGGAGGAATACTGGCTGAAGCTGGCGACACAAACCAACACTTCGATTGACCGCCAGCAGATCGAAACTTTGCGCCAAGTGGAAATTGAAATCTGGACCCACATCGATCCTGACATGCTCGATTGGCTGAGCCGGCTGCACGCGGCCGGATTTAAGACCGGCTTACTCTCAAACATGCCCTGGGACATGGTGACCCATGTACGGACAAAATGCGCGTGGATGGACAAGTTTTCTTTTCAGACGCTCTCCGCCGAACTGCGGTTAATCAAACCGCACCCCGCGATCTATGAGCACGCGCTTCAAGGCCTCGGGGCGACGGCTGAAGAAACGATATTTGTAGATGATCGCGAGACCAACGTCGCGGCGGCCTACGCGCTGGGCATTCGTGCGATTGAATTCCGATCCGTCGGCCAACTTAAGGATGACCTGGCAGCACTGGGTTTTCCCGTCTTGCCCGTGAGCGCTCACAATGCAAAGCCGTTGTATCCTTCTCCGATATGAGAACAATTCAAACGATTGACTATTCCGAGGCCCGGCGGGCCGTCGATCTCATCTTTGAAAAAGTGTCGCAGATGCAGAAGGCGGTCGCCGTTGCGGTCGCCGATTCGCATGGCGACCTCATCTGCTTTGCCCGCATGGATGGTGCTCCGGTCTCCTGCATCAACATCGCCACGAACAAAGCCTGGACGGCTGCCCGCGAGCGCAAACCGACACGCGAAATCGGAGACAAAGTGAAACATCCGGAGAGAGGCCACGACATTGCCTACTACGGCGATCCGAAATATGTCGGGTGGGGCGGCGGCGTTCCGGTCTGGAAGAACGGCGAAGTAGTGGGTGCGGTCGCGGTCAGCGGCCTGTCGTCGAATGAAGACATGGCCCTAGCTACGCTCGGTGTAGAACTGATTACCGGGTCGTAGTGACCACTTCTATCGAGACGATGCGCGGCTGATTCCCGGATTCTTACGAACCGGCCCTCATGTCGCTGGAAGTCCCTCCCGCTGCGGGGACATAGCACTTCTGCGTATAGTCCATCACCATGCGGTCGGCGTTAAATCGCCAGCCCAGCGTACGGATGGTTCGCTTCATGCGCTTGATCCAGCCCCGTGGCAGGCCATCGCGATCGCGCTGGTAATACAGCGGGATCACTTCCTCGCGGAGAGTTCGCATCAGGTCTTCTCCATCGCGGGAATCGTGCACGCTCATGTTCGAATGAGTGCGTCCGGTTCCAATCGCAAAACCATTCATGCCGTCGAAGGCTTCCGCCCACCAGCCATCGAGAACAGAAAGATTCAGGCCACCGTTCAATACCACTTTCTGGCCGCTCGTGCCCGAAGCCTCCAGCGGCCGGCGCGGATTGTTCAGCCAGACATCGACCCCTTGCACGAAACGGCGTCCCACGTTGATGTCATAGTCCTCTACAAACACGAACTTGTCGCGGAACTTAGGATCGCGCATCATCTCGGCAATCTGCTGCAGCACCCGTTTGCCGGGCTCGTCGAGCGGATGGGCTTTGCCCGCAAACACGAACTGCACCGGGCGTTTTGGGTCATTCACCATGGAGGCCAGCCGCTCCATGTCGGTCAAGATCAGATTGGCCCGCTTGTAGGTAGCAAAGCGCCGGGCAAATCCAATAGTCAGAGCATCCGGGCTGAGCACGCCCGCGAGGCGCTGCAGCGTCTCCCGCGATTCTCCACGGCGCTCCGCCTGCTCCACCGCGCGACGGCGCACAAACTCGATGAGCTGCGACTTCAGGTTGAGGTGCGTCTCCCACAGTTCGCCGTCGTCCACATCCTCGATTCCCAGCCAGATTTTGGCTTCACTGCTGCGCTGGTGCCAGTCCGTACCCAGATGACGATCGTAAAGGCGGAACATCTGCGGGGCCAGCCACGAGGGCACGTGCACTCCGTTGGTGATGTGGCCAATGGGAATGTCGTCTTCCAGTTTGTTTCTGAATAACCCAGTCCACATGGCGCGCGATACCTCAGCATGCAGCGCCGAAACTGCATTGGCGCGGCGCGACAGCCGCAGCGCCAGCACCGTCATACAAAATAATTCGTCTGAGTTATTAGGATTCTCGCGGCCCAGTCCCAGCAGGCTTTCCTTGGAGAGCCCGAGTGCTTCGCGTAGCGGTCCGATATGTTCCTCGACCAGGCCCGCATCGAAGCGGTCGTGCCCGGCCGGCACTGGAGTGTGTGTGGTGAACACAACTTCGCGCGAGACGCGCGGAACCGCGGCGTCAAACGCCAGGCCTTCCTCCTCCATCCGCATGCGAATCGCTTCCAATACTGCAAAAGCGCTGTGGCCTTCGTTCAGGTGCAGCACGCCCGGAGAAACTCCCAGAGCTTTGAGCGCTCGTAGCCCGCCCACGCCCAGCAGCAACTCCTGACGAATACGGATGCGCAGGTCTCCGCCGTACAAGCGCGAGGTGAGCTGGCGGTCCTCGGGAGCATTTCCTTCCACGTCGGAATCGAGCAACAACAAATCGCGGCGTCCCACTTTCACGCGCCAGACTTTCGCCTGAATCTTGCCACTGCGGGTTTCGATTTCCACTACGACCGGGCGGCGGTCCTTGCCGATCGCCACTTCCATCGCCATTTGATTGACGTCGGTCTTCAAATATTCTTCCCGCTGCCATCCACCGAGATCGAGTCTCTGCCGGAAATAGCCCTGGCCATAGAACAAACCAATGCCAATCAAAGGAATGTCGAGATCCGACGCGCTCTTGATGTGATCCCCAGCCAGCACTCCGAGTCCGCCGGAATAGACCGGCAGCGATTCATGCACGCCAAACTCCGCGGAGAAATACGCCACCGGATGAGGCCGCAGCACGCCAGCGTTCTTCGCGCCCCAGGTGCGATCCGCTTCCAGATACTCCAGCATGCGGCGATACGCATAATTCACCCGGCTGTGCAGCATGATTTCAGCGGCGCGGGCTTCGAGCTTGGCGAGCGGCAGTTCTCCCAGCAGGGCAACCGGATTCTGATTGAGTTCGTTCCATCTCGCCGGATCCAAATCAAGGAAAAGACTGGAGGAGTTGTGGTCCCAGCTCCACCATAAATTGCGCGCCAACGCCCACAGCCGCTCCTGCAGCGGGGCAATGAAGCGATCCAGCGTGCGGGCTTCGCTCACGATCGGAGCGACCTGGGTAGCCGCCTCCGTCAGCATGCGAATTTCGTCCTCGCTGAAAACCCGCGCCTCGATAGTCTGAACCACCAGAACGCCCTGCAGCACTCCCCGATCTATGAGAGGCACTCCCAGAAACGACTGGTAGGCGTCTTCGCCAGCGTCCCGAAAATATTTGAACCGGGGATGGGTCTTTACCTGTTCGACGGAAACCGGACGCACCAGTTCCGCCACCAGACCTGTGAGCCCTTCATTCACCGCCATACGCAGACTGCCGATGCATTCCTTGCGCAGCCCGACCGTTGCCGCCAGCACAAGATTGGCGCGATCCGGTTCCAGCAAGTATGCCGAGCACACGTCCGTGTGAAATCTCTTGGCGATGAGCGCAACCACGTTCATCAGCGTTTCCGCGGGCTGTGCACCCTCTGCCGCAAGGTTCGCAATCTCTTCCATGGTCAGCACGCTGCTGACTTTGCCCGCCTGCACTACTTCCATGTCGCCTGCCGCCTCTTCATAGCCTTCCAATCTGGTTCGTAGCCTCCGTAGGGTCCTGGGTCTCCATCGACTGACTACTCACAATGTCATTCGCCGGTCAGGTTCTCCTATTGTAAGCGAGCGCATGAAATCGGGGACCAAGCTGCGATTTTCACACCGGAAACTTCGTCCTCGTCAAACCCGCTCGGGGCAGTCGCTGGCGCAACATTCGTCGCCTCGACCCTCCCCGTCCGGCGAATTCCTGTAAGCAAAACTTGTTTGCGTTGCGCCTTGAGTAAAGAGTAAAATCCGGCAATCCAGCCCACCAACGGAAGGGCATACCTTCACTTTTCGTTGGCGTTTCGAGCTTGACGACAGAGCTTTTGAGCACCGCCTGCATTTCTTTTGCATCTCGCGCGACCCATGGAGTCAGGACAATGAATGGTACTACCGCACGATTTCTCCGATTGGGTGTGAGCTTGTCTGGATTAATAGTTTTGGGGTGGGTACTCACTGGCCAGGCGGCCAAACCGGTTCAGCAGGGGCTGCCCACGGACTGGTCTCACCGCCACGTGATCTTTTCCCAACCAGCGACATTCGAGCAAATCCGACAGGTTACCAGCGATCCACGCTACTGGCAGCAATGGTACCGGCAAAATGTGACGCGCGTCCTGTCGGACCCGGCAGCGTCCGGCGATGCGGCCTCCGCTGGTTCTGGCATGGTTGCCGGCTTCGATCATGGTGTGGAAATTGGCAGGAATGGGGCCGGCTCAGGGGGAGCATGGTCTGAAGATCTCGGCAACGGCGGCGGTGTCGGTGCCGGTAACTATCCCGCCAAGTATTCATTCCAAATTTCGACGGCGAACTGCGCCAGCGCGGCCACTCCCGATTATGTCGTCTTCAATACCGGACTGGCGGGCTCGAGCACCCAGGCTAGCGTGGTCGCCTACGACAATCTTTATTCAGGCTGCACCGGAACCAAACCAACTGTCTACTGGGCTTACAACACCGGAGGGCAGGTTCTGACTTCTCCAACGCTCTCAGAGGACGGGACACAGGTGGCGTTCGTCGAAACCAATACAGGCTTCGGGATATTGATCCTGCTGAAATGGGCAGCCTCGACCACCGAGACTGTCGGCTCCCCGATGACTCTGACGCCGGTCGCTACCAGCGCGTACCGTACCTGCACTGCACCCTGCATGACTGCGGTCCTGCTGAAGAACAG